>Ga0247733_1000016_pt1 | contig 313371 bp, 372 predicted proteins | sample UWRJL043104R2_FD_180932 | JGI IMG/M metagenome (GOLD analysis project Ga0247733, IMG submission 180932) | Plant litter microbial communities from Arlington Agricultural Research Station in Wisconsin, United States - UWRJ-L043-104R-2 | ecosystem: Environmental > Terrestrial > Plant litter >... | reverse complement strand
GGGGCTTTATAGGCGTTGGAGAAGGTGTTGCGGACGGTGGGGGAGACGGCGCTGAGAGTGTCGAGTCGCAGGCTGGTGGAGCCCTTGCCGAAGGTGCGCGACTGCTGGGTGTCGAGGGAGAGCTTGGGGCGCTGGGGGAGGGCGGCCGGGTGGGGTATTAAGGGCAGCGAGGTGGTCATGGTGAGGGGGTCGCGTGGACGGTACGTGGGCGGCATCGAGTGTGATATAGTCGACAGCATCATGCGAACGGGCGGCAGGGTGCGTGTGTGAGACGGGAGGGCTGGTGACAGCGCGCTGGTGGAGAGCGCGGGCGCTGATAAGAGGGGAGCCGTCAGCGGTGGAAGGGACCTCGTGTGCGTGTGCAGCTTCGTATTCTGGCTGATGATGGGCCGGGGGGTCGCGGGAAGCTCGCAGCGATCACGACGGGCACGGCGCGCTATATAGTGGCAGGCGGGCAGGAGGCGCCCCGCCACGGCGCTGCGGGCGGGGGCGTGAGTGTGTGTCTGTGTGTGTCTGGAGGCTCCCGCCCGGAGAGAGGGCATGCAAGCGCTCCTGGGACGGGCGGCCAATGGCCAGCCGCGAGCTTTTTTTGGCTGGCATGTCGTCGCCACGCGCCCCAAAATAGAAGAGCCACCCCTCTACATCCACTCTTGCAGCTAGCCCGCCCGTGCGCGTCTATCCTCGACGACCGCGCCGCTCATTGCCAATACCGCGTCGTCGGTCGTGCCCTTGGCGGGCCACGCTGCTTCATGCGCGTTTCGTCCCTGTGTTTCCATTGCGCGTCCAGCGTGCAGCCTTCGTTGTTGTGCGGCAAGGCCACGACATCGATGCCATACCGTTCCCCCCGACCCACCCCCCGGCATGCACACGCACCGCCCTCCGCCGAGGGGGCTCAAGCCCAAGCGCCAGCTCGACTCCATCATCATCCACTTTGTATGTAAGCACCAGCCCAGGCGAGCCATCCTCAAGCCCCGAGAGTCTTTCAGTCTGCCTCCAGCGTACCCCACCGGCGACTGCCCGTCCGCAAACATTCCAAGCCGCACTGGCTAACGTCTTGTTTCGCTCTATAAAAGGACTACGACGCTTTCTACGCCAGCGTAATCGAGGCTGAAACCCCGTCTCTGCGAAATCGTCCGCTGGCTGTGCAACAGAAACAGATTGTCGTCACGTGCAACTACGAGGCCCGGCGGAGGGTACGACTGCCCTTGTCTCATGCTACTTTCGGCGCGTGGGCTTTGTCGGTGCCGTCAGCTCGCTGACCTGCGTAGGGCTTATACAAGCTGCAGCTCATCTCAGAAGCAAAGAAGATCTGCCCGGACGCGGTCATCGTGCTCGGCGAAGACCTGACGCGCTTCAGGAATGCCTCCAAAGACCTGTATGCCTTTGTTCGGTCCTTTTCGTGGAATTCGCGTTGTGAGCGGCTGGGTTTCGACGAAGTAGGTCCTTTTCCCATTTCCGTAAGCCGCATGTCTCAACACTGCCACTGCTACGCTGTTTCCTCTTTGAGGCAGTCATCCCGTCCCCACTCCACTCTTTGTCTTGCACGCATTTACCGCCAGCCCACGTTAAAATACATGAAATGCGTAGGTGTGGATGGATGTCACCGACATGGTCGACTACAACCTGGGACTGCTGAACCACAACGACCTCGCAAACAACTTCTTCTGTCTCTCCAACACTGATCCTACAGCGGGCTTCGCATTTGATCATTCTAGTGTCGCTGGGCAGACTTATCCAGAAATATCAAGTACTCCAGGTAAGCCTGACATACATGGCACCCCGCCACAAAGCAAAGCGGACGCCGGCCGGAATGTTGGATTCAGTCTGATTCAGCGATGACGATGGTCAGCCAAGAAGCTCCCTTCAGACGTCGCGAGGACAGGCGACCCAAAGACCAAGTCATGGGCTGGCTGTTCTGTCAGACGCCAACCGTAGTGCCTAGTACATCTTGGGCGTCTAGGCAGACTGAAGATTCCTCCAGGCGCTAATCCAAACAGGCGTCCCATGGGATTCGCAAAATCTGCTGCGATTGCGATTGCATCTCGGCAGCCACCTTGCGCAGCACCTGCGGGAAAAGCTTGTATCTGAAAAGGGCTACACGTGCACAGTGGGCGTCTCCACCAACAAGCTTCTCTCCAAGCTTGTCGGCAACGTGCATAAGCCAAACGACCAGACAACGCTGCTGCCACCGTATACTTCCGATGACGGCAACGACAGTGTAACGTCCTTTATAGACGACCACGATGTCGGCAAGATACCCGGCATCGGCTTCAAGCTTGCACAAAAGCTGCGCGCGCACGTGCTTCAGCGGCCGGCCAACTTCGACGATGGCCTTGTGTATGGCGGCACAAAGGAGAAAGTGCGCGTCCACGATATCAGAACATTTTCTGGAATGGGCCCTGAAACGCTCGAACAGATATTGGGCGGTCACGGCACCCCGCATGGCATCGGCGCTAAGGTGTGGGGGCTGTTGAATGGATGCGATGACACGGAAGTCGGCCAGGCACGCGACGTTCCCACGCAGATAAGCCTCGAGGACAGCTACGTCCGTCTGGTCACCTTGGACGAAGTGACGAGGGAGCTACTGGCTCTGTCGCGAAGTCTGCTGAAGCGGATGCATGCAGACCTCCTCGAAGACGACGAGGACATGCATGCATCTGCAAACGAGGGCGCTAACGTTACAGCAACTCCAGAGAAGCGCTGGCTAGCGTTCCCCAAAACCGTTCGACTAACCACCCGTCCACGACCCCCGCAGAATCCAGACGGCAGCAGAAACCGATCGTTCGCGCGCATCTCCCGCTCGGCGCCTATGCCCAACTTCGTCTTCAGCCTGAAGGAGAGCATCGATGTTTTAGCCGAGCGCCTAGTGAAGGAGGCACTTTTGCCTTTGTTTCGAAAACTCCACCCAGAGAAGAGCGGGTGGAACTTGAGCCTGGTCAATGTTGCCGCGACAGGCATGGTCGATGCGGCGAGCGAGAAAGGCGGCGTTGGCCGAGATATTGGGAAGATGTTCAAGCGCCAGGACGATGTATTGAAGCAGTGGAGGGTGACTGATACGAGTGGTCTAGAACGGAAGAACGACGACGTGGAGTCTGCTATGCCAGTCGAGCAGCCGCCAGATGAGCAGTTACCGCCGCAGCTTCATCAACCTGAGCGTAGTGGTGGCTCCGAAGACGTTCCGACGCCATCCCAAGAGAACAACTTCTCGCTTGCAGACCGCTGGGAATCTGAAGATGAAGACATGCTGGATAACGACTCCTACCGATGCGAAGAATGCGGAGGCGTCATGCCTATCTTTGCCATGGGCGCGCATGCGCGGTGGCATGCGCAGAACTGATCATGATACCCCAAATAGATGTAACGGCGAAGCTCTTCAAGAAGCTACAATACGAGCTGTTCGCTTTAGTTTACCTGCGCAGTCGGCGGACAACGTATCGTTTGCATAGGCTTTTGTAAGCTATATTAACATGTACACATCCAAGATGCTAATCGGCCCTCATCTCGAGATCCCAAGATCTACGATTACGCGTCGCGATCGTAGCGTGGACCGTGTGGACTGAACATGGCAAGCGACCCTGGTGTCTTGTGGTGCCTGTCCGCTTTAGGCGGCCATGCCTTCCAGAAAGAGCGGAGAAGCCGTTGTTCCTCGGCAGCCGAGTCGCCACATGTCAATGCTGTACGCCCGCCATTGACCTCGATAGCATCGCCTGGCGTAAGCTTACTTATGCTTGGTCCCGCACCTTTACTCGCAATGTCCTTCTCCACAACCTCATTTCAGTAATTGCGGGTCATCAATCACAAAGATGCCGGGTTCTTCGAGAGTGCCTGTTAGTCTGCGCGACACGTTCAAAGCGCGGACCTCTGCGCGGGGAGGGCAGCTTGCTGCGCTGAACGTCGACCTGTACGTCCCGACTCGGCCTCCATTGGTGATGCGAGGAATGCTAACGGTAGCGCTGGCAGGCTTCGCAATGTCGTCTTCGTCTTTTTCCTCCTGCGCTGGACGCGCAAGCTCTTCTACCAATTGAAAGGCCGCGGCCCTATCGGCTCCACCATTGACATCTACACCTACACCCGCCGCACCCTCTTCGGCATCTTCCTGCGCCTCCCCGGTGTCCGCACGAAGGTACAGACTCAGGTCGCTGAGACAATCCTCAAGCTTGAGCAGAAGCTTGTCCAATCTGGTCCCGGCGTGCAGCGCACCACTACCCTCCCGACCGAAGGATGGAGTGAGGAGGAGGTGCGCAACAAGTTGGATGAGCTGTCGCAGATGGAGCATACGAGGTGGGAGGACGGCAGAGTCAGCGGGGCCGTCTATCATGGTGGGGAGGACTTGATCCGCTTGCAGACGGAGGCATTTGGGAAATTCACCGTCTCGAACCCGATTCACCCTGATGTGTTCCCGGGTGTGAGGAAGATGGAGGCGGAGATCGTAGCCATGGTACGAAGCGATTCGAATATCCATATGAGGACACGAAGACTGACATGGACAGGTCCTATCCCTCTTCAACGGCCCTTCAGGTTCGGTAGGCGTCACCACGAGCGGAGGTACTGAGTCGATCCTCATGGCCTGTCTTTCTGCCCGCAACAAGGCCTACCACGAGCGTAACGTCACCGAACCCGAGATGATCCTCCCAGAGACTGCCCACACCGCCTTCCGCAAAGCCGGCGAATACTTCAAGATTAAGATCCATCTGGTGGCTTGCAAAGCACCTTCCTACAGAGTCTCCCTCCCCGCCGTCTCCCGCCTCATCAATCCCAACACCGTGTTGCTTGTCGGATCCGCACCCAACTTCCCGCACGGTATCATTGACGACATCTCCGGTCTCTCGAAGCTCGCCCACAAGAAGAAGCTCCCGCTACACGTGGACTGCTGTCTCGGCTCCTTCATTATCCCGCTTCTACCCAAGGCAGGCTTTGACTTTGAGCCCTTTGATTTTAAGCTCAAGGGCGTGACCAGCATATCCTGCGACACGCACAAGTACGGCTTTGCACCCAAGGGAAACAGCACCGTGCTCTACCGCTCCGACGACTACCGCAAATACCAGTACTTCATTTCGCCAGACTGGTCTGGCGGCGTCTACGCTTCGCCTTCAATCGCCGGATCGCGCCCTGGTGCTCTGATTGCCGGATGCTGGGCCAGTTTGGTCAGGCAGGGAGAGAACGGCTACATAGACGCCTGTCTCAAGATTGTCGGCGCAAAGCAGAAGATCGAGCATGCGATACGTGAACGCCCCGAGCTCGCCACCGACCTAAAAATCATCGGCAAGCCGCTCGTCTCCGTTGTGGCCTTCCTTTCCAACACACTCAACATTTACGACATTGCTGATGCCATGTCGGCCAAGGGCTGGCATCTCAATGCGCTCCAGAACCCCCCTGCCATCCACGTTGCCGTCACTCTGCCTATTGTGGCGGTGGTGGACAAGCTTATTGCGGATCTGGTGGAAACTACCGAGGAGATCAAGGAGGCCGAGAGGAGGCGAGTTGCTGAGGGGAAGGGCGCAAAGGGCAAGGCTATGGGCGATAGTGCGGCGCTTTATGGCGTTGCAGGAAGCTTGCCTAACAAGAGTGTTGTTGTGGATCTGGCAAAGGGGTTCTTGGACACGCTGTACAAAGCTTAGGCGCGGGAGATGGGCAAATGAGTATAGTGATAGCGTTGCTGCGTGTTTTAGTTCATTCATAGATTAGTGTTATGGCGAAATTGGACTTTCATTGAATGCGTCTACCGCTAAAGATGAAGTCTGGTTCCGTCTGAAAAGGCGATGCATATACAAGCGATGATACAGGAGTATTGTACAAGTCTCATGGAGAGGCGGAAGGTATTCTGGCCGCGGTCTCTTCCAACGGCAGCTTTATCCTCGGCCTCTTCAGATCTTCTGCCGTCATGCCACCGACGCCAACCTTGGTAATTCCCATCTTAGCCGGATCACCCTTCTTCACAAACTCATACAGTCCTATCATAAGTCAGCTCGTCATCATCTAAACGTCTCCCTTCCACGGCCATTTACTCACCCGGCAGCTTGTTCCCCGCAAGTCTAAACGCATCTTTGACAACCTGCTCATGCAAATCTCCCTGGATCTCAAAGATAACCTTGCTAACCGACACCCTCGCCGTCCAATGATCAAAGCTACCCTTTCCCTTTCCCATTCGGACATCGTTACCGCTCGTGTACACGCCAATGTTGGCCGCTATCCGCATGTACATGCGGAACTTCATGCCACGCAGTCGCTTCCTGATCGTCTCCTCGGCAATGCGGAGTTGGTTGGCGGAGATGCGGCGGTCGTGGTCGCGCATGCGCAGGCCATAGTCACCCCATACGACGGTGGTGCCGCGCGTGCTGCCGCCGGTGGGAACGCGGCAGCGGCCTTTGCGGGATTTGCACGACTCGCCGGCTTTGGGGGCGAGGTAGTTGAGGCGGGTGGATGTGCTGGTGAATGTGCGGGCGGAGGGTGCGAGGCCGCGGGAGAGGGTGGGTGTTGCGAGGACTGCTGCGTGTTAGTAGAGCGCTGCGAGGCTTCAGAGGGCGCGGCTACCTCGCGGTCTTGATGGAGCGATGCTCATCCGACTCAATTGGGCCGTCAGACTCTGTGGTATCCTGGGCGGCGGCATGATGTCGTCTGCTGTCGTCAAGCTGTGGGCATTGATGGCTTCGCCGTGATGTTCAAGAAGTTCACTGCCAAGGTGTGGCTCAACTGTGGCTGGAGACCTAACGCGACATTTCACCAATACGGACAGGCGCGTCCCGTGCTAAAGTGATTTCGCGACCGTCATTGAACGCGTCTCCGTCGCCTGGCTGCCTGCTCTCCACCTCTCGTCAGCACCGCTGTGTACCCACCACGTCCACGCCCCGTCGAAGTTGCGACCCTTTTCAACGCATACTTGATCAATTGTTGTCGCATTAGGGCTTGATTGTAAGACTAGAGATGCCGGCGGATATCCGCAGTTTCTTTGGCGGCGGCGCCGCGCGGGCGAGCCAGGGTAGCCAGGGTTCGCAGAAGAAAGATGAGGTACGTCGCCAGCTTTGGGGTGGGTGAGAGGGATGTCCACACCTCTCACCTATATCTGAACCTTTGTTACTTGTTCTTTCCTTTTGACATTGCAATCACCTTCCAACATGGCGCGAAGACCGACTATCTCGTTCACCTTTCGAGGCCGTCTTACCTTGGGAGGACCTAGGTCTAACAATCAGCGACAGAAACCTGCCCCCAAAAAGACTGCGCCGAAGAAATCCTCCCGAGCGAGTCGCGTGGTGGACGATTCCGACGACGAGGAGGAGGTGGAGGCGGTAAAGTGAGGCAAGCCATCGAGGTATACCGGCATAGAGTTGACAAACGGCAGACCCAAGAAGGCAACCCCACAGAAGCCTGCACCCAAGCGAGCGAAGAAAGAGCCCACCCCCGAGCTCGAAGAGACCACCACGTCCGAGTTCTTCGCGAGCAAGCCCAAGCCCAAGCGAACCGAAGTCGTAAAAAAGCAACCAGCCGCTGCCACGCCAAAGGCTACACCGAAGGGAACACCGGTCAAAGCCAATGGAAAGGCTTCGAAGACTGCTACACCGGCTACAAATGGCAGAAGCTCTGGAAGGCCGAAGAAAGCGGTCACTTCATACGCGGAGAAAGACGACGATGACGACTTTCCAGACGATGATCTGGATATGGCTGACGACATCTTTGGGGAAAACTTTAAGAAGAACGGCAAGAAGGACGATTATGTGGAGGTCCCAGCGAGCGACGATGACGACGATGTGCCAATTGCTTTACCGCACCGCGTAACGCCTAAGAAACCCGTCAAGAAGCAGCAATCAGTCAAGCAGGATGACGATTTCGATCCCGAGGATGAAGATGTGGATATGAAGGATTTGGATGCAGAGGATGACTTCGTTATACCTGATGAGGAGGAGCAGGCCACGAAGAGCAAGCCAAAGGCGACTACTTCCATAGTTGGGCGCAAACGAAAGACACCAGAGCTTGAGGATGAGGAGGAAGAAGAGGAAGAGGCAGAAGTAAAGCCGAAGAAGGGACGCGCGAAAAAGGCTACACCCGCAAAGTCTCCCGCCAAGAAGAAGGCCAAGAAGGAGGACGCTGTTGAGGACCAGTCTATTCAAGCCATTTACGACAGCATACCAACAGTCCGAGCCCCAACGCCTCCACCAAAAGAAGATGGCGCTAAATTTGACTGGAGATCCAAAGCTGGGGGCGGAAATGCCGAGGCGGGTCCCGTAGGCGGGTCATCGGCAGAAATGCCTTCAGGCAGTGAGACCTGTCTTGCCGGCTTGAACTTCGTCTTTACTGGTGTATTGCAGCAATGGGGTCGAACTGAAGCCCAGGAACTTGTCAAACGCCACGGTGGCAAGGTCACGGGCGCACCAAGCAAGAAAACCAATTATGTCGTTCTGGGTCAAGATGCGGGTCCGAGCAAGCTTCGAAAGATCCAAGACCTGAAGATCACGACCATTGACGAAAACGGGCTGGCTGTACTCATTGAAAAGCTTACGGCGGCTGGCAACAAGGGCGATTCCAAGGCGCAGGCTGCCTACAAGGAGAAGCAACAGAAAGAGGAGGAGAAGATCAAGGAGCAAGCAGCATTAATGGAGAAAGAAGATAAGGTCAGGCTAAAGGCATTGAAGGCTGTGGACCCGGCTAGAGCTACCAGCTCTGCCTCTGCCGGTGCTTCCAGTGCGAACAAAGCTGCAGATCCAGCTGTTGATACCCGTCTTTGGACTACCAAATACGCCCCAACTTCTCTGAACCAGATCTGCGGTAATAAGGCTACAGTGGAGAAGTTGCAACGGTGGTTGCAACGTTTCCCGAAGAGTCTGAAGACGAATTTCAAGCTTGCAGGCGCCGATGGTAGCGGCGTCTTCCGCGCTGTTATACTACATGGTCCTCCTGGCATCGGTAAGACCACAGCTGCCCATCTCGTTGCTAAGATGGAGGGCTATGACATTGTTGAGAGCAATGCTAGCGACACGCGAAGCAAAAAGATGGTCGAATCAGGGTTACGCGGTGTCCTCAGCACAAACTCGCTGCATGGCTACTTCGCCGGCGACGGCAAGAGCGTCGAGGGGTCGAAAAAGAAGATGGTCTTGATTATGGACGAAGTCGATGGCATGTCGGCGGGAGATCGCGGCGGTGTTGGAGCTCTCGCTGCGGTGTGCAAGAAGTCGGAGGTTCCATTAATCTTGATTTGCAACGACAGACGGCTACCCAAGATGAAACCGTTCGACTATGTTACCTTCGACCTTCCATTCCGACGACCGACAGTGGACCAGGTTCGCTCTCGCATTATGACCATTGCATTCCGAGAAGGACTTAAAATGCCCGCGCCGGTAGTGAATGCGCTCATCGAAGGCAGTCATGCCGACATTCGGCAGGTTGTCAACATGATTTCAACGGCCAAGCTTGACCAGGAAGCTATGGACTTCAGCAAAGGCAAAGAGATGTCCAAGGCCTGGCAAAAACACGTTGTCCTGAAGCCGTGGGACATCACGCAGAAGATTCTCGGGGGCGGCATGTTTGCTGCAAGCAGCAAGGCTACGCTCAACGATAAGGTTGAACTGTACTTCAACGATCACGAGTTCAGCCCTCTCATGCTTCAAGAGAATTACCTTGGGACCAACCCGATGAAAGCTTTGCCTTACGAGGGCCCTGAGAAGAAGCTGAAGTTGTTGGAGTTGGTTTCCGATGCCGCCGAGAGCATCAGTGACGGCGATTTGGTGGATCGCATGATCCATGGTTCTCAGCAGCACTGGAGCCTGATGCCGACACATGCGATGCTCGGATTTGTAAGGCCAGCCAGCTTCGTGTCTGGAAGTACAGCTGGACACGGGACACGCTTCACCACCTGGCTCGGCAAGAATAGTTCCCAGGGTAAGCTAACTCGCATGGTCAAAGAGATTCAAGCCCATATGCGTCTCCGATCCTCGGGCGACCGACACGAAGTCCGACAACAGTATATTCCTATCTTCTGGAACAAATTATGCAAGCGGCTGGAGGAAGATGGCAAGGACTCCGTTGATGATATCATCGAACTCATGGACAGCTACTTCTTGACCAAAGACGACTTTGACGCTATAATGGAGCTTGGCGTGGGCCCTATGGACCAGGAGAGACTCAAGATTGGGACGCAGTCTAAATCGGCGTTTACTAGGCTGTAAGTTGCTCGTACCCCTAACAATCTTCCCCGAATTAACACATGTACAGATACAATCAAAAGGCTCACCCTCTCCCCTTCATGAAAGCATCCAACGTCGTCGCCCCGAAGAAAGCCACGAAAGAGAAACCTGATCTTGAAGAAGCGCTCGATGAATCCGAGGATGAAGAAGTTGTCAACGAGATCAAGGAAGAAGAAGAGGATGTGGATCTGTCGAAGGACAAGTATGTGAAGCAGCCTAAGAAGAAGGCTGCTCCGAAGAAGGGTGGTGCTGCGGCGAAGCCGCGAGGCAAGAAGAGGGCCGCAGAGGAGGATGACGATGAGGAGAGCGAGGAGGAGGTCAAGCCGAAGGGGAAGGGTAAAGGCAAAGCGCCTGCGAAGAAGGGAAAGAAGTGAAGTCGAAATGGTTAGATGGACGAAGAATGGTGGTCCATGGCTGTTTATTCTCGAGACATGCATTTACCGGTGAAGGGCTATGATGGCTTTATGGGCATAGTTCAAGGGTTCTGGAATGGCGTTCTTGGAGGATAATATGTAGGCATTTGAAGCAGGTGCTTTGTAGCTGGATAGCGACTTTATACCTTCCAGTCAATATACCTACCATTCAGTATGATGAACGCGAAAGGACTTTGATCGCGACAAAGGCCCCCACTGATTATATTCGCTTAGTATACTCTATCCGGAAACCCGGATACTCTACCTTGAGTCATGGCCCATGCGCTTTCCGTAAGGCCCTCAAAAAACCATAAGCATGCCTTGCATGTGGAGAAGGATCTCCAGGCGCACCGCCAAACTTTTCCACGCCTCAAAAATCCACCCTCGCCATGGCCGTATGCAAGCGCTGCGCGAACATCGACCTTGATGATGCGGCTACCCGCTACACATACTTGCTCGGTCACGTACGCGTCATCATAGCGTCGGGTAAAGCGGGTTGTCCCGGCTGCAGCTTTATAGTGGGGGTGGCTGGTAGGAGAGGTGTTGATATTAGGGATAAACGAGACTTCTATGTTGTTCTGAGGCGGTTGGGGAAACGGAGTCATAAGGTTGAGGTTCATTTTGTGTGGTTGGACGGAGAGGATGAGGAGGGTAGTGGTGAGGTGGTTGGGGAGGTTGTGGAGAGTGCGGGTACAGAGGAGGTCGAAGAAGATGAGGATGAGAGCGAAGAAGATAGTGAGGAGGGGGATGAGGAGTCCAGTGAGGAAGAGGATGGAGAGTCCAGCGAGGAAGAAGATGAAGATTCCGAGGACGAGGACACACCGCTAATACAGCTCAAGCTCTGCTCTACATATGGTCAGTCGGCCTGTTCAAACTTCTCCATTGTCTCCCAAGAGCTGATAGCCCAGGCGTGGAACGGACTCTCCTCCACGACGTAGAACACGAGGACGACCATCTCCCACCGCGGTTGATCTCAGCCCATTCCAACGACGAAACTTGTTTCGATCTTGCACGAGGCTGGCTTGAACGCTGCACCCGCTCCCACGGCGCTGCGTGCGCACTAAAGAAAGAAACTCCCCTACCAACCCGCCTCATTTACATCCCACCCAACGACGAAGAACCGCTACGTCTCCGCCTAACCGAAGGCATGACTGGCCATTACGTCGCACTCTCCTACGCCTGGGGCGCAGGCAGCACGTTCAAAACCACACGCGACACCATCTCTTCCCGCCTGTCCGGCTTCCTTCCCGCAGATCTCCCTAACTCAGTCCGCGACGCCGTACTAATCACCCGCAGAATGGGCTTCGAGTACCTCTGGGTAGACGCATTGTGCATCATACAGGCGGATTTTGAGGACTGGAATCACGAGTCTGCGCTTATGGCGAGGGTGTACGGTGGTGCGGCGTTTACGATATCGGCGGACCTTGCGCACAATTCGGATTTTGGCATTTTGCATGAGAGGGGGTTGGGAAGGTCGCATGGGTTTGGCAGGTCGGGCGAGATGTGTTTGCAGGACATGGAGAGGCCGTGGGCGAGCTTGGTGGATCAGTTTATCTATCGGAGGGGCTGGGTGAGTTTTGAAGGGGTGTGGCCGTGGGAGTTTGGGACTTTTGCTAATTTCTGGGTGGTAGTGTTTCCAGGAGCGTATGCTATCTGTTAGGGTGCTGCACTTTCTCGAGGACCAGGTGTGTATTCGAAATAGCTATGGGGGTACTCGCGTGTACACGGCAAGCATGATGGACTAACTGACCCTGTTTGCAGATCGCTTGGGAGTGCAATACCACTTTGTACCGTGAGGGCTTCCATGGTAGAGAGTCAGGTCCTCCAGATCACTTCGTAAAGTGGATGTTCACCAAGCGGCTCCATCAGAAGCCGACCGAGATTCATGACGCCGAACTATGGGTATGTAACTCGGCGGTGCCAGCTCCGGACACCACCACAACTCCAGAAGCTTTACTCATGCTGACTACGAACTCCATATGTGTAGGCTCAAACAGGTGCCTGTACGTAACTCTGCGGTACACACTGTGTTGTATCTTCAAGAAAACACTGCCCCTCCTTTAAGACGCTGCGGCCCGAGACACCTCCGAATGAGCTTTGCTGACTTCGTACCCTGACGTCTAGGGAATGCGATGGTCCAAGAACTCGCCGTCCGCGTCTTCACGCACTCCTCCGATCGGCTCGCGGGTATCTCCGGCATAGCCGCCGCAATGCAGCTCCCACAAATGGGAGACTACTTCGCAGGGGTGTGGTCTTGGAACCCTTTCCTATCGATGGCATGGCATGGTCGCACTTCGCAACTTCTACCGAGCGAGTACCGTGCCCCAAGCTGGAGCTGGGTGTGGACGTTTGATCAGTTGGTCTGGCATTATACGACGTGGGCTACGGATCTTGATGGGGAGACAGAGGAGGAGTGGACGACTTGGGATGCGAAGTGGGGTCCAAGGCTTTTGGATCGCGAGATCTTGAATAAGGGGACGCAGGAGAAAGGAGAGGTTGTGGAGGGAAGCTCGATTACGATCAGTGGGTTCTGTCGGCGGATGGTTTTTACCGAGCAAGTCGGCAGCGTGTATAATATGTGGGGCTTTGCAGCCAACATCGACTGGTGCAGCGATCTGGGTACGTGGGCGCATTTGGATTGGAGACCGAACAATTGGAGTGCTGAAGCAAGGTTTGAAAGAGAGGATGAGCGGGGGGAGGGGGAAGATGCGCAGGGTGTGAGGAGGTATTTATGTGTGCAGATTTTGAGGGAGAGGAAACATCGGAGGTTCAATCCTAAGGTCATTGCGATGGTTTTGGAGGAGGCTGCGGAGGGCGCTTATAGACGGGCTGGTATTGTAGAGTTCGACTTGGAGGAAGAAGAGGAGGAGAAATGGGAGAGGAGAACGTTGAGGCTTGTGTGAGATAGAATGACACCTTCATCCTGAGCTCCGTTTGTTACTCATCCTTGGCCTTGAACTTCCCAGGCGTATCACCCTGGCGTTTCCATCCAGCCTTTTTGAACGCTTCCAATTCCTCCAGTCTTTCAATAACACCGTTCAGAAGAGGCCACTGCCCAAAATCCACGCCATAAAACCGTGCCTGCTCAACTTGTGGCACTAGACAAACGTCTGCAAGCGTAACCTCGTCGCCGGCGGAGTACTTTTTGCCCGGGAAATACCGCTCCAGCATTTTCTCATACGCAGCGAATCCTTCATTCAAAATGGTCTTAGCAAACTCCTTCTCATCCTCGGGCGAGTCGCGTATACGACGGACGCGCGTCACAATGCGAGAATTCGTAGGTGGGAAAATATCGCTGGTGATAATGTACATGAGTTCACGGACTCTTGCGCGTGTTTGCGCACCCTTCGGAAGCAAAGGAACCTGGTCTGGGAAGACCTCCTCGAGGTACTCCAGGATGGCGACCGACTGCGTGATGGTGAACGGGGTAGATTCATCGTTTGAGCCTTCGGAACTCTCCACGACGAGCGTAGGAATAGATGCGCTGGGGTTCAAGGCACGATAGCTTTCGGACTCGTGCTGTTCTTTCTCCATGTCAACATAGTGGAAAATAACAGGGATGTCCTTGAGGTTGAGAGCGATACGAATTCGAGCTGCGCAGCTGGAGGCGAAGAAGGTGTGCAAGTGGTAGGTTGTTGTCGATTTAGCGGCCATATTGTGCGACGTAGACGAGAAAATGCGGTCTGTGGACTGAATTAGATCTGTGAGGAAAGGCAGCGAGGGTGCCTAGAGTAAGCAAGTAGTTAACTTTAGTTGAATTGCTTTAATCGAAGATGACGTAAGCGTGTCCGTTTCGGGCAGGTCCAGATGACGACGATGAGATTTGGGCGAAGTCGACAAAGTTGCACCAAGGTGTGCTAGAGTCTATACTCTCGAAATATGAGCTTCAGCTATTGGAAGTATTGGATAAGCCTTTTCGCAGCTCACAGGTGAAAGTGATCGGGATATGCGAAGCTTCGTAACTCCTCGATAATTAGATCTGAGGCATATGTATCTTCTTGCAAGATCCTCGACCCTAAAAGGTATCTCTGGGAAGCGTATTCAATAGTGACTCTAGTCTATCCAGGTTCCTTTCTCCACATGCAGCATACCCCGACACACCGATGCGTTTGCAGGTAACAGACTCAGTTTCCCTTAAGAAAAGAAACCGATCTTGCTCGCGCGAAAAGTGAAGTCGTCGCGATCATCAAAGATGCTAGAAAGTACGGCTACGAAAGGAAGTGGATCTGCCCTGCCGTCGTCGAAATATGCTTCACCTATTCGGAAACTAGAGGTTTGGGTACATTGGACAGCATAGATTCGGTAGCTTTTAATTGTGATTGTTGGTAGAAAATTAATATAGTCGTTTTCCGGCAGTTTAGAGGGCAGATAGAAACATGCTTTCCCTGCGCGGTGTGTGAGGGTGATCATGATGCCCTCAAGACACCATACGTGCTTGTTTGGAAACCGAGACTTCCAATCGACTACGAAGATAGCAAGGACGCGTTGGCAAGTGTTGTCATTTGTGTTTCATTTCCTGAGCAGCCATCGAAGTCCGGGGCGAAAATACCGCTTGGTTCTTACTGCTTGCTGTTGTCTGTGCGATACTCCGGTGCCCGTTTGGATATCGGCCTTCCCATGGGAAGAATAAATTTGATTGATAGCGCATTTCCGGGCCAAAATGATGTGCTCACAACTGGAATTCGTCCCAACACTGGAGCATGCGTGTGCTTACGTAATAATATGCCAGCACGACTCACGTAGGCGATCGCATCTGAACCGACTCGACATATCTCCTACTCCCCAACACCTTCGCACATCAAGCACTCGTATCCTGATGCAGCGTCTTTCGTACCCAGGTAGCACTGCAGACTTCTTCGACGCTGGCGATGGTGTGGTGATAAAGTCCCCCATGAAGATTTGGTCAGGCAATGAAAACCGTCGCGCCTTGGAGGCAAAAAATGCTGAGGCCATTTCTATTGAACAAAAGATTCTAGAGAGACTTGGCCACCATCCTAGAATCGTTCCGTTTGTGCTTCCCTCGCCTAACTCTGTCATTGAAGCATGCTGATTACACCGATAGATACCTAGGACCATATGAAGCTCCTCCATCCAGCTTCGCGAAGCTAGCAATGAAACTCTGCAGGCATATTTGGAGGAGCACAATGCTGTGATCGAGGACTCTCTTCGCTATGAATAGTGTATAGAGCTAGCCGAAGGCTTCGCATATATACACTCAAAGGACGTGATACATTCGGACATGACGCTCGACAACGTCTTAGTAAACGCAAAGCTAGGCCTCTGGCTCTGCGATTTTGGTGGGTCGAAGTGTGATGCGCTAGATTTGAATGGCGGACACTTTCCAGACGATCCGTTCTTTGACCCACGACTGGGTTTAGTCTCGACACTGGCAACCGATATCTTTAGCCTGGGCTCTATGTTGTTTGTCGTTCTCACAGGAAATCTTCCCTTTGGAACTGGTCTAAAAGGGGAGCCTTTCGATGACCTGCAATCTTATGAGGTACATGTCAACGAATGTTTCAAGAGAGGAGGTTTTCCGGTTGTTGCTGGGTTAACGGGTGGGGATATAATTCGAAGATGCTGGCACCACGACGAGGATTCTGGGTTCAAAACGACGGCAGATGTGCCCTCAGCCCTGAAGTCTCAATTGCTAGAGGAGCATTGAGAGCGCGGGAGCACTGCATTTGACCGGAATAGGCGCGGGGGATGCTTTCACTACCGGCGGATTTGCAGGCCGTCCCCCCGTGGTATGAATGTGATCCGAAGTGTTCCAACCTGTATGTTCGTGTTTGCAGTTTGGAAACTGCTTGAAGATGTACGAGACCGCCTTGGTAGTTACACAGTTATCATATAGCGAACGCTGCGGGAATACAGTAATGAAATAGTTAACCAGAAGACGTGGGCGTAATGAAACCAATAAGTTGACTACTACAAGCTTGGACCTATTTGTGTGCGCATCACATTTGCTCCATCCTTATCCATACTCAATACACGTGCTCCCTCTTTTCCCCCATGGTCTGCGCAAACGTATGATCGTCCACGCTGCTGGCACTGATTCGGAGCCGCCGCCTAAACCCGTCATCCCTGTCCCGAGTGCCTGTAGAACCTCTCTGCACCCCAACCGGAAAGACGGACCCCTGCGCTTTCCGATATCAACCGGCAGAACGACAGCGAACTAATGCACCCGGGCCCGCAATGTCACATACATCGTGCATGAGAACGTAAAGAAATGGCGAAGACGTAGAGCAAGCCGAGGACGCCGACTCGCAACTCAACAATTTCGACAACTATATTAGCAGCCAATAGTGCCATGCGTGTCGAAAAAATCGGACGCACCTACGACGCCACTTAATTATGGGCGTTCATCGATCTGTTCGAGAGGGTTGGGATGGGCGAATTCTTGACCTCGGAGGCTTCGCTATGGTGTCTCTCTGGGAAGACATCACTGTATTGAAGGGCTGCGTTGTTGTCCTTGACGGTCGGGTAAACCATTGTGCTGGTGACGAGGAATGTGGAATCAGCCAACGGCCGGATATGGTCTGAATGGATCAGAAATGCGTCCAGATCATCGACGTCGATTGGACGTCGATTTGAGAGAACTGGAACATGCGCTGACTGGTCCTAGCGTAGAGATATATTTGCCGTCTGCTCTTCGTAACATGAACTTCGAGTGGTGGAAACCGAGATCGTTACCTCTCTTGACAAAGGTCTGGGCCTTTTCGATGGGGAGGTCTTTGTAGTGTGTCGATGTGAGAGTATCGTAGAGCTTTCTAAGGGGCACTGGTTTGAAAGCAGCGTCTCAAAGCAGACATACAGCCGATTGCCACTTGTGGAAGATCGAGTAAACAACACCCAGCATCTTGCTAGCTAGCCACGAGTGTAGGCTCGCGCACCAGCTGCGCCAAAGATATCGTAGTCAAGTCGAGAATCTCGACGCCCTCCCACCTCGCATCTATGCTGTTCTTCGGTATCATTTCTCAAAGTTGTTCGTACGCAGAGATGTACTGTCCCAGCTCTACAGGACGGTGCACTAGCACCGCATCAACATGGCTTTCCAGGCTTCCCGAAGCTACGACCTGACATATAGGCACGTTCGACGGCAGAGCGTTGTGGAAGTACTAAACGTTAGCAACAAATATAATACGACGTTCAGATAATGGTACGGAGGCTGGTTGTTCAGTCGCAGGCATGGTAATCCGTAAGCGTTATCCCACGTGCTCGTGCAAGTTGATCAAGATGCGAAGCCATGTCCACGTGTTCACCACTACTCAGGCACACTCGGGTGCTAGTCACAAGGTTGAGTACGGGGCCACTTCTTCTTACAGATTGCCGAATACGTTGATGCCTGTGAAATTCACACAATCGACCGAAAGTGGTATTTTGCGCGACCCTGACGCTTGGCTTTGCTGCCGCTGCGCCGGCTTTGGCAGGTTGTTTCATAAAGCGAGCAAACCCTAACCACCTTCCCCTCATCATCCCAACCTCGCAATATTATCGGCCCGACTCTACAGACGACGCTCACTCTCGATAATATTCGGCAATTGATACCAGGTTGAGGTTTGGCCTCGAGTATGGCGTGCAGCCACGTGGAATATCCTGGAGATAAGAGATCGACTGCTATGAATCCCACAGGTCTGATCACGACGTCCCATACTCGGATCGCTCGACTCGGGCGTCTGCAGCTGGGAAGGTTTACACACACGCCAATGAACTCTTTACAGATCCCGCGGAGAGGCATATGTTCTCCTTTCCAAACCTGCTATGCTATCGGTCCTGGTTTCATTTTGAGCAGGTGTGAGCGATGGCGCGGTTCGTAGTATGCAGGTGATGTGACCCTGCCTACATGCAGCTCTAGGCAGACTGGGATGAGTATGGTATCATGTTAAAGACGGATGCTCCCGAGCGCTCAGACTGTTTCTAGGACGCAAACAGAGACCTGTTAAAATTACGTTTCGTGTTGCACCTCCGTCGTTCGGCCAGCGCAAGAGATGACTTCAAGGTTTCCGACCGCCGCCGAGTTCGCATCGTGGCCGAAACCCGATTATGTCGACCCTGAGACTCGCAGGCCACTGGCTTTGGCCGTCATGATCCCAATGACTGTCCTGGTCATTACCTTCATCTCCTGCCGTTTCTATAGCCGAACGGTGCTCATCAATGCGCTGGGATGGGACGATTGGATCATGTTCCTTGCAGCTGTAAGTCTCCTCATCCATCACTCGAGCGACCCATGTTGACATTCGGACCGAACAGATGGTGTCAGTGGGCAACAACGTGATGGTAATGATCTCCATGTTACCTAATTACAGGATGGGCTATCACCTGTGTATGCGTCTCAGCCAGAATTAAGTGGGCATCTGCTGAATTTAATAGGGGATATTCCACCAAAGATGCTCTACGGCACGATGAAAGCGGCCCAAGTACGATGTTCGCTGCATTCTTCGACAATCAGCTAAACGCGTCGCAGATGGGGATGACCACACAGCTGCTTTACACTGCCATCGTCACTCTAATGAAAGTTGCCATACTTCTCACATACTTGCGTAAGTTTCCAGATGCTCGCATCCCTTTCACGTCGGGTAGCTGATGTTCGAGCGGGCATCTTTCCATCAAAACTGAACAAGTGGTTCTGTCGCATCATGCTTTTCTACACGGTAGCCTTGAACGTCTCCTGCTTCTTTGTGACCCTGTTCCAATGCTCGTACGTCCTTCCCGAATCTTACCCCTTCGAAGTCCTCCAAACTAATAGTTGATCCAGGCCCGCCAGCACCTACTGGGAGATATTCAAGCATATCAAGGATGCGAAGTGCCTCAACATCAAAGCAATCTACTACTTCCACTCTGCGCAGAACACCTTCGGCGACTTCGTCATATTCCTTTGGCCCGCAAAGGATCTTTTGAACGTCCAAGTGTCCTTCCGTCAGCGGTTCACTCTGACGTGTATGTTTTCACTGGGCGTCATGTAAGCCTTCCCTTCAATATCCCCAACAATAGCACTTACGTTGTGTTAGTGTTTGTGTCGCGGGTGTCGTGCGAATATATTACACGCATTTATACCTGGTCGATTACGACGTATTTTGTACGTCGCTCTCCCGCTCTCTGGCGAATTATGACAATGACTACGACATGCTTACCATACACCAGGGAATGGAGGTATCACCTTCATCATAATGTCTGTGGAAAGCGGCGTCGGTGTCGCATGCGGCTGCCTCCCAGGCTGCAAGCCCCTCATGAACCGGATATTTCCGCGCATCTTCGCCTCCACATCCCAGAATTCTTATCCTCGCCGGACTCCACATAATCAAGCGAAGCAATTGGAAACCGGAAGCTCATCACAGCAATCGTACGTAACCCCGAGTACCGATTGCGTCACAATTCATGGTGAAGCATCTGCTCTGACCCGAGACGTCGCGTACTGACGATCTCTCTGAAAAAGTCTTGCTAACATGGTACTGTGTGATCTAGGGGTTCGCACATGCAAGGATCATATCGTCTTCAGTCTCTCATTTCGAATGGTTCGGGTGTGGTTGTGACGGAAAAGGGGCAGCCTATGGAACTCGGAAGACCTTCGCCCATGCAGCCATCACTGTTGCGACCAAGTTTAGCAACGCTGAGAGAAAGAGATCGTAACGAAAGTGATAGAGGTTCCAGGGAGCTTGATGGTGTTAGTAACGCAAGTACAGACTTGATCATCTTGCAGCGGGCTTCAGTGCATCCTCAGTACTAGCTTTCAATTCGCTATTTGTACCACTGTAGGCTAGACACATGTAGTTCTATCACATAAATTCTCGTTGCCTCCATCATGCACGTCTAGCTAAGCGCGTTGAAGTAGGCGGGACAATGTGTGCAAATTTGCTGATACGATTCTCCTAATCAGAGCTGAGAAGACTAAGGTATGACCTACAAGGAGGGCCTCATACTGTACAGCGCTCAGCGAAACCACACTGTATCAAGCAAGTACACGAGAATCGGAACGTTTCGTATATTCTACGAAGGCTTCTTCGAAAACTGTCCGATAGAGCATGTTTATATTATTTGATAAGTGTTTTCTTATGAGAATAATAAAAGGAATTACTGAACATCTTATAGATTGTACAGCATTGATGTCTTCAACGGGTTGGAACATCCCGGCCAGGCGGTGATGCTGCAAGAACTGAGCTCTCTCAATGGATGGTTTTCATTTGGTATTTGAACACGATACAATATGGTATTAGGATACCCCTAGTTGACCAATTCAGTCTGCCAAGACGCCGAGTGTATAGTGCTGAGGTGGCACGGTCCTTGGACTGTAGCTAGCTAGCTAGCAAGGTCTGAATGAGCCCAAAAGGCATCAATGACCACCCTGCAACAGTAAGCATGACCGTTACAGCACCTCAATCCAGACCATCCATGCGCAATCTTCTCAAGTGCTTACCTTAAAATCCTTCGAGCTGTGTAAATTTGTCCGGCATAAGAGCAGCACATCGAACAATAAATTTTGCAACCGCTTCGTTTCTACCAACTCAGAATGTCTCGTAATACCACCGTGGTGATTGCTCACGGTTTCTACCACACACCGGCACCATATCAAGCACTCGTAGATGCCTTCAGTTCTCAAGGCATCGACGCCTGTTGTCCTCAGCTTCCTACATCCGATCTCCACCAACTCAATATTGGGGACGTCAACAATCCCGACTTTGACCGAGAGCCTCCCGTGGGTGGATATCCACAGGGGGAAGAAGACAATGAAGCGCTACTGGCAGTCCTGAAGCCTCTGGTAAAAGAGCAAGGTCAACGGGTACTGCTTCTAGCTCACTCCGCGGGTGGCTGGGTCGCTACCCAAGCAGCGATACCAGAATTACAGGCGAAAGTGCGGCAAGCGGAGGGACTTGATGGTGGTATAGTCGGTATCCTTTACTATGGCGCATTCATCATCCCCATCAACGAATCCATCCATAGCTTTTTTCAGCCCAAAGATGGGACGGTGTATGTGCCACCGTGGTTGGAATTTCACGTAAGCTCAAGCGCCGGATAATCTGGCGCGACTTTGCTAATTTTGGTTGTGGATAGAAGCATGGCGGCGACGGGTTGGCCACTCTGGCATCTGCGGACAAATACCTCTTCAACGACGTTGAGCCAGAGTCGGCAACAAAGTGGACGGCAACACTCACTGCGTCCCCAATCGTGAAAACAAACCTTACCAACGACGCGTATTCTTCGCTACCATGTGGCTATCTGGTGTTGGACAATGACCTGATGCTACCAAAAGCGTATCAAGAAGGAATGGCGGCACTTCAAAGTCAGAAGACTGGAGATTTCAAGATTTACCATTGTCCCGCGGGCCACGCTGCTCATCTAAGCTGGACTGAAGGGATTGTGGATACAGCTCAAGACTTCTTGAAGGGGCTGTGAGGTTGTAGATATAGCTGTCTATGCTCGTGCGCCTCGGCCGCGATGGAGGCTCTTCCCGTGCCTCCCACTTGAATTACACCCAATCGACCTCATCTCACTCCTCAGAGCATCGTCTTCGCGAAATGTAGTCCAGCCGCCCAATGCCAGAGCCGCGCATCAACCCTCATCCCCTCCTTGTCGTACTTCTCCAACCGCTCGAACAGCTCATCAAGTGGCACAACCACCCTCTCGATGAATTCACCATCCTCAAGCGCCTGTTCCGGCTCCGCATCTCCCTCCTTCAACTGTACCTCCACAGTCGCGAGCTGCATATTCGCCGTGCTCATACCCGGATCGCTCACAATCGTTGGACTGATATAAGACAGCTTGCCCTTGTATCCCGTCTCCTCGTGCAGCTCGCGGACGCTGGCGTCGCTCGGCGTTTCGGACGCGTCGACAAGGCCTGCGGGAAACTCGACACAGACGGCATCGACGGGCGGTCGGTATTGCAGGATGATGATAGTGGAGGGCGGCTTGGACGGGTGCCGGATAACGGTGCTGATGGCGACAGCGTCGACGCCGGACTTACCGCGTGTCTTGCGCGAGGCGGCTTCCCATATGCGCGATTTGCCCGTCTGGTCGGACCAGGTTATCTTTTGGAACTCGATCCATTTCGCTTCGTTGGCGGGGAGCGCGTCGACGGCGGTAATTTTAGCGGCTTGCGGCATGTTGTAGGCAGCGTGATGGGGATGTGTCGCAGAGAAGAGGCGGGAGAAGCTGAGAGAAGTCCTAGTAAGAATGCGCCTGGTAAGAGGGGAGATGGGGGATAAATACATGAACGAGGTCGCGTGGATGGCTGTTGTTGCAGCAGATGGAGTGTAAGGTGTAATTAGGGCCAAACAGCCCCGCTGCGCGTCATCATCGATAATCTGCTTCCGCGAGATCACGTGTGAGTGTCTCGGCCCCCAAGTAGAGTCTGACCAACGTCGAGGACACGGATCTGTAAAACATCATGTACTTTGGGGATATCATTCATCAACCAATAATGAAGTGCGTCGTGAGAATGGGTAGTTGGAAATGATCGGACCGACAAAGGCGCGACGCGCCGAAGGTCGTCGGCTACTAGAGCTTGACTCTGGAGCTGCGCAGTGAACTGAACTCCGGATGACGGAAAAATAAAAGTCCGACCCCGCATTTGGTTGACTGTCGCGTTTATATGTGTATCAACGACTTCTTCTATTTATCTATCAACCCAACGCCGACGTCGGAACGTCTCGAAAGAATGGTCAACGAAGAACTGCCGGTCTATTAAGCTCGAGACCTTTCCCCCCGCTACGAAGCGTTCTCTGAGGAAGACGATGAGCATGGCGACCCAATATTCCTATATTCATCTTTCGGCTACATTACCAATGACTACGTCGCCTACTTTGGCCAATCAGAGATTCGGAAGTGCGACTTGAGTCAAAAAGATATTAGAGAAGCCCTAAAACTTCTTCCAGACAAGGATGTGTACCCCCAGGCTCCTTCAAACGTCACAGTTGTGTCGACTCCAATCAACGAGAATCTCTTCTTGAAGAGACCAAAATTACACCTAAGCTTCTTAGGTACAGGCCTGTTACCAAAGCTTATGTTGCAAGAAGCTGAAATAATGGAGCTTCTCCTACGCAACCCACATCCACACATTGTCAAGTATCATGGTTGCTTGGTAAAACGTGGTTGCATTGTTAGCCTAGTCTTGGATCGCCTTCCGGTTACGCTACAGCATCGACTAGAGAAGAGTGCACAGCACTTTGACGTTGAGAAATGCATGCGCAAGTTGACATCTGCAGTCGACCATCTGTATTCATTTGGACTCGCGCACAACGATCTAACGCCATCAAATATTATGGTCGACAAGTCCGATAACCCAGTCATTATCGATTACGGCTCTTGTCAGCCATTTGGGGCTACGCTTATTACCGCGGGGACGCCAGGATGGATCGACGAAGACTTCACGACATCAGAGGGGTGGCACGATAGAAGCGCGCTAGGTAAGATCCAAAGATGGCTTGAACTAAAGAGCGGAGCGAGACGCAGGGACAAACTAGATAGTACATGTCTTGTTTGACCCGCCTTCTCATCATGTATTGTTTGCTTAAGACGAAGCGTTCGTTGGCGTTACATAGTTATCGGAGTTTCTACCATCCGTGCGTTCGCAATCCTTCTTCTCCCTAATCCTCTGTACGCGGTTCCCGCCTGGGGCCCTAGGGTCGGGTGTGACCTTGATCGTCGTGTGGAATTCGCACCGAGACTCTTGTTAGAACAAATACATCACTAGCTTCTGATGTACTTGCATTTGGTTATGAAGAATCCGTGTGAGGATTGAACTACTTCGTGCTCGTAGAGTTGGTAGACTTTGACAGCAGAGTGGTGGAAGGTAGGCTACCCCGCTAACTCAACACTTTACTTCTTGGCATAGTAATGAGATCTGCTCAGAATAACAACACGTGACAGTCTATGCCGCTGTCGTATGCTGCCACGTCTGGAGAGGAGGCATGAGAGCCGAAAGAGTATGGTTTCTTTGTCTCTCTATTACGCAAGCGGGAGAAAACCCTTGACGACACGTATTACAGCCCTTCTTTGTACATTGGCGTACGATGCTCATGTACAACATTGATAGGCACCGCGACTAACGACCAAGATCTTGTACCAGATAAACACCATCATTCCTTGTCGCTTGCAGGAAAGTCTGTTCGGACTTCTTTCATATCCTCCACACCTACAACTGAACTTATGGAAGTACTCACCACTAAAGCTTACCTACTTCGAGATGCTGCCACTAGAGCGAGTTGGTTGTTAAAGCAAGGCTGCAGGCTGTGAAGCGCAGCCATAAGCTCGAACTTTGCTAGAAGAGTCCGGTGAGAGGTGAGACGATTTTATTAGTTCCGAATACGAAGCGCCTGCATACCGCTGCAGGGTGATAAGACAGTTGGACAATCTCATTGGTCAGCTCACTATCACAACGCATCTCGCAGGCGCGAAGAGCCCTAGCGAGCATCCTTAAAAGTGCGCGAAATTGATATACGAAACATCTGCCTACAACCCAACTTTGCACATGCTCCACTTCTACTTCTTACCACTTGCCTGATCATTTTCTCCATCTTGTTTGTTTCCGCGGAATATTTACTAGGTTAGAGGGGCACTAGGCACGTTTCAGCCCTTAGACCAGGCTGCCATAGATATTCTAATGTAGCGTCCTCGTTATACCTTGGGTGAGAAGACAATGAACCTTTTTGTAGCCACCTAATAGCTGACCTTTATGCAGATCGACAACATATATGATCGGCAACCTTTCGGACACCTACACTCTGTCGCTTTCGACCCGCAATCATGGTCTTAAATCCTGCAGATTACCAGGTGGTCTGGATTACGCCGCTTCGCATCGAACTCAAAGCTGCCCTGCAGATGCTAGATGAGCAGTACGATGACAGTTTTCCTGTCGGACGTGGCGACAACTATGTGTTCACCGGAGGTCGAATGTGTAATTACAATGTCGCTATTGCCTCGATCCCGCCAGGAACGGCCTACGGAATCAACAGCGCGGCTGCTCTTGTTTCCCAAGTCGAAAAATTCTTCAGCAATTTATGGCTCGTGTTTCTGGTTGGAGTTGCGGCTGGTTTACCTGACTTATCACACAAGCCACCCCGAGACATTCGGCTTGGCGATGTGCTTGTCGCTAGTTCCGAAGGCGATATACCAGCGATCGTTCATTATGGGCAAGGGAAAGAGACAGAGGAAGGGTTGCAACCCCTCCGATCGGGGCATGTCCTACACCCACCGAAACCGATTCTCATGGGTGCGATCCTCAAAGCAGAGATGAGCAACATCAACTCCCCTAACTACTACTTGAACCTCTTCAAACAGTTCGACACAGATGACTTTCCCGACCCAGGCCAAGATGCGGACGTGTTGTACGATGCCAATAACGACCCGGTGTCCCGGTCGCCACGCCCGGCAGCCAAGCGGACCAGAGTCTGGTTGGGCCCAATCGGATCGGGCGATAAGGTCCACAAAAATGCAACGAAAACGCACGAGCTGAGGGACAAATTCAAGATCATTGGTCTTGAAATGGAAGGAGCAGGAACAAATGCTGTAGTACCTGCGGCCATGATCAGAGGCGTGTGCGATTACGGGGACCAGAGAAAAAACAAAGAGTGGCAACCTCATGCTGCAGCGAAGGCTGCAGCATTTGCAAAGGCAGTTCTGTTGCAGATGCCGCCGCCGGAGCAGCTGATGGCCACACAACATGTTGTCCTGCTGAGTCAGCGTAAGGTATTAACGGAATTGTAGGAGTTTTGAGAGACATTTGGTGGGCTTACATTGTTTTCAGGTGAATACAATCATGCCAGCTGGTCTTAAGAAATCGCTTTTGTTCGATGATGTACATGGCCGCCTGAACGCGATAAACACTCCTGATGACACCACAGCATGGCTGAGAGAAATGAACGCATACACAACGTGGGGTAGCCCAGAGCATTTCGAAAGACACAAGGGTCTCCTTTCGATCAAAGGAAAACCGGGATCTGGAAAATCGACCGTGGTGAAGTCCGCGATGATGCATGAGCAAGAGAGGAAGTCTACATCAGTTGCCTCATTCTACTTCAACAGCAAAGAGGACCGGAGCTCTATTGGCATGCTACATAGGAGCTCTGTTGGAATGCTCCGCTCATTGGTGTACCAGCTTGCGAAGAGCGATACAAGCGTTTGTACAGCACTTGTTGAGGTCTGGAGTCAAAAGATGCAAGATGTGGATGACAAAGACGGAGTAAAACCTGTGTATCAATGGTATGAAGACGAGCTTCAGTCCTTCCTCAAGAGCAGATTCGCATCGTCACAGACGCAGTCAACATTTTTGTTCATCGACGCTCTAGACGAATGTTCGACTTTAAGCGGAGACGACGATACAACGCAAGAAGCTCGAGATGTCCTTTCCTTCTTCCGCAGTCTCCTTGCGACAGCAAATCGACACGGGATATTTTTGAGAGTCTGCGTCTCGAGTAGAACCATTTTCACGGTCGGTGATGGATTATGCGAGATAGTGCTCGACCAATCGAATGAGAGAGCTATCGCAGCCTACGTCAAATCACGGTTCGCGAATCATGGAGCTGCAATCGTAAAAGAGAAGTTGCAAAGCGTGGCGTCTGAGATTGTACGTCGGGCTTCCGGCATATTCCTGTGGGCGAAGCTCGTCATGGACATGTCGTTAAGATATTGGGACCAGGGAAGGAATATCGATTGGATCCAGGGTCGCTTCGCACACCTACATTACGACCTCGAGATGATTTATAGGGGAATCCTACTCTCGAAACCGGAGGATTCGGAAGAAGAATCAAGAACGACCGTACGATTCTTCCAATGGATAATCTTCAGCAGCAGGCCTCTACAACTTCGAGAGTGGTACGCAGTGGTTGGATTGATACAAGAGGTTCCCCCCAAATCCATGAAAGAGTGGACCGAGTCTAAGGACTTTCCTAGGAATGCTGGCGAACTAGCAGTTGGCGATACTCTAGAGAAATGGATCAAGCGAGTCTCAAGAGGGCTAGTAGAGGTTTCCCAGGCTATGGAGTCCGATGCAGAAGACGTAGAGTCAACGCGGTGCGCAACAGCAGGGTCAGCAGCCTTGAATGACGGAGAGACTAGAAGAGTCTATGTGATCCACGAAACAGTTCGTGAATTCTTCCACAAGACCGGATTTTCCATTCTAGCGCCATCACTATTCTTCCCGAGATCTGCGAAGATCGACGGGCACCGAACCATCATTAAAAACTGCTTGCACTACCTTCTTATCACAGAGCTTGACCGTTGGGCAAGACGCCGCTTAGATTCGCTATCTACCGCCGACGGAGGTGGTTTGGGGATCCACAAAGCATTCGAATATCCGTTATATGCTTCAGCAGCATCGTCTGAAAAATTATCAGATGAGGAAAACAAGCCGGGATTACCAATGCCTCCGCTGGAACGTGAGCCAGGAAACATCGAAGGGCTTTCAAATGTTTCCCCAGGACGGCGGTTCTCTCTTGACAGAACGAGCAGCATCGCCGATTGGCTTTGCATCATAGAGGAGTCGACGTCGAGAGATCGTTCACCATCATCACCACCACCTGCATCAGCAAGTCTGCCTTTTCGCACAAAAGATATTGAAGATGAGATGAACACCGCGATGCGCTCCGTCCAGACGACGAAGGCGCATTCGGTCAAGGCTGGACCCAGCATAGTTGAAGACGAGCTGTATGCAGGAAAGACCTCTAGTTCCTTGGCTACTTCCCTCAAGAGAGGCGCCAGATCTGCAAGGTTCGAAGGAGACGTGTTTGCACTCATTGAATATGCTACGAATGATATATTCGTCCATGCCAGTATCGAGGAGCTACAACGCCACAATATCGAGTGGCTGACGGAGACAATGCTTCGGGCTTGGGACCGTATCGTGCTATTGCGTCCTGATCTAAAGCGCAATGCGAGCTTCATAGAGTTCTGTTTCACAGCCGGTCTAAATGCTCTGATAATACCAACCTTGGAGCGCCCTGACTGCAAGACGTCGGCGGCTGTCACCTTTATGCTAGCCTGCTCACACCAAAATGTCGAGATTCTCAGGGAATTAGTGTTTCGTCACATCAGGAGTACACGAAATATCTCCGAGTCTTCTTCATCCAATACGTATTCCTCGTTACTACCAAGTCTCTTTTTTCCACCAGGATTCCAGGTAAATTTTAGTACGAGCGAAGAAGTATGGGTGGATATCTGGATGGAGGCGTGTAAGCTATTGCAAGAAGAAGGATCCGTCACAGCCGAGGAGGTGGGCGCCGTCTTCGACAACAGCTCTCCCAAACCATTACTAACAGCGTGTAAAACTGGGAACTTTACCCTCGTCGAAAAACTACTCGACATGGGGGCGGATCCGGAGATAAAGGACGAAAAGCAAGACGGGCCAGTCAACTACCTGTGCTCATACGTCGATGAATGGAGTGATACCTGCCTGAGTATACTGTCTAGGCTCCTCGATCGAGCGGCACATTCGGATGATTCAACATCGACAAAGGACGGAAACGCCTTTCATCATCTTTTCAAACGCAGACCTCGCTTCGAACCATTCAGTCTCTTACTTTCGGCAGGGGTTGATCCTAGACAAAGGAACTCGGACTTTCAAACGCCGCTGCATCTGCTCTGTCAGAGGCAATGGCGTCATTACTACTATGGGAAGAACTACAAGGGTCCGCCGAAGCTAATGGAGATGGGCCAAATCATGACTGCATTGATCCGGCACGGGGCTGAAGTTAACGCTATCGATCGCGCAGGAAAAACGCCTATGCATTATCTATCCCAAGATGGCCAAGATGACTTCTTTCCGCTCATTACCATGCTTCTTCATCATGGCGCCAGTCTTGAGTTGTGTGACGCCTCGGGTCGACAACCTCATTTTGACCTTTTTGCACGATCCCACAACGCTTTAAATCTACGGTTCCTTCACCACTTGGCTTCACTTCAGGATTTTGCCTCAAAGGCCTTACGGGACAACTATGGCAACACTCCACTCTCGATACATGTCCGCAGCGCCGCCACTGCGTTCATGTCGAACACGAGCGATCTCGTTGTGCGGGAGAATTTCCTGAGTCTATATAGGCTTGTCAAGTACTTTGGCTTTGACGTCAACATTGCCTCTGAGGCAGGCATCAGTCCAGACCCATTACTACATGTCCTATGTAGAGCACGAGAACCTGGCGGCGAGTGCCGACGGACTTCTCGACATCTTCTGAAGTTGTTCAGATTGGTCCTCGCGTTGGGTGCGAACGTTCACACAACCGACTTGAAAGGGAGAACAGCCCTCCATTGGGCATCCGTGATGGCAAGGCTCGAGATGATGAAGCAACTGGTCACCAAGTATGGAGCGCAGGTGAACACATCGGACAATGACGGCAACACTCCACTTCATCTAGTCGCAATAAGTTATACCTCGGCCGAAGAACGTAATGGAACACATCCAAGGAGGATGAAGTGTGCAATGCTACTTTTAAAGGCAGGAGCATCCGCGACTGCTACAAACGACAACATGGAGACACCAGCACAGTCAATGTCGAAATCCCCTCCGGATGGTAACGATACCAGACATGGTTTACAAAGGCTTCTGGAACAAGCTGAAGCTTCCGATGTCCATCTCCCTTTCTAACATTCCAGGTCCCCAACCTCGCCCACTCTCAAAAACATCTCTCCAACCTCGCCCACTCTCAAAAACGTCTCTCCAACCTCCAACACCAACAAAGCTCCCACCCACACCACCATCGACATGGCAATCTCTAATCTACCAATCCGTCCTACATCGCCCCCCTCACCCAACGAAGACTACTGCGAATGCTGCAAGCAAACCTGCACAAACTTCGACCGCCTCGCCCTCACCACCCGCTCCACCACATCACAGCCTCGCTGCGAACGCGAATGATTCGCCCTAACCTGCACCAATCGCCTCTAACCCCACACTCCCGGCACATCCCCCTTAGTTCACAGATTACTGGATGAGCCGGATGTCGTGCGAGTGAGGGGAGATAGCGAGTTGAAGGTCTTTCAATCTAATTATTTAAGATGATATAATAGTGCTAAATCTGTCCTTCATTCTAAGACTTCGTAAAAGTTAAAGTCTGTTATACTATTTGAATAGAAATACTCTTTATTTGCTTAGCTGTACTTGAGTATTGCACCGGTGGATTAGTACTTAGGTGACCACTAGCGAAAACCCGCTGTTGTATGTTTGTGCCACTCTTTCAATACCTGCTACATCCGGAGGGGAGGCCGGAGAGCCGAAGGAGCAAGGTTCCCTCGAAACCAGGGACGACGTGTACTACAGCCCTATCTTTGTACATTGGTACACAATGCGGGTCATGTACAACATTGAATGGTACCGCGACCCGCGACATGTAGCTTCGCGACTAGTCGCTACGATATTGTACCATATGGACGCCGCCAATTCTTGACGCTTGCACGAATCGCTTCAGTTTGATAAAGGGATGTTTGGGCTCTCTCTCCTTTTGGGGGAACTGTTCACCGTCAACTAGAGGTAAAGGCACCCTAACACTGTTTGTGGTCGAAGATAACGCGAAAGTCACAAGGGCGAAGATACATGCAAGGAAATGCACCCAGTGCGGTTACAGTGTGATATGCGTGGACTTAGAGAGTGCTATTGGGAGTACCTCCGAACGCTACCGGAAGCTCGTCTCGTTTAATGGCACAACTTCTCCCCTAAAGAAGTAAAAGAACGGCTACAAATTTGGCCTAAGTTGCGATGCTATGTAGCATCGTTCCTCAAAAGAGTGACGGCCCAGGTACGTGGAGTTGTACATGTGGATCAGCCACAGCTTCTAATTGCAATGAGATTGAAAGGCACTGCTAGATGGAAATGATCTTCTACTCGTCGTGCAGGACACACACTGTCTACATATAAATGCGAGCACATAGGTCCTTCCATTTTCGAGTTCGCACCTTCTTTTGAAGAGCATTAAGCTCTCGCCTCTGTCGCTGTAACCCTTCATCATGCGCTCCACCAGCCACCGCGTTGTCAAGTTTGCTTTTGTCGCTTTACTCTTCTCTCTCGCAACATTCCACGCCAATGCAGCCGAGCTTCAAGAGTCAAAAGAATACACATGCCCCCGGGACAATGGCGGAACCATCTCAGTGTAAGCAAGTTCCTATAGATGTCCTACCATGAAAAGACATCGCACTGATCGAACCCAGCGGCGGCAGATGCTTCGAATTGAGGTGTAACTTCGGAACACGAACCCCAGCTCTCCGCGTCATACCCATGACCTCACTCAAGGGCTGCGCGGCTGCATGTGCGGCCGAGCCCCAGTGTAAAGCTTGTGATCTCGTCGTAGGACCTGGGGCGGTGCAGCCCCCTAACAACTGTGTGCTATTCTCTCAGTACGGCAGGCTGTAAGTTATTCCAATGCGAAGTTGGCATCCGTAATCGATCAAAATAGTAGCGGGTTAATCCAGTGTGCTGCAGTTTTGCCGATCCGAGCATACACTATTGGGTTCCTGCTGCGGCGGAGTCCTGTCCGACACCGACACCGACACCTGAGCCTGAGCCCAGCGACCCGATTACGACTCCGCAGGAAGCCTTCACTGATCCGGTGCCTCCTCTGACACCATCGTCTAGCTCAGACGATTCAAATCTATGTGCAGGTCCGTCAATACCATATCAGCGTTGTGAGACTAGGCTCTGACATGTATAGGAACCACGTATGGCCCGGTTCTGAATTTCTACGCCATTGGGCCACACGCCGTATACAATCCCGCCGGCACCGGTGCCACCGTCACAGTCACAGTTACTTCGTACGAAGCCACGGGCACGCAGTCTGAGGAAGAGCCAACATCAACAGAGTAGGCCGTGCTTCCCGAATTTTCAGACGCTGACTATACTGGTATATCCTCGTTATGATATGGCTGTATGTTGACTGACTAGGGACCCAGCTTGTGAATTGGACCCGGACGCTGTGTGGTGTATTCGAAAGCTGGATGGCCATATGGCAAGACTAGTTCTGCAACAGAGGAAGTAATTGTGGAGGGCTTTGATATGGTACTGTCTCTTGTGTGGAAGTAGATGTTTCACGCTCTTTTAGAATCATTGGAGACACTCGTTCATTTCAGAAACCTTTGCTTATTGTAGTTCTACCAAGGGGACTCGGGAGTGACATAATTGTGCCGGGTGAAGTGAACCTGTCCCCTCCTATAGACTACGTGATGACTCTAGCGAAATTGATCGCCCACCTCCTCCGCTCTTCATCTAAGCTCGCCCTTTTGCTAAGGTTTTAGTGCCCATGTAAAGAGTTGCTAGTGGATGTGGGCTGGATCGAGCCACAATCCACAAAAAGCTCGTTCTTGACACTATGCGCACCTGGATTTCGATTCTTCCGCATTCCATAATTATCGTACTCGAATCAGTTTCCTTGCGTATCTAGAAAAGCAGGGGTAAACTCGCTTGCAAAATACTGTTGCAAAGATATATATCTCGAGGCTCAGTGACTATAGCTTTGTCCAAGCAGTAAAGAAGTAAGCTCAGGTAGGCGATGATAGTCGTCGATGTATTTTCCTTCTTCCAAGGCACTAATTATGCAGGCGAGCGTTACAATAACAAAACGGTATCAAGTATTCGATACTCTGATAGCTTTACGTTAAGGTCTCCAAACTTTGAAAGGATAGAGAATCTTTGACGAGACAATGAGGGTTCCGTCTTTGACTCTTCGATTCATAGTAGCTTTCCTTTGGAAGTGTCTGTGAGTACCAACATAACGGTGGCATTGCTGAAAGTTTCTTGAGGCTGTCACATCACCGAAATCATAGCCTTTTTTGCTGATGGTCAGTTCACATACCGTTGCGTCTGCGTGTCACCAACGTGTCCTTCCCATCCATCACTGTCCAACATCACAACACTAGGTCACACTCCCCCACACACCACCTCTTCCCCACCATGTATACCACCCCCTCCATTCTCCTCCCCTCTTCGCAAACCCACAGCATAAGATGCGCCCCCCAAGCCCAAGCTCAGACCCAGAGCACTACAGCCAGCAAGTCCAGTCGCGCGTGCAAACCCTTATCTCGGGCCAACGACCGCGTAATCCAGTGCTCAGCAAGCAAAGCACGCGTCGACTAATCCTCGAAGCTGTTGTTGAAGAGATAAAGATATTCCGATTGTATAAGGAGGAGAAGGGGAGGAAAGCGAGAGAAAATAGTGTGCAGCTGAATAACATGTCTACTGCTGGTAGGGAGCGTAATGATGATAGTGGTAGACGGAGGAGTAAGTCGGAAGAGTCAAGACGAGGGGGCGCCTCGGAGAAGTCTCGCAGCGATTCTCATGAACGATATCGTGGACATCAAAGAGGTAGACAACAGGAACGACAAGACATTGAAAACCTCGTCTCGGGCACAACAAACCACTCCGACCCTGACCAACGCTTCCACATAACCGGAGGCGCCGGCCCACCAGATGTGACCATCCCACTCTCGCGAACCCCATCACCACAGCCTTCGCACTCCAGCTCCCACTCCAAACACCCAGAAAAGGGCGGCTCCCATCACAAACAGCGCTTCGACTCGAGAGGAAACCCCCTGGTTTGGAGTACCAGTAAGCAAGGCTGGAGAGATGTCCCAGTGGGACCGCCTCCGACGTACAAGTTCAAGTTGGGCCCAACAATAGGGTTGGGCACGCATGTCAAGGAGAAGTTCCAGTGGGGTGTCGAGGGATATGAACTGGAGCAGCGGAAGAAAGAGAGGAGAGCGAGAGGGTCGTTGGAGGAGAGGAGGAAGAAGAGACGCGAGGAGAAAGAGCAAGGTGGTGGGAAGGAGAAGCGCGAGAATCATACGGGCAAGAGTGAGAACCAGAGTAGGGAACCGGAAGTACGCCATCAGGACAATGAACGGCGTTCTCAGCGCAGTCTGCGAAGCCCTGCGCGACACGAGGCCACACCTGACACTGATCGACGAGCTCGAAGAGAGAGTGCACAGCATCATAGTCCCGGCCTGAGCCCAGAACCTCGTAGTTCATGTCGTAGTCCTAGCCCACACTCCCTCCATATTTCTCGCCGCAGCCCCAACTCCGAAGAAAAAGCGAGAGCAATATCCGACGCAAAGTGCCGCGGCGAGCGTCTAGCAAGAAGAGAAGCCCGCTCACGAGACGCCTCAACTACTCATGTCGAGGAGGCTGCGCGAGCACAGTTGAGTAGCACTACCAGAAACCTATCCAGGCGAGACTCAACGTCCCCAGAGCGAGAGCGCTCTGTACATCAGGATACCGATCCCTCGTATCCTGTCTACGAGGAGAATTCTCACAGTCGTCAAGTAGAGCACCGCGAGCAGGAGCAAGTGGAGCGGGAGCGAGGCAGGTAAGCCCGTTCGCCCCACTGCTTCGTATGTGTATACTGATAGTCTAGGCCCCAGTAGGTTCACTGTAGATAGCTCCGGTGTCCTAGTCTCGTCTGGTAGTGCGTCCCAACGCACTACAGACACACACTGGTGGTCGGACGGTAGTTCCACGCCCACTCCCGATAGCAATACTAACAGTAACAACGACAAAGGTAAAGGTAGGTTCTTTTCGGAAAGCATCATCGATGAGTTGAGAGGCAGAAAAGGGTCGCTGCAAGATGCCCAAAGTCTTGCAGGTCAAGGCGGGCGAGTCTTAGGTGATGGCATGTTGTCGTCCACTGCTTCGGTTCAATTATATCGGGATCAGGTGCCAATGTCACTAAGACGCGGTCGGTATTCTTCTCAAGACAGCATCGATGGCGCTGAGGTCTTTGGTAAGCTTTCGGCGCATATGGATGATCGAAGTCGCGGCACGGGTCGCTCGAGACGTGACATTTGAAAGCCAAATTTCCGCAAGTGTGGGCCTGCATGTATGGTATAATCGTTGCCCCTCCATCTCCACATGTCGCGTCGCGTGAAACGTGAGGCCAGAATAACGGATGCAGAACGTGTCGCATTAGCGAACACAGTAGATTGAAGCTGACAAAGATACATGGGTATGGTAAGAGAAGTTTATGATGAAGGTCGAGAGTCCAATGCTCAATCAAATGTCTGATCCCAACGTGGTACCAGAAGTAATCCAAAACGCCTTCGCTATGCATAAACCATCGCAAAATGTGTATACCAGAATTCGTCAGTACACGTTTTACACCTCTTTCCAAGAGCCAGGCGTTGCCTTTCTCGTGACCCCGGAATACTGCTGGCCTTGAGACTGTCCAGGATTGAAGGCCTGGTATCCTTGCTGGCCTGGGTAGGCAGGTTGGGCAGCATACGATTGCTGGCCCGGGTAAGAAGGCGCAACAGACGGCTCGTACTGCGCCGACTCGCTAGGCGCATACCCGTCATTACGGAATTGAGGCTCCTGGGGTGGAGGTGTCGAGTATCCGTGTGGGTTCACGGGCGACGCGCTGTATCCTGGGCCTGGTCGACGGAGTTGTTCTTGGGCGTAGTTTGGGCCTGGCGAACCACGACCGTAGTTTTGGGTCTGCGCATAGTTCGGAGCCGGCGAACGGCGATCGTAGTCCTGAGACGGTGCGTACTCTGATGTTGGCGAACGGCTGTCGTATTGCTGATGCTGCGCGTAACCGGCTCCTACTGCGTAGGGGGGTACGGTGGCTTGAACAGGGGAGACTCCACGATACACGCCCTGCTCCTGGCCGTAGTATCTATCCTGCGGTCTAGGGCTGTTGCGGGGGTCGCGAGGCGGAGCGTTGTTCGCATACGTGTTGTCCTGGTACCCGTAGGTATCTTGGGTTTGCATCCTCTGCACTGGAGACCTGACAGGGCCTGGAGATCTGCGCGGTGCGCCAGCTACTGCCGCCCCGGTTATGGAGCTTCCCGCTGCGCTTCCATTCTGATCCAGTCTATCCATCTCGATGGTGTTCTGCTTTTCTGGGTACACCTCCTCCTCTACATGCGAAGTTTTGGCGTCGCTCCAGCTCGGCATGGGCGGGAGAGCGTCTTCGTTGGCGGGCTTGGTCGACGCATCGAATCGAGCGTACTGTGGCTCCTCGTGTCTTGTTGCGGCTATGGCCGGGGGCGCTGCGTTGAAGGCGGGCGCTGCGTGCGAGCGGTATTGCTGGTTCAGTGGACGCGAGTCGAAGGCCTCAGGTGCGGGAGCAGGCGGTGCTGTATATGTCGAAGGATTGTAAATGGGTGGAGGGGGCTGGTCGCTCTTCATGCGCTTGTGTTTGGAACGCCCGGAGGGACAGCAGCAAGAACAGCACTTGAAGCAGCAGCATGCGACTTCGGCGCCGCAGCAACAACAGCGCACGACACAGAAGATGACGGAGAAGATGACAATGGAGCCGACAATGATTCCGACAATAACTGGCCACCTGTCGACGCATTAGCCACGGATGTCACTTCAGTACAATGCAGTGACGGGTACGCACTTGCAGTAGCTCTTGGCCATGCAGTTATCCCATGATGAGAGCGTGTTCTTCGCATCGGCGAATGGATCGCGCGGGGCGAGTAGGTACGGCATCGCGGTCGCTTATTTCGTCGAATTTTTTTTTCCAGACGTTCAGACGGGGTGCGCGGGATCAGCCTGGTTATGGGTCGGTTATAGGGAAGGACACGCGCGGCGTGAGAGGGGCGAAGGAAACGAGGCTGTGTCGCCCAAACCACCCGCTAAAGTCTCACAACAACGGGTTCAAAGAGAGACGTTAGAGAATAAAGAAAGAGCGACGAGACAGCCAAGTTGACCGTCGGGCATGTCGCGAAAGGCGGAAACGGGCACATGCAGCGAGCGACAGGAGGCACAGCGGCGTCTTGGGATGACGATGGACGCAATTTGGCCCAAACGGCTTGCGAGTCCACCAGGGACGGCCAAGACCGGCTAGCGCGTCTGTGCCACCGTTGATGCGCGGCGGGGGGCGCAGCCTTGGTGATCCGGGGATGCTGTCGGGCGTTGTCCGCGACTCGACCTCTTCTAACAGTCTGTTCCTCAGACGCCGCCTTCCTGCAGTGACATCTCTTCCATCTCACAGCCATGCCTCTCGCCGCGATCCTACGTCTGGCCCTACGGCGGACGATGGTGCATGACATTCACCGACAGCACTTAAGGCGACGGACAGCGACGGCCATTGTACACTCCCGAACACCGCGTTGCGACTACTACCACGGAAACACATCTTGATCTGCAAATGTCTGCGGCACTTCCGAAGCTGCTGGTCCCCACATTTGCTGCTATTCGTGGCAATGATGCTGTTTTGTCAATCGTGATCCGTTTTGCATTCAGGTCACGTGAGAAGCTGTACTCCGGTCCAGCTTGTGGAAAACATCCGCCTCCTTCTGAGCATAGCATGCCCTTGGCAGAGGCGTCTTATCACGTCACTTGCCATCCTTGAACCATCATCTTCAGACTTGCAACATTCTCATATTCCATCTGCTTCTTCTTTACCGTTCCTTTCAAAGCCTCTAACTGCTATGGATCATCAGTCGGCCCTTCAGTCTTATCCTCACGTCTGCCCAGCTTTCAGAGCCCCATTATCGACCCATCACAGCGAGCATGTGTAACGTAAACGGCTGGCTCAAGAGCGATGTAGTGGAATTCCACCCATCGTAACCGAGCCCCGCCAATCATATCGCGCGATCCCCCCTCCAGATTACAAAGCCTTTTTCCAATACGGAGGACGCCATTTTTCTTCTCCACATGAGATGCGGAAATACACAAAAGTGTCAGAAAGTGTGAATTCAAGGTTGTAAACGGTAAGATGGCGAGTATACGAACCGCGGCTTTGAAATCAAGACGGAGCCGCGTAACCGTAGGCATGATTGCAACACTGACTATAAAACACCGCGAGGCCTTCAAGTCTTTCATACGGCATCTACTCATCATAAGAAGAGTTCCATTACTGCAACACAATTACCACAGCAATGTCACCACCAACCACAAACACCGCTTGGACAGTCCCAGCGACCGCCTCTTCACTCTCCCATCTGACCAAAGAGGACCGTCCAATCCCCCAACCCGGGCCCCACGAAGTCCTCGTCCGCCTTACAGCAGCCACTCTCAATTACCGTGATCTCCTCGTTTCAACTCATAATCCCGAATACCCAGGACCCCACAAAGACGGCCTAGTTCTCGGCTCCGACGCAGCCGGCATCATCCACTCCGCCCACCCGACCTCCAAGTGGGCCAACAAAATCGGCGCAAAGGTCCTCTTGCACCCAATTGCCTGGGAGTCTGGTGGCGTGCGGAACTTGGATCGAACCAAGACGTTTGGATCGGCCTCGGAGGACGGGGTGTTCCAGAAGTGGAAGGTCGAGAAGGATGTGAAGATTGTTGAGGTTGGGGATGGACTGAGTGCCGAGGAGTGGGCTTGCTTGCCTTCTGCGGGGGCGACGGCTTGGAGTGCGATTCGGGAGGGAATGGATGGGAAGTTGGATGGTGGATTGGATGCGTGGAAGGGGAGCTTTAAGGAGAAACGATTGACAGGGAAGACAATCCTGACCCAAGGTACTGGTGGTACGAGTTGTTTTGCCATACAGGTATGTTACTTCGTCAGATTGCTTAACGACAACGCTGACACGTATAGATCGCATCTGCCCTCGGCGCCACCGTGATCGCAACTTCCTCATCAGACGCCAAACTCGAGTTCGCCAAGTCCATCGGCGCAACTCACACTATCAACTACGCCACCACACCTAATTGGGACGAAGAAGTGCTCCGCCTCACCAACGGCGTGGGTGTCGACCAAGTCATCGAAAACGGCGGTGCCACGACACTACTACGCTCCGTCAGAAGTACGCGCCTGGGTGGTCTTGTTAGTCTAATTGGCTTCCTCGGAGGTCCTGGGCAGATGCCTGGGGAGACTTTCATGAATTTCATATGGGGAGCTGTCATTGGTATGTCTATTTCTCCTCGTGTGTGGCGGGGTGGGAGGATGCGTTGCATGTGGATGTGAATGTGCTGACAGTTGTGTAGTCAAGGGGTGTCTAGGTTATAGCCGCGACTCTGAGGTCGAGTTGGTCAAATTTGTTGAGGAGCACGGGATTAAGCCGGTGATTGCGAAGACGTTTGATTTTGAGCACGCGGTGGAGGCATTGGAGACTTTGAAGAGCCAGAAGGATGTCGGTAAGATTGTTATCAAGATCGCTGAAGAGTGAGGGATGTTGACGGAGTCTCGCTGGATATGTATCCGCTACATGGATGACTAGATGCAACGCTGCTATAGTCTAGTCGCATCAATAGAGCTTATGCAAGGTATGATTTAGCAACGGTGATCTATAATAGAGCACCATACAATTGCGAGTATAAGGATTATGTTAAAATAGGTGAATTGCCTATGCAACTCTGTATCATAGGACACTATGCTGTCCAAACTCAGTTGACAAATTCGATATGCAAGCCAGTGCTGCCCGAGTCCAGACCTGATGATACAGATCCCAAGCATCATATCCCTATCTCCAAACCAAGCTCCTCCAGATCGAGCTCTCAAGCCTCAAAAGCTTCAAGTCTAGCTCGAATCTTCTCCTTCCTAGCCTTGATTTCTGCGTCCAACTCCTCACGTGCCTTCTCCATCTGATCCCGTACCGCCGTCCTCTCAACCACCTCCACTGCCACCGCATCAGATTTCGGCTCCTGCTGCGTCTTCGCTGTCAGTTCCTCTGCCTTGGTTGCCTTGGCGTCTTCCTTCTCGAATCGGCGCTTCCACATGCCTACAAGGAAGTCAGCACAGCCCATTGTTAATCTGTTACTCCAGTCTTCACCTATACATACCGACATAGTTGACAAGTGCCTGCCTTACCCAGATTCCCCACCACATCTCCTTCGCCCAAGCAACCAACACCTCATCGCAGACTCCATGCTCGCTCCAGCACATCTCGAACTTCTTCTCGCGAGGCTCGCGTGCGAGATAGGGGAGGCCGGTTGAGGGGGAGAAGAGGGTCCAGCGTGCGATACAGACCAGCTTGGCTTCGATGGACATGGTAGAGGATGGCGGATGAGCGGTAAAGGTCAAGGGTGGGTCGCGCGGAAGAGGTGCAAGGTAGATGGGCGTATCGAGCACCTTGTCTAGGGGACGCTGAAGGTCTCCTGTTATGGGCATTGAAAGGAATGGCATGCTTGGAGGAGTATCCACAACCCCATCTGATGCAAGTTGAGAGTTTAGCTTGTCGTTCACCGTTTTAGGTCTCATCGGCGGCGTAGCCGGCATCTCGGACTTGACGATGACGCGCGGGTGTGGCAAATCCTCGCTCCAGCCCTCTCGTTTGGCGGGGATGGCCTTCATCAAGACCTCGCGCAGTCGCAGCTCCTCCACTCCTTTGAGATAATTTGCACGCTTCTCGTAGTACTGTGCCGTAAGAGAAGGGAAGAGCGTAAAGACCTTCTCCCTTATGGCCGCCCTAGTAGTCTTGTACCACTCCGGAAGCGGGATGTTCTGATCAGAGAAGCTGTAGTTGGGGTAATGCGTCGGAGTCCACTCGGTGAGGAAGTGAACCCAGGAAGCGGACCGCTCTTCGAGATGCTTGACAAACTTTTCATCTTCCATGCGGGCGGCGAAGTGGGCGGGATTGAAAATCCAGGACGAGGCGAAGTATTTGTAGACTGGAGAGTGTTAGCGAAAACATCTCCTCAGCTTCGCACCGCCAACTGACTTTCTTCGTTATTTGTGAACCCTCCGTACAAGAATCTCCGGTCCAATCCCACAATCTTGAGCAGATCCCTACAATACCATATTAGCAGAACTTTCGAAATCAATCTCGGTGCACTCAATCCCTCCTTGAAAATGGCGTCGTGGTGAGAACGAATATAACGTACCAAGGCTCCTTGCTCACGAAGACCATACTACCCGGGAAGTTTGTCTGCTCCATTTCCTCAACACGAATGTGCAAGCCCTCAGGACCAATTGTCATTCCGAGCGGCTTGATCAACGAGCCAAGCATCTTACTGCCACTCGCGTAGTTCAACTGGAGCTGATTCCACGCGAAGGTCTGCTCATCTGCTTTCTCCAAGACTTTGACATCGATCTGCACCCAGAAGTCTTTCTCGCCGCCAGCGGGTATGGCACTGAAGATGATACTAGGGTTGAGAAAGCCACGCTGACAGTGCGTGGTGTTGAAGCCTGAAGAGATGGCGGTGACCATGGCGGGCCAGTTATCGGAGGTATTGGAGGTGGTTGAGAAGAAGCCGGAAACGAGGATGTCGATGTCGCCGTAGTCGACTTTGTCAGGCATCTCGGTGGGGACAACGACGTGAGCGAAGAGCTTGCTGAGCGCTTCGGTTGCCTGCTCGCGGATCTTGAGGTAGACATCTCGCGGCATACGCGGACAGTGGAGACGAGGGAATGCGTGGCCTCCCATGGTGCTGATGATCGAAAAGTAAACGTTGATGATGCTTCGAATAAGAGCTGAAGTCTCCTACGGCCGTCAACCAAATCGGACGAGTGTTTCAGAGGAGAGCGTCGAGACCAAGGCCTTACCGTACTGGAAGACTAGCTGTCAATACTGTTGCTTACCAAAGTATTTCCAGACTTAGTCTTGTGAGTGAGCCCCGCGATTCGAGGTAGGACTTAGCGTTCAAGATGAGGGCAGACGACAGCGGCAGGTAAGAGAGAAACGTAGGAGCCTCAAAAAGTCTACCTATATACTCCGTACCAGACGACCCAACAAGAGTAGATCCGCGAGGTGTCGTGAGTAGCTGGTGCCTTCACTTTGTCCGGCTGACCGACGTCTGACCTTAAGTTGAGGGTGTGGCGTTTCCAAATAGTTGAGTACGTCTTGTTTGACAATCCGAAAGCTTCGACCACAAAGCTGGCAAACTCGAAAGACAACCAAAGACAAACCAAGGTAGAAGACAAACCAAGGTAGAAGACAAACCAGCAATATCGGAGGAAGGCGCTGTCTTTGCGGGATTCTAGTCCAGTAACGGGCGAAGTGAAACGTTGAGGAAAACGACGAAATCGTGCACTAACTCGGTATGACTAGAACGAAGAGAGGGGTGATTTTATTTGAAGTCTCCGAAAACAAGATGCGTTGTCTCTTGAAAGTAGGAGCCACGTATTGATGAAAACCCCAGGTACTGATAGTTTTCCAGACATTTTGGCATTCTCGTAACTCGGTCTCGTGGGTATTTGCGCGAGGTTACACCCGCACAAATACAAGCAAACTTGTACACAAGTGATATTGAGTAGCAAACGCTGCGTAGCGGATATCGCATCGAGACTTCCAGTACGTGTCGCGTAGTAGCCTTCGGTGGCCATACGTAACAGTGCACTTGAGCGAATCATGCAAGGTATGTATGTGATACGTGCACTTGCCGTGATGCAAGATGATGAGCGTTGCTTGCGTACTGAATCCCTGAATGAAGGCCACAAACTGTATCATTACATGAGTATGTACCAATCGTAGTACAGCGCCGCTCTAATCGAGAAGTCTTTATTGCCTTGGACACACACCCCGTGATGGCTCCTAATTGAAAGTTCGGTGTGGCCAATTGAGCATTCTGAGGTTCCGCTTTATATGTCCCTGCCACGGAAGAAGTATCGGCACGTACTAGGTAGATGTCTACCGTAATGGAAGATTGAAGACGATAGAGGCAAAATGCGGATACTTCAACCTGCTTAAGTATGGATATAATAGAAATGATGCCGAAGGAGTGAAACAGACAACAGAGCGAACGATAAAAGGGCTATATTCAGGAAATAGAGCTTGACGTGTGAGAAGTAGAAAGAACGGTAAGATCGAGAAAGTGAACAGCAGTTAACGACTTTGGGACGTTCTCACTGCGATATGCCATCTGAGTGTATGATATCGCATCGGGGAGCGAAATGCGACAGCTCGTTGTTCACGCTATGGACAGCTCGAATTACGGTCTGAAAGTCGAACCAAGAATGGGTTCTGGAACTCTAGACCGGAGCAAGATCGTGCGCTGCAAAGATACTGAAGCCAACCAGGGTGCTGCACACAGCGTTGAAAGTTACACAAGCGTGGCGCGGAATGCGGCGATGAAAATGATTCGCGGTCGCTTCAACCTTACATATGCTTCACCGGTGCACACGGCACAGCAAGGCTGCGGGCGCCTAACCTATACATAAATCAACACCACAACACTCTACCTACCTTCCAAGACACAATCCACCATTCGAACAAGATGGCATCCATTCTTCAAGTCGTCCTCGATTGTCTCCTCGGAAGTGAGCAGGAGCTCGCCGTCTACCCCGACGAAAAGCAAGCCATCTTCAGGCACCACCACGACGTCCGCACCGCCGAATCCGTCGCGGACGACGTGGTCCAGGCCATCGCAAGCGCCGAGAAGGGTGGAAAAGAGCTCAAGAAGAAACTCAACGACATCGTTGGCGAGTACGGATGGAAGGAGAAAGTGGCAGAGTGGGTGCTCGTGAAGCTTGAGCTGGTGCTGCGCGAGGCTCAGAAGCTGAGTCCGCCTTTGAAAGAGGCCTACGACAAGGCGTGTGAGGCCGCCACATCTATCGAAGGCTTCGTGCAAGAGCACCCGGTGTTCTGCACTGTCATCGCGCTCGGCGTCCTCGTTCTCATTACACCGTGGATTATCGAGCTACTTGGGTTCGGAGAGCTCGGTCCGATTGAGGGTATGTTTCTTGCCTTGACCCCTTATCTCTTCTGACCCGATACTAGGCACCTTCGCGGCGGCCTGGCAGTCGCAATATGCTGGGTTCGTGCCCAAGGGCTCCCTCTTTTCGTTCTTCCAGCGCCTTGGGATGACATATGGTTGAAGCTGTCTTATGCGTCGGATATGAGAGTTGGATTCGGAACGGATCCGAGTCTGCATATGAGGCTTGGATTTCGTCCCCTGCGTCCAATATATCAACGGTCCGATAGGTGCCTTGGTTGCACCGGTTGTTCATGCGCCGATGATGTCATTGTGCTTTGCGAAACCGAGGCGGATGGATGTGGTTAGTTCGACCGAGATAAACCATGAAGATACCGCAGTACACGTCGCGTCAAGATGGAATGTCTATCTTTTGATGCATGCCTGTGGTGTTGATTGTGCAACATCGTAGACGCGCCTTCTGGAAGAACGCGTCGCCCCACTTTGCTAGTCTTCTTCCAGACGAACCCAAATGGACCTCGCTAAACTAAACCCGACCTCAACCTCACTCCAACAACTGCATGAGCGGATGAGCTGGGTGAGATCGATCCTACCAAACAGTAATGTTGTTTCCAACATGGAAACCGCAATGCTTGCTACTCTGAGCTGCCTTGGCAGGCAACGCAAACTTACCATTTCGATTAAAGTTCAACACCACTTCTAGTTCACATCACTAATCCATACTACCCTCGCTGCGCTATCCATAGCCCCAACCATATCAAAATGTCGCAACTCTACGTCTTTGGCCTTACCGCACATACAAGCATAGGCCAATCCTCTGTTAACACGCCGACGCTCAAGGTAGCAGATCGAGAGAATATTGTGATCCTATGGGCGTCGTGGTGCGATGTGGTCTGTAAGTTGCGAATGGCTCCCACGCAGTCCAAGTAAAGAACCACTTAAGCTGACATCACGAGTCGCCAGTCCTTTGCAGTTCGGAGCGACACTCGGTACGAAACTCCAGGGTGCAAAATGCGTCGTAATTCCAAGATAGATGCCACCTCAAATCTGACACCACAAGCACTAACACCCTTCTTGACGAGCCTTGCTAACCTTGCAACCCAATCTTTAGAATATCTCGGGAACTCGCTCAACGCAGAACAAGTCAAACACGTGAGAGCGATCGCATACACCGCCGACCTCAAATTCTTTGGGCGTGACCTCTCTGACGGGGTCATGGGATATATCTCGCCGTCCAAGTACGAAATCACCTTCTTCGCTACTCCAAAGGACACGAAAAGCGGAATCGAGCCCATCAGGACATACTCCTTCAGGGACGAATTCTGGGATATCCTCGACATCCGCTTTACGCCTGCCAACCGCGTTCTAATGAGTTCAAAGACGCGGGCTTGCGTCGATCTTGCGGGTGGATACGTTGTCGATATGCCTTCCCTGGAGGAACTTGAAAAGTGTTTACTCTCGCGCTCGTTCGATCCCTCGGACAAGCACAAGGAGATCAAGCTGCCGCTAAACCATTGTGAGCGGCTGGCGTTCGCACCGAGTCAGTGGTGCACGAATGCGGCCACATTCACCGCACTAGATAAGGAGGGCAAGGTATGTACATTGTTTCGGACCTTCCGGATGTTCAACCGAGACATCTGGTCGGAGGCTGACGTGCACGGCCTAGATCTACACATGGTCCTTCGACCGCCGCTATCCGAAGTGTCTCGGTCAATCCTTCAGAGAACACATCGGGCCGCATCTCAGCGACCGCGCCGCGCCAATCCCTTACTTCTCCGAGACCAAGATTAAGAAGATCGCCTCGGGTGGCTACTACAGCGCCGCCATCACGGACGACGGCGAGCTGTACGTTTGGGGCGAAGCAGGCCCGAGACGTGCGGGAGGAGTGAAGCGTGAGCTCAGCGTGCTGAATGACAAGGCAGACGAAGACGAAGACGACTTCGTACGCAGCGTCGAACTGAAAATCGACGGCCACCCGGCTCAAGCCATCGACGTCTCAGTCGGTCGTGGACACATTCTCGTCGTGGCCCAAGACCCCGAGAACCGCATCATCACGGTATTTGCTGCTGGGTGCAATGAGAATGGGCAATTGACCCGGCCTTTTAGCGTGGGCTTTGTCGAAGACTTTGTGGAGCTGTCAGAGTTTCGGGGGTGGGAGATTGAGCAGCTGGTGTGTGCGGGGTACACGAGCTATGTTGTGGTTAAAGGGCGACCTGGTCTGAAGCTTGGGCGAATAGATTAGGAGGTGGAGGTTTAGGTGTTGGTACCAAGCTTGCGAGCACGAAGTGCGTTGTAAGACGAAGAGAGCGTGGAGTTTGCTTTCGAGGCATTATGCACTGCCATCCCCTGTGGATGGGCTTTGTTGACCGCGAATTTGTAACCGAATCTTAGGTTACAATGCGGACTTGTTGTCGCTATTCGGAAGTACTGCGCCGATTCCACATGGTATTTTCTCGCATCGTATGCAGGCACGCACTTAAGTGACAATAAAGTATCATTGGCTTGGAGCACATGCAACACATGCCTCTTCTCACTGCAGAGCTCACTACGATAGACCATGTGACTCAAACGAACAATGGTACAGTAGGTATGCTAGTAACCACGATCTGGTAGGGTAAGTAATGCATACATCAACAGCTAGCCTCAAGGGTCTTGTGAGCCCGAACCACATTCATGATCCAACACGGGTAGTGTCCAAAACAAAAGCAGAGTAGGGACGGAAACATCAACCAGCCCAGGGGCACATAGACCAGTGCGCGCTTCGATTATCACTCTTGTCGCCCATCTCGACTTCAAATGTGGGTCCATATGGTTCCACGTTCCCGTCATGGAAACCAACCCGATAGATTGTTGGTATGCTGGAATTGTTATGAACATCAATTCTGGTCGTCACTCGGATATCAGAGTGGTTGGGGAGCGTCATGGGTCTTGCGGGTCGCGCGGTGTTGGGAGTTGCGGCACGGGTCAGTCGAGCGGGGAGCATTTTCTCGAAGAGAGGGCGTAGCAGCGGACAGCAGGCGAGGATGATGGCGGTGCTGATTTGTGCGTACGCGCAGATGACAGCTGTGACGGTATCGCGAGTGATGTCGGCCTGAAAGTCGACGTACTGGAGCGTAACAATGCGGGAGACGGCTACGAGGATATTCCTGCGTACATGTTATTCAAGTTTGGCACGACTAAGGCCCGTCGATTCTCGCACAGTAGGCCTAACGCGAAGATGACGCTGATAGCTATCTTGTGCGTCCGTCTCAGCTGGAGTTTCCAGACGACGAAGTGCGGCCAAGACCAAATGACGGCATCGAGCACCAAGCCAAAGGTCGCCATGAAGATTGTGAAGGGCTTCAGAGAGAAGCAGTAAATGGGGCTCTCGATCGGAAGTTTCCATGTGTGCTTGATAGGTCGGCAGTGTGCCAGAAACACGATTAGTGCGGTCAAAAGCCAGACGAAGGAGAGAACAAGACTGCAACGCGCTAAAGTCGAGATTAGCACAGCCTGAGAAGATTGACGAGACGAAGAGTAGTGGTTCGGCAGCGATCAGTACCGATGCATCTAAGCCTGGGGAACATCTTGGTGAAGAAAGTCCGCATGAAGAAGACTATGATGGCCCATCTGACCAGAGTAAGGGCGATGGCGTGCGGGAACTGAAGTAGCCAGAGCATCTACGCGTGTAAGTGTCTAGCTCATAAACGGCGATGAGGGTCTCACCATTAAAGTGAACTCTAAGTCATCGTGCGACAGCATCGACATGGGCTGGCCCAGTTTCCCGGACGTTATTGCTGCACGCTGTCAGACTTGCGAACCGCGTAACGATGTTGTGAAGAACTTGCTGATGATGCTTCCGGCAAAGGTGATGTACATGAAGACCTGCATGGGTGTTAGTATGGAGTCGCTCGGCCAACCAAGGTGGCTACCAAGGCGCCTAGCAGCAGTGTATCATCGAGCGTCCAACGCAGGCGTTTCATCCACTTTGCGGCGAATCGAGCCGCCATGAAGGCTGTGGCCAGTGCAGCAAGAACAGAGTGGACAGCCACAAACGTGGCATACGTCGTCATATCGTGTCGGTTGAAAATTGTCGGTTCAGACGCAATGGTGGATACTGGACCTATGCGGACATGGTGGAAGACGGGCGGGTGGGAGATGCTAGTCGGTATCGTCTGGATGGTGGTGAAGGCGCCGGAGAGCGAGGAAGAATAGGTTAGGGATGAGTGGCATTGCTGTCGGCCGGGCAGCTCTGAGGTGGGTTTTCTACGATACACGTGGTGGGGCGGTGCCGAGTGAAGCCACGAAGCGTGGTGGAGTAAACAGGCCAAACGTGCCGTGGAAGGAGCGGATGAGGTTGAGGGCAGAGCGCCTCATTGGGAATGTGTCAAGGCCCGATGGGGATCGGGCGACAGTGAGCGGTCTTGTTTCAGCACCGCCTTGCCTCTCTCAGTGTTTCGGACGCATTTAGCAACACAACACTTGATCGACTGCTGTAGACGGCCTGGTGCGTACGGTCGCGCTCGGGGAATCGTGAACGATCGCCGCCGTCATCGCATGGTGTTGAGTCGCGGAGGGAGGATGCAGGACGGACCGCCATGCAGTCTCTGTCCTGGTACCATATGCCCCCCTTTTGCATTGTACGTGGGTGCTGATGCCGGGATCGTGCACGCAGATTGGAAAGCCGCTTCGTCGTTCAGGCGTCACTGATGGACAAGGTCAGATGGTCAGGCAAGGGCTTAGCGAAGGAAGAGGCGACGCGATGCTGCCGGCACCTTTTCCGAATGCGAGCCCCTGCGCCACCGCGCAGCCTTGATTTCGTCGTCCACATTTGGCCGCTGCAGGTTTTTCAACGTCGTCGTCGACCAGCCGGGCCGCCATGGCATTTGCCCTTCAGCCGGACCCACGTCTGTTCTCCTTGGAGCGTTCTGTGCGCGAGGCAACGGCATTCGCAGCTGTCCGGATGGCGTCGAGCTCGCCGTCGCGCCGCATGCAGTGGGCCGCTGCTGCAGCCCTAGCTTGTTCGCATGCTGAGATCGAGAGATCTGCGCAGGAGTCTGGCGACGCGTCCCGAGTGTTTCTCCCCCCGCGCCAGGCGCCCAAGCAGCGGACAGCGACGGCGCCGATCGACTCACTGCAATTTGGACGGTCGGTCGTGTGCCCACTCACAGCGGCCCCGGGGAGGGCAATGCCATCATAGCAGACGTGGTACAGGGCTGATCAAGCATTGGAGAAACACGGACGCATCTCAGGCGGCAAGGATGTGGGCGATCGCGGCATGGTCGTTCAAGGCGCTCGCTCGGAATTTGCGCCTCGCGTGCTGATACAGGATGCATCCAACAGCGCCTGGCTGCGGCGGGCAGCGGGCAGACGTTGCACGGCTGCAGCGCGACCCCATCGGCCGATGGGCCATGGCCTACGAACGCGCAGCAACTAGTACGCAAGGCTTGCTTTCGTCGTGCCACGGCGTTTACGCGTGCAAAGGAACAGAAAGCTCCCTCCGACTGTGACTGGCCACCAGCCGTCCATTCCGCAGCCGGGAACCCAGCATATTGGGGCGCGAACGGCTCATGTACCCCTGGACGCGTCGTTTCCCAAGACCGTCCCCCAGCAAGCTTGAGTAAGGTCGGCCACCAACGCTCATCCGTCACAGGCTCGTTCACGTCATGTGCTCTGCTATTTTCAGTAATTCACGCCCGCTAGGAACGAACGGCCCACCCATATCAGGCTGAGCCATCCGTACAGCACCGGACGGTTTCCTTTTTGATCAAGAGCCTCGTGGTCCTCGTCTGCTGCTTTCTTTTCCGCATAAACTTTGTTTCCTACTCCGTTCATTCTCCCGCGTTACGCACATCGTTGCCCACTGTTGATCTTCATTTCGATCTGTCCGCTCACTCGGTTTCCTCGACGCCTGTTTGAGAACAAAACTGCCCCTACCCCGCTGCCATGACATCTTGGTCCTAAGCCCGCCACTTCCGAATACACTACTGAACACGCACACGATATGGACCTCCAACACCGTCCATCGTCCGCGAGACGAAGCAGCCCACGACCGGCCACGCAACGCAAGAGGAGCCACTCGTTCCCATTAGTCGAAGCTCTAGGATGCTCGACCCCCGAAGCCGAATTGATCATGCGAGAAGGAAGGGCCGCTGTCCGCAGCCGTCGGCGTGGACGTCAATTCGTGGAGATAGAGACGTTCAGACCCAGAGACCACCTAAAGTATCTTAACCGCGAATCACCTGCGTCGGATAGCAGCGAAGACCGACCACCAACAAGACGGAACTATCGTCACTCTCGATTCCCTTCTGACGCAACCGACCGGAGTACCTCCACCATCACTGCACCTACCCAGCCATCTGTCGACGGAACTCGGACTACCACCATACTGGTAGGACGGCCGTTGGGAGACTATTCTGCAAATCTTGCAAAGTTTATCCAGAGCCAGTTAAACTCTATCCCATCCTACAACCCGACTCGGTCTTCGATATCTCCAAGTTCTTGCCCGGATCTCAGCTTCCCTTCCCGCACGCCTCCACAGTCTCCGAGCCTGCGGACTAGACGACCTTCGGATGCCCCTCAATCCATAGAGATACCTCTGATCCGACCTCCGCTGATGAGCACATTTTCCGCTTGGAGCTCGACAGACGACGATACTGACGATGAGGTGCCACCCCTTCCGAGCACCGACGCCTTGCGCAAGGTCGATTCTTCCACGCCATCCGTGCTGGGCTACTATGAGAACGCTTCGTCGTTCTTGTTCACGTCCACACCGCTGGACGAAGAGGACGACCCGGAGACCGCCAAAGGCGCATCTTTTCCCAATCGGTCAGAGCTTCTCGTACCGTCAGCGGCACAGCAATCCTCCCCATCCTACGACGGCGACTATCCTTCCTCCGCCCTCTCGACCCACCCTCAGCTCACGTCATCGTCCGCACCGTCCATCTCCTCGGCCTCGACCGCATCCTACTTTGAATGCAAGCGACCCATCTCTTTCGCTCCCGAACTTCGGGATCGGGTCATCGCAGCAGTAACACCTCCGTTCATCCCCCGCAAAGTGGTGTCTGCTTCATCTCCGTTCGAGGGCCAGGGACTGGCCAACCTCCACGACATCACTGTGGACGAGAATATGAGGAGGGTCCTCGTCGATGGCATGTCTTTCGATCTGATCCACGAATTCACCATGCCGGACGACTTCTCGAGAAGGGTTCCAACACCATGTTGACCCACTCTGAACATTTCATACGCTACACTTGGCTTTTCGTCTGTACAATTTATTTCGTGTTTTCGGCCATTGTCCGTCTGGATAGCTGGTCTTCCCGCTTCGGTCACGGCCTTGCTTACCGCATCTTTCCTACAGCAATTTTTCTCCTGCGCATAGTTCGGCAAACATATCTACTTGTAATCTTGGGTTTTCACACACGGCTTTTCTAGATTGGACACTATTACGGCGGCACTGATTTATTTCGGCGCGCTGCTTTTCCTTGTTGTATTCTTGTTATCAGATATCCCGCACACGATCATGACGTACACGAAGCGAGTTTTGGAGCCTGTTGTTCTTGTTTGAATATTGAATGGTAGATTAGGCAAGACGGGAAGGAGATTGCAATGGTCACAATTGAGCTACACGAGTCGAGACTGCACAGAAGACGGATCTTAGTGTGGGCATTCCAGTAAAGAGTGATTCTCGGGATATCTGACTCACGCTCTCTAAAAACAAAGCATACTTTTACCAATAGCCCGAAAAAAAGTTCACAAAGAATTGCCACTCAATAATATGTGATCATATCTCGCTAACAAATTGATAACGGGCGCTCCGGAAGTTTAATGAATGGGACTTGGGCCCGACAAAAGTGCCATCACTAGGAAAAAGCCCCACCAAGGTCAGTTCATAGATGGGAATTGTCCAGTGGTCCAAGCAGATCTGAGCGGTAGCTAGGCTGCAGAAACATCGGAACGGTGGGTTTGTGCCAAGAGACCCGAGCTGGTGTTCCTGCAGGTGGGGCGGGACCCGCGGTTGCGTCAGTGTTAGTGTTTTGCTTACTTTGCAGCGCCAAAGTCCACCTTTACCTTTTCATGAAAAATACCTCGGCATCTGTACCAGCACACTGAGAGCAGCTGCCCGGCGCTGTACCTGATTTATGTATAGATTCTACTAGTTGACTCTCTAGCCCGAACCACTCAGCCACCTCTCCGTACCTGAGCCCGGCCCAAACCGCGCCAATTCAACCCACACCATGGACGAGCCTAGCCTATGGGCGCGAGTCCTCGGACGCGCCGCCTACGAGTTCACGCAAATGCAGCCCATGCTCCCAACGTACGCGCATCTGATAGTGTCTGCGCTCTTCCCCATCTACGCCGGCGCTCACGCATCCCTCACCCGACCCACGTCCGCCGCGAAGCCTGCGAAGAAGAAGCGCAAGAGCGGGGACCATGGCGGAGATGAGTCGAGCGACGACGAGGAAGAAGAGGAACACAAGATGGAGGGGCTTGCGCCTACCGATGCCATCATGATGCCGCTTTTTGCAGGAATGACCCTTGCGGGGCTCTATTTCCTCATCCGCTGGCTCGAGGACCCCGCGCTTCTGAATAAGCTCCTCAATGGCTATTTCGCCCTCTTCGGTGTCTTCTCCGTGTCGCGTCTGATCACCGATGCTCTCGATATTGGCCACTCCCTCGTGTTCCCCCATAGATACGCGTTGGGAGGCGCGTTATACCACGTCAATGGCAAGGAGAAGGAAGCTCTCCCGGTTGCAGGCAACACCAAGGACAAGACAGCCATAACTTCTCCTCTTCCAGGGTTCCTGGCTAGGATACCGTTGTCGAACGGCCTGCGGAACATGCTGTGGGCTGATCGGGCTATGCCTGGCAATAAGTGGACACTCCGGCTGTACCTACATCGCCTCTTCGCGGGCAAGATCTTGATAGGCCCTCATGGGTTCGTCGGAGCAACTGTAGCGGTTCTCGCTGTGGCATACTTCAACCTAGTGGACAAGCCGTGGTATTTGACCAACTTGATGGGTTTCGGCTTCTCCTATGGCGCGCTCCAGCTCATGTCTCCGACCACCTTTGCGACGGGCAGCTTGATTCTTGGCGCGCTCTTCTTCTACGATATTTACTTCGTCTTCTATACGTAAGCAACTTCCCTCTTGCATCCCGTTTCGAAAATTATTGCTGACAGAAGTAGGCCCATGATGGTTACAGTAGCCAAATCGCTCGATGTCCCAATCAAGCTCGTGTTCCCTCGCCCCGGTCCCGTCGACGATCCGACCGCGAAGGCCTCGCACGCCATGCTAGGCCTCGGCGATGTCGTACTACCAGGCATAATGATCGGTCTCGCTTTACGGTTCGATCTCTTCCTTTTCTACCTCCGTCGACAGAAGCGCAGGCCAGCTACAACCGATTCAGAAGAGGTTGTGGAGAAGCCCAAATACCACTCTCTTGCGGGACGTTGGAGCGATCACTTCTGGACACATTCGCTTAGTGGTCACCAACTGTTCGCTTCGAATGACGGCAGGTCCGAACAACCCTTTACTTTTCCAAAGACCTACTTCAAGGCTAGCCTGGTAGGGTACGTCACCGGCATGCTCGCGACCCTGGGAGTTATGCACATTTGGGGTCATGCGCAGCCAGCGTTGCTATACCTTGTACCCGGCGTCTTGGGTAGCCTCTGGTTAACCGCGATTGCTAGGGGAGAGCTGAGTTTCATGTGGGACTTCAGCGAGGCCATTGAAGAGGAAGACGAGCAAAAGGAAAAGGAAAAGGGCAAAGAAGACGGAGATGTCAAACCCAAAGCTGCCCCCGAGCGTTCAAGTTTCTTCTCCCTCTCCGACAAAAAGGCTCAAGATCGAGAAGATCGCATGAAGAAGGCGCTAGGGAAACACGTCCACGCCGATAGCGATTCAGAGGACGAGGGTGAAGAGGCTACGGACGGTACCAGCGAGAAGAGAAACAAGGTCAAGGAAGTGGCAGGCCACAAGTCGAACAGGGAGGTGTTCTCTTTCTCCATCGAAGCCCCGTGGAAGCTGAAGCATCCACGGACCGTAAGCCAGAAAGAGTCGAGACGAGCACAGGCGGCGGACGAGCTGGAACAGTCTCCGTCAAACGAGAGTACATCCAGCCGGCCATCGACTGCAAGACAGGAAAGTGCGGCTGAGCCGCCAGGGAAGCGTGTGCGCACACATTGAGCGTGGGAGTATGATGGTGACGGGCGTTGGGCGGCGGATTGGCTTAGGGATCTTGGCGATGCTTTCGAGCGGGTAGCGCATGCATAGCGGGCGAGCATTTGGCATAGCGATGGCGTTTTCGAAGATCTTGGTATAGATGAGATGTCAGATGAAGGGCGAATGATAACACTGTAACTGTTGGTTTCTGCTCTGCACTAACTTTTGCTACCTCTTGTTCTTCGACATACGTGTGCCCGCTGGTAAACGACATGGTGGAACCGCAGCCTTCGAGGGTGGCAAGGGAAGGAAGAAGGTGTTTGAGCCGGTGATATTCGCCGGGTACTCCAGACGAGGCTGCACCAGGTTACTGTGCGTTAGAACATATAACACCGCACCTGTTTCGGGACACTTTACTCTAAGTGTGTCTAAGCACGATGACTTTGACACGTTGAAGGTGCTCAACAACAGTACCAATCTGCTATCTGAGCTTCACTAAAGCTAAGGTCCACCTGTGGTAACGAGAAAGGTTGGGGCTGATCAATTAGCATCAATAATAACACAACACCACTCATTGGTTTAAGTAGCTTGGTTGACAGATGGTTGACGTTTTTCCTATTCAAAATTTAACCCCTTAAGCGGATATAACTAACAAGCGGATTGAAATACGACACCATCATCCTTCAAGGTTCTTGTTGTCAATGGAAGCAGAATCGCTCCGGAACCCCTAATACTCTTTTCAATCCCAGGCGCTCCAGACTATTCCTCCCAATTTCAGTTCCTTCTTTTCTTGCTTTTCCTACGCCCTGGCTGCTGATCAGCAGGAACATCAGGATCAAAGCCCACCAAGCAGTTCACGGTCTCAGCACCCAGCCCTGGATCATTAATCTGCGTCCCGACCGGCCCACGGAACTGACCCATCAACTTGACATACGCATCCAACGCATCCACCATCGTCCGACCCAAGGCCAATGCACTCGCGGCCCTCGTTCCCGCATAAAACGTCAGAAACTCCAGAGCGTCCCCTCTCTGCCCGTTGTCGATGAGCGTCTGCGCACTCCGTTCGACCCATCCCAGATCAGCCCGCGACGCATTCTCAAACCCGTGCAACATCCCTTGAACAACCGGGAGAAGTGTCTCGGGCGCAGAGCACGTGTAGTATAGGACTTGCTTGAATGTTCTCCCTGCGAAGTAGGTCGCTTCTTGGAATTGGTAGTCGGTATTGAGAAAAGTGCTTGCCGCGTCTTTGGTCAGGTATCGATGCTCGCCATACTCCGGAGACACGGTCTGTACGCCCAGCCACCACGGGTTGAAAGGTGAGGTGACGGAACTTGTAGGCGCGACCCATATGCGGATGAGGTCTGGATCCATGTTGGCGCGCAAGCTCACGACCTGGCCGTAGCCGGCTTCATCGTCGGAGATGCGATGGTCTCGGACTCGTTCAATGAGGTCTTGCTCGGTGACTGGGGCCATGGCTAAGGTAGCGTTTTCGAGTGCAGCTTGGGACATGTATTTGAAGCCGCCGTTGCGAGCTGTGTAACCCTCGCCCTGAACGCCATAGGCTTTGAAGATGTTAAATGGCTCGGTGCCATTGGGGTTCCACCATCCCTGCTCGACGGCGAACGAGACGATGTCCGGAGAGCCCATGTAATCCGAGCTATTCGCAAAGTCGACGGGGAACTCCTCGATATACCCAGGGTAGAGCACCCTCACCTCATCCGACCCCAAACGTTCCGCCGCCCAAAGTTTCTTCCCGCCAGACATCTCCCACACAACCCAACCCTCATCCTTGTCAGCAATTAGATGCGAGTTCCCACCATAATCAGCATACCCATACTCCGCAACGAGTTGCCCGAGTATTTCGACGCCTTCTCTCGCGGTGCTAGCTCTCTCCAAGACCACGCGAGCTAAGTCGCTATATTGCAGTCCAAACTGCGGAACAGGCGTCATTTCGACCAGTTCGTCGCGGTTCTGCGCCCAGACGTCTCGAACCGCGATGCCCTTTTCGTTGACACCACCGTTCGTAAGCGGGGCGGGGAAACCCTCGAAGTCGGAGTACTCCATGGATAGATAGCGGAAGGTATGCGGCACTTGAGAGATGTTCATCAATTCGCCGGGCATACTCGCATCCTCTGTGACTCCAACGGTGATCGTCGCATTCGCAGGATGGTCTTTTGCGGGAAAGATTTGGAGCCAGTGGCTCGAAACCTCTTCGCCTGTTCCGCCGACGAGAACGCTGCCATCCTCTGTGAGGTCTTTGCCGACGTAGAACGCATAGCTCGCAGCTGCTGGCGCGACGAAAAGCACCGATGCGGCGAGAATCCGTGGGAACTTCATTGTGGGCAGTCAGTCAGGTGGGAAAACAACGATCGAACGACTTGTGGTGCCATTGAGTTTTCCTCTGTTGGCAAATGGCTTCCGTCTTGCGTGCCGCGATACCGCTGTAGGAATTGGTACGTCTACTAGCACGAGGTGACAGTTCGGCAACGAGCAGAGCACCTTCCTCATCGGGACCAGCATTGCTTCTAATTAGCGATTCGCCGTGTCGAATTTGTCGAACGACGTATGGCGATAGCAAAGCTAGGAGAATGGTGGGTACCTATGCGGGGTACTTCGCGATTCACCTGATAAGATAAGGAAATAATTTTGGCCTGCTGTTTTTGTGCACACGTGCTATGCGCACGAATTTCCCAATTATTGTACGATATATATACTTGTTACAGCTCCAAACTTCCATAATTCAAAACAACGGCTCGGTGGTGTAGTTGGTTATCACGTCAGTCTAACATTCAATCGAGTGTAAGGCCACTGAAGGTCCCGAGTTCAAGCCTCGGCTGAGTCATTTCTTTTGCCAATTGGAACGTATTTTTTTGCCCTTGTTATTGCCTTTTCTTGCCACAAAACGATGGGGGACTGTCTGGAGTGTTTTGGCTGGGTTAAGAATTTTTGCGGGATAACGTTGGTATTGCGAACACCACAGTTCAAAAGTACGCGACATCGTACAGCTGATGTACAGCTAATCAAAACAAGATGGACAAACCATACGCAATATGGGAAGCTTGAATCCAACTCTGGCAACGAAGAGTCGTGAAAGATGCGTTCGATGATCAACCGTGCTAAGTAATGCTGAGACTAGATAGTGAGGCGCCAGTGAATTTGCGCAAGCGATAGAGATTTAGAGCACACACCCCCACGATGTAAACGGTCGGGATGCGGCGTCAACTATATCTTCGACGAAGCATTGCATCTTTAGGAAACTCTGGATGTGCTATGCGCAGAACGTCCAAACACCAGAAGCTATTGGTGGCGGTCAGACCTGCAAGCAGTCGAGTGAGCTCTTGTGTTGATGAAATACTCAGAAAAGTATTGTGCCTTGAAGGTCACTAGACTACGTAAAGTAATGAACATCAAACGGAACGGTGAACTCACCCTTTAGAATACAGTTCCACAGCACCTTGAGTCGTTAATTACAGCGATCACATTGCCGAAATCTCAGAACCCGTACCACACATTGAAGGTAATGAAGGTGGTCTTAACGTCCAGACTTTAGAACACGTACCGTACCACACACTGAAGGCAATCACGATATAGATCACCTCGAATAGTCGCGCATGGTAGCAGAACAACATGTCAGGAACAAACAGTTGGTGTGAGAATGCTGTATATTTGCGCAGTCTCGTAATCATAAATTTTGGACAAGAAAATGGTAAAATGTTTGGACACCTTCACGTCTCCAAATCATCTGAAATCTCTTCCAGACGCCATCAAAGCGTATCCCCAATTGGTGTTCCCTCTCGCGTCTCGAGTCATCCGCAACTTAGTTCTTCTTTGCCTTGTGCTGCTTGGCGACCGACCGCCTCTTCTTTGCGCCGTTGCATCCGGCGGCGGCGTTGTTATTGGCATTGCCGTTAGCATTTCCGTTGGCGTTTCCGTTGGCATTGCCGTTGGCGTTTCCGTTGCCAGCAGCCTGCGCACCCGTAATGCTCTGACCCGCAGCATCACACTCAGCTGTTAAGAACATCAGCAACTATCCCATCGTTAAATTCTGATCGATCAAACTCACTCTTCTGATCGGAGCAAGCGCCCACACTCAGCGTAGCATCTCCGCCGTTCGCCAAGTTCGCACACGCATTGAACTGCTGATCACAGCTCCTCTGCACCGCCGCGCCAATGTTCACAAAGGTGTCACCCTTGACCTGGAACGGGCGGTCTGCGTTGCCGGAGTCCTCGATGGGGGTTGCGGCGACGCCGCCGAGGGCGCCGGTGAAGGTTTGAATGTTGGATTGGCGCTTGGTGGTGGGGGCGCTGAGGGCAAGGGTGGAGAGGAGAGTGGTGAGGATGATGGTGGTCTTCATTTTGGTTGTTGGTGGTGGTGGTGGGTTTGAATATGTACGGTTGAATGGAGAGTGGTATGTTAATGAATGAATGGGTTGATATGAATGTAATGAGTGACCAGACTCTGAAAGAAAGTAACAGTGCCGAAGCAAGGAGAGAATGTAAAGTAGAAGAAGGCGAGGCGGGCGTTGACTTGATGCCTAAGGAAAGAGCATATGGTCCTGTACTTATACGAGCAGATATAGCGGCTGGACTTCTTTCACACCAGTCCGCAACAGCGTCAACAGCCGTCAGCGCTTCGCTTCCACCTTCTCCTCGCCTGTGAGGCTGCATCTGAGACCATGGCGAGAGTCAAGGACGGGCAAGTTGCTCCTGAACTCCGCGTAATGTCCTCGTACTACCCCTGTACGATCTAGAGCTGGTGGGTGTCGTGGATCAAGCTTTTGCAGGCCGCAGTGGTTGAGTGCAAAGGACGAATGAGAAGAGCGGGACGTGGAGACGAGAAGAAAGGTGGACCTCGAACGTGTCTGAGAGTGGGTTTGGAAGTTGCGCGATCGCGTATCCTGACAACGCATTGACGTTTCGGATTGGTGTCTGAAGTTCTGGAAGACGAAGCGAAGCACCGCAGCGCGGAACTGTGTGCTGTACCGTGACAATTGAACTTTAGATGATGGCCATTTAAAGGGCCTTGTCTGAGAGAGAATGAGCAACGCAGTGAAGAAATTAGTATTTCCAATTTGTGTAGAGGTTCGCCCGCCGCGAACGTTCGTGTTGTCGTTAGACTGCCACCGGCTATCCTTGTCGACGATCATGCAGGCGCTGAAGCAAAACGTGAAGTGAAAGCGGCCCCACCATCAATGCCTCCTCATTTCCACCAATACCTTTCAAGGGCGTCCCGCTGTCATTGTTCCCTTCGCAATTGCGAATTTGCCTAAACGCATGAATAAACGTCCTGAGGAATGTTCTTGACAGCGGGCACCTCGCTTCAATAGCTGGGCGAGTGGAGGCAGTTGAGCAAACGCATTGTGTTCTCCTCCATGAAACTATTGCGACCGCTCTTCAATAAGGAAGGGCGCATACCGTGAAGTCCTGCTCATGGAGATGATTATGCTTCGCGGACTTGCCTGAGCCTAGTTTCGCGTTGTCGATCAGGGTTGAGGGGCAACTGGAAGCGCTTTGCAGTGCTCCTTTGTTGCGATACAATACTTGCAGGCGCTTGAACTTTCCTAGAGAACTGTGGCGCGAGTCATGCGGTATGCTTGGTGGACATGCCCATGACAGCGGGGGGAGCTGCTCCTGCGTCCTTGGGTTAAACTTTGTCTACTACCGCGAACGGCAGCACGATTCGTGAGAGCGTCTTCCGCAAGTCCGAGTTGCTGATGCAACGCGTATATGTTAGCCTCCCAAATTAGAGACAGAATCCTGTTTGCGGCTGGGAGCGGACGGTATAGCCCGCGCATCCCTGAACGGCAAGAGCATGGCGGCTTCCTGTCTTTCCTTCGCCGAATTGTGTTTCGGAGTTAGGCGACTGGGTAGCGATGAGAAGAGACTGAGTGGGAACGAGAAAGGAATCGTGGAAACGAATAGGAAATAACCAACGTTGAAACTTCTCTTTGCGGGTGGCATTGTTGTACAAGACTCAGATGTGACTCATCTGTTGCCCCAGTTGCTTCCGAGAATGAGTGTGTGATTGCAAAAGCATAGGTCCAGATATGCTTGGTGGACACCACCGCATGCGGACCGTAAAACCTACCATCATGGTGTTGGTATTTCATTGTAAACTCTCCGGGAACCAAAACTCCATGACTCCCGTTTTGCGGTGGACTCCGGGTGTGGCTCATTCCTTGTACTGATTGACTGAGAATAGTCGGCATACCACCTAATCCCGATCTGTGGACTGAGGACTCGCATCAGGACAAAACTCTTTTTCGGACCCCCCTACTACGGCGAAACCTGGTACCGCACATGCACTATACCCTTGACCTCTTCTTCCTCTCCCAAAATGACACCCGCAAACAAATCCTCTCCAGACACCTTACCCGAATAATCCAACCACAACGCCCCGCCTAGCTCAACCCATAGATGCTGGAACAGCAACCACGCATGTTCATTCGACGACGCTGCGTCCAGGTGTACTGTGCTGATGCCCCAAATCTTGTCGTTTTCGATCAATTCGGGTATTCTTGCGTCTAGAGACTCACGCTTTTCAACGAACGGCGCGTCCGTCTTTGTCACTTTGACTATAAATAGTGGGAGTGCCTGGTCTTGAGGAAGACTCCGTAGCGCGGTCGCGACCTCTTTGTTCGGTTGCGCGATGATGTCGTACGGCATCGTCTTCTCCAAAAAGATGGATGTAGGCGCTATGGCGAAGTCGACTAATTGCCAGAAAGCCAGCGGCTTGATGAATTGACGGAGGCGATCCAACGTAAGGTCTAGGCACCGACTTCTGATAACATATTCGCAGCCCATCTTCAGCCGATCGAGTGCGTGATAGGGTCCGAGGGTGCGCCCTGGTTTGCCGAAGTTTTTCTCGCGAATATAGTAGATGAATTCTTCATCCTTGACGAGAACATCTTCTGGCGTGCGGTTGACCCCATTAGACGGCCACTGCAAGAGTGGTTGCGGCGTGTATGGCATGGTTGTGCGCATTTGACCATCAGCGGAGACTAGTGGTTAGCATTAAACGTAGCAGTCTCGAAGAACGAGTCTCTCGGACAAAGCCATGAGGTAACGAGTCTGGTGAGCATAAGACAATGTAGTCTTGTTCCAAATGTTTTAGGGACTTGGGCGCGCTTTCACGCGCTCGCCATACCGCTACTGCCATGGCGATGGAAATAGGTGCACCGCACCATGGACCGGTGGATTTGAACAATGAAGCCAGAGGAGAATACTCGTGACCTGATCACGACGCAATCTAGGTGAAGGTGGAACTCCAAGGTTGGCCCATGTACAATGGTGCCGCGCCTTGCTCTATGGTTATCGTTCCTTGCATGTCGTCGGTGACCCGCCCCGATGACGTCACGCCCACTCCCTAAGCTTAAATCCAGCTCCCGTCTCAACCACGGTTAGCCGTCCACCCAAACTCCATCCAAACCTCTTTCGAACAATACACGCGGCTCCCCACAAAACCAGATCAGAATCTTCAAGAACTTTCAACTCTTTCCCCAAAAAAACCCCCCCTTACGCCATCACCATGACCATCGGCCAGGAAGATTCGGGTGTCACGTCCGGTGTCAAATTTGTGACTTCTACGATAGGCAATACCGTCGGTGGAGTAACGAACACGGTTGGTGGAGTAGTCGGCGCCTTGGGACGTGGCGTAGGGGAGACACTCGAGGGTGCTACTGGTAGTGCCGGACGGTAAGCACCAGGGCGCTCAACACTCTGAGCGATGACGATAGTCATGCTAACGGACGAAAGACCCGTCGCTCGCGGAATTGCCGATGCTACTACAAGCGTCGAGGATGGTGCGGGCAAGATCGCAGGAGGCGTAAAGCGAGCCGGAGAGGGGAAATAGAAATGCGGCGGCAAAAGTGATCCTCTGAGGTCGTCTCGGAAAGGAATGCTTGTGATACCTCGATGCGACAACAAAGGCGAGTGGCGGGAATGATAACGAATTAGCTTATTGGAATAGACGGTCTTACTTTCTGCTCTCACACGCTTGCGGTCCCCAAGACTCGGGTTGGCTGCCACGGATGGCGCTGCAAGATCGCGCAGACTAACGACAGCGTCTCACCGTCGAGCTTGGTCCCTGCGTGCCGCCGTCCATTCCAACATGATGGGAAAGATTTTGATAGACACAAAAGGGCCGGATCTGGCCGTTGTTGGGGTGTGCGCGCATGTCTTGCGCGCGAACATCGAGGAGAGGCTCGAGGCCCTCATCGTCTCACCCATTGCATCTCACATCTCACGGGCTGGCTGAGATTGCATGGGCGAAGCTTCGCGCGGCATCGTGCATCGTGCGTCGTGCATCGTATGGATAGAAAGCGCCCCAACGCATTGTCCCTTTGATTAGGAAGGTGTCGTCGACGTCCGAGAGACATCGATCGCAGAGGGCAACGGAGGCCTGAAACCCACGTACGTCATCCCGACGCGGACCGGACGAACACCACCATCGGAATCGTGAAGGCACAACTCGCGCAACTCGTCCAACTCGTCGCAGCTCGAAATAGGCTGACGTCTGCCATTGCGGACAAGCCAGTCCGCTGTTTCGACGGTTCCGGTCTGGTGATGCGTGCGTTTAGTTGCATCGACCGCACATTGCTGGTGGTGGCGGCCGTTCAGCCACCCTACATGCCTACCCCACATATGTGCACTAGCGCCCCAAGACGCACTTCTCGACGTCAATTCACTCACCACCGCCAATCGACATTCGCCTCGTTCCCTTTCCGGACCAAAGTCAATATACACTACCTCATGCCACCTTACAACGGCAAGGGATTGCATATCTAGTACTACTCTGAGCTCCAGCCACCAGCTCCGCTCATGCAAACGTCTTTCCGCTTCCGCCGCCTGTGCGGGGAGCCCTGTAGGGTCAGATGTCAGATGCAGAGCGACAGCGCCCCGGGCAATGGAATGACGATTGAAACGGCTGCTCATTACGGGGACGCTTGTGTCCACTTTCCGTATGCCCAGTGTCGAGCAAACACGGACTGTTTGTGGTTTTCCATGCTTCCCAGCGATCCACATTCCGTTCGAAGCAACGTACCACCAGCCGCCATAATATCCAGGCCCTTCGCTTGTCCGCTTGGCTTGCTGAGAGGCGGGAGGAGGCTAAAGCTAAGTGCAAACAAGAGGGGCCGCTGGGTACGCGATGGTGGGTAGAGGAGGGGTCGGACCAATGAAGCACAGCACATGCAGCTTTAGCCGTCCACTAACAAAACTCCAGCCTCTTCGCTGCGCTTACGCCGACTAAAAATGAACGATCTCTATTGACGCGTGGATCATGATCGGCCGGGGTCCGAGTGCTATCTGCCGCTCGCAGCAGTGCATCCTCCCGATCCATCGATCAAGTCAGCCGCATAGGTATTTAGCTCTGTCCCACCCTTCGCCCTCTCTTGTCTCGCCTTCAATCGTTGTCGTGGTTACTTGTATACCTCTTTTGCTCTACAACAATCGCTGCTCAAGACTGATACCTCGTTCCTCAGTCTTCCCCTTCGTTATATATATATCGATCCTCAGCGCCCTTTTTGTCCATACCTCCTCAACACACTTCGATCGATCATCAGATATGAAGTCCTTCGTTGCTCTCGCCCTTGCGGGCTACGCTCTGGCGACTCCCGTGCCCCAGTCCGATGCTCCTGATGGATGCTCCGACTCTCGCGACGGAACCTTCCAGATCTCGGTTGTCAACGTCACCTCTTCGAGCTTGAAGAAGCGCCAGCTTGACGGCCCTCTGACTGTCACCCTCGAGGGCGGCATCTTGACGGATCAGGCTGGTCGCATTGGATCAATCGTTGCCAACCACCAGTGGCAATTCGACAATCCAGTGCAGGACAACGCCATCTCTACCTCTGGCTTCTCAGTGTGCAGCAACGGTTCGCTAGCACACGGCGGCTCTGCTATCTGGCACCAGTGCTACTCCGGTGGCTTCTACAACATCTACGATGAGACCATCGGAGAGCAGTGCAACTCCATCTACCTCATCGCTTCCGGTAGCAGCCCCGGTCCCGTCACCCAGGTATGTGGATCGCACCCCACCTATGCTGCAACAAGCAGAAGTAGTATCACAAGCCATACTAACCTTTTTTCTAGAGCCCTGATGGTCAGCCCGTGGCTACCACTATCGTTCCCCCGGTTACTCAGATCTCCGATGGCCAGCCTCAGGCTACTACCGGCGCTCCCGTCGTTTCCCAAATTACCGATGGCCAGCCTCAAGCTCCCACCGGTGCCCCGGTTAGCCAGATCTCCGACGGACAGCCCCAGGCGCCTACTGGTGTCCCCGTCAGCCAGATCTCTGATGGTCAGCCCCAGGCACCTACCGGTGTTCCCGTTAGCCAGATCTCTGATGGTAAGTCTTGCACCAATTCTCCAATGCTCTGTGGTCCCCAGGTACATGTCGTGGGACCAAGCACAACGCGATCCGACAGGTCGCACAACATTTTTTGCAACTCAAAAACTAACATCAATTCCAGGTCAACCCCAAGTCCCCACCGGTGTCGTGATCACCCAGATCAGCGACGGTCAAGTCCAAGTCCCAACCGTCGCTCCTGGTCCCGTTATCACCCAGATCAGTGATGGTCAGGTCCAGGCTCCTGCGCCTACTGGCAACGTCACCCAGATCTCTGACGGCCAGCCCCAGGCTCCTGCCGCTACCGGCAACGTTACTGGAAACAACACCGCCCCTCTTCCCGAGTTCCCCGGTGCCGCTTCCGCAAACGTTGCTGGCATGGGCGCTTTCGCCGCCGCCATGGTCGCTATGTTTGCTCTGCTATAAAGCAAGCATTAATTAATGTTTTTATGACTGGGGGTAATACTCGGATGAAGATGCGAACATGCATAGTGGCAGTCCTTTCCGGCATATATTTTAGCGGCATCTTTTCAAGGTATTGAAGGGATTTTGGTTGGAAAATATTGAATGGAGTCGCATCGCATTATCTAATCCTGTAGCTACGTGTCTGCGTGTACCCCAATGTGGGAATAATAGTAATACATAGCAAAGGGTGTTCGATTACTTCATCTATCATTCCACATTGTCCTCATCGCTACTTTCAATACATTTCGTTTGCATTCCAGGAGAAGCTGAAACGCTGACATTGGTGTCACTACAGGAACTCCGAATCCGGTATCATCGAACTGCTGCTTTTGTTCCTCAGGCTGCTACAGCGCATCGTCGACATAGTTTCCGTCAACAGCGACGATGCTCGTCTACAACGCTAACGACTCGTCAGTAGCCAAGCATCGTCGTCTTAATAAAGAAAGGGTCGGACGCTCGGCGATAACGTACGGCGCACAGACTCCCGTCGTCGGTACACGTCCGACCGCGTCGTCCATGTTTCGGCCGTACAGCAGAGCACATAACATACTCGTCGCATCGCCCACAATGGCCTCAATCGAGGGTCTCACATTACTTGCCAATCGCAATACCCCCAGTTGGTCATCCGAGCCCCCATAAACGACACCCTGCACGAGCTTCAACTGCAATAGCGTAACGAAACCATCTCAAAGAACATACAGCAAGGCATCTTTCCAAAGTCGCAGCCTCGAAGACCTCCCAACACACCCATCGCAAGCACACACGAACGCACCACAATGACATCCCTCTTCCCCCATCCTCCCTATGCGGAAGACCAACCCTCCGCCCACACGATCCTCTACCTACACACGACCCGCGCAGGCGCCATGGCCGGGACCTTCATCGCGCTCCTCACGGCGCCTACCGCGCACCTCGTCTCGCAATACCGCTACCCTAAATCGTCACCAACAGTCGTATCAACAACACACACAGCCCCTACCTTTCTTCTGAACCGCGTCCTAACGCACTCATCCCGCGGCCTGCTCCTCGGCGCGCTCTTCGGCGCAGCAGCAACATTTGCCCATATGAGAGATAGGGAGGAAATTGAGTGGCAGGATCGCACGTGGAGGTTGTTGGAGAACAAGGGGGAGGTGCGTACGGACTGGGTTGCTTTGGGAGGGTCGGGGGTTGGCGCGTTGATGGCGGGGGAGGCGATTAGAAGGGGGTTGGTGGTGGGGATGAGTGGGCGAATGGCGGTGTTTGGTGGGGCGGGGTTGGGCATGGCGACTGGGGTCGGGTATATGGTGAGTACTTATGTGAGGGGGAGGAAGCCCGCGTGAGGATGATTTAGGAGGAAGGTTGGTTGGTTGGTTGGGGTTGTGGATTTGGTGGTGGTTATGAGACGCAGCGAGGAGTGCGAGTGGAACATGGTCGCAGAATAGCGAACAATTCTGCGGTTAACGGTGAGAGAGTGAGGCAAGCTGCAGGACTACAGAATAGCAAGAGCAGGCAACAAGCAGGTGCGATTGTGTAGAGGGAGGAAATCACGTATGCAAGTAATTATGCAGCGCACATCTGAACAGGGGCAGGAAAAGTTGTACAACAATTTTTGGGATTAGACGTTTGTGCGCTTCGTTTGCTGCACAGAAACTAGGCCAGAGGCCAGTATACGGAAGTTGGAAAAGCTCATCCAGAGGGGTCTGTCTCAGTATGCTCACATCACACTGGACTCGGCGTTTCCCAACAACTACGATGCGACTCGGAGAGTTCCGTCCACCTGGTACGTTGACGTGCAAAGTCAGTATATTGTTCACATATAGTTTACACATGGGCATCTGTACCAAGTTAGGCGGACTTCTTCTGCTCGTCGTCCATGTCACAGCCCGAGTCCTTCTGACTCTCCCCCACGCAGTTGCCCTTGATCGGGTTCGCCGTCTGCCTACAATGCTTTTCAGTAATGCTCGTTCAGAAGGGTATCAGACCCTTAATCACGTACGGTGTCGTGGTCAAGCGGTTCTTGTACATGTACAGCTTGAGGCCGGGCTGTACCGTGGCCTTTGGCAGCGGCGGCTGCGACTTGAGGATGAGCCTAAGAGCAGCCATATTGTGGACTGCTGGTCGAGGAGGGCGTCGAGGAACTTCCCACTGATGATGAGAGGCGAGATCGATGGGCGTTGCGACGGGCTGTTGATGCGCAAGGGGTTCTTCGTAAAAGGGACCCAGAGGGCCCTCGGGGTGCTTTCCAACGCGGGTGACAGGCGAGGGAATGGGGAATCCCGATGAAGCGGCAATGTCGCGATATGGCTAGGAACGTTCGCTCTGAAGGCGAGCCAGAAGGTCTTCAGTCAAGTTTGCAACGGAAGGAGATGATGAAGGAGGAAAGCCACGGGGTAGCCAGAATATGAATGTCAATGGGCAATTTGTGCGAGTGCGAAGTAAGCCATGTGCGCGACGCCGAGCTGTCAGAAAAGGTCGGTACCAGAGTATGCGATACAGTACTCATTCCCATCGTCTACTCGGATAACGAAGATCATCTAATCGGTATAGTATAATGTACATATGCATCTAAAAGCCTATAACGTAGGTTAGTAGCTATTCTTAAAACCGGTTTGTAGCAAAGTCGAACTTACCATGCTCAGTGTTTCCCTCACCCATACTCTTGCTCCCACTGCTCCCACTCTGTATCGCTCCCAGGATACCATCGATCATACCAGCACCGCTCCACTTCTGGTGCGTCAGCACATCGCAGCCAATTTCCTTCTCGCGCGCTTGCACGAGGTTGACGTAGGCGAGCATGCCCTGGTCCTTGAAGGCGCGGGAGAGCTCGCAGGTGATGGTCGCAGTCGAGTGGAGGCCGGCGAGCGAGATGAGTTGAAGGACGAATCTGCATGCGATTGTCAGTAAGTACTTCGGCAGTAGATTGACTTCGACTTACCCGTGCTTGGCCAAATCCCACACAAAGCTCTTGAGCGACTCTTCCGAGAAGCCCTGGCCCATCCAGTTGAAGCTGGGCGACAGGTTGTATACGAATTTCTTGTTGGGGAACAGCTCCCTGATCTCCCCGGCGAATTTGGCGGCATACTTCACCTCGGGGGTCGCCGTCTCGACCCACAACAGATCAGCGTAGGGCGCAAATTCCTTCGCGCGCTTGGTCGCTGCCTCGATGCCGGCCTTGAAGTGGTAGAAGCCCTCGCGTGTTCGCGGAATGTCCCAGTTGAAGTACACTGGCGACTTGGTGTGGCCACCATGGGTATCCGCGATGTTGCGGCGCTTGAGTAAGGAGAGATTGGGGTTGGCCTTGACTTCCTTCAGGTAGGCGTCGATGGCGGACTGGCCAGCGCCTTCCTTCTCGAAGTGCTGCACCACCGCCTCGTCGAAGGTGACGAGCTTGTGCTTCTTGACCCACGCCGCCTCGTACGCATCAATCTCCTTTCCTGGCGCGCCGCGTGCTTCCATATCCTGGAGTGTTTCAGCGAGCGGCTCCGTGTTTTCCGTCACGCCCATGATAAACTCGTGGTCCCGCACGTCGACGGCGCTGGAGATGAGCTTTCCGCTCTCCGAGTCGGTTCGCGCAATGACGAGATTCTCGCAGCCCATGGTGTCCCATTGAAAACGAGCGGCGACGAGACGGTTGATGTGGTCGCCAACTGGGACCAGCACCTTTCCTGCCAGATGTCCGCACTTCTTGCCGCCGTGGAGCTGGTCCTCGAAGTGTACCGCCGCAGCACCGTTCTCAGCAAAGAGCTTCGCCAGCTTGATGACGGCCGAGAGACCACCATGGCCAGTATCACCGTCGGCGATGATGGGCCGCATGTAGTCCAGATACGGAGTCTTTGCACGCTGTTCCGGCGTCATCTTCCTCCGGTTGTCCCAGTTCTTTCGGTCGTGGAGTTGCTGAGCCTTGAACAAGCGCTGCACTTGGTTCGGCACGGTGTTGTAGGGGTAGTCGCCAAAGTCCGCGGACACTTCGTTGGTCGTGGTCAGGACGGAGGAGCAGGCCCACCCGGAGATGTACAGCACTTCTTGGTTCTCCGCTTGTTGGGTCATTTGCACGGGGTCAATGGCACCCACTTTACAGAATATGTATCAGCATTTGTATTGACTACGGGGTATAGGATCAACGAACTTGTATGCACCGGCTCGCCCTTGGCCGCCCGTTCCTCGAACAGGTTGAAGAGCTTCCGGGCCATCAGTGAGCTCGGGTATGTCTGCGGCAACGCCCCCCGCTTGCTCACGACATCCTCCGCCGAGTATGGTCGCTTGATGTCCTTGTATCGTGGCGATGCCCACCAGTCCTTCACTTGCTGCACCTGCTCGTCGAAGAGGGCATCTTCGGCCTGACCCGCCTTGGACGCTTCGGCGAGTAGCTGGAACGAGTCTCCAGGTAGTGCCGATGACAAGGGCGGGTCAACGGGCTTGAGCACTGAGCTCGACATGCGGCATGCGGTCGTGGAGAGCGGTCGGAGGAGTTGAGGTGTTCGGTTCACTATTCGGAGAGACCGGCTCTGGCGTGCGACAGTCCGTGACACTGTCCGCAACATTTCGAGGATATCTGGAGTGGAGGACTACAGTTGAGGGTTATGACTCTGTGGTTGTTACAAGCGCTTCACGGCGGCGAGGTTGGTAAGCGTCTGCACCGACTGTTTACCGATGTCGGATACGCGGTAACGACAATTGCCACGCAAGAGGCTCAATTGGATCAGCCGGCAGGGTCTTCTCGGACGCGGACGAGATGGCTTGAGGGTGTTCTAAGCGCGTGCCGAAGCGTACAACGGCCATGGTGTCGCGATTGGGATAACATTCTCCTCCCCGCCGGATGGACCGAGGGTAGCCAGCCCGCTAGCCGTCTTGGGCTTTACCGAGGGGCAGCAAGACCGCAGACCGCCGCGTTAATGGAACACTGCCCGTCTTTGTGATTTCTGTCGCCGAAAGTTCCGCTGTCCATTTACTCACCTCTGTCTGTAACTTCAGCTGTCCTCTGGAAGAACTAGGTTTTGCCATCTTGAGTCGACGCACCGTATACGCCTTGCTTTTCCCCACACGGGCAATCCCTGTTACCCCGCTTGCAGCTGCAGCTATGGCGTTGAGCGCACGAACAGCTTCCCGAGCTCTGCGAGCTGTCAAGGTGAGCTTCCGAGAACTGGAATACGATGCTACGAGGCTAACTGGAGCTCCTACAGCCCTCGGCGGCGCGTCCTTTTGCTTCTGGTATGCCATTGAGCCCTCGCATCCCACTCCACAGTGCTAAAACCCCGGTTTAGTGCAAGCATGCAGCTACTCGTCGTCCTCTGAGCCGGGCCTCAAGGAGACCTTCAAAAAGGTCCTGCCGGCCAAGCGCGAGCTGCTGAAGAAGGTCAAGGCCCATGGCGACAAGAAACTCGGCGAGGTCAAAGTGGAGAACGCCTTGGGCGGAATGAGGTGCGCAAGCATTCGAAAGTACCCGCATTGCACATCTTCTAACAGCTCCAAGAGGGCTCAAGGCCATGGTCTGGGAAGGCTCCGTGCTGGACGCGAACGAGGGCATCCGTTTCCACGGCAAGACCATCAAGGACTGCCAGAAGGTGCTGCCAAAGGGCACCTCCGGCACCGAAATGCTGCCCGAAGCCATGTTCTGGCTCCTCCTCACCGGCGAAGTGCCCTCCGTCGGACAGACCCGTGTTCTCTCACGGGAGCTTGCCGAGCAAGCCGGCATTCCCAAGTTCGTCGAGAAGATGCTCGACGACTTCCCCACGGACCTGCACCCAATGACCCAATTCGCCTGCGCCGTCTCCGCCCTCAACTACGAGTCCAAGTTCGCAAAGGCGTACGCGAACGGCATCAACAAGGCCGACTACTGGGAGCCTACCTTTGACGACTGCATCAGCCTGCTCGCCAAGCTGCCCACTATTGCCGCGAAGATCTATCAGAATGCCTACCGCGGAGGCGGTGCGCTTCCTGCCAAGGTCGACCTGGACCAGGATTGGTCGTACAACTTTGCCGCCATGTTGGGCAAGGCCGGCAAGGAGAACGAGGGCTTCCAGGACCTTCTCCGTCTGTACCTCGCGCTTCACGGTGACCACGAGGGTGGCAACGTCTCTGCCCACGCTACCCACTTGGTCGGTAGCGCACTCAGCGATCCCTTCCTCTCCTACAGCGCTGGTCTCCAGGGTCTCGCTGGACCTCTCCACGGTTTGGCGGCCCAGGAAGTGCTGCGCTTCATCCTGGACATGCAGAAGGCCGTTGGTACCAAGTTCACCGAGAAGGACGTAAACGATTACCTCTGGAGCGTGCTCAAGTCTGGACGTGTCATTCCCGGATACGGCCACGCAGTGCTGAGGAAACCTGACCCGCGTTTCGAGGCTCTGATGGACTTTGCGAGCGCGCGACCTGATATCGCGGCCAACCCGGTCTTCCAGCTTGTGAAGAAGAACTCCGAGGTAGCGCCCGGTGTGCTCACCGAGCACGGAAAGGTGAGAGAGCATATGACTGTTGGCATTGTTGGGACCCTTCGCTAACACATTCGTCAGACCAAGAACCCCTTCCCCAATGTAGATTCCTCTTCCGGTGTTCTCTTCCACCACTACGGCTTCCACGAGACACTCTACTACACGGCTACCTTTGGTGTCAGCCGCGGTCTCGGACCCCTCGCCCAGCTCATCTGGGACAGGGCTCTGGGTCTGCCCATCGAGCGCCCCAAGAGCATCAACCTCGAGGGCATCTTGAAGCAGGTCGGCGGCGCGTAAGACGGGTTGCGTGGGACATGGAGTCGAAATGGCTGAATCTGTTTGTAAATATTAGTTATAGAGCGTTTACCCAAAATCATAAATTACTATCGTGTGGAAATACTTTCGACTTGTTTTAATCGTCCTTGCTCTATGACGATGAACGTGTTGTTAAGTGGTGGGGACCGCGGATGTGGCGCCGCACTTCCGGGACGCCGGCCGCCCAGGGGAAGACCCCTGTAACCTGAGGGTTGATTGCGTTCAAGTGCCGGTGGCCACGAGTCTTTGAGTGCGACCACGTCCCCCACTCTTCACTCGTTTCCTCGTCCTTCCATTGTTGCTCGTTGCAAGCGTCCGGTCGTCGCGAGTAGTGACATCAAACACTCATGCCTCGCCGCTAGGACTATAACCCGGGCTCTGCACTGCCGCTGTTTCAAACCTCCAAGACCCTCCGCAAGACCCCCGACTGTCGTTCCCACATTTCTTCCCCCAGAGAAATCGAGACGAGATGCCTCCCACGGAGTTGAGCGATCTCCGCCGGGGCAAGTACGCCAAGATCGATGCGGCTGTCGACGATGACAGCTCCACCCGTCCGTCCTTCGATTCGAACGCTTCCTCCTACGAAGACCTCGAGGAGTACGATCCCCTCAACTACGATGCCGGGACTCTGAAACGAAAGAAGAGCACCGGCGACCTGCGCACGCGCAAACCCTCGTACAAAGACGCCGAGATCGCGGCGGCGGGTCGCTTGAGGCAGAAACCGGCGCGGCACTGCGGACCGAGACAATGGTGCTGTTGGTTGTTGCTCTTCGTAGCGACGGTGGTGTTGCTGTTCACTGCGGGCGGGCTGTGGGCGTATCAGACGACGATGCCGAAGGATGGGCTGAGTCCGCCGTGGTATCCGGCGCCCAAGGGCGGAACGGACAAGAGCTGGGAGGAGAGCTATAAGAAGGCGGCTGAGCTGGTGCGGCAGATGACGCTGGTGGAGAAGGTCAATGTCACCACGGGGACAGGGTGGCAGATGCAGATGTGCGTTGGCAACACGGGTCCGGTGGAAAGACTCAAGTTCCCAGCGCTGTGTCTGCAGGACGGGCCGCTGGGACTGCGGTTCGCGGATAATACGACGGCGTTTCCGGCGGGCATCACGGTCGGCGCGACATGGAATAAAGACTTGATGTACGAACGTGGCAAGGCTCACGGGAAAGAGGCGCGCTTGAAGGGCATCAATGTGATTCTTGGACCGGCCATGGGACCGCTTGGACGCATGCCCGCCGGTGGGCGGAACTGGGAGGGGTTTGGCTCGGATCCGGTGCTGCAGGGTATTGCAGCTGCGCAGACCATCAAGGGCATACAGGAGGTTGGTATTATTGCTACGGCGAAGCATTTTGTGGGCAATGAACAGGAGCATTTTCGACAGGCGTGGGAGTGGGGTCTGCCGAATGCTATTTCGAGTAACATTGATGATCGGACGTTGCATGAGATCTATGCTTGGCCGTTTGCGGAGAGTATTAGGGCTGGGGTGGGGAGTATAATGTGCTCGTATAATCAGGTACGTCTGAACTTTGGAGAGATGGTGTTACTGTATGGGGCTAATCTGTGTACAGGTCAACTCGAGCTATGCTTGTCAGAACAGTAAGCTCATGAACGGCATACTCAAAGACGAGATGGGCTTCCAAGGCTTCGTGCAGAGCGATTGGCTTGCCCAAAGAGCTGGTGTAGCAGCTTCGCTAGCCGGCTTGGACATGAGTATGCCTGGGGACGGCCTTCGATGGGCGAACGGAGACGCGCTGTGGGGCCCCGAGCTCACCAAGTCGGTACTGAACGGCAGCGTACCCATGGAGCGCATCGACGACATGGTCACTCGCATAGTGGCAGCCTGGTATCAAGTCGGACAAGACAAATGGACTCAAGACGGCCCGAACTTCTCTTCCTGGACGTACGAAGAAGTGGGTAAGATCCACGAAGGCAGCCCTTCTGACAAGACCACCGGCGTAGTCAACAAGTTCGTGGACGCACAAGCAAATCACCACAAACTCGCTCGCCAGATCGCCGCCGAAGGCACCGTGCTTGTCAAGAACGAAGGCAACATCCTACCCCTCGATCGGAACGGCTGGAATTCAGACGACCTCGCCGACAAAGGCGACACGAAGTTCCGCGTCGGCATCTTCGGTGAAGACGCGCGTCTCAGCCGCGATGGCATCAATGCGTGCGATGACCAGCATTGCAACGATGGCACGCTGGCTTCGGGATGGGGTAGTGGAGCCGCGAATTTCCCGTATCTGGTTGATCCGTTGTCGGCACTGCAGAGGTCGTGGAATGATGCGTCGGTTTATGTTACGGATTGGCCCGAGAATAAGCTGCCTAAGGAGAAGGAGATTGTGGAGGATCAGGATTTGTGCATTGTATTTGCGAACTCGGATGCCGGGGAAGGATTCCAAAAATGGTCAGGTAAGTCGCTCGATATTCGGACTGCAGGAAGGAGTGGAAGAGATACTAACTAGAACAGACGTCCACGGCGACCGCAACGATCTCAACCTCCAGAAAGGCGGCGACAAACTCATTCAAAACGTCGCCAAGAGCTGCGGAAAAGGAAAGGGTGACGTCGTAGTCATCATCCACACAGTTGGCTCGGTCATCCTAGAGTCCTTCATCGACATTCCCAACATCAAAGCCGTTCTCATCGCCAATCTTCCAGGCCAAGAATCCGGGAATGCGCTCCTAGACATTCTCTTCGGCGCTGTGAATCCCTCTGGCCGTCTGCCCTACACCATCGCCAAGTCAGAAGATGACTTCGGTCCAGGTAGCAAGATCAAGTATTTCCCTAGTCCAGCTGATGGCTTGAGTCCGCAACAAAACTTCTCAGAGGGTATGTATATCGATTACCGGTACCTTGACAAGAACGACATCACCCCTCGGTACGAATTTGGATATGGGCTATCATACACAACATTCCACCTCTCCTCCCTCGTCGTCTCCAGCCACGGGGCCAAAACACCACTTCCCGCGCCCCGTCCCTCAGGCATCGAACCACCCACCTACTCCACCGATATCCCAGACCCTTCGTCCGCGCTCTTCCCGAAAGACTTCCACAAAGTGGAGAAATACATTTACCCGTACATAACCTCGACATCCGACATCCACCGCTCAGAAGAGATCAAAACAAACCTTTTACAATCGCCGCTGAGTCCCGCCGGCGGCGCCCAAGGCGGCAATCCCTCCCTCTACACCTCGCTCCTCACCGTCTCCGCGACCGTGACCAACATCGGGCCGCGCTCCGGCGCCTGCGTAGTCCAACTTTACGTCTCACTTCCGAAGAACTACACGGATCCCGAGACGGGCGAAGCTGTCGACTTTCCCGTGCGCGTGCTGCGCGGTTTCGAAAAGGTGTATGTCGAGGCGCAAAAGGGGGAGGCGGATGTCGTGGTGCCGGGTATCAAGGGTAGTACGCATGGTGGTGGGGGTAAGGGGGAGAATAGAGTGGTTGTAGAGTTTGAGGTTACGAGGAAGGATTTGAGCTACTGGGATGTGCGGAGGGGGAATTGGGTCTTGCCTAGTGTGGGGGAGTTGGTGGTGGAGGTGGGGTTTAGTAGTAGGGATTTGCCTTTGAGGGGAACTTGGTAGGGGGGCGGAGTAGGGAATGGAGTTAGTGGGTTGGTGTTGGTAGGAAAGGGAGGTGGAGGAGTGTTGCATAGCTGATTCGTTCTTTTGGAGGTGTTCTGGGGGTCGCATATACCAATCTTAGCAGGCGTTGTTTTCATATCAATCCGTTCAGCGTGTGTTAACTGCAATTCGTTGATGTGTCTAGTTGGTGGGTTGTTTGGATGGGATAAGAAGTGCTTGGATTATACTTCAGCTGGTTTGAAGCTTTGCTGGGACTACGATAGTTGGTGATTGGGTGCTATCGATGTGTGTGTGTGTGTGTGCGTCTGGAGGCAAAGTACTTAAATATACATTTCATTGTATCCAAATCAGCCTTACAAGGCAACTTTTTATCAACCGTTCCTTACCAAATATTGTGTCGCGTCCCAATTGCCTTCCTAATAACCGAAAATACCACATGTAATGATCGTGTCCGACGCCTACCTTCCCAATAAATGAAAACCCCCCAAATCATCATTTTGTCCTATCCCGCCCACCATCAGTCCTCGAACCAGCCCCAAAGCTCCATGTTGTAGTCCTCAAAGCCCGGAGCCAAGTCCTCCACCTCGACGCCCCTCTGCTCCAGCAACGTCGCATAGAAACTTGCCACATTCTTGGCAAACGCCTCCTTATCATGCGGCCATCTTCCCTCTCTCTTCATCTCGTCCACCAACAGACCCAAAACACGATACGCCTCGATGGCCGGCTTTACCGACTCCTTCCAGCTCAGTCCAGTGTTCTTCTGCAGCTCCCGCTTGTGGGCCATCCATTCCGCGCCGCAGCGGCCAAAGTACTTTGTCGTATTCCGGAAATCGATGAGGGAGCTGTGGAGCGAGGCCCAAGTACAGTACGCCTGGTATACGGTTTCGCGCTCAGCCTCGCCGAGTCTGGTCTCCATGCGGGTAATGACCTTGGCCGTGTAGATCTTGTATGTGAGCATGCTCAGCTTTTCCATTGTGGCTGGTTGTGGATTAGGACACTCGAGGGCTACCATGAGAGTCTCGAAGGCGTCAGCGCGCGCTGAGGCGAGGTCCTTTGGATTGAGATCTGGGGGTGGGGGTCCATGGGTGCGAGCTTCGGATGCTAGTACGTTATCGATCTCTCGCTTGACGAATATCGTGTTCGTGATTGCGGGCGTTGTGATGTCTACATTCGAGAGAGCGTCTAGCACAATCGGTGAGGTGGGTGGTGGTGACTCCTGGGGAGTCGTATGCGTTCTCCTATGCTGGTGCGATGAAGCTTGCTCCGTCTCTTCAGGTGTTTCGGTATAGTGGGTTTGCCTGGTGATTGCCCGAGTCTCGTTGCGTCCACTGTGACTAGCTTCCTGGGCCCTTCGCTTCCGGGACGTTGGCAGTGGCGGAAGTTCCGAATGGCAAGAATTATAAGCATCATCGTCATCAGTCACGTCTTCTGTATGCAGGCTTTCCGTGCGGTCGAACGGCGCCAGACCGTCCTCCTCATCCGGTCGTGCTTTCTTTGCGCCGTTGCCGTTTTCCCTAGCCCCGCTATCGATAATGTTCAGCCCGTCTCTGATCATACTATCTCCTCACGCATGTGGCAACTCACATTCCGGCTTTTTTGAATATGAAATCGGAAGATCTCTTTCCAATCATACAGCGAATAAAATACAGTATCCTGTCCATGGTTAGCGAACTCTGAGCTGATGGTGAGTCCCGCGCACTTGGCCTACTCTTCATAGTCGCTCTCTTTCTCAACGTCCAAATTGTTCGTGCAGCAGCGATCAGGCCCGTTGCCCCAAATCTTGCGGTAACGATCCGACGCGAGCAGCTCCTCCGCATACTTTCGTAGAAAGTCCGGCTGTTGGAATAGATTGTGTTTGTCTTCCATTGATTTCGTTCCGACCGCTGGTCCGACAAGCTCTCTCGCTATAGTTCTGGTTGCTTGCATGAACTCATCTGCAAGGGGAATGATGCAAGAGGTGATATGGGTTTTATTGGTATCGCACGAGAGACCGAGCTTTTCTGCTATGATCTTGACTGTGGTATATCGCGCCCAAATTAACGAACCTTGTGACGTATGAAGAACATCTCGCGCTCCATATTTCTTTGTGGTGGACTTATCTAATGGTTAGCTCAGTGGAAGGTAATGAGAGTGGGAGACGGGAGTGAGCTCACCTTGTACTTTGCTCGACATTGGGAGCAGGTTTTCCAGGGCTTTCCGGACTTACTCACGTCCTTGACAGGATCTAGAACTCGATTGCATTTCCTGTTACTTTTCGTGGTATGGAAGCAGATGGCCGCCATGTCTGAACAGCGCCCTCAAAGACCGAAACGCGTGCGATTCGGGGGGTTGGAACGGACAAGTAGGTGCCTGTCGCGCTTGTTTCGCCTAGGCTGCACTGGCCATCTAACGTGAGCTAGTACCTAAACGGGCATGGGCCAACGCGACAATCACGCGTCGTCTCGTGCTTGGTATTCCTAGATCTGTGAATGTTTCTCACAGCAACAGTCCAATTAAATATCCCTCGAACAGTCGTTGTTAAAGTGGAGTATTATGTGAGGGTTTGCTTTGAGATAGCGATGGTAGGGGCTTATAAGGCGTACATCTACCTAGAAAGTTTTTCTTACCCGACTGTTACCAACCTCGTTCCCCTTCAAAAGAACAGAGCCGGCCCCTTGCCATCAAAGAACACCTCATCCAACAACCCCAGCAAAACTTTTTGCCCAACCCACTGCTCCTCAACCGTCGCCCGAATCAAATTCGGCGGCAACACGAACCCAAAATCGCCCGTATCCCTCAACTCGATTGTATACGAAAAGTCCGCTCCACCAATCTCATACACATGATCTGGCGCCGCCCCCGTAGTCGTATACAACGTCGCTCCGCTCGGGCCAAATGTAAACGTCGTACGCGCAGGAGAGCTGTCGCGGATGGCTTCACTGATCAAGCCCGCGGCGTTGGTCCATTTCCCGAGTTCGGGCGCGTACAGTGTTTCGTTGAAGCCGTAGGGCGAAAGGATGTATTGGCCGTAGCTGTGCCAGTCGATGAATAGTTTGATGCCGGGGCCGTCACGGAGCTTGCGGACGAGTTTGTCGAGGCCTTGGTTCTCGGGGGTGTCGGAGGGTGCTTCGCCTTTGTAGGTTTGCGAGCAAGGGTTTGTGGAGGCGCCGCGGTCGTTGGCGTCCCATCCGAATTCCCAGTTGCGGTTGATGTCGCGGCCGAAACAGGTGCTGTTTTTCGGGCCGGGCTGGCGGTTCTTGCGCCAGAGGCGTTCGTTGGTTTGGGTGTAAACGAAGCCTGTGGACTGTCAGTACTAGCCAAGGAAGAGGTTGGTAGAGGCAAAGACGCACCATCCGGATTAACGAAGGGGAAAACGAAGAAGTCGTAGTTATTGAGAAAAGCCTGGGTATCGTTGTCGCCTGTTTTGTACCCGTCGATCAACTGCGACGTAAGGTACTCCACAACCGGCGCAGAAATCCACTCTCGAGCATGTACAGTGCCATGGTATAGCACCGCGGGCTTTCCAGGACCATGCACGCCCCACAAGTGCAGACCGTAGATATCGCGTCCTTCGTAAGAAGTGCCCGAAGATACCCACTCGGACTGATTCGGGAACGAAGCGTGTAGCTCCTTGAAATATTCGATATGCTCCTCATACGAATGATACGAATCGTACCACGCATTCGAATCGTTGGATTGACGCTTCCAATGCGTCTTCACTTCGGACTCGGCCGCAATTGAAGCACCGAGATCCTCGTGCATGCAGTTTGCGTTCAATCCCAGAGCCTCGAAGGCCGGCACTTGATCTGCGGAGAGAACGAGGTCGATACTCTTGTCGAAGTCGTGGTTCCAGGTCTCAAACGTAAAAGAGGAGAGCTTCTCTCTTACAGCTGATAGCTGTCGGCCAGTTTTGACGCGGTAGACCTAGTAGTGGGGTTTGAGGTTAGCAAAGCTCATCAAAACGCGAGGGGCCCGCGACGATTGCTCACCTTGAAGCCATCATAGGAATTGGAATTCCCACTGGGGAGGATATTGCCAGCGACAAGCGATGCCAGCGCAAAAGTAGCACCCAAAAACTTCATCTTGCCAAGTGCTTGCAGTGCTTGCAAAGTGTAAGACTAGTTACCGGCGCGCACCTTCGCTTTTATATGCCAATGCCTCTCTATAATTATCACTCTTGATTCCAGTAACGATATCACGGAAGACGCAGGCACCCACTTCCCCTCCCATAGCATGCGTGCGATGCAGCAGTTTAGTGGCTCACCATACGCTGCTCCATCTTGAGCTTCCTGTTTGGGCATTAGCGCGTTCATGGCAAATCTTGGGAGAGGGTAAATTCGGGAAAAACGTCATCTTCGTAATGCAAGGGCACGATTGCGACAGATTCGGCACCGAAAATGAAGATTGTAGAGTCAATGACGTGCGGTGGTAGCAGGGGCAGTAGTCTGACTTGGCGTTAGTTCTCGAAGAAAACTCTTTCTGAAGGTTGTTCGTGCTGTGAGAGCAATGGAGCGTTTAGCACACTGCTGTGCATGTGGAGATTCGCTAGTAATAGTTGGTGAGCTCGTGTGAATTGGTGTGGTGCGCGAAAAGGAGGAATGAAGAAAGCGGGAATAGTATATAAATATGGCGACCAGAGTGATGCGAGAGGGAACTTACCTTCCCGCGTCACCAAAGATACGATCTCATACGAACTCTTAGCTGATTAAACAAATATGTATATAATATCTTATCATCGATCGCAATAACTACTACGTATCTTACATGATCTCCACATTACCGGTCGAGCCTCGACCCCTTATGTACACAGTAGGGAAGAATTATGTGTCTACGGGATACATTGGCAGCGCTCATTTAGTTGAAGCAACAATAGTAAAGAAAGTTGGTAGTGGTTTTGCGGTTTCGTAAAGAGTTCGTTGAAGGAGCGTGATATGTTGGGTATAGAAGGCCGTAATAAGGAAAGACAAGAATACTTGGTCGCGAAAGATAGTAGGCAATAAGAGCTCCAAGTTCGATAAATATGCGGTCCAGGACGCGATAAATGAGTCGTCAATAGTTAGAAGGTACGGGTAGCTTTGCGCACGACAACGTAGTCAAAGTCGAGCTGGTGGGCGGAGCTGTTTCGTATCCGCCATGGGTCCCAAGCCAGACCAAACGGACAGCACTGTCCGAAATCCCGACGTCGGGGAAAGCTTTTCGAGGAACAGGGCACACTGGAACGTAAACCTTTCGGCCAGTACTGCATCTCGTATTGTTTCTTGGTGGGGAGTTGGCGCGCAGAAGCCCTGCGCAATTCGACTGCGGTCCACAGGAACTCCTGCTGCCTCATAGCCCAGGCATGATAGGAAATGGTGTAATCGGCAGAGGTTTGTGGAAGACAGGCGTCCTGGAAGGACGTTGTTGGTGCCGTGACTGTCGAGGACTTCGGAATACAGGCTCGATTGGACTGAAAGCTGCCTTATGCTCGGGTAGTCTGGGAAGCCTCGGAATGATAGGATGGAAAGGTGACATCCGTAACGGATGAAGTTGATGTTCTGGATGCGCCGAGACCCTCGGTGACTTCCAGGCTGGCTCGTTGTTTCTTCGACCATTGCCCATGAACGAAGCTTGAGGCTTGTGAAGGACCCCAAGCTCGCTCTCGGTCCCCAGGTTTGTCCGACTGCTCCCTTTGCTGCCGGCACGAGAGTGACCGTCACGCGGACTGTATGCCCGACTACTACTGCTGCCAGAGCGGGAGTGGTAGGATCTCTTCGCTGTGCCTGGACCGTACGTCAGGCTGCTGGCAGTCGGGTATCGTGTGTGCTTATTTCTCTCCACATCCTGCGTTTCCACGTTCGTGTATGGTGCGGTAGTAGGAAAGTACGAGGGCAGCATTGCGGAGAGCAATGTACGTAACGTAGGTAAACAGGCGCATAATATGCCAATGTTGAGTTCGATCGCCGAAAACATCGCAGCGTTAGGTACATCGAAGGTGGGGTCGGGAGAGTTCGCGATGCGGACGAGCGTTTGGAGACGAATGATGGACGAAATACACACGCTGCGATGCATTAGCTTGTATCGATCGAAGGATTGGATGAACTTACCAGCCACCAAGAGCGAAGACAGCAATGAGAACTCTCTTTAGACTTGTCGGAATATCGAGGCGGCGGACCATCGGCAGTGGCATGAAGAGGATGAGCAGTTCTTGCGCAACGTTGACTCCAGCATTGGTGAACCAGACTGTGGCCTGATCTAGGCATGTGCCGAGTGTGATGCTCTTGTCCCAGAAGAAGCTGACTGGAGAGCACAGGAAGATGTTACCAAAAAGCGTCCAGGTGCCGTATACCGAAACGAAAGCCAGCACGCTATAGCATGCGATCTGAAAGCGACGACCTGAGAAGATTCGAAGGTATTGAAACAGAATGGAGATTTTGGTGGCTGTCAAGGCGAAGTTGTAAAGCCAGATGCTCGCCCAAAAGGCCTTTTGCGAAGTGATCCTCTGTTCCGCGTCTAGTGACGACATGTGCGCACCGAGGCCATTTTGGATCTGAACTGCGATCGCAACGGTGTGACCTATTGAAAGTGTCTAGTCAGGGCGTTAGACATTCGAACGGTCGCATTATCGCGATTGTACTCACCATCGCAAGCATGATCCACGCATCTTCAAAGCCCGCCTTTCGGAGCAAAACCACCCGCATAAACAAACGTAGAAAGATGGCCAGTCCGGAAATGAGTGTAAAAACAAGAACCACGGCGTTGACCACGTTCGCCGGCGAGTCCATAGCCATGCCGCGCATTATAATGGAAGAAAAAATCGATGCCAGCACCCAGGGTAAGAAGTTCAAGAAGGACTCGTGCACCGCCCCTCACATTACTAAAGTAACCGATAAGTCATAGGGAAGAAACCAAAAAAGGGATGCGGACAGAGGTGATCCGGGCCAGCCCGTACAGGAAGGATGGAAATAGAGGGTGACGAAAAGGTCGTTGAAGCAAAGAGAAGTTCCTACCAAGCTGGAACAGGTCGCCAACCTTACCTACCATTGGATTATGCACGGTCTTTGCATGCCCCTGCAGGAACGAGAGATGCGCGAGGGCTGGAACTGTGAGCAAACTCCTTGCCCAGGCAGCGAACTGTATGATGGGCATCAAGCGAGGTGACGAGGGCTGCACGAGGCACAGATATGCAAGGCACAGCATGCGTCTTATTGGTGGCCTACCAAGAACAACGGTCTTTTCCGGAAACGGATGGAATGCCGCGCCTAACATGTTTCGCGTGTCGCACCCGTCGTGAGCTCGTGGCCGCACTGCTCAGGCTGCGTCGATGCTCACTGGCCGTCTTGAGGACCTGGTGGGTGGATCGAGATAAGCGTCGCAGCTGGGAGGGTGTGTGTCCGAGTGAGGGGTGGTTGTAAGATTGAAAAGGCGACATGTGGACGGGAAGGTGGATAATGCTGCTCGTTTTAGCTGGACCAATGAGGAAAGCACCACGCCCGATTCTGTCTAGCTTTGTCATGTCCACCCACATGCCGTAGAGTTCACGTCCTGCCTCCGCTCTGCCTCCTTGAGCTCGTGTCACCATCATCTCAACGAGATGAGATCTGGTTTTCATCCGCCCGTGGCCGCAAGAAAGACGACGAAAAGCAGGTCAAGCCGGTTATTGTGGGCGGCAACCTCAGACGAGAAGAAAAGTGCGGGGACAGCTTCAGACACCTGAGACACCCCATCTGAAACGAGAACCACAAGCCAGGGCTCAAGGAGGCCACACTGCAGGTGACGAGTCGTGTATGACGGCACCATCTGCCTCAGGCTTAGACATACGGACGGCGAGGGAACCATGCTTGCTTCACGCTGGCCGGCGACTCATCCGTTGACCAGGAATCAGGGACGCAGTGACGCTCCAACGATCCTTTCCGGAGGTTACTCGCTGCATACCATAGCATCATCCTGAAATAAGCTAACGCTCCGAGAAGAAAAATTCGTCGTCCGAGCACCTCGCCATCTTGCGGCGCGTGCGAGATGACGATAGTCGGCCGCAACGGCATACCCGCCCTGCCGCTGACAGTTCGAAACACGGATTTTGTGACGCACCACGGCGGTCGAGAAGAGGTGGAACCTCTCCGCCTCCGACTACCCCTTGGCTTCGCTTTGAGTTGACCTTCAGCGGCCGCTTTCCGGCACCATGAGTCCAAACTTACTTCAGGCCGGAACTCCAACAGTACGACTAACGTTGGGGTACCGTCGAAATTCTGAGCGTCGTCTCCTGCTCAATTAGTCGGAAAGGTTGACTCGATCCACTTGGGAAATCATGTGGCTCGTAGGTTGCAGCAACCTGGATAGGCTAAGATGGCTACTCAACACTGAATTGTAGAAGTTCCCTCGAGCCGATTGAGCAAATGGCATATTGATCAATCAGCGTCGAAGATCCAAGAAACATCGCTCGCGACACGCGGCCGAGATCTCTGTACACGAATGGATCTTTCACTTGGGCAGGGTGCAGGGTACGAACAATTGGAAACCATGAACAACCATGCTATCTGCAAACTTCACTTGGCAACACTCATTACTTCTGATGAGCTCATTATAGTGCGTGGCTAGATCTGACTTGTACGATGCTGGACAACGCAAGTATAATATCGTTATCGGCTATCATCGCTACACACAACCATGTGGGCAACACCCCAATTGGCTATGTCGCTAGAGAGTACTCCTATCTCGGTCGATGGACCACAGTGTTATTGTACAACTAACCCTCCAATTTCTCTATCCTTCCGTCTTGTAGCGTCGTTCGATCGTAAGCTCGTCTACAACTCCAAGTTCTCCTCAACGAAGGGTGCAAGCCTTTCCTTGAGCTCATCGACGCTCATCTCCTCACCTGCCCAGTAAATCTCCTGATCATCACCGTTGCTTGGCTTCTTCGGTGGGATCAAGACGTCAGACACGACCTGGATGACACCATCGCTGGCGACGCCATCATGCACAGTGACGCGTGAGAAAGCATTGATGCGGATCGACACAAATGGCCCGTATCTCGCAACGTCGACGAACAAGGACTTGTCCTTCAAGGCGGTAGGCAGGTCGAAGTGGTATCCTCCTGGGCGAGTCGCCTCTTTCTCATCGGACGTGGCGTCATAGAAAGCGTCCGTGTACAGAGTCTGGTCGACAACAATGTGGTACTTCAAGAGAGCCTTGAGGTACGACTGGCCGTACTTGCTAAACAAAAACGCGTTGATGCGGGGACCGAGCTTCTGGAAAGCAAAGTTCGAGGGCGCGAAGAAGGTACCACCACTGTGGGGATAGTCGGTGCTGTTGATCTTGTCGAAGAGGCCGGTCTTTCCGAGACCGAGCTCCAGTGTGCTGAATTCGCCAGGTAGCAGGTCGATGATGGACGCGACGTTAGGCGGGGGGATGAGGAGGGAGTCGACTCCATGGACGACACCGTTGGTACCGAAGATATTGACAGCAACGATCTTGCTGTAGAAGTTGATCGTGGGTCCCTTCAACGTAACACGGACCGTCAAGCGCTGCTTGTGACCGAGGAGCTCGGGTTCGTATAGGGTCGGGATCGTGTACGAGTGCAAAACACGGCCGGCGGGATAGAAGTCATCGCTGACGTGGTAGAGAAGCACCTTCTCGATGTCCTCCTTGGATGGCTTGTGACCGTGGTGGGGGATCTTCTCGAAGGCGGAGTCGATGGGTGCGAAGACCGTGTAGTTCGACTTTGTGCTGTTCAATTTCTCAACCAGGTCGGGGTATTCATCGATGAGCTTGGCGAGCTTGGTGGTGTAGTTGCTCTTACTGATGAGCTCGTACACTGTAAGATTCGGCTTTCCGTGAGACGGGTGATGCGGCTTTCCATGGTGAGGCCGCTCACCATGGTGAGGCGGCTCCCCGTGGTGAGGTGGCTCCCCGTGGTGAGGTGGCTCCCCGTGGTGAGGCGGAGGAGGCGGGTGATGAGGATGATCATGATCTTCCTCAATGTCCACGAACGGATCTTCGAAAGAAGAGCCTTCCAACCAGGACTCGACGTCGCAGCCCGCCTTATGGATCTTGTGGTACAAATCGTCACCCACGTTCCTCACTCCATCAACTGCCTTCCCAAAAGCATCACCTAGCACATCTTGGCTCTTCTCAAGCACATCCTGTAGGTGTGTGTTATCGAGAGCATTCTTTGCCGTGTCGATGAACTTGCGTTCGGTTTTCTCGATCTGTTCGAAGACTTCGGCCTCGGTAATGACGAACGCGGAGGCGACGGGTAGCAGTGGTAGTGCCCGGCTGAATCTCATCTTGGCTTCGAATCAAAAGAGATGGAGATGATGAGTTGCAAGAAGGAGGTCAAAGGTGGGGTTGAGATGGTCTAGGTAGTATGCAGAGTCGATGATGCCACCACTAAAACACCGTGTTGGCGTGCGTGGCGATGCACTGAAACGGACGAGATACGGCGAAGTACGACGACCTACGGCAGAATACGGACGACAAAGAGCCTATCGCAGGGCATTCACGCTATCAGATGAACGAGGAGTAGCTAGAGCGCGAGTGTACACGCGGCAATCCTCCAGGCTCTAGAGCGTCGTCAGCTCACTGGCGTTCGAATGAAGAACAATGACGCAAGAGGGGTAAGCCAAGCGACCGCGCGTCAGAGATCCGCCAGTACACACACATCCACAGCGCAGAAAGTCCGAGATCAAAGATCGCTAAATCCTCATATCCAGCGTTTCAGTGAGAAACTCAAGTGAGCCAGCGAGATGAGCTACCAGTATGTGGGAGGTACTAGGCTTGAGAGTGCACGTGGTTGTGATTGCTGGTATGGTCACGTGACTATCGAGGAAACCGGAATAACTATTAACCCGAACCGTCCGTTTCCGACATCACTCTGACGGAATGCTGAGACAGCTTACTAGGGGATGATTGATCATGCTCGTATGAACTACAATGCCGCTTATTAGATCTCTGTTACTTACTGTCTGGCTGAGTCAATTTTTTAAGCTTCCAGTCAAGTAACGGGGCGGTCTTTTCTAAGCTACTCGGGCATGGCGTTCCACCTCATTCGGCATTGTTGGCGGACAGACCCACAATGACACTTCTTGTGTCAAAATCAAGCTCTCACAAGCTTTCAACAAGCTTCGTAACCCCTGCCTGCATTTTAGGCGGCCTATAGCAATGCGCATTTCATTGCATTTCGTGGTGCTGACGTTCATTTTACCTCCGGAGGTAGCTTCCGGCAATTGCGTCACTCAGACGCGTTTATTTACTACACAAAGCCCCGCAACTTCTAATTGACAAAGCCCTCCAGTACCTCTACAACCTCAAGGAACCAACACATCACACCCGCTCAAGTAACAATGGCTGGACTCGCCCGACACGTCGATCCGGATGAACTCATCAAAACCCTCCACGATCATCCTGCCCACAAAGCGCGCAACCATGGTCGGGCGGTTTCCCATTCAACTCCTTATTCAAGCCGATATGCGAGTGCGACGGAGCTCTCCAAGTTCAAGATCCCCGAGGATGGCGCGCCGGCGGATGTTGTGCATCAATTGCTCAAGGACGAGCTTGATCTTGATGGGGTGAGTACGCCGTCTCAGGAAATATGCGGCCAGCCCAACTAAATCACCGCAGCGCCCAAGCTTGAACTTGGCGTCCTTTGTTGGAACCTACATGGAGAAGGAAGCGGAGCAGCTCATGGTCGAGAACTTGTCAAAAAACTTGAGCGATGCGGACGAGTACCCTGCCATGATGGACATGCATGCTCGATGCATCTCGATCCTCGCACATCTATGGGGTGTCCAGAAGGGAGAGAAAGCAATCGGCTCTGCCACGACTGGATCTAGCGAGGCTATCCACCTCGGTGGCCTAGCTATGAAGCGGCGTTGGCAGGAGAAGAGGCAGTCAGAGGGTAAGGACACGTCGAAACCGAACATCTTGATGGGCGCGAACGCTCAAGTAGCGCTCGAAAAGTTTGCCCGCTACTTCGAGGTCGAGGCTCGCATCTTGCCTGTATCCGACAAGTCCAACTACCGTCTCGACCCCGAGTTGGTGAAGGAGAATATCGACGAGAACACGATCGGTGTCTTCGTCATCTTAGGCTCTACGTACACCGGCCACTACGAACCTGTTGAGGAAATCAGCAACATCCTCGATGATTACGAGAAGAAGACTGGTGTAGATATCCCGATTCACGTTGATGTGAGTGATCCTGGTGCCGACCAGTACTGGCTATGGCTAACCTTGTAGGGTGCTTCGGGTGCTTTCATTGCTCCGTTCACACACGCAAAGGCTGGCCAGAAATGGAACTTTGAGCTTCCGCGTGTCAAGTCCATCAATGTCAGTGGCCACAAATTTGGCCTTGTTTATGCGGGGGTCGGTTGGTAAGTAAACCCGGAGAATAGGTACTAGTTGGTGGACGTTTGCGTTTGCTAATAGTGTGCCCATTTTACAGGATCATTTGGAGAGATGAGAGCTACCTCCCCAAGCACCTTATCTTCGAGCTTCACTACCTCGGCGGCACCGAAGAGTCATTTACTCTGAACTTCTCGCGACCTGGAGCGCAGATCATCGCGCAGTACTACAACTTGATACACCTTGGGTTCAATGGATATCGCGGCATCATGGAAAACACGCTCGCAAACGCACGACTTCTGAGTCGCGCGTTGGAAACCACCGGCTGGTACAGGTGTGTTAGCGACATCCATCGCAAGAAGGGAGACCACAAATTCGAGCAGGGCAAGCCGCAGTATGAAGACGGTGATTCGAGCGCAGACTACAATGCTGGTCTTCCGGTCGTCGCGTTCACCTTCTCTGAAGACATCAAGAAGAAGTACCCGCACATCAAGCAGGTAGCCGTCAGCAATCTACTGAGGGCTAAGCAATACATTGTTCCCAGTAAGCGTAGCTCGGCCGCTATCCCCCACGGAGCTAATCAAGATAGACTACCCGCTGCCGCCAAGTGAGGAGAAGACGGAGATCCTGAGAGTAGTGGTCCGTGAGAGCTTGTCACTTGACATGATCGACCGCCTGATCTCCGACATCTGCTCTGTCACGGAGAGTCTGATGAGCAGCGACCAAGCCGATCTATTGGGATGGCAGCCAACTCCGAGCGTTGAGGTACGAGATTCCGATCCAATAGTTGTGTGACTGAAAACGACACACGAAGCGTCGCGTCGGTCGCTTCGCTCGCGTGCACCAACTTTGTGGAGCTTTGTGGAACTTTGCTGACCTATCTTTCCCCGCAGAAGGTTCACTCGTCTCAGGGTCTGCAGACTAAAGATCAGCACCAAGCTAGGCGCCCCATGCACAAGGGTGTGCATCGATCCGTGTGTTGATGGAGATGGGATAGGAGCTGATGGTAGTTACGGACGCAGGGTGCAGTGCCGTGGGCCGGGACAAGCGAGTCTGTAGCACGCCGTATGGCAGGTTCGCCACATGTCACATGTAGAAGACGAATGTATGGCCCTGTACCTGAGCATTTCCACCGATCGCCAGACCCCTTCCCCCATGCGCCACAGGCGAGAGCAAACACCCGGCCACTGCAAAATTTCCGATGGCGATTTTTAGTATGCCAGGGGTGTCCCTTTGGGCTTGGCAGGCAGATTGGGATCCAGATCGTTGGCCCGGACAGATCGCACTAACGCGATGCGGCTTAACCGGCAGCCTGAACCTCGCGATCTTCATCCGTCCATGACAGCACCACCATCGTCGAGCAACTTTGCGGCCATATTTCGCCGACTGCATCGCCAGCCTGCAATGCAATGCGCCTGCCGCCCAATGACGTGTGCAGCGCAATATTTCTGCCCACGTCATGCCACCAGCGCACTGCTTCGGGACCTGAGGGCATCAGGGAACGGATCTCCACCAAGCCAATATGTGCAGCAAATGGACTAGCTAGCCGCCACACGGGCCTAACAGATGACACACTTGTCTAGTGCGCCCTTCTCTGTCCTGGAACTTCGGTGCGTCTACTAGAACTCGGCCGCCTTGTCATGACGTCTGGTGTTCATTGGTCCTTCTTTACCTTTTGCCTCTTGATTGCCATCACCTGCACCACCACGAGTCCGAGCATGCATTCCATTCCACCCGCACCTTTAAGATACTTACGTCCTTGATGTTGCGGCGCTGTGTTAGCTGGCCCCTATTGTGCAACTCGTCCATTTGTTCTGGCTGTTTGGGTTACGACACCCGTTTGCCGTACAGGAATTATTCTACCATGAGCGCGCCGGCCGCGACCACACCGCGTGTGCTCATCTACCTCATTCGACACGATGTTCGCCTCTCGGACAACCCCATCTTCCATGCGGCTTCCCTTTGCGCGGCACAGAAAGAAGACGGCTCGGAATCATCACACGACACACGCGACCGCGAAGACTCGCTCATTTCGAGCGAAGATGTTCCGGCATTCACTCACCTCCTACCGGTCTTCATTTTCCCTGCACACCAAGTCGAGGTTTCGGGTTTCGCCCCGGCTGGATCCAACCGTTGTCCATATCCGGAGGCGCGGAGCCAAGTTGCTGGTGTTTGGCGGACCGGGCCTCATCGGGCCAAATTCATGGCGCAAGGCGTGTGGGATCTGAAAGAGAGCCTCATTAATCTGGGCTGTGAATCCGGAGTTGAAGTAAGAGTAGGCATGGTTGGTGATGTCGTCGAAAACATGCTAGACTGGTACGAGGGCGACGACGATCACGGCAAAAGAGCAGAAATTGCAGGCATTTGGATGGCCGGTGAAGAGGGCACTGAAGAGCAGGCCGACGAAGCCGACGTGAAACGCCTTGCTCATGAACGAGGTGTCGAATTGAAGGTATGGGGCGACGAGAAGTATTACATCGACGAGTGTGTTTCATCCGTTCGCCATCTCGTTGAAGATCTTTGCATTACATGAGCTGATGTTTCTCTAGTCGTGATCTACCGTTTGACGACATTTCCGACCTGCCAAATGTCTACACCACATACCGAAAGTCACTGGAGCCTCTGCGGTCGCGTCCGCGGGAACCTCTGCCACCGATAAAACGACTACCACCACTTCCGCCAGAGATTCCTCCACAGAAGGAACCTTTTGAAACGCCTGACAGCCTTGAAGGACTGATGAAGGCGCTCCTCTCTCCACTAGAAGCGGACTCTTCATATGGCCTCACGAACCCGCCCAAGTGGCCTACCAACGTCTCTTCAGCTCACCCGTTCGATGGCGGCGAATCTGCCGCTCAAGCTCGACTTACACACCTAATATCTGGCGGCGCAATGAGCTCGTACAAGGAAACCCGGAACGGCATGCTTGGCTTGGACTTTAGCACCAAGTTATCAGCATATCTCGCGCATGGTCATGTGACTGCAAGGCAAGTCCATGCGGCCATGGTCGATTTCGAAGAAGGAAGAGGCCCTGGCAAAGAGATCAAGGGGTACGGCGATGGAGAGAACCCGGGTACAGCTGGTGTAAGATTCGAGCTACTTTGGCGCGACTACATGCGGCTGTGTGTGAGGAAGTTCGGATGGAGGATGTTCGGCATCAACGGTATACAAGTCCCCATGCGGGCGTCTTCGCATCATAAACACGCCATTGAAAACCATCCACCTAACCAAGACCGGCCACCCAACAAGCCATGGAAGATGCTCGATCGGAGCAATGGCGCAGGGGACAACCCGGCCAAGACCCGCGAATTCTTTGAGCGCTTTCGTTCCGGCCGCACTGGAATCGGACTCATCGATGCGGCAAATCGCGAACTCTTTCTCACCGGATACACCTCCAACCGTGCGCGGCAAAATGTCGCTTCCTTCCTGTCGTCACATCTCGGTATCGACTGGCGTATAGGTGCGGAATGGTATGAATTTCTCCTCACAGACTACGACATGCCCAACAACTGGGGAAATTGGCAATACGTCGCAGGCGTCGGCAACGATCCACGACAAGGCCGTGTGTTCAACCCTGTTAAGCAGGCCCTAGACTACGACGCACAAGGCGAATACATCAAGGCTTGGGTGCCCGAGCTCCGAGAAATCGCTTTGACGCGAAGCGTGGGTCTGAATAAGGAGGAAGTCGATCAGCAGAAATTGATGGGACTTTATCAGGCGTGGAGATTGGAAGATGCTGAGAAGGAGAAGTTGGGGTTGAAGGGGTTGGAATGGGTCGAGCATCCGTTGATTAGGATACCGTTTTCGGTGGGGAGGGGGAAGGGACGACAAGGCGATGGGAGGGGTGGGGGTCGCGCACGTGGGAGAGGTAGGGGTGACAAGGGAAGGGGTTTCAAGAGAATGGGGAACGAGGAGAAGGCTGCTGGGTGGAGACAGAGTATGGGCGGTGGAGTTGATTAATACGTTCTTAAGCTGTAGATATTATTCATGACATTTTTGGTTCACTTTGTAATCTTCTTCACCCTCCTGGATTGACACGTTGTCGGAGGCTTATTATGCACGCACAAATCAAGAAGACTCCCAAACAGCTATGGTAACGCACCCACTTGAAATCCGTACAGCAAGATCAAAGTTCAGACTTGAATTCCAATGTTACATTACTACCTGACTAGGTTCAATTAAGCCGCTAGCTAGACCCTGACGCTCATCTCCGATTCATCTATACGTCACACACACCCTAGCCCAACATCATCCTCCCACCATTACCCCTACTCCGGTGTAGCAAACCCAGCAATCTTACCCACATACCTCGGCCGCCTGCTCTTCACCTTCCCTTGCATCTCCCTCCCCTCATACGCCTCCAAAATAGGCACGAAACTCGGGTAAGGCCGTGTTCCAAGTACAGGCCGACATACAGGGTGGTAGTGCTTCAATGTCCAGTTCGGATCTTGCACCCGTTTCTTCTCTATTCGCTGCTTCTGGGCTTCGCGCACTTCTATTTCGTGTACCGCGTGTGTTACCTGAGACTTATGGAGGGGTGAAGTAGGAATGTGCGGTGCGGGAGTGGAAGCAGGATGAAAGGTCGGCGACGCGAGAGAAGGAGCAGGCGAGTCAGTAGATGGAGATGGGGATGTAGGCGGCGGCGGTGCAGCAGGCAAACCCAACCGCAACCGATACACCGCATCATAATCGCGACGCGCCTCCCAATTCACCAACACCGCATAAGCCGCCTGCAGCGCCGCATACTTCCTTGCATCCGTACGAAAGTACTCAGCCCTCAGCTTCCGGTGCGCTATCTTGATCTCCTCGCTTGTGGCCCAGCGATCGAGGCCCATGACCGCGTAGTGATCTAGGAACTCTGCCGATGCGGCGGTAGCTGCTGGGATGAGGTTTGGAGCGCAGACAGGGCTGATGAAGACGCCTGCCGGGACGTTGAATGGAAGGGTTGGTTGCTGCATTTTAGTGGGTGCTTTGCGACGAGCGTCTTGGTGGTGGTAGAAGCGATTTCAGCTCGATGGTAAGAGGGGGTTGTTTGTGAAGATGCACATCAACTTCGGCTTGGGCGGAAATTTTGTCTGGACGCGTTTGCTTATATGAGATTTGCTACTGCGTTGTGAACGTGGAAGAGATGGAATGCTGTGGTTTTGAACAATGACCTATATGATGAAAAGCATTGTGTGGGAAGGGACATTGAGGTTTGCAAGATGGTTGATTCACGCAGCGCGCACGGTTCCTGTGGAAATTTTATATTCTTTGCGAGCATAATCGTAGATGTCAAATGTAGTGTAGTGGTGTGGTGTGGTGCGTCCGTCTCAGTCCACGGGTCTCCCTCAAGTCTAGATATGACAAACCGCAGGCGACGAAATCATAGCAAGATTACATGCACATAAGTTCGAGACCAACAACGAAGTGTGAGACAGAGATTGAAGTGTAAGACCAAGGGGGTAGAAATGCCTTCCGATACCGCTACGCTTAACTCCTCGCCCACAGACTGCCATACCCTAAAGACGACGACTGCACAGTTTACGGCTGCACAGTTTGTCCGTGCCCCCAAAGATCCGGTCGTGCTAAAGCTAATTACTAGGGGTAATTAGCTTCGCATTCTCATCCCAGCACGAAGTAAACAGAGTAGCCGGCTTCCTCATCTTATTGTCGAACCGCCCTTTCATAGTCTCCAAATTCAGGTAGCTGTTCATGAGACCTTTGTCGAAAACGCAGCTTGCGTAATTCTCCGACGTGTCGCCGTTGAAGTTGATGCGTACAAACATCCACGCTTTGTGTTCAATCGCCACCATGACCCACTCCGGTATCTGGCAGTACTGGATTGTCTCGCCTGAGGGGTGTTCGTGGGTTTTGAACTCTTTTGAACGGCAATTCGCATCTTGTTGCACGGAGATGGCGAACATGTCGGGGATCAGGTCGTGCTAGTGCAAAAGGAACACAGAGTCAGCACAAGTTGCGCATGTTGGCGTGTAAGGTAACTTACAAATATTTCTCGTAGCCCGTCAAAGTGGGCTGGCCAGTAGGCCAGTGGAACCCTTACTTGCAGGTGTGCGTCGCCGGACAACCACTTTCCTTTCTTGTCTTCATAGCGGATATCGCCAATCTTCTGCATGTTCTTATCGTCGGATCCATCTCCACAAACCTTGTGGCCAACTCCACCGGCCGGGCACATGTCATCAAGGATTTTCTTGATTTTTTCCCGCAAGTCGCCCTGACCTAGTTCACCGGCGTGCTGCATTTTCCCTCCCCAACGCAACTGTACATAGTAACCTGAGACGTCCCGAGCGACGATATTACTATGCGCAGTAGTAGGTGAGGTTGGCAAGGTAATACCGTTCGGGCCATCCGAGAGTGTATAGGCGAGGGCGTCGGCAGCGGTGGTGTTAGGTGTCGAGACGTCCCGTTTTCTGCGGTCGCTGTCGCATACGATGGACTGTTTGATGGAGCCGTCCTTGAGAACACGAACGTGCGTAGCTGAGGGGCCGTCACATATCAACTTGGAGTAGGGCGCGTCGTGGCCGGAGAGCTCTGATTGGACGTCATCTAGTCTAGTCAGTAGATATCGTAGATATCGAAGCAATGCGTGTAGGCCATGGCCCATACTCTGCTGGTATTTTTTCTCTGCGGCATCAGTAGCAAAGCTACAATTGAAAGCGGCAAGCAGGCCAACAATGGCAGTGATTGCGAGCTTCATGATGTCGTGTAGGCGTTGAAGTGGCGAGGTAGGCGCAATCGATGTTGAGGCAGGTGAGAAAGAGCGTCGAGAGCTCGTGTGAGGGAGGTTATAGAATCGCGAGCCTCGAGTGTGACGTCAGTGTAAGTCGTTAGGGAAGGCGCGGAGGATTTGTGTTGTGGCCAAGGACCGCTAGAATCGCACGAACAACCCTCGATATCTGATACGCCCGGTACATTCGCTGAGATCTTGACCAACCTCGAGAAGTTGTCGAGTATCGGCGGGGACTCGTTGCTCAGTGGACACTTGGCGTATGAGAATACTCTGAACCTCTAGGTGTATGCATCTGGCTGTGTAAAATCGGTCCATTTCCATGGCTGCACGTAGTGTGCTGCCACGTTTTTGCAGCCTTTACCAAGTCTCACAGATACTCCTAGGCTTGACCAGGACCCGTCAAGTACAAACTGGTGACGCTTCGATTCAAACTCCAGGTCACCGTTTCACTAAAGGAAAAGGAAATTTTAGACTTGTTGAAGAGAGTGATATAGTCGCCGTCCCGCGTCGTCGAAGATCGGACGCAAAAACATCGCGTTAGTGCCCGAAGCAAGACATCAAGCGACGGGTAACTCAACGTATCAGTATCTAGCGTACCACTGCGTCGGGCTCTGTTGGTAGAAACCTCTCAACGTTCTCTTACAATCATTCCTTTCGATATCCTCGGTTTCGGGGTCTGGAGGTCCAATCGTCCTTTAGGTAGATCCAGTTCAACAGTCCATTCTCCTGCGCGAATGTTTGATCAAAAAAGTTTGGTCAGACGGCTCATTGCCTTCAATACTGGTATCTGTACTCTATCTGGTCGTCTACGCCCCCATGTACTCTCCTCTTCCGATCTAGCTTCCGATTGTGGCACCACAGCAACCCCAAAAACACAAGGCAAGCCGCCGCTCCCGCAATCGTGATACCAAGTCCAGCCTGAAACCCCCGAGGATAGTACGGCGCCTCAGCCTTAATAAACACATTCGCCGCCACGAAATTAGCACAATTCCCTAGGCCTAGTATCATTGCCGTTCCTACAGCTGTGCTCGCCCGACCGCGCAGATTGTTCGTCATCCACGAAGTCGTCGTAGACATCTGAATGAAGGTACCGCCGCTCATGGCGAAGAGCGAAAAGTAGCGGATGCCCGCAGCTAGATCTCGATTGGTGCTGTAAACGATTTGAATGGTCCAGCCTATCATGACGAGGCAGATGCCGAAGAGGATGAAAGGAAAGCGCCAGCCAATTCGCCCTGAAATCCAACAGCCGAAAACGTTGAAGACTATGCCGGTGATCCAGATGGGAATTGTGAGAAGCTGCGCGATAGCAGTTTCGTAGCCCATATCTTTTAGAATGGTCGGGATGAAGGCTGACATGGACGCAGCGGTCATGTCGCAACAGAAGAACATCAAGGTACTGGAAACGTTAGCAGGCCAGACGACAAGCTGCATGATCGGCAATTACGTACGGAAACCAGATTTTGTAGTCTGCGAACACCTTGGCCCAGTTCACAGACCTTACGTCTAGTTTTTGATCGCCCTTGTCTCGCTTCAGTTTGGCCAGAAGATGAGCCTTCTCCACGGGCGAGAGTATCTTGGTCCTCTCTGGGAAGTCCGGTACAAGTATGAATACGAAGAAAGAGATTGCGACAGTGCCGAGGCCCTCGAGTATGAAGATCCACCGCCAACCTTCCTTCCCTTGAACGCCATTCATATTGCGAATCGCAAAAGCAAGAAGACCGCTGATGGCCGGGCCGAGGACGGCAAAGGTATAGAAGCATGCAAAGCGAAGAGACTGCTCCTTCCGGGTGTAGTACTCTCCAATCAAGAGCGCAGCGCCTGCTGGAAGCGTTGCTTCGAAGATGCCCATCAAGAATCGCAAAGCCAGTAGGCCGCCATATGATGCAACGAGTCCCTGGCAAGTCGCGATGATTCCAAGGATGAACATGTTGATTCCAAGGAAGATGTTGGGCTTGACACGGGGCAGGCTCATGATCAAGTTGCTTGGAATCTCGACCAAGACGAATGGGATGAAGAAGATCCATATGCAGGTGTTATAACCATTTTCGGGCATACTTAGACTGAGCTCCAAACCCTCGATCTTAGCATTGGCAACTGAGAGGTGTCAACAAAGCAAGACCATGGGTTGCGATGATACGTACTGTTGGTGCGGTCCAGGAAAAGAATGGTGAAGGTAATTCCCAGGATCGGAATCAGTCGCATATCCAGCTTGAGAACATAGTTGAGCTTGGGCTGCTCGAGTTCGTCGGTATCATCGCTTCCTCTCACCAAAGGCTCGGCGACGGCCTCCTTGCTCACCATGTTGTTCTAGTGGCACTATGCCGTCGCTTGGTCCATAGGGTCGGATTGGGAAAATTTTGCTGTTGCGCTTCGTGTACCAACGGTGCATTACGACCCAGCGATACGGGTTCAGCGTTGGCCGAATGGCGTCGCAGGTCGCGTAAGTATTGGCTTTGGGCTCGTTCGCGGCGATGGTTCATTTAACGGTAATCTTTCAGCAAGAGTCGGCTAGCAACCAACCAGGGTTCGCCTGGATGTGTATATCTTCGTTGTGACCATTTTCGAGATACAGCGTATGTCTTGGTTTGCGGTGATCAGATTCCGGTTACTCGACTTGTGGGGCTCATCCACACCCTTTTATCGTCCGAGTTCCAAAGTAGTGTCGGGTGAGGTCCGAAACAGGGCTTTTGCAAATGGACCTGTTGGACGGCGTTGCACCTTAGCTCGTGCATTAGAGCCGAACTAGATAGAGGAACCATCGCAATCGTCGGCAGTGTTCACTCGCTGGGGCTTCCCTATGGTACAGTGGGCGACAGCGTGGCGTCTGCCGCGAGCCCAAAGGAAATATCTCCGACTTGCATTTGCTCACCGCAGCGTCTCAGCCAAGACTATTCGCCGTCTTCACGTAAAGATGCTGGGACACGTTCGTGATGTGGAGGAACTGTCGAGCCGAAGCGAGAAAGGCGCGGAAGGCGGAATGTACCTGACTGGGGGGCCACGGACCTGGGCTTAAGGCTAGCAAGGACTAGCCCGGCCACGCCGTTATTGGATGCTTCCTTCGGCAGGGACAGTACCGAACGGCGGATCGGATACCCTTTGCCCACAATTCGTCCCGACGCATGTGCAAACGCCGAAAGTGTCGCCGTGGCTTCCATCCTGCTTCAACATGGACTTTGACGTCCTTCATAATGAAATTCTTTCCCCGCAGCTTGCCTCCGCCAAAGCCCTCATCGCTGCGCTCGAACTGGTGCAATGTGGCCGTGTCCGAGCAGCGCGAGTGCAATTGTGCGATTACGTGGAAATCATAGTCGATGGGGGCAGGGATTGCGTGCGTTGTCCGGGCGCAGTTCCGATGCATCTGACGCGTCGCTCTCGCAAGAGCATTTACGATAGATCCCTCAAGGACCAACGTGCATGTACTATTTTACAAGCTGAAGGGTAAAGAATAAAGTTATATCTTGAAAATTTAGACAAATACGCGCACAGCCACGTCCTCTACGCGGCAGACTACGCAGGCGACTTCGAGCTTTCCGCTTGGCTGTTCGCGTCCCCAAATTGCGTCTCAATGGTAGTCTCCACGGCGATCCTCCCTTTCTTCTCTCCCTGGAACGCTGACCCCGTGACCAAACCGCTCGCAACCAACGAGTCTTCTGAACCAGTCTCACGTCCCATGTTGTGTGACCGGACTCCGCTTCCACTGTTGTCGCTGGCCGGCATGCGATTCTGAAGTGTCTTGCGGCGGGCAGATGCGAGTTCGTAATGCTTGCCATAACTGTTGCTAGCTCCCCGTGTGCTTTCACCGATGATCATAGAGCGTAAGGCGGGAAGGCATGCGGCGATGATGGCAATGGCGTTTTCTACCATGGAGACGGTGCAGGTAAGCATCGTTTCATTCCGGTGCGAGTAGTACGCTCGAATGACTACACGCGATTGTTAGTTTTGTGCCCTCGTGTGGCGCGAGAACGTCTAGATGACAACGTACTGCTAGAGATGATGACGAAGAAGCCGAGTGCGAACATGGAGGCCACAGCGAGCTTTTGCTTTAGCTTCATCTGGAGTCTCGAAACCATTGTGATTGGTAGCAGCATGATAATGCAATCGGAAAAGATGTTGGCTAGACGATGTCGATATTAGCACGAGCGGAGACCTGTAAGAATGTTGACCTACAAAGTATAGTGATCCAGTAGTTGATTTGGGCAGATTTCGGATCGCATTGGTCTACAAACGGTCAGCAGAGTCTCTGCGAGCGCGAGGGGTTTCGCTCACAATTGGGATCAGACGACCAGCGCTTGTCGTAAGGGTAGCATTGGAACAAGATGTGGAAGAAGATCGTAAGGTAGGTAACAGTCAAACCACCAAGCGCAACGTTGTAGATGATCAGCAGCCGCGACCCTGCTACGGCGAGGCGTTTGTAGAAGAGAACCAGGGCAAATTTGACCGCCCAGAGTGAGGATACGTAGAGAATGGATCCAGGCACAATCATCTGCATGATCCCTTTGAACCTGTCTGGTGTCACTTTCGACATGTCGCCGAGACCCAAGGTCCACATGTGTTGCTGAATGACCAGATCTCCAATAAGACAACATAGTGCAAGCACGATAAGGTAGTCCTCGATCGCCAGTCTTCCGAAACGACTCCATCGAGCATACATGCGCATACCGACGAATGGTACAGTGGCTATCGTACAGACATACCACGATACCTGCAGACCAGTCAGCGATTGTAGAAGAACTCACATCCCAGTAGAGTGCACTTACCACCTGACCCAGTCCATTGTCTGCCATTGTACTTTGCTTGCCGTGAGAGATGGATTTGAATGACAAGAAGTCGATCCTGATCCCAAATGGCGGGTGCTTTGTGGGTTACGAGACGCTTTGTGCAATGATGGTCCGTAGCCAGTGCACTTAACACCCGGCATCTAGAATCGGCCCTTTACAGTCCCTCGCGCATGATTTGGATATGTAGCTCTGGGCAAAGCGATCGTTTTAGTCTAAGCTAGTCGAATCATTCTAGACCAGCACTAGTCGATCACTTCCGTCCTGACACAACATTGCAATCTTTAGATGGGGCCCCAGAGGTTCCCAATAGAGCCTGTATTTGCATCCAGTAAAGTTATGTACAACGTCTCCACATTCGACAGCATGGACGGGATCATCGCTCGCGTCGGCGCACTTTGAGATATCGTATTCTACAATTTTCGCATGTAGCAGCAACTAATTCGCGGTGGTAAACATTCGAATTCAGTACCGGACATGGGCCGCCCAGGAACATGGAACGACGCTATCTATTGTCACGTCGCAAGTTCAGTCGCGCATCCTCGGCGCAATCCGATATGACCCCAAGAATGCTTCGAAGCCAATAGAGATAGGACTCACGCCACGTTGGACGTTGGAGAAGTGTACGATATTTTCTTCCCTAATAGAGTTTGTAGGGTACCTTGCGCAGCTCAGGGTTTGCAGCAAATAGCTTGGTTTTTCGATTTTGGATGGTAGCCGTCCTGGCCCACATAACTAACGGGGGACCGGTCCTTTATTTGGTGGTTCCCCTTGGAGCTAAGAGCGAGGCGAGTCATAGGGGACTTTCGATGGCGCCACTCAGGGCCCGAGTGGATACCCAAGCGCCGAAACGGACGGGTAGTCCGAAGAACGGAGCAAGACGTCTCCTTCTAACTCGAAAAGGTAGGCGGTGGCAGGCTGCAGTGATGCGCTCAAAATGGCATGCTTGGGCTGCTCAAAGCAAAAGGCCGAGGTCATCCAAGGAGGTTAGCATTGCGCTCGAACTAAATACAAAGGCACCAGCAAGACCTCATACCATGCGTAGATCCTGTCAGTAAAGCGGCGGGAACAGGTATTATTACTCCAAAAGATGTGCACCCATCCACATGGCGAACCAATCGCGGTTGACCGATGTCACTAGTAGCGCATCTGAAGGATCACGCATCTCGGAGAGTTGATAGTCCAACTGTCAGATATTCTGACAGCTTGTGTGAGCGTAGATTTCTACTAAAATTCTTCCATATACTCAAATCTTTCTATGCACCGCCCCTTTCTCCACTTTCTGCACTATATGGAGGGGGGTGCATATATTTCTGAGGCACCGATAAATGCAATCGGGCCTTTGACTGCAGACTAAATTTCATTAGGCAAGTACGCACGACCCCACCATACATATATACGGGATGACGCCCGAGTAATGATGTTCTTCACAGCTTCCATTTGTCGTGGACTGCATCGCTCGCCTAATCTCCCCTTCGTACGCCTCTTCCTACGCCTCTTCCTACGCCATGAGATCACTAAATTTAGTCGCCGTTGGCATCGTTCTCGGATGGGTAAGCGGTAGTCCCCTACCCGCGGAGAAGGCACCTATATCCGAAGCCAATGGGCCGACTATACCTCTCCCACAAGGAGCCGTAAAAGGCTTCTCCGATGGCTCTGGAAACTCCGTATTCCTAGGCATTCCTTTCGCGGACACGACGGGCGGAGCGAACAGGTATGTTGATCTGTGTTTGTGGAATTGCTCGTACTCATGCCAGTTGCCAGATGGAGAGCACCGCAAGATGTTCCAAAGGCCAAGAAGGGAATTGTCACCGACGCCACACAATATGGTGCGACATGTCCGCAGGCGATCAGTGGCACGTCGTTCACACAGCAAGACGAGGACTGTCTGAACCTCAACATATGGGCCCCTTCTACCTCGAAAAAGCCTCGCTCGCCTCCACCGGGCCATAAACCACCAAAGCCACCAGGCCATGTTGTGCCGAAAGACGGTCCACCAGCCGGGCCGAAGTCGAGCGGCTCGGGTTTCCCGGTATTTGTATACATGTACGGCGGTGCTATGGTCACCGGGTCCAACAGCAACCCTACTCTCCAGGGTAACAACTTCGCTCGCAAAGGGGTCATTTTCGTCACCTTCAACACTCGCGAGAGCATCTATGCGTATCCCAACTCAGCCGAGCTTGAAGGCTCACAGAACTTCGGCATTCTCGATGTGGACAAGGCCTTAGAATGGGTTCACGACAACATTGCTGGTAAGTGAATCTGATTCGGTGTTGGCCGAATGGTCGCTGACTATGAATAGCATTTGGCGGTGATCCAAACCGAATCGTGTTCGGTGGCCACTCGTCCGGCTCCGTCCAAGTCGACCATTATCTCTGGAACCATCCGGACACATGGCTCGCGGGCGCCGTCCAGATGGCTGCCAACGCAAAATCTGGGCCTGCCGTAGCTCCAGTAAACGAAGCCCTCGACATCGTGGCCGCCCAAGTAGGCTGCGCAAGCGGCCCTGGACAGCTGGCCTGCCTTCGTAAAGTTGACGCCTACGCCTTCCAGACGTATGCATTCAACGACACGTATCACACGTGGTTCACTCCGGCCGTGGACGAAATCACGCGTTTCCAGGACTACGAGGCGCGCTTTGCGGCTGGCAAATACGCCTCTCACGTGCCACTACTGACTGGAAATTCTGATCGCGAAGGCGCTATCTTCGGGCTTGTTTACGGCGCACTAAACACCAACTTTGACAAATGGCTCGACACCTTCGAGGCGGACGTAGCGGAGATTCCAAAAGATGTTCTCTTGAGCGCCTACCAATCTGCTGATTTCGACACCGTATCCGCCATGAGTGGCGCGCAGTACGGTGATGCACGCTTCTTCTGCCCTATCGACTATCTCCAGGACCTACGCAGCACCACTCAGAACACCTGGTCGTACCGTTTCTTGGCTGCATACGCGAATATTGTGGCCGCTCCAGTTGCTGCACCTACGCATGGCACAGAAATACCCTTTTTCTTGGGTGGCAACGAGTGCTTCGATGGGATTGCTGGCGTGACGGCAGAGGAACAGGCTTTGGCTGATTTCCAGAATGACTGGTTCGTTGCGTGGATCAAGGATCCGGCTGCGGGGCCGGGTTGGGAAAAGGTCACGCCTAAGAAAGGGACGATCGCAAAGCTGGGCGTGCCAGGCAACGAGTTGGCAATCGAGCTTGGTTCGACGGCTGATTACAACAAGCGATGCCAAACTGCGTACAACCCGTATCTCTCCAAGTACCCTGTCCTCCAGGGTGTGCAGGCATAGGCCCTCAACGCTTGCAGTCAGAATCAAACACTAGAAACACTTTGCATATGGACTAGACCTACTTTACGACCAAAAAGGCATCGCATATAGACTAGACCTACCTAACGGCCTTCAATGCTTTAATTATATCATGACACCTCTTTATCAACACTCTTTTGCTCCATGGGTCATCGTGTCTTATTGACTTGTACGAGGCGCGATCCAAGGCGGATTCAAGTGCTGAAAATTTGCTCGTTACAAGACGATGTAGCGCACTTATCCGGGCTGCTGTTGGTTTGTAGAGACGAGATCGAAGTAGAAAGCCCGTAATCAGGTGCTCGAAGCCCTTTCGCACACGTTAGGGTCGATCCTTGCGGTCTTAAGTGATAAAAGAAGCGTGTTGTCAGTAGTGATGGAATGCCTTACGACGAAGCAATCCTTTGCGTTATCGAGTTCAATGTGTGGGTATCTGAGGAGAGGAGACGAAGGGAGACGATAAGGGACGTGGCCGATGGGATGACGCAGTTGAGATCAACGTGGAGAGTTGCGAAGGCTGTGTGGAACGCGCACGAAGACATTTTAGGATCGTAATGCAAAGGTTACACTCTGGTTGGTGCGTAACTGCTTTGTTTTGTGTTGAGAGTGTGGGCTTTTGGCGGCACGGTAGTGGTTGGGTGGTATTTGTGGGGGTATGGAAGGCCGCTTTACCGTGGTTTGATCTTGGAACAGAACGCGGAGACTCTGTTCATATCTACTCTCGCTCGCAAGCTGAGTTCTCCAGAACTCATCCTCTCGTTGGAGAGCTTAAGTCTACACGTTAGCAGTGCGCAAGCGCGTCCCAATTGATGCAGACAAGTTCTTACATGGACACCAAATTCTGCATTCTGCACAAAGACGACCCCTAATTATATTACCGCAGTCCAGCATTCCCCTATGTATCCTTCAGCGGAACTTGCTCTCCTTCTCCAACCACGTCCCAAAATCCATCAAAAAGGGATACTCTTTCCTCGAAGCCGGCAAGTCAGCCTGAAACCCCTTCTCCTTGAACCACACAAACATATCGCCCAATTGCTCTCGAAGCACAACCTTGATCGCGCTGCCGACAAAGCCAAAAGTCTCGGGCATCTTCTTCCCGGTCTTCTCCTTAAAGATGGCGGCCCCCTCATCGTGTGTCAGTTCATCGCCTGCTAGCGATATGGCTTGTCCGCGATATATCTCTGGCTTCTCGAAAGCAAGCGCTGCGACCTTGCCCACATCCGTAGAGGAAACGTACTGGACCTTTTTGTCGCCTACCTGCTTCCACATCGTCGAGAATGCCTTGCCGAGGAAATCAGGGGTCAAGTTTTCGTAAAAGGCTACGGGGCGGACGATCGTCCATGCCATCTCCGGCGCGTGTGTCTTGGCCGTCTCTTGCAGATGCCTCTCAATGTTGAATTTTGACGCGAAGTGGGCGATATTGGTAGGGTCCTGATTCGAACGCTCAACACCACCACGCTCCGTGGATGTGTAGACGAAGTACTTCACTCCTGCCGCAGCCGCGGCATCCACAAGAGCTTTTCCTCGACGCTCTTCGACGGTAGCGTTGGGTAGGGGAAGCTGTACGCTGAAAACGCCCCAAGGGTTTTCGATTTGCTTGAGTATGGCATGGCAGTCGTCGAGGTCGCCTTCAAGGATGGTTACGTTCGGTTTCTGAGCAAGACTTTGAGCAGATTTGGATTGCTTGTCTCGCGTAAGGGCGTAAATATGGAAGGGTGAGCCGTTTGGACGGGAGACGAGTGCGTCGAGCAGGGCGCCACCTTGTTTGCCAGTCGCACCTGTGATAAGGATCTTGCGGAGGGATGACATGTTTTGGTGGAAATCGTGGAAAGTGTGAAAGAGGTCGTAGAGTGGGAAGAACTGTTGGATATTCTGCGGAATGAGAATAGAAACTCAGAAATGGCATTTTGAATTTACTTTATACACCTCTATCTTGTGCTAGAAGCTCGAGAGTTCAAGAAGTATTCCACCGATTCTCGATCAGATAATCCAACAAAGCTAGACGGATGGAGCTTAGTGCAGCCGTGCGTCTGGGGGATCGCGAATGAACAGGGTCCAGCGACGCACTAGGGGGGTGGCATATCTTTTCATTGGTTGTGAAGGCCAACGCCAAAGCTACTGAGGTCATCGACTTTTGCGCTCCGACTTCCATTCATCGTTCCGTTCATTGTCCGCGGCGAAAATGTGCGGAATTTCTTTGCGCTGATAGCAGCTCATACACTGCCCAGAGGAGAACCTGTAGGACGGTTGACTAACGTACCCAGAGAGAAGGGCTAGCGCTAACTTCCCTTATCGTTACATGTGATGCTGTCGAGTTCTTCGAGAACGATGGTGGTTATCATAAAACGCCTAATATGCAATTTGCAATGCAGCTACGGATCGGTCACACTGCTCTCGGTCTAAAGAATTCTACTGCTCACGGCTGTGACGGCTTTTGTAGTGCCCTGCTGGTAGAAAGTCGAGGATGAGGTGAGTTGAGTGAAATGTCTTGCATACGTAAAGAAGTCCAGGTTTTCCTATGGTGGTCGTATCTCGCCTATACGCGAAGAGCCTCGCAATGCAGCAAGCTGCTGATGATGCGCCGAACTCTTTATTACGCTTCGTGTGCATGAGTTGTAAGGTTGAACTTTGCGAGCGCGAGCTGGTGGAATTTCCCGATATCGCGCACCATGGCACATTGGAACTAGCGTTGGTCTGCTGGTTCCTTCCAGCAATGTTCTCTAAGAGTCAAGCTCCAGCTTCCGACTTAAGGCTTTTGTGGGGCAATGGTCTCTTCTTCCCAGCGCGTTTACAAACCGTTCTAGCCCTGCACCATGCATGTTCAACATGATCCGCGCTCGGTCACCTGCTGAGCCTGAAGCCAACAAACTCCGTTCTCTAATCCTGAGCACGGGGCATCAGCCGATTTCAACATTAGATTGCACCGCAGCACACTCGTGCTGATACCTCAAAGGAGAGTCAGCAACAAGAACATCTTCGGTATGTCCTCCGGATGTGCTGGCGTCTCCATCGCCATTGTTGCGTTCCCTCTCGCAACCCCCATGGTCCGGCCCTTAAAGTACCCACTTGTGACACAATCTGCATCTTAACGGGTGTGCGATATAGCCAACTATACCGATACGGGTACAGGGATGGAGCAAGAAACGATACTGCACCATGTAATCTTTTGCATAAGGTTTCGAGCTACCGGGTGATTCAGACATCGGATACGCAAGACCTATCGTATCTCTCCAGTTGAAGACATGCAACGCACCGTCCACAAGATGCCCCGGTAGAAGAGCATGTGCCCTTATACAGATTCTCCTGCGAGTAGGGTTCGAGGTGAAGTCGCTGCTTGATCTGTCAGCTCAAGACCTTGTCTCGTACTAAGCATTTGTTACGTCCTCGGCCAAACCTGGTCAACATTTCTAGCGCCATGCTTGCAAGCAAATCACTTACCTTGTGCAGATCGGTTAGCCGTAGGCCGAACATGCCTGAATCCTTCGCATGCCGGTGATCTTCAGGTGACGACTCACGACCCCGAGAGGGTTGAGCTGTACTCAGCAGTTGCACGGGAGATGTTCATGTATCGTACGGTGTGACCAGTCGGGCTTCTCCCGATAGAGCAGTGGCTGTCATCGAGTTAATCTACCATGGGGCCATTATTGGTCATTGACTGGACGACTGAGTACATCCCTGGCTTCAGACTTACTGAGAGTACGGATAACAACATCTACAAGCAACCACCTCGAAAGGGAAGTTTTCTGCAACGCCCGCAAGCCAGCTGACCCTTCTACATCGAAGGATTCTAGATAGAGCATGTAAAGGCCTACCGAGTGCATGCCACGCAGGTAGAGCTCACCGCTGGACTTGACCGCCCCACTGCACCATTCTGTGGGGGGATATGTGCCCTCAGCAGCTTCCGTCAACCTCGACCGGTCTATTTTCGAATCGCATCTTCGGTCGTTCGCTCTAATGGGAAACCCGTGCTATCTCGGCTATCTTTCATTGCGGGGAAAGACCAGGATGTCGCGCGAAAGGCAGACCAGCTGCGACGGCGCTGCCCTGACAGGTGAACGGGACACGCGCAAGCACCCACGTGCGAGGACCTCCGCAATGTCGTGTTACTCGACGTGCGCCGCGAACAGGTGCCGTTGGACGGTATTGCACGTCGCTTGGCGGATACGAAATAGCCGAAATTTGAACGCCTGAGACACTGACTGACATCCACTCGAAAGGTTGGCAAGTTCTCCGGAAAGAGGAGGTCGAATGTCAAAACTGGGGCGGGCACCACCTACTACTGGATAAAAGATGTACCCCAGGTCACCCAACGGTTCGCACATGCGACTAAGCTCCCTTCCGCTGTTGCCGAACGCGGGGATCAATGCTACGCTGGCAGCGAAGGATTGCGGAGTAGGCGTTTTGCATGGGCGGCCGGGCGCATTGACAACAGGAATTAGGAGAAGGGTAGCTTAATTCGACCTCGGACTTTGTCACGGACGACCAGACCTGTCGTTGGCGTACGATTGCGTTGCCGTTTCGGTCCAAGCCTGGCCGATCCTTGCGTGGCAACAACGCCATGTTCACACAGAGCAGGTCAGTAGTGTTCTCGGCCTGGAAAATCATAGCTGGACACATTAATTACTCCTTGCGACCGGCCCTTATATAACCCCTCCCGCACCTAGCGCGATCTCATTTGGAACCTCCGAGCACCGTCACAGTCCCTTACTAATAAATGATGCTCTCGAGTCTCTGCTCTTGCATCAGACTTCCTATCACGCAATGATGCCGCCTTATCTTCGCAACATCCTGATCCTGCTGGACCTCTTCGCCGCCTTCGGAAGCGGTACGGTACTCAACTACACCGGGGAAGCAGTAACGACGCGATTTTGGGATTGCTGCAAACCATCCTGTGCTTGGAAAGAGAAAGCCAGTTTTTCGCGACCGGTCCTCTCGTGCAGCGCCGACGACAAACCCGCCGATATCGACGCAGGCACAGGGTGCAATGGGGGAAGCAGTTACCAGTGTTCTGATCAACAGCCGTGGGCGGTGAACGACACCTTTTCCTACGGATTCTCGGGAGTCTTCATCAAGCCCGAGCTTACCGGCGACAAGATTGAAGATGCGTGGTGTTGCGCTTGCTACCAATTGGAGTTTACGAGCGAGCCACTTCGCGGAAAAACAATGGTCGTTCAAGCTTCAAATACAGCTTATGATGTCAAGTCCACCAACCGATTCTCCTTAGCGGTGAGTACTTCACGCTCGAGTCATTTCGCATAGCTAATGTTTTCTAGATACCCGGAGGAAATACCACCTCACACGATGGCTGTGCCAGGCAGTATGGTGTGGATCAATCAGTATTCGGCAGCGAGAATGCAGGCATCAGCAACAGCGATGACTGCAGCAAACTACCTGACGCCTTGAAGCCAGGCTGTGAATGGCGGTTCGACTGGTTCAAAGATGCGTCGTATCCCAGGTACGTGCAGACTTCCGACCGCTTCGCAACCGAACCACCGTCTAACGTTCCACAGTGCAAACTTCAAACGCGTGGCTTGTCCCTCCATCCTCACCGACCGGACACAGTGCGTTCGCGACGACGATAAGGACGTAGCAATGGGTCAGACTTCACCAGCTTCACACTTCTCACCATCCCTCAGACTGGCTCTGGCCGTTACGGTTGCCAGCCTGTTCTCGGTATAGCGCAATGACGCTGCTGCGTCTCACACTCCGCATTAGCGACTCACGATCGTCACGCTTTCCAATCTTCCGGCTTTTCACCCACACCTTTTGCTCTTTGGCAATATCAGGTGATACGTCCGACCCGCCTCCTCATGCATGGGTACCCTACCCTACCGATAAAGCTCGCCTGTTAACACCCTCCGGCCTCGACGAACTCCCGACAAAAACCGCGCGGTAACACACGGTCCGCGCTAGTCCAATCTACACCTTCGCATACGCATCCGGACCAAATCCCTCGTCGCCGTCCATGACGGAAACAACGCTCCTGGTTTCTTGTTATTTGTATCACGCTCATCAAAAGGCAATTGGGCTATGATTGTGTATGTTACGTTTTATTCTCCCGCCCTGCACGAGGCGGCTGGGCTTACGATTGGCGTTCTGATGGCGTTCGTGTCATCTTCGATGGGCTTTTCCGGTCCCGTCATTTGCATTGGAGGCTTGTCTTCCGCTCCTTATTGAGCTGGGTTTGTTGGGCAGCATCTTTACACTTTCAGTGGTATGACGGTGCACTTTCGTTTCTGGTGGGTGGTGGTTGGCGGTTGGCAGCCGTGTACTGTGTGATCAAGGGTGGGACGAACGGGCTCTGGAACAGTGGTGGAAATGAGAGGTGAAACTGCTTTCGAGTTTCCAAGCATTACTATTCCTCCACATGCCGTTCTCTGAGCATGAGAAAACGTACTGCGCAACCCGTCAACGCCTCGCTTTTCGTCTCTTTCCGAGTGGCGGCCGAAGCCAGGCCTCGTTCCTCTGGGCCGCAAAGGCGAAATCCGCATGACCACCATCCGACCATCTACCCCTACGCTCCCCCAAGAAACACACCAAGCATTCCTTTCCGCAATTCTGTCAAGCACGCAGCAGCAATCTGAACCAGGGGCACTCCGCCTAAATGAAAAATTGGTTGCCTGGGTACCCCGACCGACCGACCCACTCGCACTTTATCCAGATCAACCGCGGGGTAAGTTGCAGCGAGCGTCAGGCATCGTACCTTGGCGAGAGATGTTCTCTCCTCGTTCTCGCCCGACCTCAAAGTATTGCCTTTTTCCAAGATTCTGGGTACAAAGAAATCAAGATGGCAGGACATGTTGATGGATGCATGACTGCATTATCATGTTGTTGGTGGTAAGCAGGTGTAGACCCGGGTTTAGCGATACGTGAAGGACCAACGTCTAGCCGTCGAGTGGCTGGCGGGACCTGCCTATGGAAATCGCCTCTTAGCTTGTAGCGGCCGCGCCGCCTCCCGTGCCCCAGACTTTACACGAATGTCACGCGCATACGCGAGGTCAATGCCGTCCTCACAGACCGCTCCCGTGTCATCACGCGCTTCGGCCCTTTTGCGACCTTTTGCTCTCCCTGCGGCCTGGATTCTGGACAGCTCAGGGAAGCTTGTGTGGGTGGGTACTCACTTCGGCGAGCGCGACATCAGGAGCACAAGCGGGGCCTCTCATGTGCCATGTATAACGATGCTGCTATAGTGGCCAGGAAGCTTTGCCACGAATAGACGGTTCGCCGTTGACCAGATGAAAATTCATGAACAGGTATTCTGACTCAAGACGAGCCGTGTGTCCAGTCTAGAGCGGAGCGCAAACAGGGCCTTCCCGCCGAGGCAAAAGCAACCCTCCTATGGCCACACACCACTGCAATGGACATGCAAGCCTCGTCTGACCCCCAACTCACCGACCAAGCACTCCAAGGCCAACCCGCCCAGCCAGATCACCACCCCCACTAAGCACTTGAGCTCTAGACACACTCATAAATCATCTGGTCGGAAGGGGGATGCTCACTGCGTTGCTACCCCAGATTCTTAGCCGGAAACCCGGTGTCCACCAAGGGCCCGTGCGCCACAGTTCTACGGCCGGCGGGCCTGAGCGCCGGCGCGGGGCGTGTGGTGGCCCGTGAGTCGATGGAACCGACTGTGCTGCTCTGGGGATCCAGAAGACGGCAGTCAAATGGGTCCGGGGACGTCATGTCAAGCATCTCTTAACATGGCAATGCTGAGCGGAGAGCGCTCGGTCGCGTGAGACGGCATCTGCAGGGCAACAGGGCAGCTGCGAGATGGGTCGTGTGTGTGTGTGAAATCACGAGTGCCAGAGACTCCAAGACATAAGCAGTGTGAATGACTGTATTTGCGCTTCACAAAATCAAATGCTATGCTACATTAAATATCATGGGTATCTCATAATCTCATCTTCATCCTCCACCTCTTTCAAAACACAAGGTATCAACGGCGAAATGGGACTCAGCGTAGGACTGGACGGCCTCCTTGGGCTCGACATCAGACTCGCCTCACTCAACCGCCACTCCATCTCTTTGTGGCTGCCGACCAGTGTTGGCGCACTCCCCAAGCTCCCGATACTCCGCACCGTCTCTAGCACGTCGCTCTTCTCACAGTAATTGCCCTTTTCGCAGCAGTCGGCCTGCTCGTACCGGTCGAGGCTGTTTCGCCGCGACTGCTTGCGGGACTTGGCCTTGTACGAGCGGACCTTTTTTCGGAAGTCGGCGGGGACGATGCGCGCGGGCATGTTGGGGTCGCGCACTTCGTTTGAGCGGGCGAGCGACGAGGAGAAGTCGTCGGTGATGCAGGGCATGATCTTCTGGGCGATCCGGTGTCGTCGTGGTACGCGAGTGAAGGTGGATGAGTTTGACGAACTCCATTGCCAATCATTCCGAAACTCCCGCTCCATCGGTACCGCCTTTGTTTTGAAGTTGAAGACCCAGCGTGTTACCAGACCGCGGAGGATGGGGATGTTTGCGACGATGATGGCGACGTTGTTTTCAATGTGGTTGATGCAGTAGTCGATTGGGTAGGTCCAGTCGGTCTTGAACGAGACAAAGAGGCGGTCGCGGTACGACAGATAGATTTTGGCGGCGCCGATTGCGGTGACCCTACAGGACTGTTAGATGGAGAACGTAATGTGGCGGACTTGAAGCACGTACGCTAAGCTGGAGGTGAAAACCGCCAGCACCACCAGTCTGGACCGTAGCCGTGCGCTCATCATTCTGCGTACGATGATGAAAGGGATAGGAAAGATGAGAAGATCGGTGAGGAGGTTGGCGCAAGTAACCCAGATCAGCATCTCGCCCATGCGATGTCGCCCCATGCAGTGCAGGCCTCCAAACGTTCTCGGTTTCCACGTATTTCCGGTCTGCGGCGGGCAGATGAAGATGTATAAACACCATGGAATGAATGCGCTTCCCACCGTGAAGATGAGCAGGCCGTATAGAAACTTCTTCAACCATTCGATGACCGAGCCGGCGCGTAGGAGGAGTAGGATGATGGATGCCTTGACGAGTGGCAATATTGGAATGTTAAGGAGGTTGAATGCCATGACGACCTATATGAGGATTAGTGTATTGAATACAAGTGCAGTGCTGTAGTAACGTACCGAGTAATAGTCGTCATAGTTCGGTTCTATCTCGTTTGGCGGGACATCCACAATGTGTATACCGACGTGCCACATCTTAACATCTGCGATGCAATTAGTAAACGTAGCGAGAAGAATTGCGACAAGGCCACTGACGTTGGTAAGAAGGTCCTATGAGAGCTAATGAAAGCAGCGTTGGAAAGATAATCAGCCAGTCATCTGCAGAATTTCGTTAGCACTGCGCAACAGACACCCGATAGCTTGACCACATACCCCACCCAAGTCGCAGATTCAGCTTCCGTCTCGTGTAGATCCTCAGAGCGACAAAAACCGAGGACAGGATCGGGGTGCCGTAGATCACGGCCAGGCATGTTTCTTGAAGCGGATACCTGGGCATTGCGACGATGAGGCGACCTTCTGGAAGGACAGGCAAAAACCACAATCGCGCGGCATCGTGGGTGGGCGTCCAGATATAGGTAGCTTACTGCACCACCTGTGTGGCTGCTGACCCCCGGTCCACTTTGGCCGGTTGTCCGTGTCTAGCTTCCCCCCACAATATACAAGGGGGGTGCGAATTAAACGGCGGCTGCATGTAGATGATCACCCCAGCCGACGAGTCGAAAACCTGCAATTCACGTCGATCTGGTGACACGCTATAATATCTGCGCAGTATACTGGCCATATGAATAAAGGTGCCACCCCGCATAGTGGAACCAGTACATCTTTTTCGTGGAATATTCTTCCGGAAGGGCCTGTCTAGCAGATGCAGGCCCACGGCTGACGTGGCGGCATGCAGAAAGGCAACTGTCCCGTATTCAGATCGGAAAAGCACACAAGCGGAACGATGGGAAAATGCAGTCAGCGCAATGTTGCGCCGGCCGCACCTCGAAGACTCTGAGACGGTCGTGGCGACGGCGTCATCTCGTGAATGCACGCTGGCGGATCTCGTATCACGTTTGTACGCACATCGTCTGCTGCAATCCTCGCAGTTTCTGTCACCCTTGGCTTTGCCAATCATGGCACAATGACAGTGAGCGCTGCCCTGGCCGCTTGAAAGATGCGGGAAGAGCTGGTGAGGAAATGATAGGACTATTGACAGAAAAAGTGTCCCACTATTTGCTGTCGCGGAATGATGAGACCGTCTTCTCACACGCACCTATGGCAGAATTCGGGATAGCGATAGCGATGATATCCTAATCATTATGGCTGGAATCGTTTATGATCTTAGAGTCTCCATCAACGGTCCGTGATTGAACGAGCAGAATCGGATGAAAGGGCTAAGCGAGAACGTCCTCATGGGAGGGGGTACCAGACAGGGTCGACGGCTTCTGACAGCCGACACAGAAGCCGACCTGCTCATATCGACAGCATTGCGACGGTAACTACTTTGGGGGAGTCGACCAGGGCGCGATACCATCTGCGACCGATGTGGAAATACACACACACACTTCGGCTAACGCACGCCTATAGATCTTGACAGGTGGATGATTGATGCGTCCGTTCAGGCGGCCCCGCACATTTCCCGGACTCTTGTATATCCGAATTTGCAGGTTCAGAATCGTGCTGCTTGTGTGTTGCCGTGACCTGTCTCCTCAATTCGACATCAGGTGCAGGATGTCTGAAACTCGTATGAAATTGGGCGGGGAGTGGTGTGGTAGCACGATGCTGCGAAGGTCGCACGATGCTCGGATGGGAGGGTCGTAGAGATACCGATGTTGACACCAGGACACGAATATGACAAGAAAGTCGTTCGCTGATAAATCTCGGGTAGTAGAGGCCGAGATGAAGGCATAGCTCGCGAACAAAGGATGCAGTGGCGCTGAACGATTTCACGTCTTCACGTGACATACGCCCCCTTATCCCTAAATACTCAGCCAAGCAATGGCTGCGCTCTTCTAAGCTCTACTGTCTCGTACTTCTGCAGGTTTCAAGGTCAGATTTAGAGTACTTCAAGAATATCCTAGCTTACATCATTACAGCTGCGCCATGACTGAGATCGTTCTTGCATATGCTTGTGAGCCGTTTTTGCGATGCCTCGTCGCCACCCCGCTTTCCACACGGTACGGCCTGGTCACAACCACTGCAGCTTGGTGGCCCCCATTCGTTCCTGTTGGATTTTGCTCTCCAAGGGAAGTACAATTGCGGTCTGCTGAAATCCTGGCCGTTATGTGTCCGCCGCCCACACCACTAATGGGAGAGCCGGGCGCATAACTTGCCATGTCAACGATGAGCTCGTCTGCCTGCTTCAATCAACCAACCAAATTCGGCTTACCATGATTTCTCTCCAAAACGGCATACTACGCTATTCGAGGAGGCTTTGATCGTTGCGAAACCTTACGAAAACCACACTATTCAGTCGATCAAAGGTCATATCAGGGCGCGACAAATTTGGTAGCCCGCGCGATGAGCCACTGAACATTTCGTCTGTCTCTGGGATTGTTCAGCTACGCTTCTGCAACCCCCTTCATCTTGACTCTACATGAGATTTTAATATTCGGACAATTTTCGCGTACGCTAATGTTGAGAAAGCTGATCTCGATCGCGATCGTCTGAGTAGTGCTGTGTGGACAGGAGGTCTTCCGGTAGACGCAGTATGACACTGGCTAGCCTCGCAATGACATCACCACTCTTCTAGATTATGAGCGTTATAGATCTACGTCTAAGAGCACGCCCGAGGCTGCTGTCTTCTGCGTGCTGGTAATACGATACTATGTTCACTGCGAGCTCGCTACCGCCTTGCGAACGCCTCTCGAGGTCGCTGGCGAGTCACGCATCTGAGTGTCCGACGTATAACCACCAGTATCCTTCACACCCAGGAAGATATGACTAGGATGGACTGCACCAATTAGACCACAACCTGCGGAGCCTTGGTCCAACAAGAGGCCGCAGTTCGGCCTTTTCTTCGATCGCGCCTCGGTGACCGTTGTCAATGGTCATTTCCCCGCGCCCGGCAACATGACGGACCCTCGCGCAAATGCGATGCACGGTTGCCGTACCCTGTCCGTTCATCCTTATCGGCTGCAAATGCTATATGATATCAAGGAATATTGCGGAGAGGGTAATCAAAGGATGCATTCGTCGGGCATGATGTTCTTTCCACATCTGGTTGGCCTATGCGCGTTCGTCTTGCGCGCGCACTGCCTACATTCTCGCAGTGTGTTGTGTGGGCTGGTGCGAGTAGTAAGATCTGGGTGCAAGAGTAGATCATGATCGACAGGCCTAGACTTCCGGAACCTTAGACCGTGGGATATCGGCGCCACTAGGCGCGTGGAAGACGGGATGTGATCGACCAGATGCCACTACATCGTGGCGCTTGGTTTCGAGTTGTCAAGTGCCAGACGGTCGACAACGGCAGTCGATCAAAGTCGGCGCTAAAACACTCCAGCACGACTAGAACGGCACGGTAGGGGCTCTCCCGTAGAAGCCGCGCAAGCTCAGTCTCTACACTTGTCGAGCGATGACTACCAGTAATTAGACGCTCAACGACTGGCCTGACGGCAACACACATGTAGGTCTCCACATGCCGTAATTTCATCCGTGCTGGAGAGCATTTTCTAGCGCGATAAGGATGTTTTCGCGTTGCACATGTAGCTTGACGGGCATGCAGGAGAAAGAAATGAAAGCGCGCGCTCGCCTTCTGACGGAGTGCCGAATCCGCTGGACCAATTGACGCCCCTGACCGCGCTTCAGCGCTGTACCTGCATTGGCAGAAACTACCATGCCACAGCTGCCAACTACGGTATCTTGCACACCGACAAGGTGTGCTTTGATCCCCACGTCCGTGGTGGGCTGACTGGGGGCTGGAGTGTTGAAAAAGCTTCTTCGCTAAAAAAGGTACGAATTGTTCAAGAATAAAAGTTTCTGCGGGTTTGAGTGGTCAATTTCGTTTCGGAACGAAAAAGACCTAAAGCAAGCTGCAGGGGAGCGCAGTAGCCATGCGCCAAGTTGTTTGATGATCAGCCACGAGCGACCCGCTCACAAGTGGTTTTGACCGCCGGTGATCGCGGCGTGGTGCCTGGAACTCGATGCCAACAGCGCGGCTCGAACTCTCTGCACGCTCCTCGTCAAACACGATGCGCCATTGGCTACTTAATTGCTTCGTCGACATGTTTACACGCCGGCGTGCGTTTGGCAAGCCACAGTGCTCAAACTTAGCAAAAGCCCGAAGGAGTCAGCCGCTGACGGACATCCCCTAGCTAATCTAATAAGTCCGTAACTCGGTTGCATTCGGCATGCGTCAGGACTTTTTGGCGCTCAGCAAGTGGCATCCAACCCCATTCCAGATGCCTGGCGGCGTGGGCGGTCCTCTATGGGGCACTCTTGAGTGCCCCTGTCGTAAAACGGTGGAAGCCACAATCTCTCGTGCGTATAGAAATACTGTCCCTCCCCATACCTTCCCCCATCGCATCGCTCACATCTGGCTTCCGGTACAGGAATACCATCCATTCATTTGTTCACTTCTTTGTCATTCATTGTCTGGAGTCTGAGACTCTATTACCTTCGCTCAAAACACAGCTCATTCCTTTGCTGGCATCCCCCCTCAGACTACACCTGGTTATTTGCTTCTTGTCGGTATCCAACAAAATGCTGAATCTGAACCTCTTCACGCTTACGGCCGGCTTGGCTGCGGTGGCCGCCGTCGATGGCTTCAATTGCAACGGCCCTTACTTCAGCTTCTACAACCGTGCTGGTCCGGCTATGTCCTTTGCGAGGATCGACCCTGCCCTGTTCCCCGGCCAGGAGAGCCCTCATCTCCACTCTTTCGACGGTGGAAACGGTGTGGCTGCAGAGATGTCGTTCGAGACCACCCAAACTTCGACATGCACTACTGCCCGTATCAAGCCCGACAAGAGTTTGTACTGGCGTCCAACCCTTTTCTGGAACGGCAACAACACCGGATTCTACAAGGTTCCGGAAAAGTTCCTTAAGATCTACTACAAGTTTGGAGACGGCAATGATAGGGCCAACGTCACCGAGTTCCCCGAGGACTTCATGATGATGGCTGGTGACCCATTCAAGCGCGCAGAAGGCGACAACCCAGGCAACGCCAAATGGGCCTGCCTTGGCGAGGGATACTCTAGGATCGATTCCCTGGGCTTCCCCAAAGGATTTACTTCGTGCAAAGAGGGCCTTACCTCCGAGATTACGTTCCCGTCTTGCTGGAGCGGAAAGGAGCTTGACCCCAAGAACCCATCCGCACACATGGCGTGGCCCTCCAACTCTGGTAAAGGAGTCGATGTCTGCCCTGATGGCTTCAAGGCGGCTCGTTTCCCTACCATCTTCATTGAGTTCTGGTACGATGTCTCTAGCTTCGACGGCCAGTACGGCGCCGACGATGTCCCGTGGTCGCTTGCCAACGGTGACCCAACTGGTTTCGGGTGGCACGCCGACTTCCGCAACGGCTGGGAGAAGGGTGTCCTTGCTAAGGCCACCGGGGAGACTGGCTACTGCGACTGTGGCTGCGGATGCGGCAACGATGAGATGAAGAAGTGCTTCGGTGCCGAGAACGTTAACGACGACAATGATGCCGAGTTCAAGTCTTGCAGTGCGACGCCGGATTTCTCCTTGACGAGCGCGCAGCCTCTTGACAAGCTCCCCGGTTGCAACCCTCTTCAAGCGGGGCCTGAGCGTGCGACCCAGGCTACTGGTCCTGATTGCAATAATGCTCCTGCTGCAGGAACAGGTGGCGACAAGACCACGGCTGCTCAATCCACCCCCACTAAAGCGGGTAATAAGCCTGCATCGACCACAACGGACACCGATTCGGATGCTGCAACGACTGACTTGCCAACTCTGAGCAAGACTTTGGGGGGCAAGGGCGAGACGCAAGAGGCGCAGGTCGGCAAAGCCGGTGATGGCGATGCTGCTGCTGTTGCCAATCCGACCAAGACCGGAGGGTAAGTTTTCCTCCCCAGACGATGTTGATTATAAACATACTAACAATACCTCCAGAAAGCAAAATGATAATACTGCTCTTCCTTCTTTGTCGCTCGTCTCCACCAACGCTTCGCCAGCCATTACTGGTGCCGGCGGTGACGATATCTGCTCGGCGCCCACCACCGTCACTATTACTCCCACCGTCTACGTCACTGCGGGCGCTGTCGGTGTCAATGCCACTTTCTGCGACGCCAGAACCCTGACCGCGACCGTCACAAACACCGCGACAGTCACTGTCTCTGCTGGTAGCCACTTGGCCCGACACAAGAGGCACAGTCACAGGTACTAGGTGCTTATCCCCTCAGCCGCAAACCTAGGCGTGGGCGCGCGCTACAGCCGACTTCTATTCTCCATCTAAACGGCCATACACAGTGTACACCAAGTACATTGCCTAACGCAGCGTTTGTCTTGCGAGAGGGTGTTTAGGCCCTTAGCGCCTTTACTTCGATTCTGATAGGATTGTATCCGTCCCCTCGTTTAGATACCTCTTTTTGCTTCCTTGTACATATATTCTTTGGCTTTGTTGGACACAGATTCTATATATATGCTTGCATTGTTTTTAAGAAAATGAAAAGCTTTGTTTGCCTCCTATCGATTGCACAATTCGCGCGTATCACCCACGCACCGCAGTAGAAGTGTAAGCCAATTCTAAGCCCAGCGGTGACCATGACGCCCCCACGGTAGAACCGAGCGCCTGTACCAATTCCAATTCCGCCACTATCATCGACCACGCCTCATAACGCCGTGCATGTTGATGACCGCTGCTTGAGAAGGAACAAAGCCGGCCTTTGCATGTCGAAACGAGTAGATTCCCGAGAATCAGACATGTCCGAGGGATCTCAATGAAATTATATCACGAACGAGCATTAACTCAGAGTAGAAATAAAGTTAAGATCGAGGATGCGCTTGAGATCCTTCGTCCGGCCCGGAAACGTTCGGAATTGACATTCGCGGATGTTGGGATCACAGCGTCGGGTACGGAGCAGGTGCCAGGCGTTTGATTCGGAGTTGATGTTTGATGCAGGAGGAACCGCATGTGCGCTTCTCGGGCATTGGTGCCGGCAAGTTTTGTTGGTCCAGAGGCGCACTTGCTGCATGTTCGACTTTTTCAGTCGGTCAGCTTCTAGATAGCGATAATGATGAAGTGAGCACATGCAGTGAGGTGGCGTGCGGAGTGGAGATAGGAGGAAAGTGGAAGGGCCAGGGGCTTGGCCGATAAGGGCTTAGCTGAGTTTCGAAAACCGACGGGCCGCGAAGCGGCGAAGCGCTGAAGCGCTGGGCACCACGCCGTCTTCCAACATCTTACACGACCATTTGCACTTTGAGGCTACCGAGACTTGCGTTGGCTGTCGTCTAGGCCGTCCTAGTTTCCTTGATCGGCGACAGGCTGCATAGAAGTTCGCTATGGTTTGGGGGCTTGACCGAGCGAATGATCTTGGGCATTGGCCGAAATATACCGCGTATCCGACGAATACATCGAGCTTGGAGTCGTATCTAAGCTAGCAAGAATTCAACGGCTTGAGAGACACATGCAATGCATATTGTCAGAGTTCTCTACAGATCGTAGAGGAAAGACGGCTGTGAGGGCTTCGAGCGCACGCAAGCCGACACAGCTCGCACGATGATTTACGCGAGCCGAACAAGAGCATCTCGATTATTTAGATTTGTTGGGAAGCGTCGGATGTGCTGTTGTCGACGGCGCGGTCCTAGGTGAAGAGCTGCGAAACGATGTTTGCCTATGGTGGCCGAACCGTGTCGCAGCCAATCCGGCCCACACTCCGATACATTTCATTCGGCACATTCACTCACATTGTGGACGTAAGTCTCCGCCTCAGCATTATCGCAATTTGTGGGTCTCCTCGCGTCGGAGGTACACTACGCTTGCGTGGTGTGAAGGGTGCAACAGTGGCAACTTCATGACGATTGACATGACACTGGTCACACGACAGGCCATAAATTAAGCCCGCTACTCCTCTATAACATCAGAGATGTGGACTTGGCTCACTACACTCTGGCTTTAAAATGAGATTGAGCGAACGCGGACACAGAAGGAGATCAAACAAAACCTCATCTACTATTCGCTATACAAGACAATCACCAATTGAGGAGGGATCGGGCCTTTTAGATACTTACTCTCTCTCTCTACATGCAACACTAACGTCTAATCGATTGCCTCGTCACCGAGCATGCACGCGCGCCATAATCGACACTTGGCCGAGGAGGTGTGTGTGCCTAGTCGTACCTTCGTGCTATATGAACGGCAACACAGGTATCACGCTCGCTTTCCTATGCGAGTCTAGGTGCCGACACGAGAATTTGCTCGTATTCGACTAGCCAATACTGTCCAGTTGGTCATAGATGCTCACTAAAGCGTTTGCTACGAATACTGGCTGCTCCCGAACAGGTGACACCCAACATATCTCGAAGCTAACGACATGCAGCACTCAACAGAGGAAGTCTTTCTCCCCCAAGAACTATTTCATCACCAGCTACAGCACCATCATCTACGACCCAGCCGCAAGCTTCCTCGAAACCAACAAAGACTCAGAGTCCTGCCCACGAACACCAACTACCCCGTCTTCCAAAGTCTCGACGTCGAGAACTATCATCCCGTTAGCGGCATCCTCTACGTACCCGTCGCAGGCGACTAAGCCCTTCAAGTAGACCCTAATCCCCCAGCAAAATTCTTGCTCAAATAATGCAAGTCCTGCACCACATATTGCCCGCCACCGACCCCATCCCCGAACCCACAAATTGGGGATGCGGCAGAATGTGCTCGCGAATGTGGGGCGGTTGTGGTTTGGGGGATTTGGTGGACGGTGTAGTGGTGATTAGCTGAGTGATATTGACGACTAATTCCAAGAGGTATAGGGGAGGGAGGGTAGTGTCGATGAGTGGCTCTGGCCGATTAACATTACATCACGTCGCTCAATACCATCGACGTGAACTCGCCCAGCAAACCCAGCATGATCTCCGCACTTTTCCCTAAAACAAACGTCGCCTACATATACCACCATCGCCTACGCATCCCCACCATCCTTAACCATATGCACAACCCGAATCCCCTCCCCATTCGGACACCTAACACAATCCACCTTCCCACTCCTCACATACCCACACTTCTCATACAGCGCGACCCCAGACAACGTAGCGCCCATCTCCAGGCGGTCGAAGCCGGCCTCCCTAGCCCTGCCCTCGCAATACCGCATCATCATGGTCCCGAGGCCCCGCCGCGCCCACCCCGGATGCGTAAAAATGGCCCTGATGCTCGCCCGCTCGACCTTTGGATCGCGCGCCTCGGGCATGCGGCCGGGCGCTGTGTCGGCGCCGTACAGCGTCCGGCGGAAGGACCACCCGCCGCAGGCGCTGATGGTGTCTGCGCTGCCTTTCGGGTGCAGGATGAAGTAGGTTTGGTCCTGAAAGCGTGTTCTTGTCAGCTGACTGAATCGATGAAAACTAAAGTCGGCCACTCGTTGTACTTTTCAGATGAACAATTGAAGCGGGTGCACATGAATTTCGAGAGAGAAACGGATGGAAAGCACGCACACTCAACAACACACTATCCGCTCCAAAAAGCCACCCAATCGACCCATCCAGCTCCGCCGACGTATAGTACCCCTTGCCCAGCGCGCGCAGCGACTCTCCAATCATCTTCTGCAGCGCAGGAACATCATCCATGGTGGCATTTCTGAATACAAACTGCTGCGTTGCTTCCTGCGCTTTGGCGTCGGCGATGGGGTCGTTGTGTTGCTGTTCCTTTAGGTGCGGTGCGTCATTGGCGGGACTGCAATCTTGTGTCATGGTTTTGGTAGTGGTGAATTGGGTTCTGCACAGAGAGAAGAAAGATGGATTGACGTAGTGGGAATGCCGGATTGTAAAGTTGATGTCTTTCTTATACACGCGTTTGTCCTACTCAGTGAACTGCGATACCGGACCAATCAGAACCCTGCAAACGCCGGGCGCGTTGCCGACGCCTTGTCTTTTCCGACGGAATCCCCCTTGTCAACCGCATCGCAGTACACGGCGCCGATTTGGTGCGTAAATGAGGTAGATAAGCTCAAGCGATAGAAATCGCCAGATATCAGATTACCCAAACGCAGTCAGCGAAAAGAAAATTCACCCCTCGACCATTAGTCAACAAGACAGCCCGTCACTGAAGGGCATCACTCAAAACCCACAGCAAACAGTCGAACATGCAAATTTCCATTTCACACTTTCAGCCTCGCTATCCGAAGCCGAATCGAGTACACAGAAAGATAAACAAAAGTAGCTATACTCGTACAAAGTGTGCCTCCGCGAGCACTCTACAGAGAGCAACGCCACCCAAGCGCTTCGTTCGCGGAGATACTGAATACAAGTTGCAATTAGTTCCAGTCGATTCGCTCATCCATCGAATAGTGCCAGGCCCAAGATCGAATAACCTCAGCATTTGCAATCGGGTCCATGGAACAAGAAGCGAGACCCGAGAGTTCGCGAGAAGGTGGTTGCGCAAAGTATAGACATGAATGCATGATAATGACGGAATTTTGTTTTGCTGAAGTGCAGTCCGGGAAAGAAACAGAGTCGAACGTATCATGATGTGCCCACAAGGTCTTTAGAATGTAAGCGTCGGCGACGGCATCGATCGACAGTGAGATGGCGGGTTCCAGGAATTGAGATCCGAGAATGCTGTCCGTACTAGACACCGCTATCGGAGAGGCATGGTCATAGAGCAGCAATCGATCCGTTTGCAGTCATTCACCGACAACCATAATGATAGTTCATGCAAGCGGTGTAGGAAAAGCTGAGAGATCCGGTCGAAGCATCAAACGCGCACAGATGAGTAAACTCGAATCAAGCGAAGCAGTCATCGTGATGCAAGACGACATAGCAGGCATATCGATCGTCGAGAGAGAGGACAGTCGAAGAATGTTCGGTCGGAGTCATGTCCACAGCATCGGTCATGCAAGCAAGCATTAATCGGCGAGGGCTCAGCAACCTAGGCATCACTCAAACGCGTACACGTCAGGCAGCCTACGCACCAGGGGGCTGTTGGCCTTGGCCAGGTTGCCCTCCTTGTTGTTGGAATGAGGAATACCACATGGCCAGATAGTTGTTGTAGCCACCGTAGATGGCGTACGGGTCCGCGGCCGCGGCATCTCCTTGTGGTGCCTGTTGAGGAGTAGCACTGGCCTGAGCGGCGGGCTGGCCGTAACTCGGCTGCTGCTGGTGTGAGTAGCTGTTGTCACTGTAGTTATTCCCTTGATCTCGACCGCCACCGCCACCGCCACCACCACCACCACCACCACGGCGGCTGCCATTCTTCTCCTTCTGCGTGAAGTTAGTTGCTGATCATTTACAGGGTGTCTGTGAACACTTACCACTTGATTAACCTTCTCGTCGATGGCTCGCTTGGCGTCTTCGATGGCCTGGCGTGAGCCGACTAGGCCGATTTCACGTTCGATATCAGCACCAGAGGCCTGCGACACGTTGATCTTGCATCCAGTGGTAGCTTGCATGTCCTTAATGGTCTCACCGCCTAAGAAGGTTAGTGTCAAATTCTGGTACAGTACAGCAAGCATCTCTCACCTTTACCAATGATCATACCAACGGCATCCGATGGAACCATAATGGAGTCATTGATCCTTTCCCCACCGGCACCTCCGCCTGGCGCACCGCCGTTGGGGTTGAAGTTGTCACGCCTGGGTTGGTGCTGCGGCTGGTGGGCAGGCGCACCACCTGCGTCAGCAGCCCGCGTGTCACTGTCGACAATTTCCATGATGAGCTCCTTCGCATGAGCAGCGGCGGGAGGGGTTCCAATGAGGTTCACGGGACGCAGACCGTTCACGCTCTTGTTCTCACCGACGATGTTGACATGGCAACCACTTCGCTCTTGGAGGTCACGGATGGTTTCACCGCCACGGCCAATGATGAGACCCACAGTACGATCAGGCACCATAATCTGCGAAGACTCTTCGCCCGCGCGGAGCGGAGGCTGCTCCTGCTGCGCGCTATTGCCCCTAGCAGCCTGATGGGGGTTGCGACCAGTCTCACGGGCAGGGTTACCGCCATTCTCCTCAATAATGCGATTGATTTCGCGCTTCGCAGTGATGCGAGCACCTGGGCTACCCGTGATGCGACATTCACGCGAAGGACCGCTGTTCGGGCCGTTGATGAACTGGATCCTAGTGCCTGACTCCTGTTCGATGCGACGCAGGCTCTCGCCCTGGCGTCCGATCACGAGACCAACAAGCGACGAGTCAATCAGGATCACTTCCGAGTTGTCATTGGGAGGCGGGGACCGCGAGCGGCCGCCACCATAGCCACGGGCGGGCGGGGGAGAGAACTGATTGCGTCTAGGAGAGTTGGAGCGCTCTCGGCCATAGTTGTTCCCCCCCCGGCGTTCCTCGCGATACGGGTTGTAGCTATCAGTCATGTTATCACGGCGCGGCGGCGAGCGCGACCGCTCGCGATAGTCACGGCCGCGCAGACGCGGATCCTCAGAGTAGGCTGCAGCAGTGTAAGTCGGTGCGGGTGTCACATAACTCTGCATGTCAAAACTACCTGGACGCGGGTTGTGTTGAAGACCCTTTTGCGCCGCTACGGCACGCGCGTTTGCAAGTGCATCTTGTATGCTGACAGAGCCGGAGCTGACGGGCTTTATGCTCGACAGGTCCATGGCGCCTGAGTGTGGTGCTGGGGGGAGTCCGTAGCCAGGCATGGCAGGAGGAGTGGCAGTCGGGTGCGCGCCGGGGTAGCCCGGCGGACCCGGGTGCATATGGCCTTGAGGTGGAGGCCCTCCCTGGGGGATCTGCGAGGGCGTCGTCGATGGGCGTGCGGCCGCTGGCAATTGTTAGCAAGGGACTGGAGGCGTGCGCGAGCAGTAGCTACACACCGAGAGCCGCAAGAATCGCGGCGATGTCTGGCTGGCTAGCCATTGTGTCGAGAGTGTGTGAGATTGGGGTGGCGCGAGTGTATGTGTAAAGTGTGTTTTGATGCGGAAAGATGCGCGGTTGTTTTGGGCAGACTGAGTCGTCTCGAGGGTGGGTAGAACAGTCTCGGTCTTTGTTGCAGCGCAAAGAAAGAGAGTCGAACGATGGCCAACTGCAGCTGGCGCTAGCGCTGCGCTAGAAATTTGGACTAGCGCGGCGCGTCACGTGCAGAATACTCACCGGCCTTAGCTTCAGTCCGTACCCAGCGCACACTGCCGCATCAGTCCTCACTTGGAAAGTTGCTGGGGCTCCGAGATTTGAGGAGGAAGTGAGAGCTGAGTGTACGACGAATAGTAATATCCGTGGACAGTCATCCTCTCGGTTATGCTGACTAGTGCAAGCGAAGACAGTCACACGACCAACTCTCCAACTAATCGAGCACATAGAGTGTAAGCAAACAGAGCAGCTTCCATTGATTTCTACCATGACTATGCACCAAAAACTACGCACCAATCAGACCCGCCCGCCCCAGGCGAGTCGTCACTTCAAAAAGGAAAAGAGGACCTCCAAGTTTTGCCCTCCCAGAAAGGAAACACTACACAAGCTAGCACCAACTAGCAAACACCCCACCGCATGCAGATTATCCTAAAACGCAGGCAAGAAAGCACAGAAAGAAAGCGAAAGAACACCGTGGAGAAAAGCACTCGGTCGAGGCCAAGGGGGTATATGGTGTGAACTGAGCCGTGAGTCGAGCATCGCTGATATGAAGGAGTGGGAAAACGCCTCGTCCTGGGTGGAGAGGCCCGTGGAAGAATATTGACAGTGCGAAGTGAAGTATGTGGCGATCGACGCGGTGAAGAGATGCCGAGTGAGGCGGGCATTGGGAATTCGACCCCAAACGCCACCCACAAGGCCATAAGCCAGATGCCGAAACAATTTGATGCATGTGGCTACTGGGACATCATCTGGGTGATGCTTTGCCACTTTTGTTTGAGATGCTCGTGCTCTTCGTTGATCTAAGTCACCAATTAGCATAAGTCGTTCAGGTAAAAGAGGAGAACGTACTGTGGCCCACTGCATCTTTGTCGCGACAAGCTCTTTTTCCATCTCAGCCATGTTTTCTTCTAGCGCCCTGTTCTCGTTGTGCACAACGATGTTCTTCTGCATGACAGTCTCCATCTCGCTCTTCAGGCGTGCCTCCACCTCTGCTGCCTGGCTATCGCAAATCTTCTGAAGCTCCTCCGTCTTCATCTTGAGGGTCTCGTTCTCGTCAGCCAACGTCTCGTTTTCGACTTTGGTCTTGATGAGCTCCGACGCCACTTGTACGTGCTCCGTGTCGGACTGCTCCGCACGATGCTCAAGGACGCGGACCCGTTTCTCAAGCAGCATCCCCTTATCTTTCAGACTTTGCAATTCGGTTTCCCGCTCCTTCTCTATTCGCTGCTGCTCTTTCCACTCGGCTGTGTACTGCTGGAGCATCTCTGGTGTCACCTTGACAGACACGGCGTCCTGCACGAGCACGTCGGCGCGATACACCTCTTTGTCCACGCCGCCGGCGGAGCCAAAGAAGCCGCTTTCCAGAATGGAGGATGACGAGGGGGCCTTGTCAATGTAAACATCAAAGAGCCGCTCCTTGAGGAACGTTGTAAGTGTGGCCATGTCCTTCATGCCCAACAGGGTCTCTGCGTTCTTCTGCATCAACACAATGCCGAACTTCAAGATGGCACCTTCGAGACCCTCGCTCAGGATGAGATCGTAAATTCTGAGAACGAGTTGGAGCGGGAAGCGGTACGCGAACAGCGTGAGGAACCACTGGGTAGCGTATAGCTGCGGTTTAACGTCTCGTCGGTTCAAATGGCAGTAAAGAGCAGGCTCAAGGTCTTCCAGCAGACGCTCAAACTGGTAGAGATGAAGGTGTAGCCCAGGCATGTCCTGGACAAAAAGGTCACGAAGGCCGTACTTGTTCATGAGCGTCACAAAGAGACCGAATGCTTCCTCTTCGGGCATCTGCGCAACGTTTAGTATCACTCCAAAGGCAAGGATTGGACCAACTTACGTTGAAGAGCAATGGCATGGCGATGAAGTTCATCCCTTGAGCGTACCCGACGGCTTCGTCATACAAAGCGTACGCTTTGCAGATGCCGAAGAGGCCATCCTGGAGCCCGGCAGACATGAGATACTTGGAGTAGCTAGTCCTGCCACCCAGGTCGCGCTTGATGGTCTTCTCGAGCTTTTGAATAGTCGCGATTTCTTGTTTCGCTCTGACCTTCTTCTCCGCGTCCAACTTGGCTTGCAACTTGGCGACATCCTCGGTGTTGTCCGTACCAAGTGGTGGCGAGTGCATAGCATTGGCGCTTCCGGTCGTGGTCGCCGGAGTCGAGTAGTCGGAATGGATGGAAGAAGACGACGAAGCGAGGGAATCCTTCTCCTTCATGTTGATGTTAAGGCCGCTCAGTAGGGGGCTTCTGGTTGGCGGAAGCTCCTTGTCTGTTCCGCGGGCCACAAGCTCTGTGTAAACGCTTTCCAGCGATTCATTCTTGCTCTGAGCCATGACCTGCCAGATCACCCCGCGAATCGCCTGTGGAATACCGCTCGCAATGGCTCGGTTCAGCTCCTCGGAGCTCGTGCGGGCAACGGCGGCTGGTCCTTCGTTGACCACGGTCTGCCACAGGTCCCAGTCGACGGGCTCTGCAGAGCCCGCTGGGCCTGCCGCAAAGCCTGCGGCCGTTCCTGGTGCCAGGTTCACGTTGATGGTCGACTGCTTCACGATGGAACCCGGCCTCGGGCTGTTGGGCGTCGATGACATGCCAGGCGCAGGCTCCTCCTCGATCCCAGAGCTCAAGATCCCGAGACCCATACTTTTGCGTGCCGCCTCGCCACTCTCATCCTCCAGTGTAACCCCGGCCTCTTCCCGCATCCGAAGGAACTTGAAGCGGTCGCGTAAGCTGCCCTGGCTTGACCGATTGTTTGTGCCATCATCGTCGATCTTGCTGAGCGTCATCTCGGGGTTGCTTCCAATGGTACCAATGGTCGCGATGGATGCGTTTGTGTTCCTCCGCGGTGAGGACTTCAGCGGCGGCGACTCGGGCTGTTTCTTGCTCGATGCATTTCGGGAAAGCCACGTGAACGGGCTGGTGAGTTTTCTGGTCGGCGCGGTCGGCGGTGGCAGAGAGTCGCGCTTGTCCAGCATTGGCGGGGTGGGCGGAGGAGGGAACTTGACGGGAGACATCCTGCCCGTGAAACCCTGCATCCCAGAGTTTCGAGGTGGCAGCGTGGGAGTTTCGGATGTCTTATTTTCTGCGACCGTTAGCCACAAATAAATTACAAGTACTTTGCCGGTGCCTCGAGAGGCCTCGGGGTGCGTTGCACGCAAGCTAATCACGCTGAATGCCACCACCCCAATCGCAGCTTCTATGAGCAGAGGAATCCGTACCTTCGTCTAGCGAAACTTCGTCCATTGACATTTCAGACACCACAGAGGGCCGATGTGTGGTGAGCAGCGGTGACTTTCCATACTGTCCTTCAACAACGGTCTCCTCCACAGCTTCGGAGGCTTCATTCTCGTCCGGGCTGTCTTTGTTCGGCAGCTCTGGCACCGGCGGCTCTACGACGGGGGAGTCTGCGCGTTGAGAGCGGCCTGAGCCAGAGGACTCGCGTCTAATCAGCGAGCGCGAGCGCGAGCGGTCGGCGTGTGAGGACGGGCGGGGAGTCATGTCGGGGGCATCTTCGAACGTCTCCTGTGCAGCGTCTCGTCAGCGCATGTCAAGATGGCGAAAATGGTGCAGAAGCTGCGGGGGAGGCTACTCACGCCTCTATCAGAGCTGCTGGTGCTCTCGGGCCGTGATCGTGGTGATCGCGTGGTGGTGTCCATGGTAAACGTGTCGGGTGCTGCTCGCAGCTAGTACTACGTAGTGAGAACGGCAAGGCGATGGGAGCTGCTGTTGGAGGGGAGCCGCAGTCGATGCAGCACTTTCTGTAAAAGTCCAGCGGGTCTGACGGAGCGAAAGGAGAGAGGCGTGGGCAACAGGTTATGTGGATCTCGTCATCCACGGCGTTTGTGAATGGGGGCGGTCGGCGGTCGTGGTCGGGGGTTACTGAGGGGACAATTTGGTGTGAAGCGGTCGAGGCCAGGACCCTGCAGCTAAGCCCGGGGGTAGTGGCAGCCACACGCTTGGTTGTGCTGGCTCGAAATAGCCCGCAGCGCGAGTGCTCCAGTGTCTAGGATGCCGAGCGCAAGGCGGAATGCTGCGTCGATGGTCTGCAACACGCTGACTCTTGCAGTGACTTGGGTGTGCCGACTGGTAGCTTGTCATGACTACTGTGTACTGTGCACCGCGAACGCCCTCACGGCAGACCCATGTTTCGGAGCCTGAAACGTCGACGGCAGCCGCAATCTGCAGCTTCTGTATGGCTGGAGCGCCGCCCGCGACGGAAACATTCCTGTGTCGTGTGCCGACACCCTACCCCATCCCATGGCCACGCAATAGATCATGGTGCAGCCATCTCGTCTTTGCGCTATCGCCAGCTGTCCACTCCACTCCACTCTCCGAACACACCACCACGCATCGCAAACACAAGCAGCAAGGGCGCATTCACCCCTCCCTTCCGCATGCCGGCTATTCGGGCGAGCTATTCTTCCAACAGCAAAACTACGCCCACCCTTCACATAATTTCCTCATGCGTTCCCCGAGCCCCAACAGGGCGCATGCTACAGCGCTGCGGCGGCGGCATCTGACACTGACAGCAACATCAATCGCCGAGGGAGTTGGAGTCAACCGTCAGCACGGGCATGTAAAGTCACCAGTGACCAGTGGCCGACGGCCGACGACCGCCTCCCTGGACGTCGTGCGGAATGCCATGCCAGGGTATCGTTGGCGCATTGCAATCAAATTCGCCATCCATGCGGCTGATCATGCGTTTCATGCGCTGGCCACGCAATTGGGCCTCAGTTTCTCCTTTGCGATTCAACTTGTTCTCTTCAGCGGTCGCAGCAGGAGAGCCGTTGGCCACATATTCTTGACCGTCGCCGAAGGATGTGAGACACGCCACCATGGAGAGCCGCATCAACCCCGCGGTGGCCGACCACTGGCTCCACCCCTGCCCCCTTAGCGCCATGTGCGCCAAGCTCCCGAGGCTTGTGCGCCACTCGTTTCTAGTGTCCATGTCTCTTCCAAACACACTTCGTGACGTTGATACGAAAGGACGCCATCCACCTACACATCTTTCCGAGATCGAAGGGAAGCGTCGCGGTGTGTGGATTCATCTTTCTCACGTCGAAGAAAGGCTTCACATTGTGCCACGCGTGAAACATTGTAGTCGAGACATCTTTGTACTAACCATGCAGCATTAACGCAGTATCAATTTTCGTCTCTCAAAGGAGAGCTTCGTCCAGCTTTATTCCCATTCTCCAGCCTCAGTTGTGTGTTTTGCTGTCAGTTTGTCTTTCTGAGCTTCATCCATTAATCCTCTCCAAGTCTTGAGTTCTTCAACCTTGGCCTATCTTCAACCTGGGCAGGTCCCACGCTCTCACATCTTCGGAAGCCACAAAGACTTCAGTAATTCAGCTATACAGTTATCTACGAGCTTCGAAGATACCTTCGAAACGTCGATCTACATTACGAGGCGTCACGTCACACAAGGAGCCAGTGTGGCCAAAAGACTCAGATCTCTCCGCATCTAAAAACCACCAAAAGCTCAGCCGCCGCGAGAGCTACCTTGCCGACAATCGAGGCCCTCCATCCGCGTCAAAAAAACAAGCCACATCCAGGCCCCCCATTCTCATTCCAAAAGAACCAGAGTCGCAAACCCGAACGCCACAGCAGACCTCTCGCAACAGCACCCCGGCCCCACCCTAAACAAAATGCCGTACATCCACGCCCACACCCAGCACCAACACGCCTCCCCAGACCTGACCTCCATGGAGCTCCGCCAGGCCTTCCGCTCCCCCTCCCCCGCACCCACCTACCGCACCACAAACCGCGAATCCTTCTGGCCCACGCCCCCCGCAACCGACGACCCGCAGTCCAACAGCCCCTACCACCACTCTCCGCCGTCCTGGCACGACGAAAAGAAGGACAAAACATACGGTCTTCATCCCGCGCACACCAACCCAACAGGAAGAACACGTGGACCAAGTCCCAGATCCGGTAGTCACAACATCGCATCGTCATCCCCGTCTCCTTCACCCAGACACTCTTCAACATTCGCCATAAAGCCAGACCCCCGCGACCCCTCGCACCCGCACTACGCGGACCCCTCCCCCCAATCCACCCATCCTCTCCACCCCGCCCCACCCCGGCGCCCCCTCCTCCGACGCACCCTCCGGCTCCTCCCCACCATCCTAGCAACCGCCTTCCTCCTCTCCACCCTCTCCCTCGCCTCACTTCTGCTGGGCTACAAATTCCTTTCCGAGAACCACCCCATCCCCGCGCCGCCCACCATCAACCTCGTGATAAACGGTACGTAATTCTAACCCCGAGGCCATGTGGTACGGAGACCTCTGCAACTGTGAGCTTTGCTGACTTCTTCTGATGCTTAGGTTATGTGCCTGCAAATGGCACGCCGACGATGTTGCTGAGTACGGTGATGCCTGCGCCGACGGGGGAGGGGCAGGATAATACGGGGAGGCCGGTGGGGATGGTGAGTGTGAGTGCGAGGGGGTGGACGGCGGCGGGAAGCGTGTCTACGCCTGCGCCTGGAGTTGTGGTGCCGCCTCAATTGTCGACCTTGGCTACTAGCACGATTAGTAGGAGGTAGATCTAACGTGGAATGCGTGAATCTGTAACTGAACAGAAGGGCTCATTATTGAAATACAGTATGACCTCTCTTACGACGAAGTACTAGAATCTGGAACGTCCAAGATACCCATCTCACAAATGAAACTTCGACACTTCACAGCAACCTCGTCGTCGCTAACCGCCCAGATCATCCCCACGTGAGCCCCGAAAACTTCTCCATTAACACGTCTTTCAGCGCCCCTCCATCCTCAGCCCACTGCGCCAGCGTCATTGCCTTCTGCCCCCACTCCTGACACATCGTATCGTTCCCCTGAACGTAGTAATCCACCCCATGGTTGAACGTCGTTGTGGCGAGCCATTCGAGCTCCATCGCGGGATAGTGATTCATCTCCTTCTCAGCGTCAGTCTCATGTATATCGTAGTCAATCAGCGGGACGGTCGGCGAGGATGTCGGAGGTGGAGTAAATAGCGTGTAAGTAGAAGCAGATAGAGTCTGCAACTGTGACGGAAACTTAATAATAGTTTTGGACGGGAACGAAAGGGACAACTCACGCCTTGTCGGGCAGACGCGATCTGAGTGGCCTGATCAACACACTTCAGGCTGATGTTCTCGTCGAAGGTTAAAGCCAGCTGGTACAAGCAGCGTATCCAGCGCGAAAGCTTGACGATATCGTTGTTTGACTCCCGCCATGTCAAGTTGATGATCTTTTGAAGGACCAACAGTACTTCTACCCCAAATCAGTGTCCGTTCAAGGTGAAATCCCTTCGGACCACTCACTGTTCTGGTAGTGCCCGTCCAGGTTTGCTTTGACTATTTGCGAATGGACAATCAAAACGAGGTCTGCCAGCGTCTCGTATTGGTTTGAATTCTTGAACTTCCAGCACTCGTCGAAGAGATCTTCCATCTCGTCCCATTGCTCGAGCTTCAGCGCGGCTTCCAACTCGAGTTTCACGACCTGGAAATGCTTCGCAATGGTGTCGTTTCGGGCGGATTCTCCGAGCTTGTCGACACTGTCAGCTACGATCCTGCGGAAGTCCTTGCCGTGCTTTCGAGCTTGTAGGTAGTATTGAAGCTATGCAAGTCAGCAAGTCCGCGTCCACACGACTGAGCAGCAGGGCACGCACAGAGTCTTGGATGTTATCTTCTGCCCGAGCTAGCGTTGTGAAGGCGCATGCGGCCAGGAAATGGCAGAACAACAGACGAAGGGAAAGATCAATGTTACGCTCGGATTGCCCTTCGTCGCGAAGCAACTTGATGAACTACTCCAAGGTCAGTTTGTACAGGGGATATTTTAAAGCACATACTTCAATGCAGGCGTTCAGCAACCTCACCAGTTCTCCTGGCTGTATCTCGGCGCAATGCTTGGTCGACAGGTTGTACGCGTTCTTCGAGAACCATTCAAATTCAACTGCATTAAATTGCTCTCGGGTGGCGTTACTTGGCCTCCGTCGAGATTCCTTTGCTCTACGGCAGGCTTGGAAGTCGTTAGCACATCTCCACTGGATTGATGGTGCACGCACCTCCATCAAAGACTATACAGAGTTGTCCAACAATGTCAGCGTTCAGTGCTCCATCCTTGATCAAAGCTGACATCAGAAGTCTTGTCATCATTCTATTGCACGTTAGGAAGGTGGCGCAGTGGTATGCCTAACACTTACCGGAGCAGAGTTGGGAGATGGACGTCAGCCGGTGCTGCATGGTCGTACTTGTCCAGGATCTTCCCCAGTGCCGCTATAGCTTGTTGCCTGTTCCCAAAGTCTTTAGCCTCCAAAGCACAGGCGTAAAGTAGTGTAGCATCCTTGGCTGATTGTCGAGAAATAAGATCAAGGCAGTCTGCCACTGCATTCGTTAGATAACCAACAGCAATCTCTTACAAGAACCTACCAAAGTCCGCCTCGCCATTATGCAGTCCCACTTTATACATGAGATAGCGCGTGATGGGGTCATCACGGCCGATATCGGACATTTTCGAGAATACTTCTCGAGCGGCCGCATAGTCATGTCGTGCAAGTGCGCACAGTATCATCTTTCTACACGGCGTTAGCATCATGCACAAAATGTAGGGGTAGACAGGCTTGCCTTGCGATCTTCGATTTGTTCACATCGCCGGCTTTCTCCAAAAGCGGGTGAAGACATGTTCTGCACCAATCTTCGGTCTGAGTATACTGCTCGAGGCCGTACGCCTCTTCAACTTTCTTCCACAGAAGCTGTGGAGGCGGGTTAGCAAATTTCATCTGACTAAGATGGACACGTACGGTCTGCGCAGCATGGGTTGCCTGGGGCGAGAGGGGTGCTTTCAGGTTTCGCGTCACGGTCTCCAACAGCTCCTGCAGCTTGCCCGGAGTCTCTTCCGCCATGCGGGTGGTACAACATATCCAGACCCTTGTGATCACCGCCTTCTCGATCCAGGATTCCTTTTCCTCCCGGAATAGCCGGAGCTCGATAAGCTCATCGATTAGCTTGCACGCTGTAAGACTATAGGCTATGGTTAGCCTTTGTCTATTCTCACACCTTTCATCCATACCTGTCTATATCCTTGAGTCTGAGTACGTGATGCATGATCCTGCATCTCATCAGCACAAGACTTCTACATCGACCGGGAGGGACCAGACGTCTGGAAATTTCTGTCATTCAGTAAGATTGCCCGAATCATGCGGTGAAGGACTGAGGGTTGTCAGCGAATGAATGACTGGCGGCACCCATGAACGCACCTGCATAGACCTGATCTATATTGACGGCACTCTCCGTCCATAGAAGCTCCAATCTGAGTAGTGATACCGACATCTTCTCTTCGTAGTCCTTCTAGGTGTCAGAAATTGACCTACATTTGGATCGTGCAGATACTCACCGCTTCCAGCAGCTGCATCATGTGCCACGCTTTGGTTCGTCCTTCAGGCTCTCCTAGCTTCATGTGTGCATGCGCTATCTCACTGTTCAGCATAACTCAAGAGCACGTACGAGGGATAATGACCTATGCTCTGCATAATGCTCAGTCGCAATTCTCCAGCCTCTGAACTGAGAACCTCGATGTCCTGTTCTCCAAGCACATCACATGCACGCTCAAGCCACCGCGTAGCCGGCTCGTATTTGTGATTCTTCATCATGCCTTTGCCGATCTCGTAGAACAAGTCTGCGAGGCTTTCCGCGGTGGAAGGTGTGAGGGAGCTCGTTAGCTGCTTGCACTTTGTGAACATATTCTCGGCAATGTCCATTCGATCTTGACGCCATGCCTGTTACCCAGATGTTAGTAATGCCATGACTCGTTTGTGATGTAGCCGAAGGCGACAGCCAACTCACCAAAGTTGTTCGCACAGCGAAGTACTCTACACGCAAGCGGTTCCCGAGCTCTGCCCCATCTAGCTCTTCCGCGTCGACCCGCTGGCTCAATGCTTCCTGATAGTCTGCCGCTCGCTCAAGCACCTTGACTGCGCTGTCAAGCTCATCTCTCTCGATGCAAACCTTTGCAGCCTTCAGCGCAACCTTCATCAGCCGAATGCAAGTCTTGCGCTCGCGACTCTTCGTCCCTTGACCGCTCGCCGAATCGAGCAGTAGGAACGAGAAAACACGAAGTAGGACAATTGCGCGATTTCGACGCGCGACATCCTCTCGGGACTTGCCATTCGGTTGCAGATCTTCGCGCCGTAGGCGTGTGGACAGGTTCCATAGCTCCGTCCCAAGTTGATCAAGCTCTTCGCGCTTCGCTGTCACCGTCGAAGAAGGCTGCAGCGGTAGAGTGCGCGTCTGGCTGAAGAGTTCATCGGTGAGGGTAGAATCTCGGGGGCCCTGAAATCGGTCCGCGAGTTTGGCCGCGAAAGCTGGGAAACGTGAGTGTTACTCTGGGAGGAAAGGCGTGACTGAGGCGACTCACCAAGGACATTTTTCACCTTCCTTTCGCGCTCCGCACGCGCTGTTATGTTGGGAGGCGCCATTTTCGCGTGAGGTGAAGGTATGATGGGCGGTGTTAGGAGCAATGGAAGAATGTGGGCGAGGGAGGCCGCCGGTGGTTGCGACTTCCTCCTGGGATGGGTAAGGGTAGAGCAAGGCAACCACGCGGACGAAATTGGTCAAAGCAAGAAAAGAACAGATTGAAGCACAATGGCCGCACAGAAAGAAGAACGTAAAAGGATCAATGTAGACGAAAAGCTGGATACTTGAACAGGATCTGACAAAGAATGGAAACTTGAGCGGAGCCACTGTAACGCGCTTGATCTAAGTAACTTTCGCCCACACAATCATTATTGGCCTCGACAGCAGGTCGGCTGTCGTCGCTCAGCTAACCTGTTATACAGTTGGTATTGTGCGTAAACTCGAATAAGCAGCCCAGACGTCCTGTACCAATGTCCGATGTTTACATTCATGATCTCACGCCCAGGTACTAGTACAGATACCGCCCATACATACTCAGCCTATTTTTACAGACGCCGAGATTCTATGAAGATGAGGCAGGGGTTGTCGTAGGCTCCAAAATGGGCAGGAAGTTGCCGACAATCAGGGCAGGACTACAACATGTCAGCCTCCTTCGCTGCTCAGCACTCAGTTACTCACATATTGTACATGTCGCGCTTGACGGTGAAAGAAAAGCAGCACTTAATCTCGGGATCTTTTGAGTTGGGATCGGGATTCTTGAGCGCACAACTAGTCAGGATTGCCTTCTGGGTGTGATCGAACGCAATGGCGCCAAATTTCTCCCAGTATGAGACTAGCGAGGGTTCGGCGATGATTTCGTGGAGGGCAATGTTACCCTACGAAGGTCTTTAGCATACTGTCAGGAGAGATGCCTCGTATATACTCACGTTTCGCAACTTGGACATTGGTACGTGGATCAAGCGCGCCATCTCCTTGTTCCCTCTGTAAATCTCGCCGGTCCTCCGCCAACAACAAGCCGGAATGGCCATGCTGGCAAAGACGCGATCGTACTCCATCAAGCTCTTGTCGAACCACATCTCGACGCGGACGAGCTCCATGTCCGTCAAAGACTGCATTCGCTCACGAAATTTCGGTCGGAACCTGTCCAGCTGGCGCAGTATCCTCACGCGTGAGACTTGCATTAGGTTCTGCTCCATGTACTGGTTGAGTCGAGCGTAGCCTTTGACGTAGTTGAACGGCTTCAGCAAGCCCGCGTCCATCTTGGCTTTCAGTAGCTTATTCATCCTCTCCTCGGGACTGTCGGTGCCGGCGGGATCGGCGGCTGTCATGTAGTACTTTTCTCGCGCCTTGTCCATGGGGAAGCTGCTCGTGGGTCTCTGGATAGAGTTGCCAGGTGCAGTTTGCGCGGGTGGGGGTAGCAATGGTGCACTGCTTGACGCAGTGGGGTTGAATGGCGTAGTGTTGGTGAGGGTACCCATAGGGTTCATCATAGAAGCATCCGAGAAGAGCTGGTGGAACTCGCCACTTTGGTAAAAGCTGCCGTCATCCATAAGGCTGTTGTTGAGGAAATCGTTCAGCAAGTTATACTCGTTGCTGACCTCGGACGTGTTGAACATATAGGAGGGATGAAACTGGTGCATGTCCTGGAAGTTATTGTGTGATGACGAAGCCAAGTCATTGTAGTTCAAGACTTCAAGATGGTTCAGTATGGATGCGGTCAGCGCTCAAGCAGCGTGTAACTTACGAGACGGGCTTTGAGAGGTCAGGGACGGCAGCTGTGGCGCGGATACGGGTGTGGGCTGGGCGATCGCTGCTGTGCTGGCACCCCTACTGGTAGGCAGAGGAGGCGGCGCGAGGTTCAGCCCCGGATCTGGGTCACTAGGCTGTCGGGCCAGGGTAGTTGGGGTGGCCTCGGAGGCTGTCGCCTCGTTCTGAGAGCTGTCTTTGTCGCCATTGGCGCTCTCTAGGTCCGTCTTGGACTTCTTGACGCCTTCTCGCGGCTCGTCATGGCAGAGGTGTCCAATATTTCGCTTGATACACCGCGTGCATGGCCGCTCCTGCAGCAAGATAGGCATTAGTCTGGATCCAGCGGGCAAGGTGCTGAGCGCACTTACGAGGTCGCATGTCATATGCTGATCGCAATGAGGTTAGCAGGTGCTGTCAATGTCTTGAAGGCAACGAATTGGAGTGGATCGGAGGCTTGGAGAGGGCCTGCAGCTCACCGAACGTCTGCAGTATATGCACGCTAGAGGGAACGCCGAGGGTTAGCAGGACCATTGACACTATTGAGGGAGCACGACAGGACGGCCTTACCATGATTGACCTTTCGACGCTTCTTCGAAGTTTTCGTCGGGTTGTCGGAGCCGGGGGCGGGAGGAGCCTTGTCCTTGGTCGGGGTGCTGCTTTTGGACGATTTGGCTCTGCCGGCGTCTGTCCCCTGATCAGCGCTCGTGGACGCCGTGGCACTGGCAGCAGCAGAGCCATTGAATTCGCGTGTCTCTTCCGTCATCAACGAAGGTCCTGTGGGCTGGTTTCAGAGCTGGATGCCCGCCTCGGAAGCCTACAGGCTGGAATGCGTTCTACGACGGGCTTGTCACGCGTGGCAGCTCGCAAAAAGCAAGCGGCTATGGCGGCGCGCAGGCACGTTCCCAGGTGGCACAGTGTTGGCCTGCAGCGGACAGGCACGGTGTGGAGGGCAGCAATGTTTCAGCAGCACGCGACGTCGAAGTTGCCGGCGCAGGTGATGTTCGCCAGTTGCGCCCGTGAAGATCGGACACGCGCTAGCCGAGGATCTGGCGGGGACGACATGGCAGTGGGGGGGGGAGGAGCAACGGCAGCCCTATTCTCCACCCGTCCGCAACGTCCGCTAGAGCGACGGCGACCGGGCGGCGTCGAGGCTGCGCGCGCGAGGCCGCCTGGCCGTCGACAGCTGCGAGCGACCGACGCACGCTTCCATCTGGCGCCCGTCTGGACAGCTGATGGCATCGCTCCACGGCGGGCCTAGCCCTGCATGCACGACTCCGGGAACCGCAGCGTCGGATCTTGGATTCTATATTCGGCAGACAGCGACGGTCGCTGCCCACGATGCCCTCTCGCCATTGCGCACCGGCCTCGCCATTGCGCCGGAGCTCTTCGATGACGCTACTGATACGACCCCAGATCTTCCGTATCGCTCCCACGCGCCATCCCGGGTATTGGATCCCCCCTCCGTGTGCACCGAAAGCCGGTCCGCAACCCGGGAAGCCTCTCCCAGTACCATGATCGCCCTTGTTACGCCATGCACTATACTGTGCGCCAAGGTATGCAACATCAGTTGAATAGGAAAACAACCCCCATGCGCCGTCCCAGACCTGCATTTCAATAGTTCATAGCGCTGCATACTGCTGTGCGCTGGCGTGTCTGAAGAGCACATCGTCCAGTGCCGCCTGCGCGTTGCCCATCGCCTCGTCGACGCCGACGACTTGCTCATGATTACCCTGCATGCTCTCGAGGCTGCGTCGGAGTTGCTCGAGCAGCGGTGCGAGCTCGGAATCAGGGCTATCTAGCATGGAAACATCCGCTGCCCTGGCCCGCTTCAAGCGAATCTCCTCAGGGCCATCGTGCTGGACGTCGTCCTCGTCCAAGCTCTGCAGCAAAGGATGGAGCTACAGCATGTTAGCCGCACACTCAGCCTGGTCAAAAATAGAGGGCAGCCTACTCGTCCGCGCTGTTCCTGGCGCTTCCATTCCGCTCTCCACTTGGTTGTGTTCTTCTTTAGCTGTTCCAGGTTTTCTTCGTCCTTCGCGAGGAGGTGCTGGGCGACCTTGACCTGGTCCTCGAGCAGCTGCTTCAAGTGCCGCTGCGTCGTCACCTCCCGGAAGAGCTGCGCATTACGCTCCGTAAGCTTGTCAATATTGAAATGTATGTCTTTGGCCTGGGGTGGAATCCGTGAATCCGCAAGCTGGCGTGCAAGCATCTGGACTAGTGCACCTAGCCGTTCCTCCGCGAGCTCCCTGCGCTCTTCGCGTGTCGTGTTGACGATATCCTTCTTCGCATCCCTGAGCACCGCGACAATCTCTTCGAGCACCTGGGGCGACACCTGTGGCCACGTGTCTATCTTCTCCTGCGCAATTCTCCTCGTGCGCGGCACCAGCTGGACGTACTTTTGCGCATTCGGTAGTGCCGCGGCGAGTTCGTCCGGGTCCTCAGCAGGCTCCTCATTGAGGTTCCTAGGTGGCCTCCCTCTTGGTTTGACCTGTTTCGCTGGTCTGCCGTTTTCGTCCGCCTGAGACTTGCGTCCTCGTCCCTTCTTTCCTTTCACCTTCTCTTTCGCAGCAGCAGCGGGCTTGGGTCCTCGTTTCTTCGCTGCTATCGAGTTACGTGTGCCAGGCGGTCTACCACGCCGTTTCGTCGCCACCTTTTGGCTTGAACGCGTCGGCGCCTATGATCAGTTTAGTTCCTGTCTGTATTCATCTGCAGTTGAGACTTACCATCGCGTCGTGGAAGCAGAGAAGTGGGCTGGTGTTGAGCGCGTCGTAAACACGCGACCGCCAAGCGTGACCGAGGTCGCTGCCCAATTCGGAAATGCATCCGTGCGCTCATCACTTCCCACTGTCTAAACGTGTACAGCTATAAAGTCAGGCTCGTGGGTATAGCACCTTTACTGTGTAAGACCTCTAAAGTGTTTCGTGCGGATTCATCTTGCAAATTAAAGAATGAAATTCTCCAAGGCAAATCCAAAAATAAATAGAGTTAGGCTCGTGGGGATAGCACCTTTACCTACTGTGTACAAACTCTAATGTGCTTCGTGCAGATTCATCTTGCAAATGAAAGAACGGTAAGTTCACGAGGCAAATCCAAAAATAAATAGAATCAGGCTCTAGCTTTTGACTCGAGACTATTACGGTGTTAAGGGCAGTTGGCTTTCTATTCAGCAGTCGAACTACAAATTCACCCGGACAAAGAATCGTGCCTATCAGAATCTCTTTGTGTAGTACGCCGTGCAGCTCGAAGCTCACGGCAATAACCCAATTACCAACCCCAATGGGCCCTTAGTCCAAGACATTCGACAAAAGGTGCTGCACCGAAGCCCAGTGTGGCGGCTGGACAAGATTGGTAGCGACTCTCAACAGCCCACTACTTCGACTAATGGATAGAGAATGGATGGAGAATGGGTGGAGAATGCATGGAGAATGCATGGAGAATGCATGAATCATGACTTAGATGGTGCCAAAATAGACCCGCATTACTCTATGGATGGTTGTGATCATGATGATAAGGACGCATCATGACCCTCGCTGCATGTTCGTGGAGCCCAGTCGAGCCACCACAAAGGTGAAGTGCGGATAGATTCATGCAATAGTCCATGTGCATGCCAGATAGAAAACGAGGTACTGCACAAAGAGATTCTAATAGCTCCTTTCTCATCTCTCCTATCACTACTACTATCATCACGTCTCTACAAGCCGCAGCTCCCGACCGCGTTGCTCTCTAGATATAACAGCTCGAACCGCATCGCCGTCGCCCTCTTCTAACCATCCTTATAGTCATCGTCTGCGCCTCTACTCCCCTACCAGTGGTCGACCTATCTAGCGGAGATGACCCTATAGACCGCCCTCTGATTTATCTATACCTAGCCTATATCGATCAGCTCTATGAACCGACGAAGAATGTAATAGAAAGTGCTATCTATAGCCGCCCTAGCTATTAGCATAGGCGTATAAAGCCCCTTAGGCTGCTCTACGTAGATAGACAAGAGTAGCTATAGGATATCCACGATCCGCTTACACAAGCGGCACTATGCTGTCTAAGTTGTAAGGTAATATCCTCCTGCGAACCTTTGCAAGAGGACTTTAAGGAGCTAGAGAAGTAAGAGAAGGAGAAGCAACACTTATCGATACACCATGCTAGGTATATCCCTTGCAGACCACCTTGCTCGTTTGAACTGCCCACTCGACGATAGAAGAGCTAGTCAAACGCTTACGCGACAGGGAGGACTTAGAAAAAGTATAAGAAGAGTTTTGTAACCGCTGATAGTCTAAGGCCTATTAGACGTAGCATAACTAGGTGCTGCGTGCTTACGAGTATGTCTGATACGCGCACAGACGCGGGCGTCGAGGATAGTAAGTCTACCTACCTAGACAACGCGTCGTAAGAGGCGGGTAGAAAGATATTAAAAGGAGAGGACAAGAACGAGTGGAAGGTCTGCATCTGCGTAGTTAGCTATAATTATGTCCCGTTGGTGGAGAAGTGTCGTATCGAAGTCGTAGTCGACAGAGTCGTCTTTGCAAAGAGAAATAAAGTCACGTGACGGAGCAGATTAAACGACCTCGTGCTCAAGAGGGAAGAACGCCTTAGAAATCGTGCCTATATATGCATTGTATAAGGATATAGTCAAAGTCTACTTATCTCTTGCTCGTAGTATGGTGAGAGACATGTGATATAAAGCGTCCAAAAATTCCTCATCTACCTACTCCAACACATGTACTCTATGAATCTCAACGCCCACATGCCTTCCAGCCTCTTTCTGTCCATAAACTTTCGGATCCACATACACCCAACAACTCCAACCCCCACGCCCAGCCTGTTTTTGCCTCGCTCAATGGAATTTTGCACTAACCCCCCCATACCTCACCCCATCCACCTTCAGCTCAAACATCAACCCCGCACTCTCAATCCGCATATCCAGCGTGAAATCCAGATTATCAAACTCCACTCCCTTCGTTGTCGTCAACCTCGTGAACAAACTCTTCGGCACCGTATTAAGATCCGTAGTAAGCGTGCAAACAGATATGAGCCCCTTGCGATAGGAGTCAGGTGCGGTTTCGAGGTCGCAGGCGATGAGGTCATCTTCGACGATGAGGGATTGGCCGGGCCGGAAGTTGCGTGTGTAGTGGAAGGATATCGGGGTTGATTCGGAGACTTGGGCGCCCTACATGATGGTCAGCCTACAATGCCTTTGGAACAGTTTGAGGCCTTTACCTTAGCTATATGCCACTGCATCCGATCACTGACCATCCATCTCTCCCAAAGGGGGCTCCAGTAACGGTCAGCAATCGGGTGTTTCGCTTCATCAAACACTGTCGCATAACTGGTCCCATAATGCCACCTCGACCTCCTCGAAACCACCATACTCCCCTCCAACCCCCTCAAAACTGCACCCCGTACCACAGCCGTCCACGCATGAATCGGATGGAAAATCTCCACCGTTTGTGACGAGCTCAGCGCAACCGCGTGTGTAGGCCGTTCGGTGTATGGTGGTGGCGGTGCGTTGTTGAAATGCGACTTCATGCGGTTGTAGAGGTAGTTGCTTTGCCCGAAACCCCCTACGAGGACGATACCACATACGAGTCCGCCTTTCGCGCGTATTGAGTTGACTTGCCCTTCTACTAGCTGAATTACCTCCGTGACTACTGGGTCGAAGATCTCCTTGACCTGCGCCGCACTCAGGACTAAAAATCCACTGTCCAGTCCCGCCTCCTCATCGTCAGGTAAGCCAGGGAATGGAACGTTCACTTCAGTGTGCTCGTCCTCGTTGAAGTTGCGCTTCACGAACTCTTCGAAGTACTTCAGACCCATGTTCCACGTCTTGGCCTTCTTCTCGCGCATGGTGTTGTAAAGTTCGGTACCAATACGTCGCTTGACGTGGTCGGAAAAGCGGTAGTTTAGAAAAGCGCTTCCGCAGAGACCACCGGTGCCGACTGCGCTTTCTTCGACTCGTAGTGGGGCTAGTTGGGTGATTTTGTAGGCAATCAAATCAACGGTCCCGCCACCTGTTTCTTGTTAGCATACTACTACTCCAACTAATTCAGTGACCGATATCAATCGATAGAAGGCCCGAGGTTTGAAGAATCATACCAGCATCACACACCACAAAGTTATCCCCAACCGTTAAATGATTCGGCTGAATGGCCTTTAACGTATACACCGCCGCAGCTTCGGGCTCACTAATCAACTTCAAATCCCCCTTCTTCCCCATGCCCGCCTTCTCAGCCGCCTTTAACGTCGCGTCTTTCGCCGAATCACTCCAGACAGCCGGTACTGTCAAGACGAACTGCACCTTGGTCATGCTCATGAATGTTTCCCCGTATCGTTTCGTTAGCGTCTCCATCGTGTGCTTGTGTATCTGGCTCAGGTAGTCGGTTACGGCTTCCATGACCGTCTTTTCGTATTTGCGTAGCTGGGCGGCTGTTTCGAGCGGGGAGACAAAATGTGGTAGTTTGTGATTCTTGTCGAGAAACAGCTTTATGCAGCGGAGACGCGTCTCTTCGGGTTTGAATTGAAAGCCCCATTTTATGGCTTGGGGGGGTTTGGACGAGTCGGAGAGGGAGGTGGATGATGTGTTTTGTGCTGGGGCGTCGATGTATGCGATTTCGGTGGGCACTTTGTCGGACGTGATTCCTAGAAGTAGTATGCATAAGTATTGGGCGAGGAATGGAGGGTCCAATTGGAAAGCATACCGTTTCCACCGGGCCAAGTCTTGATAATGTCGATGTCGTCGGGGGTCGCGCTATAAACAGCAGCCACACCTACTCCAAATCAGCCACGCATTCCGTCCCACTCTCTTTTCCCCAGAAACGCACCACTATACGTCGTCCCAAAATCCACCCCAACAATCAGTCTGTCCTGCGCAGGCGCGGCCTTCGCAACAGGTGCAGAGCCATGACTAAACCCTACAGGAAAAGTTCCCACCCTCCCAAACATACTACTCGTGCTCGATTTCCTCTCCATTGTGTTCAGATCTAATATGTACTCGTGTGCAGCGAGTGCGCGCTACATTGACGGTAGGTAATCGCGTGGGGCAGCCGCAGCGGGAGCGAGAAGGGCCAATGCTCGACGGGTAGAACGAGTGGAGTGGAGAGCGGCGCGACAGACCTCGAGGTCATCGAAATGGGTGCCTGGGAGGCATTGGGAGAGTATCAGGCACCTAGGAAGAATGGCTGTAAACATCGAAGCCTAGAGACGGCAGGCCGGCGTGCATCAGCGTCGAGGGTGGAGCTAGCGTGATTGGAGGGGGTGGCCTTGTCTGCGGCTGAGATCCCCCGCTATCGTCTCATCTGACATTGGCGCTGTGGTTGCCGCATCGCTATTCACACCCAGAGCTCGCGAGATCATGTTATACAGAGTTTTGCGAAAAGCAACATGTCTCATACGATTCTGAGACTTGATAACAAAGAATGTTGATGCTAGCTGCCTGCTACCCCACCAAGAACCCCACTACCAAATAACCCCCATGACAGGCGAGCGGAAGAACACTGGTAGGCACCACGAAGCTCTCCCCACCGACTCTACCCTTAACACTCAAACAGACCTCTCCACCCGCCTCGGCGTCAAGCGCGCCAAACCCTCCCTCTCCAAACTTACCAGAACCTCTCCCTCAATCACCTCTCCACCCAAGGCAGCCATCGCCACCGCGAAACAGAAGAAGGAAGAAGAAGTACAGCGCAACCGAAATCCCTTCAATGATATGCTACACCACCGCACAAGCAAAGATAAAGATAGACACAAGGACTCGGTCTCGAAGACTGCGCCAGTGAACGGGGAGGGGGTGCATGCCGACGACGCGGAAGCGGTACATGGTAGGGATGAGGATGGGGTCGGTGGAGAGTTGACGGTTGATAAGAGCGCAGGTAATAGGGTCGCAGAGCTAGAGCGAGCATTAGCGGTGGCAAGGGAGGAGCAAAATGCAATGAGGGAAGAGCTGGCAAAGCTGAAGGAGCATGGTTCGGTATATCGCGAGACTATCGAGGACTATAGACGGCAGCTTGCCGGCACATACACCCACAGTCCACCAGGCGCGTTCCATACCCACTCGCGGCCCACCTCCTCTGGCTCGGCTACCATACCTATGGACTACGAGAATGAAATTAGCCCGCGACGCTCGTTGAACAACTCCCGCCGCGAAGACCTAGAACAAAACCACGACTTCCGTTCCCGAGTCGCTCAGCTCCAAGACCAGCTCATAAACCAAGAATCCCACTTCCAGTCCAAGGTAGACCAAATGCGATCCCGCAACGAAGTAGACTGGAACGAGCTGACCGTACGCCTTCACACCGCAGAGAAGATATCGCAAGAACGCCTTCAGCAGCTGCTTTCCCTCAAATCCAGCATATCTTCGCTCACGCGGATTGATGCGCAGATCACAGATAGTGAGCTCACCGAGACGCTTGCACAGCTGGCGAATCGAGTGCGTGAGTGGGTTATTAGTAATTTTCGGAGGGCGAAGCTCGACATGAGCAGCGTGCCGCCAGGCACGGCGAAGGCGCTGGAAGCGATATCGCCGAGCTATAATGAGATCGATGCTTTGAATCGGTTGCAGTTGTATCAAGCTCTCATATCGAACTCGATGATGCACTTCTTCCGCGAGCCGATCGTCGTCGGGTTGCCTCAAACAGGACCGTTGTCGTCCATTCGACAAGCAGCAGCGTATATCCATGAAGCCGGCGACAGCTACAGAGAATGGCGTCGGACAACCAGCCAGAGTTTGCAGAAAGGCTATGCCCAGCAAATTCTCCAAGAAGAACGGGAGAGGTTAACGCATCGCCTAAGCGGCGAAATCGGACATCAGTTATTCACGCTGACGTCGATGAACCTGACACCGGCCGCGCAAACTACGCTCGAAGGCATATTGCACACTGCTGCTGATTTACAAAACACGTTGCTATTGCAGAAGGCGGAGTACAGGGTAGTATTCTTCCGCCGCCAAGAGGATGAAGAGATTGGATTCGATGATCACAAGATGGAGACAATCAACGACCTGGATACCAGCATGGACGATGTGGGCATAGAGCGCAAGTTCAGTTTCTGCGTCTTCCCATGTCTGGAGAAGTTCGGGGATGAGTACGGTGAGCACGCTAATGTCCGGAACGTGCTCTTGAAAGCGAGTGTCTGTTGCGATGTTGGGTAGTAGTGCAAGACAGAGGGCTCAAAGAAATATGCCATGAATTACAAGAGGGGAACTCCACAAGAGATGTGCCAACAGCACTGTTTCAACGAGGCCATAGATTTGCGCTCGAGGAGCGGGCCACGCCGAAGTTGAAAGTGCCAAAGGCGGTAGCATAACGGTCCAAAGTGGCCGCACAAGACGTGCAAACCAATTGGAGATCGTAAGCTTTTGATCTTCGCACGTAGACTAATTGGCTCGGTACAGAGAAGAAACCAAGACAGCTTAAAGATGTGCGGTACCAAGGCGGGTACTGAGGGGATCTGTAGAAGAAAAACGAATGAAGTTGAAGACGTTCGTATTCGTACGTAACCGTGCCGAAGTGATATTACTCGTCTTCGCCGTCGTCGTCCTCACCTTGCACGTCCATGACTCGCTCTCCAGCTCTTTCGAGCGTGCGGCGACTCCATACTCGGACTCCCTTGTACGTGGCCTGCGAGATGTTAAATCCGAAGAAACAAAGCGATCCATGAGTGACATACCATCAAAAAGGTACCGACGCCAACCAAGATGATGATCCAGCTGACCTGCTCGTATCGATCACGTCCCGTATTTCGCGCTCTGCCTCCTCCGAGGCGGAAGTAGGAGAGCGGACTGGCAACAAGGACTTTCAGGAATCCAAGAACCCCCATAGAGGCAAATCCTTTTGCAAAATGTTCGGACCAAGAGGAGCGCTCGTCAACTTCGTAATAATACGGATCAGACCTTGACCAGGGCGAAAGGAAGCTCCAAGGGTCGAAATACAGGTTGATGATAGGATCTGCGATAAAGCCAAGAACAAAAACGGCTACGATGAGGATCGCGACGGTCATTATGACTTGAGCAGCTAAAAACTTTGGTTAGCAAGTGTCTGACCAGAATTGGTCGGATCGACTTACTAGTACTACCAACAAATTTCCCAGCCCCCAGGCGAGCGAGCCGATACTTGTAGTGGCAGGTTGGGCACTGCCAATAATTCCGGCGTCCATATCCTGGATCTGCGTGACGCCAGGCTTGCAGGCAACCTTCATGAACATACTTAGCCGAACCTTTGCACAAGCACGGCCGAATCAAGCGTCCGCTTTCATCCTCGTACTTGACGTTGCCGGGGGACTGGAGAAAGCCGGGAAGATGCTCGGACGGAACATCGAATGTGGGTTGGACTACATCCAGGCAAATGCGGCATTGACGCGGGGGCCAGTGTGTGCGTCTGGAAGACTGCGCATTTGGACCTGGCTGTGAAGAGTCGGTTGTAGACGAGTAGCTGGTGGGAGGTTGCCATCGCTGTCTGGATGACGCACTCTCCGAACTCCTCGGTTCTTGTTTAGGGTAATCGGTCCAAGACCCAGGTATTTTGGCATCGGAACCGGATGAGGACATGATGACTGGGTGACAGTTGACCGAAGTGTGCGGTTAGAGTGGGTGTTGATGCGATTCTTACTGGGGTAGACGCATAGCAAAACGAAGCAAGAAATACATGCGGTCCTGCAGATACGAGCTCCGCTTGTGAATGTAGTTCGTTTTACATAACAGGCTTGCAATTCTATAAGCAAGCAGCGCGAGGACACAGTGGCAGGAGCAGCGCGGCGGGGGCGTTTGGAAGATGGCGGAACGACGAAGGCGAGATTTCGGTTGAAGCGTCAGAGTTGGCCCAAGCTCCTTCACGTGATGGACTCTTGGCGGCGACGACGCGGCGAGCTTGCCTAACGAAGCTCGACGAGCAACTCCAATCCCGCCGCAACTTCAACCCCTCCACATCCCCTCTTTCACGGCCGCCCACTATACACACCCTTCTGTTCCACTTCTCTCCCCATCTGCATATTCGCCATGGCCGATAGATACTCCTTCTCGCTCACCACCTTCTCGCCCAGGTAACCACCCGCTCTCCGGCCTATCGTTGCGCTCTGTTTGCTAACATGAACACAGCGGAAAGCTGGTGCAGATCGGTACGTTTGGCAATTACTTATGGTGAAAGCTAGCTGGGTCCTTGAGCTGTCACTAATCGCCCCGCAGAGTATGCCTTGAATGCGGTCAATCAAGGTGTCACTTCTCTAGGAATCAAGGGTACGTCTACATCTACATATAGGAAATCTCAAGACTAAATCCAGTCCGTCAGCTACCAATGGCATTGTCCTTGCAACGGAGAAGAAGTCATCATCCCCACTTATCGATTCTACTTCCTCGTCGAAAGTCAGCCTCATTACCCCGAACATCGGCATGGTCTACTCCGGCATGGGCCCCGACTACCGAGTGCTTGTCGACAAGGCACGCAAGGTCTCACATACGGGTTACAAGCGCGTCTACAACGAGTACCCGCCCACGAGGATATTGGTGCAGGATGTGGCGCGTGTCATGCAGGAAGCTACACAGTCCGGTGGTGTCCGACCGTATGGTGTCAGCTTGTTGATTGCTGGCTGGGACGACGGGATCGAGCCGGAGACGGAGACGAAGCAAACCGAAGAAGAGGCGGACATGGAAAAGAAGAAGTTGAGCGGCAAGACAGGCGGCATCTTGAAGGGCGGACCAAGCCTGTACCAGGTCGATCCCAGCGGCAGCTATTTCCCGTGGAAGGCAACGGCCATCGGAAAGAGCGCGACGAGCGCGAAGACGTTTCTCGAGAAGAGGTACACCGAGGGTCTCGAACTGGAGGATGCTATCCACATCGCTCTGCTTACGCTAAAGGAGACGATAGAGGGCGAGATGAACGGCGACACGGTCGAGATTGGCATTATCGGCCCGCCAGAAGAGCGATTACTTGGTTTCGAGGGTGTGGAAGGAGCGCAAGGTCCACGATTCAGGAAGCTGAGCCCGCAGGAGGTTGAGGACTACCTGACGAATCTGTAATGAATTATGGAGCCACGCGCCGTGGGAGAGTAACCTTGCACAGACATATAACGATAGACAAACCCAGTGTCCGACACTCGCGCTCCAGCGCATCTTGAGTGCATGAACAAGATGGCACTTGCAACAGTCTTCTTCGCACTGTCTATTTACTTTGACTCCCCAGAGGAGTTGCTCACAATGTGACATTCTGAAACGTTGAGCACCACTTAGTTGATACTTTCCCATTGCGGCTAGCGTAGTCAACATGCCAGCACTCTCCCTTGCAGCCTTGGAGAACATAGGCCTGCCCATCGTTTCCGCCAGCATACCGATGACTCTTCACCTCAAATCCCACCATGGCGTCGATTGAGGTGACTCGAGACGACACTCTGCTAGGCGCGGCGGGGAAGGAAAATGAGCCGTACCGTCTGCGGTCATATCAGGCCGAAATGGTAGAGGAGAGCCTAACAGAAAACATCATCGTTGCAATGGACACTGGAAGTGGCAAGACTCACATGTACGCTTCTTTCTTGCAAACTGTCCTTTAGTGCCAACTAATGTCTTCTAGAGCCCTCGCGCGTACAGCCGCAGAACTAGAGAGATGCGAACCTCACAAGGTGCGGGCCGCTACTCTTCGATGAATAACGGAGCGTGTTCTTACAGTATAGCTTGTCTGGTTCCTCACGCCTACCGTTGCTCTCTGTGAGCAGCAGCACAGAGTGTACCAATCGAATCTACCAGGCTACTGCACTCAAGTGCTCTTGGGCAAGGACAATGTGGATCACTGGACCGACCAGAGCACCTGGGATTTAGTCCTCGAGAATGTCCGAATCGTGCTGTCGACTCATCAAGTACTGCTTGATGCACTCAGGCATGGGTTTGTCAAGATGAGTAAACTAGCTCTCATCATCTTTGATGAAGGCATGGTACTTTGCACCTTGGAGTCGTCTGTCTAACTAATCGTTCTGTAGCACACCATTGCACTCAAAGCCATCCCGCAAACCTTATACTGGCCGATTTCTATCTTCCCTTAACCAAGCCTGGAGATGAGACGCATCTGCCGAGTATTCTTGGATTGAGTGCTAGCCCAGTAATGAAGGCCACAGCTAGTACCGTCGCTCTCCAGTAAGTCATTCATCAGAGTAACTCAGCCTCACTGATCAGTCCAGAAAAATTGAAGAAAACATGAACGCCACGACTAAAACCCCAAAGAAGCATCGCTCAGAGCTCCTCGGCTTTGTACATAGGCCTCAACTACTTCGAATTGATTATGCAGTATCCCTACCAGCTGTATCGCCATTACTTGCTGCTTTGCAAGCGGAGTTCCAAGGCTACGATTTCGGGACTGACCCGTATGTGGTCAGTTTACTTGCTCAACAGCAGCAGGGCAACGATATAACAATGGAGCTGCAGAAATTCATATCGAAGCGGAGTACCTATTGCTACGAGCAATTGAAGATGCTGCACAATAAGGCCAAAACTATGGCGGAGGAACTTGGGACTTCAGTATCTGAGTGGTACGTCTCCCTCTGTTCGAATGTATACTGCTTCACCATGAAGATGGCGCGCTTTCTACTAGGCCCTATTAGAAAGCTCATTAATTTAAGGCCGTACTTTAGGTATGTTGGGCAATGCCTTGCCAACTTTGAGAGAATGATGCGGGGCTCAGACCAGCAGCTTCTGAACTGGACAAATCAAGACAGGCAGCATCTCTCCACGATATTGCAGCGACTCCCTACACAGCTTGTCCCACAGGCACCATTCACTTCCCCACAAGATTTGTCGGACAAGGTGGAAGCCTTAGTGGATGTTCTTGTAGTGGAGGCGGGTCCCGAATGCACCGGCATTGTCTTTGTCGAGCAACGTGTCTGGGTCGCAGCTTTGGCGGAGATCCTATCGATTCACCCCAGGATTAAAGACAAATTCGGTGTTGGTACCTTTGTGGGCACCTCGGCATCCTCGAAGCGGAAAGCAAACGTCGCGAACTTCGCCGAGCCGAAGAACCAGCAAGATACATTGGCCAAATTTCGCGCTGGAGAAACCAACCTTATTCTTGCCACAAGTGTACTAGAGGAAGGTATCGATGTGTCAAGCTGTCATCTTGTCATCTGCTTCGAGCGCCCTAAGAATCTCAAATCGTTCGTGCAGCGTCGTGGGCGAGCTAGGAAACAGCAGTCGAAGTACTACATTTTCCTTCCCAAGGTTGACAATATACGAGGACCGGAGAGCTGGGAATCCATGGAGAAAGAAATGAGAAAGGCGTATCTCGATGATCAGCGCAAGGTAAAGCAGGCAGAAGAAAGGGAAAATCAGGGCGAACCTGGTGAACGCTACTATCGTGTAAAAAGCACAGGGTAGGTCGACTCCCATCAACAACAGCACATATGACAACTCCCGCGCGCAAACAATCTCTTGACGATTCATTATAGTGCGCTCCTTACGCTCCAGAGTGCTTTGTCGCACCTCTACCTTTTTTGCGCAACCCTCGGCTCAAGCGTTTACGTGGACTTACGGCCACAATACAAGTTTACAGAAGTGGAAGGCAGCAAAATCTTCGCTGAAGTGACCCGTAGGTAACGTTAGAACACCAAGCTTGACGCTATCGCTAACCGTACCACCACGCGCCAGTTCCACTTTCTGTCGACGCTGCTATTAGAACCAGGCGAGGCCTTGAGAGTTGGGAGACAGAGCGCATGGCCATGAAGGACGCCTCCTTCGAAGCGTATCGTGCTTTACATACGGCCGGACTCGTCAACGACAACTTACTCCCTGTCCGACAGGAAGCCGATGACTTTGCAGCAGAATTCCAGATAGCGGATGACACCCCTTCGCTCATTCAGGCTTCGCAAACTCTGAATCCGTGGATCTCGGTCGCTGAGCATCAGCAACAGAATCCCTTTGTGTATCATCGCACTTTGTTACAGCTCAGCAAAAATTCAAAGGAATCGCTTCGGATGATACTTCTCACGCCAATCGAGATGCCTAAAATGCCGTCTATCACGCTATATTGGAACGAGACTGAGCGTTGGTCCGTTCACAGCTCAGAACTATCAGATACAGCCGTCTCTGATAATGAGATTGCACTTATGCGAGCCATCACCCACAAGCTTCTGTCTTCTGCCTTCCGTGGACGCATGTCGAATGGCATAGACGACTACGTATGGTTACTTCTCCCAAGCGATGCTTCTGGCAGTATTTGGAGCTACACCAAGCTTCAAGAATGGAGCGCTTCGACGGACGGAGCACAACTGGCTTCTGAGCTAATCCAACAAGGAGCCTGCAATGTTTCCAAATGGGGAGTGGTGTCAATAGAAGGCGAATATAGGAGATTTTTGCCTCAAGCACTCATCTTGGATTCGCCAGAGCATAGCATCAAGGCGACACGCGTTCCTAAACGGCGGGACTTTCTCCATGTAGTGCCAGAAAGCCAACACAGAAACGACGCGTACAGCAAAGTCATAGAATTTCCGGTGCCAGGGTGTCTTGTAAACAACCTCCCCGCCCACTATTCTACCTTTGCGCGGCTCATGCCGTCGATCTTGTACAAATTCGAGACTTATATGGTGGCAGAGACGCTAAGAACTACGCTTTTGGCTCCTCTCGCATTTGCGCAGTGTCACTTACCCTTGATCCTTAGGACGCTGACGGCTTCGTCAACAGGGGAAGAGGAGGATTATCAGCGGTACGTGTATTCGGTTCCTTCCATGCAAACATTTGCATGCCCCTGAGATGAGATTATGTTGCTGACCAAAATCCTTTTCTAGACTAGAGTTTTTCGGCGACTGCATCCTCAAGTGTACGTAACTCGGAGAAGCAAACCGCGTGGAATCTTAGAACAGCGTGGATCCTAGTCCAAGACATCAGCTGTTAGAACCCCTTTCGATGAACTTTGCTGACTATGTCGAATTTCAGTCATCGCCACAATCCATCTCATGGCTGTCCACCTCGCCTGGCCCGAAAGCTACCTAACGGGGAAGAAGAGCAAGATCGTGTCCAACGACTTCGCCGCTCGTGCAACGCTAGCAGCTGGCCTTGACAAGTTCATCTTCACGAAGCGATTCACCGGCGCCAAATGGGTACCGCACTACACCAGTGATATTCTCGAATCAAGGAAAGAAGAGGAGATGCGTACAGTCTCTTCAAAGCTTCTTGCTGATGTCCTGGAGTCGCTGATTGGAGCCTCATATGTTGTTGGTGGATTCGACAAAGCGTTCGTATGCGTTCGGACACTACTCCCGCTGGAGAATTGGACGCCCATCCCAGCAGCGATTTCTACCCTTTTCAACGCTACCTCCACTGATGTCTCCATCAACAACCTCTCCACGGTCGAATCTCTTGTCGGCTACACATTCAAAAAGAAGATAATCCTGTTGGATTCACTCACTCACGGTTCTTACATAGGCCCCCTCGCAAACTGCTCGTATGAGCGTCTAGAGGTCCTCGGCGACGCCGTTCTCGACCTCATCATCTCCAAACGTCTATTCGCGCATACGCCCAAACTCAGCCAACACAAGATGCATGGGATTCGCACCTCCATGGTAAACGCTGCCTTCCTCACATTCCGCATGTTCGAGACGACTTTGCAAGAGGAGCAGACGAACCCCGGGACACTTCAGAAAGAAACACATCATAGATGCCTGTGGCAATTTCTCAGAGCTGGGTGGATGCTCGTAGAGGCGAGGGACGTGGCGATTCGACGGCACAAGGAGGCCAGAGAACAGATTCTAGTTGCTCTTGGGGAGGATCGCAGGTTCCCTTGGCATCTGTTCGCTTTGAACGACGCGCCGAAATTCCTGTCCGATATTGTGGAGAGTGTGGTTGGTGCTATCTATATCGATTCTCAAGGCGATATTCCCTCCTGCGAGATCTTTTTGAGGAAATTGGGGATTCTGGATTGTCTTCAGCGTATTCTGGATGAGGATGTGGATTGTCTACATCCGAAAGAACGGCTGGGACATCTTGCGGTGCAGAGGGATGTGCAGTATGTCAGGGTCGGGGATGCACCTGGGGAAGAGACGAATTCTGACGTGCATGGTAAATCCACGCATCGAATTCAGGTCGAGGTTGGAGGTGAGAAGGTAGGCGGTGTGGTTGAGGGGTTGAAGCGATTGAATGCGGAGACTAGGGCTGCGTATGAGGCGGTTAGTATTTTGGAGGGCGAGCGTGCGGGTGGGATCAAGGTGGCATTTTGTTTGTTGGAAGAAACGCATGCATAAGTTTTTTAAGGACACTGGTACAGCTACTAGTTCTGCGGTTCGCGTGCTTTTCCGGCGTAGAGGTTCATTGTAATACATCAATTTTTATCGATCAACCCATTCAAAACTAGGATGTGAGGGTTGGAGTCTGTACATTTTATCTATAGGGTCTCAGCGATTGTTGTCTCGTACTGGTCGTCTTGCTTTTACGACGCACATTGTACACCCAAGCTAGGTCGTACCACAACGCAATCGTGACAATGCTGCTTTTCGCAACCGTTTGTGAAAGCATACAAATACACAATATCTCGAACATGATCGTCATGGCTATTTCACTCGTCCGACCCCCTTCGTACGCTCCGAAACTTATGTGCGGCGGCTTTCATCGCTGTCCTCACCCCTCAACATAATCCAAACTCCCCTTCCCCACTGTCCCAGTCACAGCACCCGGCCCCTTCTGCATCTTCAGCTTCTCCTCGAACTTGGCAAACTCCTTGATCGCAATTTCCTCCTCCTGATCCATAACTTGCTGCACACCCTTGACCTCCTCAATGTAATGCATCAGCATGCTCTCGATGCCATTTTTCAGCGTCACGGTGCTAGAATCGCACGTTCGGCACGCGCCGCGAAGCTTTAGCAGCACCTGTCCGTCTTCAAAACCGCGGAAATCGATATCCCCGCCATCCTCCTGGATAGCCGGCCGAACGCGCGTCTCTAGTAGCTCTTTAATCATACCCACGACTTCACTGTCGTTTTCATCGTAAGCGAGGGAGTCGGTCTCTGTGCCTTCCTGTCCTTTCTCGCCGGCGCGGTCTTCAACTGTGTTTACGATCGGCGCGCCGCCGGTGATGTATTCGTTTATCAGTGCAAAGACCTCAGGCTTTACATGCGCCCAGGGCGTCGCGCTATCCTTCGTAACGGTGATGTAGTCTGTAGCGAGGAAGACGGAAGTTACGCCATCGATGTTTATGAGTTGGGCGGCGAGTGGGGAGGGGTGTGGGGGCGCGATGGTGGAGCGGGGTGTGAGGTATTCGAGGGACGTCGAAGGGATACTTTCGGGCAGGACGCGTTGGTTGGGGTTGAATTTGAGGGCCTGTGTTGAGTGTTAGTGAAGGTCGGGCTGCATATAGAGATGGGGTGGCAGGGACGTACGTCTGGGTTAGGCGTTGTCTCGGTTTGGATGAACATTGTTCTGCGGCCGATGCTTGCGCCTGAGGTCGCTGTATGTTGGACCCATCGCGGCGCCTGGGGTCTGTGTTGGAGGGGTGAGGATGTGATGGGTGATGCATTTTGGTGCAGGCAGCGGGTGGCGGCTCTTGGGGTTCTTGAGGTTGGTTTGATAGCTCGGGATAAGGTGCGTAGTGCTGATCGGGGGAGCGTTGTGGAAGCCATTGCGATGCGAAGTTATGTTTGTTGAAACGGCGGATTATAGTAGTCGATGGCGAGGGCTTGTAGGATTGATGGAGCTTTTGCGACCTTGGGCTTATGACGTTGACTGCATTGGTCAGCGGGAGAGCAGGGGTACTTCGCTTGTTTGGCCAATGAGGTCCACTTTCACAATAGCACACAAGAAGAGCTTCCGACAGGAAGGCAGTAAGGCGTCATAAAGTTTCATGTTTCCTAAAAAGTGTCGATCGGAAATATAGATCTTTTAGAGCGACTTCCATCATGGCTTCACAGTAGGAATATTGTTGTCGTCGTGGTGTACTACCTCCCTCTCACACTACCACTCCCATTCGCACTCCTCTTTCTATCATCCTTCTTGATCAACCTTTCCGCCTCGCCTATGGCATCCGTCCCCACCCTCCAACTCCTCAATAAAACCCCCTGCTCGCCCAAGATCTCCTCCGCCCTGGCCCACCTCTGCCTCCACAACTCCTCCCTCTTATTATATACACCACCTCCACCTCCATTTCCACCGTTCATACCCAGACTGGACCCAACAGTTGAGCTCGTGCTAGTACGGTTTAATCCTTCGCGGGAAGACGACGTGGTGTAGGGTTGAGCTTGTGACTGTGCGTTAGGACGGGTAGAGCGGTGAGGGATAGGCGGTGCATGTTGCCATGCGCTTGATGCTTTGGTACCAACGTAGGAGGCTGCGGCAATGGGGTAGGCGACTACGCCACGACGGGGTGGTGGGGGAGGTGGAGGAACTTTTCGCGAGCTTGTCCATCGATCTGAGGCCTCATTCTCTTGCTGGTCTTGAGAAGTAAGATATCCGGAGGCTGAAGGAAGGTTGTTGTAGACTGAAGCAAGCTTGTCACGGGCCATGCCAGCATACGATTGCTCAGATGGCAAATTGGGCTTCGGCGCAACAGGTGGTCGTGAAGATGTGCTGGTGGAAGCCTGTGAGGGTCGGTCCGGATTTTGCACATTCGACGTGGTCTGGCGTGGTTTTGGCGGAGGAGGAGGTTTTGTGGATGCTAGTTGCGATCTCGAATCCCCAGAAGAGCTCCGTAGTGCCATAGGTTTCCTAGGTGGTGGGGGTGCGGTTTTCACGCTTGAAAACGAAGCTACAGATGCGCGATGATCTGTCGTTCCAACGGGTGTATCTGTGTTCACGCGTCGAAGAGCGGGAAACGACTCCGTTTCGTTCTCGGACGAAAGATCTATTAGATTTTCAACTGGGGGAGCCGAAGTGGGTGGTTGTGTTTTTCGTGCAGGAAGGCTAGGTCGAGCTTCTGGGTGGTCCTCGTCGACTGCAGGGAAGGATGACTTCGAACGTCTCCTTTCTTCTGCTTCCAAGTCACGAAGTGAGGCGGCAATGGCAGCTTTGTACTCCGGATCATCCTCTTCAGACGCCTGAAGTCTGTCTGAAGTGTTTCCACTTTCCCGTGGAGACGCGGAAGATGACCGATCTCCTGGCATGGAACCCACGGAAGGGTCAAAGAACCCTCCGCCTTGGGGAGTCGTCACATCCCGAATGAAGACTGCGACCACTCGGCTAGGGTTTTCCATTACAAAGTCGGTGTACACCTCCAGATCAGCTTCTCCACTGTCACCAATGAGGATGAACCTTCTTTCAGGAAAGTCGCGCGCGATCTTATCGAGCGTGCTCTTTTTTCTCTCCGCCACGGGTTCAAATATACCTTGGAGCATGCCACTATACTGCTTTAGATGGAATGAGCCATTTGGTAGGCCAGCCAGCGAGAAGTACTTGGCGATAACCGGATACAGCTGCCACGGAGAATTAGAGACGTAGTGAAACTTCACACCGAGCTCGGCCATCTTGGTGTACCATTCCCTGACGCCGTCGATGGTAAGGTCTCCGAGATCGCGGATAAAGGCATTGCGGAAGATCTCACGGGCACCACTGCTGATAGCAGAGTGTTTGATCGTGTCGTCGATATCGCTGATGACACTGATGCCGCTCGATTCCGTGATGATGACTTGCTCAGTCGCGGAAAGCTTGTCCGACGCAAGAATACGGACATGTGTTGGTATAAAGTCTAATGCTGCGCTGATGCTGAAGTGACCAGAAGGATTTGTGTAGATCGTCCTCTGTTTCGAAATCTCGTTGTTGTAAAAGAAGACGCTGATCGGCGTGTTTGCCATAGGTATTGCTAGGAAATGGCGCAGTCTTGCCATGAGTCGTGTGTTGGCCTCCGCGAGCTCAGCAGCGCTCATGTCTGAAGGATGGTTCCACGATGCCCGCTTCTGGAGCGGGGTGATGCTTTCATCGCTTTTCAATGAACTTAATGACGGCCGACTAGACAACTCTCGCACGCGCGCGTGCTCTGGATTGTCTGTGCGGTATTCTTGTATGTTGTCTGGGTCATCTGTCGAGGGCTTTTCGCTATATGCACCTTTGGCTGCCATCTCGGCCTCCTTCTCGCCCTTCCGCAGGATCTCCTCGGCTTCTTTCGCTGCCAGGTATTCGTCCCGTTGGGCTTGCCGAGCTTGTGCCCGTTCGCGGTGGCCGATATGCCCCGGGCTTGTCTCCCTGCTATTGCGTTCGCTCTCAGGGGCGCTCGAAGGTTTCGATCCAGCTGGTGGTGCCTGTATGCCTACAAGCTGTCGCGCAAGCCCTATGAAGAGCCTCTGTTTCCTAGACATCTGCCCCTTGTGCGGAGAGTATATCCAGCCTCGTACGTCGACGTCTACCACGGCGTTATCATCTTCGTAGTTGTCCCACTGCTGCTTCCAGAACTCGGCGTCACCAGCGCCTGCAGAATCTCGTACGTCGCGGCCGTCGCCTGGAGTTTCTTGTATGGTGCCCGGTTGTGCTTCAGGCTACGCGTGTCAGCAATTGCCTCCGCTCCTCGTCCGACATACACACCTTCCTCTTAATGTGTGACCGCGCATAGCTGGGGAAGAGGATCATCTCTTCATCTCCATTCCGTACAACTGCTGCATCCGGGAACTCTCCAGGCGTATCATCGTCGTACTCGTACGTAGCCTCGCCCCGGCTCCAAGCTGGTGCATACTGCTGCTGGTACGTCTGCCTCAGCTCGTTTGCCGCTTTCAAATATCCCGTCAACTTCTTCCTTCGCGCGCCTGCCTCACGCGGCGCGTAGTCCTGATAGCTCATAGCTCTGCTCTGGTGTGCTTTGGATTCGGAGCTCTTTAGCAGCCTCTGTCGCCGAAGCCTCGCCTCATTTTCAAGTGAACTGTTGCCTAGGAGCTTTCTCGTGTGCCCACGTAACCGCTGGACAATGCCGAGCTTGCCCTTGAGTTTGCGTGCTTGGCGGTATAGGATGTATTTGTAAATGCGCGATTGGGTGCGGTGCTTGAGGGAGGGGAGGGTTTCGTGGCGGAACCGTGAGAGCTGCGCGCGTGCCCGTAAGCTCGAGTGGGGGAACAGGTAGCGAAGGAGTGACGAGGTCCCGTGTGGGCGGCGCAGATGCGGTTTGGGCATCCAGAAGGACGCCTAGCGAAACTTGCAAGCAGCACAATATCACGGCGTGTTATTGGGCGAGGAGCGATGACAATGCGGCAGAAAGGTTCCGTCGAGGTCCAGTTTCTGGTTGTCACGAACAACGTCATTCGTGCACGGTCCAACCGTCTGAAGCCCTGTCAAATGCGAACCATCCGTTGGCCAGAGCTCCAGCGAGAAGCGCAAGCAATATAGTAGATTGTGTTTGAGACATGATATATTCACAAGATATCAACCGCGATCTGAAGAAGGTGGGAAATGTTCTGATATTAAATAACTTTCTCTGCTAAGGAATGTATAAAGCCCCATGATAGATTATTAGCGACTCGACGATATTGACTTCAAAGCCTCCGTCACCGCCGGAACATCCTTTTCCAACGCAGCAACAATCTCGTTCCATATCCGCAGGCTCAGCTCCCGGTTTTCTTCTCCAGCAAGGTTGGATGACACAGGCTGAACCTGATCTGATTTCCAAAACCTCCCGTGTACCTTCTCTCCTTGCGTTGTTCCACTAAGGATCGGATTGGCCCCTACGTCTGGGGAAAGAGCAATGATTTTTTGCAGGATGAACATGAAAACTTGGACTCCAGGGAAGAAACGATCCCGGCCGAGACCTGTCATCACGATTCCAGGGCAGATGGAAGTAACGATGACTTCTCCGGATGAAACTGCCTCGGCAAGCTGGTTTGTTGCGCACATCAGGAGGAATTTGGTGTTTCTGTACTGAGGGAATCCTCCAAAGTTTTCGGGCCTGTTGTACCATTCGATGATCGATGACTCGCTGTGTATCTCCGGAGTCACGTTGGCGCCTCGGTGGAGGCCAGAGTTGACAAATTCGAGCACTGGAATGTGCTGTGAGGATGCTCTCGATGCTTTTAGCTTAGGCAAGAGCAGTATGCCGAGAAGAGTGCTCGACAGGGTATTGACCTGTAGATCTTCCTCCCATCCATGCTGCGATTCCACACGGTGGGTTCTTTGCACTCCTGCGTTGAGAATGGCGATATCGAGATGATCCAGTGTTTCCGCTCGCTTGGCGAAAGCGACAACGCTGTCGTAGGAAGACAACTCCAGTTCCCACACCTCCAACTGATCTGACCGTCCCAGTCGATGCGCGATCGACTTTCTGGTCGATTCGCCTTTGTTCAGGTCTCGAGCGGCAATGATGACCTTGGATGCACCTAATGCAGCGAATTTATACGCAGCTTCCAGTCCGATGCCAGAGGTGGCTCCCGTGACAATGACGTTCCTCCCTTCGTACGATTCTGTGACTGGCTTGGGCGGGTTGATCCATCTGGTCTTGAACATTCGACCGAGCTCTGCCATAGCCATGATGCAATAAAATGGAAGAAGTCTTTTTCCTTGTACACGGGGGAAATTTGTTCAAAGAGATGTAATGTTTCGAAGAGGCGATGTGTTTCCGTGGTGAGCTGCAATGGATTTCGGACGGGTATGATAATGGGGAAGCTTTATATCATACCAATACGAACCTCTCGAACCTAGCATCTGGACTTGGCTGTCGATTAGGCCCACGCTAGCGCAGTTCAGGACCCATACCTTTCCGAAAAGGCATACATTCTGCGCCAGAGTGTCCACCATCTGCACCAGAGTGTCCACCATCTTCGACCATTTTTCGTCCGCCGGCAGCCTAGAGCCGTATAGACTTGGCAGTTTGACGGCATGGTTTTAAAACCAAAAGATCAAAAGTGATAGTGTTGACGACAGGGCGCTCCACCACGTGAGAAACACGCTAGTGACTAAGCAAGACTAGCGCAGTGATCGCAACATGCAGTGTCGTGGTCGTGGTCGGCGGCGTCCAAACCTCCGCAAACGCAGCCGCAAGAGCAACGGCGGGCATATTTCACTTGCGCCTCGCCATGCTGGCTCCATCGTCGTCCTCCTCCCGAACTCGCTGACCGTCACTCGACCCCACAATTTTGCCATGGCCTACAATCCGAATTCCAATCCGCCCCACGGCGGCCCCGCGGGAGCTCAGCCAAATATGAATATAAACTTCAACCAGATGCTCCAGCGCTCGGTGCAGGAGCAGGGACCGCAGGAACCTATCGCTGAAGCTCCCAGCAACCCGCCCCAGTCCATTGGTACGACTTGCTCTAGGTGTCCCTGCTCGCCGTCGCATACTAAGAACTTTCGCAGGCTATGGAGGAGTATACAATGCCACACCGCCTCCGCAACAACAGACACCAGGCGCTCTTGGTGGTGCGCGAGGACCGCCGCCTCAGCAAATACTACCCTTCGACCTCCCACCGCAGGCTTTCCTCACCTCGTCGATGCTCTTGGACATGGTCGACAGTACGGCCTTGTACACTGCTTTTGGGTCAATTAACTGACGCATGGCAGAAAAGGTCGACGTCTTGCTGCGTGACGAGAAGGAATACATAGGCATCCTCCGTTCCTATGACCAATTCGGTACGGTCCACCTCGGTCTCCCGCCCAGGGACACATGTTAACTGGCGCAGCAAATCTCGTCCTCACCGAATGCTCCGAGAGAATAGCAGCCCGCAACCCCGAAGCCGTCTCCGACCCCGCAACTCCCAGATGGTTAATAAGCGACGTAAAGCTTCCCGGAGTCTTGACAATTCGCGGCGAAAATGTCACCATCTGCGCGACCGTCGACCTCGACCGAGAAGACACACCCAAGGGCGTCAAGTTCGCGCCTCAGGACGAAGTGAAGGAACTAGCAGCGACACAGAGAGCTGACAAGAAAGACGTGGACTCTCGGAAAGCGAAGGCGCTAAAGAAGGCTGGCGTTGAGCCGGGCTTTGGCATGCACGTGTAGTCGAAAGGTGGTGGACACATAGATGCGAACGATAACGAAGTAGAGATCGCCCTGGCTCTTCGATGATATCTGGATAGATCCCTAACGTCACAATATCAAAGACACCGCGAGGCTCGCGTCCATCTGATGAGGGTCAGCAAAGCTCATCCGGAGGGTTCGGTACTTCGGGTCCACACTGTCTCACAAGTCACGACGGACTTTGTACCCCAGAGTTACGTATTGCATGATTAGCCACATTCTTGTGCGCAACGATTTTTCCCGATAGTCAGCTCATCTATACACCACGTTCTGTAACACTCAATACTCTTGGGTCCCATATCTGTGGCTACTAAATCATTGGTTCAGCGTATTCGATGTTCGAGGTGGGCATGAGAAGGAGCTCCCGTCTTCCGTGCAGCGGTATTCCCTGTCCCCTGAGCCTTGTGTAGTGTGGTCGTTTCGCATCGATACTGTCTCTTTGTCTTTGAATACTTCCAAACTCGAGCCTTTTACGCATAGGTGACGTGATACCATCGCCTGATGTGCTACATGGTGCCGCAACGAAGAGAATGTGTGAGAAACAAACTGCAGATCGCAAAAGCATCCAGTGCGCTTGCAAGCCGCCTAATTACCCAACATCGTAGTTCCATGCTGCACACTACGTATACAGCGCATACAACCCCACAGCGTTTGAGCCCTCGAATTGTCTTTCAGGTCATGTTTAGCGAAGGGTGACGATAGCAACGACTGAACTCTGGAACCGACCGGGATGGGCCAGGAGCTAACGGTCTAGCTTCCGCAGGTGAAGACAACATCCCTTGTTGTCGTCTTGCCTCGCCTTCTCCGCAATTACTGCGCCCCCCTCTTTGACCTCATACGGAATGACTGCACGCTGCAATCCCCACACGTCTCGGCCCCTTGAGGCCCGTTACCGCAATGTCCCAGAGCAACAGCTATGACGGTCGTTCCTTCCGCGCCAGCACTCCGAAACGAGTTGCATCCACGACGCCAGACGCATCTAGTCCTCCTAAAGGCATCAGATGGGGGTTCCACGACAGCGCACTGAGCCTTGGTGCCAGTGGTGCGGTTGAGAGGGGCACATTGGACTGAGCCACCTTCAGCGCGGCTTCAAAAGGAGGAAGTCGAACGTACGACCGGGCAAACGGCGACATGATACTGGGAGACGTCAGAGCGTGGGCATTGTTCTCTATGTACAAGCAGAGCACTACCCATCCGTGAAATACAGACTCGGGAGTGACCCCTGACCTTCAACATGACCTGGACAAGCGGAGGAACTACCCGGAGTATGAGAGAGACCACCGCTGAAGTATGAGGAGCCGCAACGGTACGTGATAGATGTGGACTCGTGCCGGAATTCACGTACCGGAACTTTCGTACCACCCACGACCCGACCTTTCAGCTTCTGTGCAACCTACTGCAGCATCCTGGCCCTCGCGTGTCGACCATATCTCAGGTCGGCGCAGTCATCCTCCTGAACGCCGCCCCAATCATTCGAGAGGTTTATTTGGCGTCGGACGAGACTGTCGCATTCGCGTCATACCCCTCCCCCTTCCCCTTCAGATCCGCTCCCTCCTGCTCTTGGTATGCCTGATTCCGCCTCCTGACCCCAGCTCTATGGGTATATTTGCGACGCGGTCGCGGACTCAAAATTTTCGAATCACAATCGAAAGCCGAGCGAGTCCAAATGCAAAACTCCACCGTGGTATCTGTACACCTGATATCTCTACACGTCCCTGATGGGATCATACGGTCGCGTGTCGCTTGGCGAAGACTCTGATTGTTGAGGGCTTTGCGGTTGCTGCGAGCTGCTTTCCGCCGGCTGGACATGCGTCTGGGTCGGGCTTCCGGTATTGCTTCCCATCCCTGAAATCATGCTACCTTCGGCTAAGCAGGCACTATAGTTAGCTATTATACATGCGGAGCGACAGACGGATCGACCGGGGAGTGCATATCAAGCGGGCGCGCGACGTACCGTACTTTCGTTGGATGTCCCTCAAAAGCTGCGAAACCCGCCACTTCAGGATTATCATCTCAACCGCCGGTATCCCCTCCGCCGTCAACCGGCCGTTTATCCGCTGCAACATCGACTCTTTCTCGTTCGCGGGTATGAGGATCCATCTCATCCAGTCTGGATGCGCTTCGGAGAGTTGCTTGGCTTCGTCCTTTGTGATAAACTCCAGCCCGTTAGCTTGACACGGCCCGCTTTTGAGCCTCCACAACTCACATAGAACCGATCCCACTGCTCTTTGGAATGTCCTGCAGCTGCTCGAGCTTCGGAGACGGTCGCATTGATCCGAATGCTCATCTTCTGCTGTCGAGACGGCCACCGGACCAAGTGGAAGGAAAGAACGACCGGGCTCTGGGGATTATGGGATCTGTGAGGTTTTTAGGGCACAGCTGCTGCTCCCCGCTTCCGCCTAGTCTTGGCAGATATTGCTTTTAGTGAGGCTGAGGTGAGTGACACTGACGCTGCTCGGGCCTCGAAGGAGTCGGACCTTACGGTGGCTGAAAGTGCTTGTGCGTCATTGTCACAGGGGATAAGCAAGGTACGGATGTCAATATCGTCTCTGTATGTATTGTTTCGTCCAAGGTTCTCATGCCGAATCATGCCTCTCATGTCATACTAAGGTTGTGGTAGCAGTTCGCTATATCAACTCAGCTCTCGGGGTTTAACTCGACGTTGTGCCACCGGTTTGAGCGGCCCAGCACGGACTTCCGACGCACTCGGCATTATATCGAGCACCATCGAAGTTCTTTTTTTCAGTGTGCTTCCGATATACGCGGAGTAGCACAAATATTCCGGGCATTACACCTTCTTGTTGGGCCAGTCTGCAAGATCACGCATTACTCGCATCTGGACAGGCAAGGCGTCCCTCAGGAGCGAGGAACGACACCATGATCGGGCGGATGTAAGCTCCCTAAAAGCTCCCGCACTATTGCCCGGGATCAAGCTTGTCGAAACAAACCTCGTCGATCAGCCGCTGTACGCAGTCCTCCGAGAGCCCGTTCGTCATTTCCGCTTCGATCCGGTGCGGCCCGACTGTAGTGTCCGGCACGTTCAAAAGCATGAAGTTCGGGGGCCCGGACACCAAACGTGATGGGGGAGTGTTACGCAGGCCTTTCTTTTGGGGGGGCTGTCTCAGTGCAACTCCACCACCGCCACTTGCACCTCCTCTTTCGGAACTAATACAGTTTAATTCGGGACACACCTGCTGCAACACTTCCCTTGCCTGTGGCAGCCTAGGACCATTTACGACCTCACATACGGCACGGTCTCGGCCCGGCCGATCTGACTATTGAAGGAAATTCCATGCCCGCAACTTGCTGCATTCCTCACCTCCCGGCCATTTCTGACTTCACGGCCCAGTCCGTAACCAACAGGTTCGCCTCTCGTGGAGCGCTAAAGCCGTTGTGCTACTCTTGTGGACAGTGGTCCACTGGCCTTCGGCCGCCACTTTGTGCACCGCTTTAGCGTCCACGCGGATGACCAACGCAGCGACTAACTTCGGCATTCCGGCGCCGGGTCCCATACACCACAGACCGTGAGGTTTGATGAGTACAGAAAGATGCGCGATTTCCGCACGATTTCTTATCGCGTTCTACAGCAGGATGATTCGGGAAGTCGTCGATATTGCTTCTGGAAGGTCTGATGTATAAAACGCCCCGTCCTACCACTGGATCATCGGTGAAAAGTTCTACACGCGGCGCCAATGTAGAATATTGATCGCGTGGTTTGCGACTATGCAGGTCCAGCTGAAAGGAGGTACCCCCTTGCATTGGTCCACAAGCGCTTAGCGAATTGCCGCTTCGATCCTGAACGAAGTGCAGGATCGAGCAAGCTCTCTGTGCGTCGATTATGCGGCCCGGTGAACCAGGCCTGGAAGCTGGGAATTGTCATGAAGTCTAAAAGTGGAGATGGGCGATGGAGGTGGTCTAAGCTTCGGCACGCCGCAACGCCACAAGTACGAGAAGTATGTCGTAAGCGCACGCGGCGTGTGAACGTTACACGGGCGATGTCTTAGTTTCCGTGATCTGGCGTCTGTATAACCGGCCGGTGGGAGAATGGTGGTTGGGGTGGCTGCTGATTCCGGACAGGGCAGTTGGGCGCAGCAGAGCCTGTTCTCCATTTCCAGTCGCCCCTTTATGCGGCCCATCATCGTGTTTGGCGTAATCCTGAGCAGAACGCCTCCCCTCGTCGATCTCGTCATCATGCATCCTGGGACAGGAGTCGGTCGTCTCGCACTTGTACTAATGTCCGTGGTGAGAACCTTTTCCACCCGACTGAGGCGTGGTTCATACTGCCACTATCGTCAAGGAAATCGACTATACGGCCACTAGGGTACGCTCCGATCCGCAGTCTCGCTTAATCCGTCTCACTAGACCGGCGATCAAAGAGCCTCGAATAGAGTTTCCTGAAGCCGAACAACCTAGGTGTCGATAGCCGTATCGGTTGTGATTAGGCCTGTCGGATAGGGCACGGGTCTTGGCCAACATCGCCGACCCTCACTCTAGAAAGCGGCGTACGTCTATCCTCTCAGCCAGCCCGATCTCGCTTGGGAAGAACCGTACTATTTTCAGGTTTCGAGTCGGATGTCGAGCGGCGTAGTCGTGTTGGCAAATATCGAAGGTTTCTCAGTCTACGGCTTGACCGAAGTACGCAGTCTGAACAATTCGCGATCGAGTCGGAGCTAGTATATTGGAAAGAGTAGGGCTTTCGGATATACCAACAAGGCTTAGACTGGGTGTTACCAGTCGCATACGTACTCAGGTTGCGTGGTTTACCTGGGAGGGTTGGCGGGAGTCTTGATCCCTTGGTCCGCCATTTCAGTTTTCGCGTCCGAGTATCGTATCGTGTGGCATAGCACAACGCAATCTATGGACTTTGCCACATCCAGGGCCTGGCGGTGGTTCAGAACGACTACGTCTACGCCTACCGTTGGCGAGCTCGGATGGCCGCTGAGTTGGAGTCAGCCTGTTCATCGATTAAGACAAAGCGGAACTCCACTTTGGGGGTTTAGAAACTAAGTTTGACAAGGTTCTGTTGAGTCATGTCCAGTTTATGGTAGGCAGTGGTGGCGAGGTTGCGTTTGAGCATGTTGGAAACATTGGCGTTTGCGATTCCTTGGTGAATCATTAGTATAGGGAGAGTAAATATAGAGACAATAAGGTGTTGGTTATGTCTGGGTGAGCTATGTCTAGGTCACAGTAGGGAGTGTCGGCGAGGTTACAGGTGAGCATGTCGGAGACATTGGCGTATGTGGATTCCTTGGTGAATCATCAGGATAGGGGGAGTAAATATAGAGACAATACGGCGTTGGTTATTGTCTAGGTGAGCTATGTCTAAGTCACGGTAGGGAGTGTCGGCGAGGTTTCAGGTGAGCATGTTGGAGAAATTGGCGCATGTGAATTCCTTGGTGAATCATCAGGAAAGGGGGAGTAAATATAGAGACAATACGGCGTTGATTATTGTCTGGGTGAGTAGAGTTCATAGGTACGAACGACCCGGATGAAAACACCACTGTGTAGACCGACTTGTCCTCCATCATCGCTGTGTCCATATGCTCCTGTATCTCCGTCTTCTGTTCTACCGCGATGCTATTCTGCCGAAGAAAACGTACTCTCCGTTCCCTTTCTTCACCAGCTTCTGAAGCGTAGTCCTCATGCTTGAGCTTGACTCCACATACTCCCTACACACAACACATACATTTCCCCTCTCTGCAGGAAGCTCGATAACCCTGCGTGACAAGTGTCTAGAGATAAGCAAAGCCAAGAGCAACAGTACAAGTCCATTGCAAAGATAATGACAACAGAATGATAATACGACAACTGGACACTGAGACCGCTCTGGATGAGTATAACCGCGTTTGCAATCTACCCAGCTTATTCTTCCAGGGAGTAGAAGCAGGAAAAGAAGTCGAGCGGTGAAGTAAGAGTGTGTAGGCATTTGGGAGAGAAAAGCACCAGGCCCGATGATATGGAGCTGGAGTACAGGCTGTATCATACACAGCGCCCAGCTCCGTGTACAGACAAACCCCCGCATCCGTATCCACAGCAAGGTACCAAGCCACCGCATCTGAGAAGAAACCCCCCACTTAAGAGCTAGAGAGGTAAATACAGCCGTGAAGAACGAACTCGTATATTTCTACACTCTACACCCGACCCGATCAAAGTCGTAAATTTTTATCTATCCCATACGCATAACCCCTCCCTCCAACAGGGAGAAAAGAAAGAAAGAATCTACACTCCTCTCCTCCCACCCGCCTTGCTCAGTCCCTCCCTCATCCCCTCCGTCAACCGCCCCTCAGGCAGCTTCGTCTCGCCCACGCCCTCCGGCGCAGGCAAAAACCCGACATCAACAAGAAACCTCACATAAACACCCACGACATTCTCCGTAACCGCAGCCCCCTTACTCCAATCTACGCCCGTCCATCTCTCGTCCGCCTTCAATGCCTGCTGCGCGTTCTTATCTTCCAGCTCAGGCGCCTTCGTTCCCCCCGGCAAATCCCCAGTCACGAAATGGTACAGCGGCAATAATGCGTGTTCCTCGCGCGTACCGGATTGGTCTGCGACGTACGCTTCCATGTTGGATTTCCATTCGCTATAGGGCACGAGGGGAACGTTATATCCAAATTTGGCGAGGGCGCCGATGAAGGTGTTAATGGTGATGCGAGGATGCGATGTTATTTGCGCGACGCTAATGGGAGAGACGGGGGGTGAGAGGGTGGATGCGACGACCACGCGGGCAACGTGGGTCACGGGAACCATGTTGATGGTGTTCGTGATGTCGGGGCGCGACTTTAATTGGATGGAGCCTTTTAGGAGGCGCACGAGGAAGTCGTCTGTGTTTGTGGTGCCGGATTGCGGATCGCCTGTAACGTAACCAGGACGAATAATGGATCCGCTGAGTCCCTTCTTGCCGGCTTGCCGGGTGAGATATTCGGCAGCCCACTTGCTTTGACCGTATCCGGTACCCAGGCCCTTACGCGAGCCCTCTAAGTCGTCTGACTCGGGTACGCCGTTACCGCCTTCTGCGAGTGACTTCTCGGAGAGCTTGACGTAGTAGTCTGTGTCGAGGACCGAAGTGGAGCTGACAAGACCAAAGTTTTTGGCCTTGCCTGCAGCGCAGAGAGACAGCGCCGTCATGGCGCTGCTGACGTTGGGCGCGCGGAGTCGCGAGTATGGGAGGACCCAATGGACGAGAGCGCCATTGTGGATGACAACATCGACAGCATCAGCGAGCTTGTTCCAGGTGTCTGGCGAAAGACCAAAGTCGGGCTTCTCGAGGTCGCCAACGACGGCGGTTAGGCGAGACTTCCAGCTCTCGTCCCAGATCCCGTAGGCTTCACAAGTCTGCTGGACTCGGGCGAGAGCAGCGTTGGCATCCTGGGCGCGGACCAAGATAGTGACATGGCCAGGGCGTTGTAGCAAATCCCGCAGGATGTAGGCACCAAGAAACCCAGTAGCACCGGTGAGGAACGTATGTATCTCTTCGCCAGGCTTCAGAGGCTCCCGTGTCTTGAAATCGGTAAGCTGTCTGGCCAGATCCCTAGCATCAGCAGAGTATGCCTCATCCTCTGGCTCATCATCGATGGCCTCAGCATTCTCAAGGCGCAGACCAATCGGATCCTGGGCCTGGTCGATGCTGGCTGAGAAGCCACGTAGTGTTGGGTACGAGAAGATGGTGCTCATGGGTACATCGATATCCTTCCACTCCCGACGAATCCTGAAGAGCAGCTGTTGCGCGATGATGCTGTGGCCTCCAAGGTCGAAGAAGGAATCCGTACCGCTGATGCTCTCGGCAGTGACGCCACGGTCACTAAGCAGGTCTGCCCAAATACCGGCCATGGTCTTTTCCGTAGGCGTAAGGGCTGTGCCGAGCTGTGATGGGCGCCTGGCTCCTGCAGCTGCGAGCTGCTTGGGCTCTGGAAACGGTAGAGCAGGGCGATCGATCTTTCCATTCGGATTAAGGGGAAACCGGATGAGAGGAATGATGACGGAGGGAACGGCATACGCGGGTAGTTTCTTCTTGAGATGTTCTCGGACGTCATCTCGGAGGTATTTGAACCGCCTGAGTAAGGCCACCATACTCGTGTCTTCGGTCACACTCTCTGTCGCGCCCCGCTCTTCTAACCATTGGAACCATCGCTTCATCTCGGGGACAATGTAACTGACGAGGGTTGGCTCTTCGTAAGCGTCACGTCTTAGAAGGGTGACATTTTCCCGCACCAAAGGATGTGCGGCAAGATGTGAATCAATCTCTCCGAGCTCGATGCGAAATCCTCGAATCTTGACTTGGTTGTCCACACGCCCTGTGCAGTGTACGTTCCCGTCCGGTCCGTAGTGGCCGAGATCACCGGAGCGGTATAGCCTGTCTCGAGGACCGTTCCAAAACTGCCGCCATGGTTCAGGTTCGCCTTGAGCTTCCACCTTCTTCTTGTCTTCCTCAGCCCACTTCTTTGGATCGACGAACCAGTTCTCCATAAACTTGGCAGCGGTCTGATCCGGCAGCCCGAGATACTCTTCAGCCAAACCGCCAGCCCGTACGTAGATTTCACCACTCTGGCCCGGTTCGCAGATCTTGTTCGGATCTTCGCGGTTAACCACGAGCAACTGGACGTTGTTCATACCGCGACCTGCGGGTATGACTTCCCCAAGACTGTCGAGGAAATCTGGTGCCTCGGTCCGGCTCTTCACCTCGTAGTAGCTGACGGCGCGCTGTGTCTCGGTCGTGCCGTACATGTTCACGATGCGCACGTTGGGAGCGAGATCCTGTAGCCTCCTGCAGTCCCTCTTGATCAATAGATCGCCAACAAAAAAGGAGTGATGCAGGGTCGGGAAGATGGCAGAGGCGCCTCCGACCAAAATTTGACCCATGGCTGGGGTGAGATGGGTCACTGTCGCACCGTACTTGCGCATCCACTCTGCGAGCTTCTCGTGCTGGATGTCCTCCTTGCTGGGGACCAGCAATTGCGCTCCGAGGAACAAAGGCGTGAAGATGTCGCGCTGGATCGGATCGTGGGCGATTCCAGAAAGCATGGTGAACTTGTCATTCTCAGACAATCCAAATGTCTCCGCCATCCACGGGAAGTAGTGCGTCAGGGAGAAGTGGCGGCCCTTGACACCCTTTGGCCGGCCCTCGGACCCGGAAGTGAAGGACAGAGTTGGTGTGGAGTCGGGACCGACGAGAACTCCCGGCAGGTCCGCCTTGAGCCTCTGCTGGTCCTCCAAGCAGTCTTTGCCATCCTTGTTGCCGCCCACCAGTGTCCCGTCATCCTTCAGTTGCAGCGCTGGCACTTCGGTTCTCAGGTCGAGCTTCTCGGATATGTACTCGCGCACCTGCTCGGAAATGGGTCCAGCCTCACGGATGGCTTTGTCGATGACTACGAGGGCGCGCGGCTGCGAGACTTCGAGGTAGATGCACTGACGATCCGGGGGATACAGCGGATCCAGCACGGAGAAGGTAGCCCCAGCAGCCAGTACCGCCATGATGGCCACGACGAGATCCACGCCGCGGTGGGCAAAGATCATGACCACGTCGCCGCGTTGTATGCCATTCTGGACGAAGTGGTGCGCCAGGATCGAGGTTGCCTCGAAGATGTGGCGGTAGGTGAAGCTGCGCTCAGGCGTCGTGCTGGTCGCCGTCTCGACGACGCATGGCCGGTCGGGGTGCTTCCGTGCATTCGCGGCGAAGATGTCGTGGATGGGGCCCTTGAAGTCGGACCAGTGCAGGTCCGCGGTGGGATCGGGAATGTCGGCGGCGGGTGTTGAGCCCATGGTCGCGCGCAATGGCTGTCGAAGCCTGGTGACTGTGGGTGGTGGGGGTCGCGTGCGCAGAGAGCTCTGCGAGTCGGGAAGATGAGAGTGGAGGAGAGTGCGGTGGAAGAGGGTCAATTGAGTCGAGGAGAGTTCAGCGCATGTTGTGATGGTATGACTCCAGGCCTAGATTAAAACCCCAGCGAGAAAAAGATGGGCCGGGAGTATGACGCGACGCTCCCCCATACACGACAATTTTTGGCGGGACTCACCAAGCGACATCGGAAGCGTGTGCCGCTAGCAGTCTGGGGTCGGAACAGCCCTGCGCTAACGACATGCATCGCCGGCAGCTGTATGGGACGTCAAGCGTAGAACTGGAGGTGAAAGGCGTCGCAGAGCACCTCTGCTGTGCATTTTCCATGTCTGCTCCTCGCGGCATCATGGCGCGCCCCACAGCACCCTCTGCTGATGCAGCGCTGCCCCGGAAGCAGCCCGCCTCGGAAAGACGGCTCTTCAGGGGCCACGCCGTACCGTAACTAGCCCCCAATCCGTCTGCATCTATCTCAACGTGAACCCGCAGGCATTCACGACTCTTTCCATGTCGCGATAATACGTCTCCACTCGCTCTGCCACCCCTTCGCCATGCCTGCGCAACGGACAATTTTCGGCCGTCCGGTCACGATCCAGATCCCCCCGCTGCGCTTCCAGCTGCTCTTCGCCTTTGTGCTGGTGATAGTCGTGTCCCTCGTCACCGTCGGACCCCCTCCACCCACATACGAGCAGGTCGCCGACGCCGTCAAGAACCCGCACATACCGAGCCTGCCCGAGGTCAACCTCCCCTCGGTGGAGAACGCGTTCAAGTCGACCCACAAGCCGCCGGTCCAGGCGAACAGCACCGCCACGAGCTCCTTCGGTGCCATCGAATGGCTCTCCGACTTCAAGTGGCGCAACCCCTTCTCGTCCAAGGTCACCCTCGATGAGAACCGCGCGGTGCTCCCGCCGCTCAAGGAGCGCGCGCCCATTTACACCTTCTACGACCCCAAGGGAAAGGTGGACAAGACCGTGTCCGAGGCGGAAAATAGGCTGATCCTGGCATGGCGACGAGCATGGTGGGCACAGGGCTTCAAGCCGCAGGTCCTGTCGCGGGCTGAGGCCATGCAGCACCCGCAGTACCAGCTTGTGCAGCGCATGAAGCTCGATTCCAAGGTGGAGCTCGAGATGATGAGGTGGTTCGCGTGGGGACACATGGGCGGCGGCGTCCTCGCAAACTGGCTGGCGCTGCCCATGGCCGACTACGACAACACCATGCTGTCTTTTCTGCGCCGGCAAGAGTATCCCGAGCTGTCCCGCGTCGAGTCGCTGCACAACGGCATCTTCTTTGGCGAGGGCGCCGCCGTGAACAACGCCATCAAGAAGGCTGTCAACGGCGACTTGCTCGGCAACTACACGGCGAATAAGAACGCCATTGCTCAGCTTGGGAAAAAGGACGGTGGGGCCATGGTTGGCCTGCTCGGGACGGCAGACATCAAGGTCGACAACAAAGCGAACGGCATCGCCTATTACTCCACGGACAACATTGCCACAAAGTACAAGACGGTCGCCGAGAAGCTCACAAACGAGACCCAGGTCGAAGGCCTGCAGTCGCTAGCAGATCTCATCAACTCGCACCTGCATCTCACCTTCCAGGAGGTATTCTCCGAGGGCATCGCCATAGTCAAGCCCCTCCCAGAGCACACGACAGCCCTCATGTACGAGACCATCGACATCGCGCGCAACCTCACCCAGTGCCCGAGCACACCCATGCCCAAATCGTGCCCACCGAACCGCCAGAAATGCACACCCTGCGACCCCAACAAGCCCATGAAAATGCAGCTCCTCCCCGCCTACAAAAACGCCTCCCACCTCTACACCATCGGCACAGTCCCCCACCCCTACACCCTCAACTCGCTCCACTACACGCGCGACACGTTAGACACAAGCTTCATCCGCAAAAACGCCGAGCGCAACCTCTGGCTCATTGCGCTGACCAAGGACCTCGTGGGGGAAAACCACAGCGAGGGCTACCGCGTCGTCGACTTCAAGGACGCCGTCGCCGCCCCGAAATCCGGCCCCAACTCCCTCTGGCTCACCGCCGAGCGCGTCACCCAGGCTGACCTCGACTGGATCTTCGGCTTCAACCTCCCGCAGAACGCGTCTGCGGGCGGCGAACTCGGCGCGAAGAATGCAATCACTGGACTGATCATCTCCCCGCGGCCGGGCATGCCAGTAGCCATAGAAGGCATCGATGTCCCCGAAGAGCGATGGATCAAGAACGAAGAGGAGCGGCTCAGGAAAGCGAGAGAGGCGCTGCAGAGCAAGGACAGGCGCATGCTGGACGTTATTGCCATGGTGGAAGATTGGAACCAGTACGACACCGAGGCGTGGAAATTTGCACGCGCTTTCTCGGCGCGGCGGAGAATGGAGAGGAAGAAGTGGGAGGAGGAGGAGCAGAAATTTGCCGGGTCGGAGAGGAAGGCGGGCGTGGGTGGTAGTGGTGGCGGGAGGTGGCACGATTGAGGGTCCTGCTGTTGACTATAGGTGCTGTGGAAAGCTTCTCCTGAGGGAGCAGAGTGGGCATTGCATCGTACTAGATTCTCCAACCGTCGCGCTTTACGGCGCTTTTTGACCTCTGAGCTGGACTGGTAATCGAATGAGGCTCTTGTGTAAGATATGCAATGGGTGGCGTTTTGGCGTCTGGGCATGGGGTCGGGCTTGTGTATATTCTTTGCGTCTGGGTTCGCGGGTTATACTAGAGTGGGAGGCTCTGGGCTGGGCGGGCTTTTGTCTGTATGTAGTGCTAATGATCCATTGACAACGAGGTTGGCGTGCTATCTTGGTGAAGTGTGTGCGGGGTCTTGGGTCGAACTGGACTTTATGGTGTTTTGTGCTTTGGACGCAGTCTGGAGCATGGGGTTGGGGGCGAGACTTGATTGTTGAATTGCTGTCTAGTTTCGCTGCTCCTGGAACTGTCGTGTTAGGTTGGGATGCTGGGAATGGCGTCTAGCTATCCAGAGTCTCTACCTAGAGCCTACGACACGCTGTCCTCTGGTAGAAATCTGGTCTCAGTATCCACACTGTTCGTTCGGGCCACTGCTTTTACCTTTCGACGTCCAGTGTCCACCCACCTTTATACCGCCCAATACCTCGCCTACAACGGCCTCTCGAAGACTCTCCTCGCCACCCAAAGGTAAACACTCGTCTGAAGCAACTTCAATCCCACATGAGTCATCGTATGCTCAGCTGCAAGCAACACTCCCCAAATCGCACTCCATACTACCGTCAATCCACCATGCTAGAAATGGGGCACTACAAAGACTACAAAGAGAGCCCATGGGTTCTCAAGTGAAGTGGACCTGGACGTACGAGGTGGTTCTGGAGAGATATACTACCATTCTACTAACCTACCTCTCTAACGATACTTGACTTGTCCAGGTCCATTCCATTAGAGCTACCCCTATGATAGAGTTGGAACCAGATCCGTACACTACCATTCCACCAACCTACCTCTCCAACGATACTTGACTTGTCCAGGTCCATTCCACTAGAGCTACCCCTATGGGAGAGCTGGGTCCAGATCTGTACGCCAAATCAGCACAAGTCCCAGCTTCCAGCGCAGCCTGAGGTATAAATTCCAACAAACGTGACGGTAAATACGAGACCTCACACCGACCTTTAAGCTCCTGCTCAAGTTTTGTACACTTCCAGAATTGAGAGGTAGTACTCCGCCAGCATCATAACCCGATCGCAACATCAAGCGAACACTTCAGATCTGAATCCTGATCCGTCCGCACTTGAGAGTTCGCAACACCAGCTTCATCCAAACATAACAACAACCCTCAACATCAGTGCTGAATCCGGAGGTGTCCACTTCCACTCAAGGGCCAGTTATCGCCTACCACAGGTAGCTCTATACCATCCCGTCTAGCATAGGATGAGATACCATACGTCTCTCCAACCTTTGTCCATGTCCAGGCTCGAACTCAGACCCCATAAACAGACCGCCTCAAGAAACGCCAGAAACCGTCAAAATGGCCAACACAGCCATCCGCAGCCCAGCTTGCAGAGTTGCAAGACACCATCACTCAACTCAGAGCCACCATCACCCAACTCGAAGCCACCATCGCCAAGCAACAGAAGGAGCTCGACGAGGAGACGGCTCGTGCAGCTGATAGCCAGCTCAGCTGTGACAACAACATCGTCGATGAGCATGAGATGGCGTGCCTGCAGGCTGAGAACGCGCGGTTGAATGCGGAGGTGGAGGGCTTGAAAAGGAGAGTTGAGGAGCTGGAGGAGGAGCGCGATGAAGAGGGGGGCGAGGCGGAGAATGAGGATGAGTGACGCAGTGGCTGTCATTTTGGGAACTTGCCGGGGGTGACGTGCTGAACCCACAAGAGAACGTTCGAATGACTCTTGACGCGGGGTCCCCTTGTAGAGTACGTACATACCAATAAAGAACTCTTACCGAGAAGACTCCAGGTAAGAGGTCTAAGCGACATTATGACGAGCTTGCTTGGGCAACATCATGCGTCGTAAATGGCAAAATGTCGTAGGGTCCGATATGTGGCGACAGGCTCTGAGGCCCCTCCGGACGAGCTTTACCGATCTCGTACCCCAACCCCAGGTATCATTCTGTAGCAGACAGACCAAGGAGCGTCCACTTTGTGCAAGTCGACGCTTCCCAAATCCTCATATGAACGTCCTCCTCACCCGCCCCAGATCAATCTCTCCGTACTGCCTCCCGGCATAGTCCCATTCAGTGACTGTAGTCGACATCTTCTTCGAGCCCGGAACCCCCCAAAGGCCGTAAATAATATCCGTAACCTCATACTCCCAGTCGATCCACCGACCGTCCGCCTTGGCCAGCATGTCGATTCTCACCAGCACCTTCCAGCAGTAGTTTAGGTATTTCTTCAGCTCCTCGGCATTGTCCGCGTGCAGAGGGTCGTGCGCAACGGGAATCCGTCTCTTCGCCGTGTAGTCCGCGTACTCGAGAATTTCGAGGGCAAGTTCGGTCGGCACGCGAGTTTGGAGAATGGAGAGGACGGTGGAGACGTCGGACGCTGTTGGAACGTACCAGGATCGGTATCTCGCGTCCAGCAGTTGGGATGGCGGGACCTGGCCCAGTCTGTCTTGTAACAAGCGGCTGTAGGGGGACGTCGTAATCATGTCTTTCTCGATGCCGAAGAACTCGCGGTGTGGCAGCGCACATACGCCATAATCATGGGGCCGGCTCGTGTATGTGACGCGCGTCAGAATGCTCTGGTAGGAGCTCGTATTGCGATAGTCGAACATCTCGGGCGTGTACGCCAATCTGTATTTCTTCTTCATTTCGGCGAGCGCTAGGGAGCGAGTCGTCGGGTCGTAAAGCTCTGGTTTGACAACGAACATGTTGAGGCCAATGTAGGCTATTAGCGCGCTGTTCTTTATGTCGGTACACCAAGATTCTAGATCATTTTCTAGGTACGCGTAGTGTATCGGAAGGCATATTTTGGGATGGACGGCTAGTCGTAGAAGGGGTTCCATTTCGTCGTATAAGAGGAGAGTCTTCAGGAGTTCCACGCTCTGCCGAGGATCATGTCTAGTCTCGTCCTGTCGGACCGCCTCGAAGTTGTCACGCCAGTACGGTAGCTTGCGTTCTTCTTCTGAAAGTGGAAGTGTTTCTTGCAAGTGCCCGATCTTGCACGATCCAACTGCGTGGCAAGCAGCAGTGTGCTTCGAGCATCCGCGTTTGTACCATTTGATGCTTTTTGCAACCCGTTTGACGGTTCTGTCTGAAATGAATATCTCGTCCTCTTCTGGGGGTACTAGTTCCTCGGGATATTTCTTGCGTTCTTGTGCCGATGCGTCGTCCATGAGGCGGGCAAAGACGCGTGCGAAGTGCTGAAGCTGGTTACCTTGGCCCGGTTTGAAGCATGGATACAAGTTGGTGCGGCCGTGGTGTGCTCGTTTCTTGTACACGAACTTGAAGTGGTCGGCAATCGTCTGCCACGGAAGGGCATGCGCTTGGTGGGCCATCGCCTAGGTTGGGACAGAAAAACCGGCAAATAGTGGTCTGGTACGAGACAAGCGTGCGCAGACCGGTGTCGATAACTTTGCAGACTGCGAGTTTCTGCAGCGACGTTCGTGGACGAGAAGCCGGGGCGCGCTTTGCCGACTTTGCATGCCACACACGTTCGGAGCCGACTATCAAAGGAAGTTGCGATGACGCGTGGAAAGCAGCGTCTTGGGTGTATTCCAGGGCTGTTATCCAGCGTGCGTAGTGAGTGATAGTCGTGGCCAAGGCGAGTGTACGTTGTGAATCTAAGAGAGCGAGGCCGCCGGTATGAGACAAACGGATGAGCTTCACACCGTTTGTACCTTGACTTTTGATTGCACGGAAAGCTCGGTCTCGAGTGCATTCCAATCACTTCCTTTATGCAAGTACTGGGAGGACAAACCACTGTCGCTGATGAAGGTATCGACGTTTGGTGCTAGTCACAAGGCGGGTGATGGCTCATTCTCACGTGCTGCTCTTCTACGGAGAAATGGAACGGGCACGTCGTCAGGACACCTGCAATGTCTATACTCGTCCAAACGTTGTGCCTGCCACTAAGATTTGGGGAATTAGACGTTCATACGATACTTAGAAGACCATTACAAACTGATATCGCAGAGGCGAGCTGAGGCTAGCTTTGGCTCCCGAAACTGCACTAACAACAGCATTTAATCAAAACATAACAACATCATAACAGCATAACAGCTGGGAGAAATCTACGACGATTGTTATGAAAGCCTTCACCGGCAGTCGGTACCTTTCCGCAAACCAAGTTCCCCATTAGCGCTCTCCTCTACTCCAAGTCCACGTCACCCCAATTTCCGCCAGACACTCAGGGTCCGTGTCCAGTCACATGATCCGTTAGCGTCTTTAGCGCCTTGGCTAATAATATTCTATAAAAGAAGCCCTTTCGACACATTTAGAAGGTATCTAAGTGCTCGTAAGGAAACCCCACCCCAAACTTTGTCTTTGCAGATAACTAACCTTCCCCAGGGGCTTTACGCTTACCAGTGAAGATTCGTCTGAGGTAGCGTTTTTGCTAGTTGAAAACTACAACTATGACTGCTCTTGTTGGTCTTCGGATCGGCAAGGAATTTTTGCAACCTTTCATGGCTTTTACTTTTCATTGGACGTTCTGGCGCGAGCCGGACGTTTGAGGAAGAGGTTGACGCATATGGGCACGGAGGAGGGACGGCAGGTTTGGATGACAAGCTGCTGTTGTTTGGGGCCGGCGGACGCGCCAGACGCGTTGGCGGAGTCTGGAGGTAAGTCCGCTTTTCATCGTCGTGCCTAGTTTTCCTCCTTTCGTATTGATACATTATCTAGACCTCGGTGCCTTCATCTATATCTATCCCGTGGTGACCGTACACGTCCACGTCCTGCGCAGAAGTCCCAGATCACGCAGACATTGCGGCCCCGCTCCGCATGTCTTGCGCCGCACGTCGAGACCTCCCACACGTTCTATGTCCAGCTTGGGGGTACAAGATGTGCCGTACGAGTTTTGGGGGATCTTGCACGGAATAATACGTGCGAGGACCCTCTGGATAAGCTTCGCAGAGTGCGAATTTGCACCCCAATACCTACGAAGCGACGTGCAACCGCCGAACGTTCACGCCGCCCAAAGCCTACCTCTAGCACGCATCACACGCTGAAGCAGCCCCGACCGATCGTTTCTACTGGCGAGCAACTCCCGACGCCCTCAAGACCGCAACCTCTTTCGTCGCCGACGCATTCCACCAAACTCAACCAGCCTCATAGTGTCTATATTCCTATCATCCGTCCTGCGCCTCCGCCTGCCAACCAGCTCCATCTCTACTCGTCCTGCGATCCGCTCCATACCCATAATGCCCATCAGAGTTGTCAGTTGCTGCACGTGGCAGACTTCCCTGGGAGTGACACAGTCTCGGGTGCATCCACGGTGCGCTTGGAGGCTCGCAACCAATGCTGTGGCACGGTCTCTGTAGATGGGAGTCATAGAACACAGCAGCACAGCGTGACAGTGGCGAACGGACAATGCAAGAGTGCCTATGCGCACTGGAGGGCCTGCTACGTGCGGCGCTGCCAGGCGCCTGGCTACTCGCGGGCTTCCGACATACCCAGGCACAACGCGCGAAGCCAGTCATCACGGCTATGTTTCTCACGGCTCGGCACCGTCTGCGATATCCACGTCGCGTAGGACATGTCTATTTCATCGGCGCCACCAGAGCTGCGACAACAGTATGTAATGTGCGCGGACAAGAACGACGCGTCATGTACTGCCGGCACGAACGCAGGCTCGATTCCGACCACGTCACGCCGGGAAGACGCGCCACGGCGAGAACAACGCTCCCAACACCAGGACACACCCTCGACGCTCACTGGACATGGACATGGACATGCGCACCAGCACGGCTCGATCTTGCAGCTGGGCAGGCACCCACCCACGTGACCACGTCTGCCTACCCAACCACATGCAAAAAGCGGTACTCCCACCAGGCCCACCACCGTCACGTGCTAGGCATCTACACCCCCAACATCTATATAAACGCGCCCTCCCCCGTCCCCAGTTCCTCTCCCTATCCAAGTGCAAGGGCATTAGTCGTAGCAGTGAGGATACCATCCGAGCTCGGCTTTTTGCTAGTTGAAAATTACAACTATGACTGCTCCCGTAGGCTGTCGGTCGACGGGGAATTTTTGACAAAGACATCTTCATTGGGTTTCATGGCGTGGGCTGTGGACTTGAGGAAGAGTATTATCGTGATTGGTACATCTAGTTGGTTGGCTAAGAGGTTGTCAGAACTACTTGATATACTTCTTCAACCCCCGCAGACGCTCCTGCGCCGTCTCAAGCACAGCATCGTCCTTGCAGACCGCGAACCGCAGCCAGTCCTCCACAATATGCGCGTTCCCCGGTGTAAAGAACTCCGTCGGCGGAATCGCCGCCACACCAACTTCCTTGATCAAGAACCAGCACAGCTGGAAATCCCGCGGCCGCTCCGCAACATGCGGCGGGAATTCGTAGTCCTCGGGCAACTTCACCTTGGACATGTTCACCAGAACAAAGTATCCGCCTTCAGGCTCCGAGTACGGCAGTCCCAGCTCGTCCCATATCGCGTTGAACTTGTCCAGCTTGCCCTTCATCTCGGCCTTGGATTCTTCCCAGAAGTTGTGCGCGTCGGCCTGCTCGAAGCCGATTGCCATCGCTTCTTGCAGCGGGGAGACGCTCGAGTAGCAGATGCGCGTGTGCGCCGCGCTGACGTATTTGATGAGATGCTCTGGGCCGATCAGCCAGCCCACTCTCCACCCGGTGCAGTAGAAGTTCTTGCCGCCCGACCCGACGGTGAGCGTGAGGTTTGCGATTTCGGGAGAGAGCGTGGCGATGCGGGTAAAGGGGACGTAGTAGAGGCGGTCGTAGACCTCATCGGACAGGATGATGATGTTGTGTTTTACGCAGAGGTTGCCGATGGCTTCGAGTTCCTTCTTCGAGAAGACTTTGCCGATGGGGTTGTGTGGGGTGTTTATGACTATCATGCGAGTTTTGGGCGTGATCGCTGCCTCGAGTTCGGCCATGTCGAGGGTCCATTCTGCGGCCGAGGTCGTCTTTGTCGCGCCGTCTTTGGGCGGGTGCAACGGTACATATACGACCTTTCCGCCCGGCATTTCAATGTTGGAAATGTACTGGTCGAAGAAGGGTTCGAAGACGATGACTTCGTCCCCTTGTTCCAGGAAGCCCATGAACGCGCTCAACATGCCCTCGTTCGCGCCCGTCGTGATGGTGACTTCCTTCTCCGGATCGAGCGTGCGACCAAGAAAGGGGGAGTAGGCGTTCGCAATGGCTTTCTTTAATCGCGGACGGCCCTTGGTGGGCGAGTATTGGTTGCATTCTACTATGTCGAGGACGGACTTTGCCGCGTCGAGGACGTATTTGGGAGGATTGTAGCCGAAGAAGCCCTGGCCCATGTTCACAATGGGTTGGACGGGGGAGGCGGCGGCGGCTTCGTTGACGATGGTCCTGGGGATGTTGTCAGCTATGGAGGAGTTGGGTGGGGGTGCGATTGACGCGATTGACTTGCCAGACATCTTGCCTCTGGCCTGCAACTCGCGCTGCAGGCTTGAAAGGATCCTCTCGTCGCGTGGTGGCTGACATGGCGCGAAGGGGGGTGGAGGTGGGGTGGTAGATCTTAGACGAAGCTGTTGACTTGAGTGTTATCCAGTGTGAAGATGTCGGCTTAAGTGTCGCCCTGGTCGCATTAAATATGTGTCGAGATGTTGTAGTCGCCAGGCCTCTCATCTCCAATTACCAAGCTGTATGTTATGTCCGCGGCCGCGTTATCTGAGAGAATTTGGAGAATTTGGAGCAGCATCCATATTCATCAGCGTCGCGAATTGCGTGCTTCTCGTTCAGCGCCGGTCGATGCCGTCATCAGCCGCGCTCCGTTATCGCCGCCCTATCGCGTTCCCCAGATTTCGGGACCAACGATTTACGCGACGCGGCGCGAAACCCGTCCACTCACCCTTCGTTGAACCATGGTGGCGTGTCCTGTATGCAACAAGCCCGTCAAAGAGACCTTCATCAACGAGCACATCGACAGCGAGTGCAAGGACCATATCATCGAGCAAAATGACACGCCTAATCCCCATAAGACGCACAGCTTCTTCACGCCTGGGGGACGGAAGCCAGCAAACGGCGTGAGGATTAGCAATCCGGCCTCCTCACCGATAGCCTCGCCGGCTGCGACGGCGACACAACGCGTAGACCGACCGAAGACGCCTCCGCCAGCCAGGAAGCGTTCGTTCGACGAGCCTGTCGATGCTCCGGTCAATGGCGAGCCACCATCACCCTCGGTGAACAAGCGGAAGAAAATGAAGGCACAGGAGGATGCACAACCCCTCGCAGAGCGCATGCGTCCGGTCAGATTCGACGATGTATACGGTCAGCAGCTGGTGGGAGCAGACGGTGTGCTACGGGGCATGCTGGACGAGAAGAAGCTCATGTCCATGATCCTCTGGGGCAAGTCTGGCACAGGCAAAACCACCATCGCCCGTCTCCTTGCCTACGCATCCGGCTCCAAGTTTGTCGAGATCAACAGCACAAGCACAAAACTGGAGGAAGTTCGAAAAATCTTTGCAGAAGCGCTGAAGGACCTTCAGCTCACTGGGAAAAAGACCATTGTCTTTTGCGATGAAATACATCGGTTCTCTCGCACGCAACAGGATGCCTTCCTTGCGCCCGTCGAGTCGGGCACCATCACGCTCATTGCTGCGACCACGGAGAACCCGTCGTTCAAGGTCATTAGTGCTCTCCTGTCGCGGTGTCGGACCTTCACATTAGACAGTCTGACCGATGACGACCTGGTCAAGATTCTGGAACGAGCCATGGTTGCGGAGGATTGCGACTCGCCGTTACTGGATGCCGAGATGCTGCGCTACTTCGCGTCCTTTTCAGACGGGGACGCGCGAACTGCTTTAAATCTGCTCGAGCTTGCGATGAGTCTGTCTAGGAATCCCGCCATCACCAAGGAGGAAATCAAGAAGAGACTCACAAAGACACTGGTCTACGATCGAGCCGGCGACCAGCACTACGAGAACATTTCCGCCCTACACAAGTCGATCCGGGGCTCCGACCCCAATGCCGCCCTCTACTACCTCACACGGATGCTCCAATCGGGCGAAGACCCGCGATACATTGCTCGTCGCCTCATCGTCGTAGCTTCAGAGGATGTCGGCCTAGCAGACAACAGCATGCTCTCGCTCGCGACGGCCACATACAGCGCCTGCGAGAAAATCGGCATGCCGGAGTGCCGCATCAACCTCTCCCATGCTGTCGTAGCACTCAGTCTTGCGCCAAAGTCGACGCGCGCGTACCGCGCTCTCAATGCTGCTGAGGCGGCTTTGCGAGAACCAGGGATAGCGAGTCTGCCTATACCACTGCACCTGCGCAACGCGCCAACGAGACTGATGAAAGAGATGGGGTATTCTGAGGGTTACAAGTACAATCCGGATTACTTGGACGGGAGGGTGCAGCAAGAGTACTTACCTGAGGGATTGAGAGGGAGGACGTTCCTGGAGGATACAGATCTCGGGACGAAGATTGATGAGCAGTTGGCGGATGATGATTTGCTGAGGCCGGAGTTGGAGGATTGAGGATTGCGCCTAGTTGGATGGGTGTGGTACCTCGACGCAGATCTGGATACGCTTTTCAGCGAGATTTTTGGCAAGTTCTGCACTGGCAGTCTTGAACGAGCGATGCATTGAACAGGTTTGAATAGCGAAATGCGATACCCCAGCATCTTTTACCAATACGTCCATGTCCACACAATCTTCCCCCGCGCGCTAGAATTCATCTGCAAGGCTGTTACTCTACGGGGGTGAGAGAATTACGTTAATTATAGGACTCCCGCCGTACCCACCAGACCGATATCGTGTCTGCAGCCACAACGCTTCTGATTGGTCAACCGCACTACCATCTCATTTTCGTGGCTTGATTTCAAGCATGAATGCGAAAATAATACGGATTGGCCAATGGCAGTAAACCGACGTGTAGCACGAGAGCATTCTTTCTGAAACGCTACGGTCGATTTCGTGTAATCAAGAGAGTTAAATTGGGAATGGATTGCGAAGAGATGGCAGACCCGGCATATCTGTGGTCGATCGTAGTGACGGGCAAAATGCGCCGCCATGTTGGGTTCAGCAGTCCAATACAACCATATGAGTGAACTCCTGAGCTCATGTACTCTCGCTATATGATACAGGGCAATAGCGGTTCCTAGCCATCTCCCATAGGCATGCCATGTGCGCACAGCAGAAGTGAGCCGCCATATGCGCCTTCACCAGCATATCCATAGCCCCTGGTACAACCATACGGTTAGCCATGGTAATCTCCACCGGGCCAGCAACCAAAATGTTGTTTATTTAGGCCCAGATAACCATGCTCGTTGCTTTTCCCTGTCGCGGGTTGGCCAGTACCCTGGCACCTCACCCCGTGTTTGGAAGATCGTCCCTTGTGTTGCTGCGAGGTGGCTGCTGGGAGGGCCGTGGAGCTTGGCGATTGGGGGTGTGCATGTGGTTAAAGAGTATGCGGGGCCCGGCCAGCCTTGCTGCGGGTACGGATACTCTAGCACTTTGGACTTTGAGAGTGGACGTTGAACTGGCTTTGAACGAAGTTTAGTGAAGAGGTTACTGTCAAGATGGGGTCTCTCGATGGCAAGTATTGGCCTTTTACGGCGTATCCATTGTACTCTCAGATGGCGCCGTGCATGCGGAGTTGCAATGGCGACTATTCTTATAACGTATGTTTCGTCTCTTCTTCTGTCTCTCGTCAAACCCTCCATCTACCCCATTGAACTCCCACCCCTCGATCCGCTCCAATTCCTCCCCTACTATATCAACAATGCTAAACATCCACCCCAGGGTTGCGACAACGCAGCATGCTGGTGCAACAAAGGCAACCTCGACCTGCGCATCGCGACCATCACGCGCTGCGCAAGCACAAGCTGCACCTTCGCTAACATGAACACGGTGACGGATGTGAGTATCCTGAGCGGCATTCAGGTGCAGTATTGTGTCGATCAAAATCATAGTCCGTCGGGTATGACGGTGCCGAGTGAGGCGGAGTCGGCGACTACTGAGAGTGGGGTTCAGAGTACGGGGGTGGTGCCAGTGGGGACGGGGACGGGGACAGGGACGGATATGGCATCGAGGACGAGAGTGACTTCGGGGCCGAGTGCTACTGGTGAGTTGGGTCTTCCTTTTGCTTTGGGGACTGTGGATGTGTATTTGGACGTGGATTTGTTCTTGCTGAACAAATGCCTCTCGGATGAGACTATCACATCAGTTCCAACACACTAACAATTAACTCTTCTAGGCACAACCAACCCTGCCACCACCTCCTCATCTACCTCCGCCTCTTCCTCCAGCTCCTCAGGCCTCAACACCGCAGCCAAAGCCGGCATCGCCGTCGGCGCCGCCTTCTGCGTCCTCCTCGCCATCGCCATCATCCTTCTGCTCCGTCGCCGGAAACACCATCCACCAGTCTACATCCCCCCACCAAACTCAAACCCAAACTTCCAACAACAACCCAATGGACCGCCCATGGCACCAACCCCTTACTCTGGACACGGTCCGTACAGTCCTCCGCCACTGCAACATCCCGTGCCTCAAGCAATCGGCAACGCAGCGTTCGCGGGGAGCAAAGGCGATGTGAGTCCAATCGAAGAGAAAGCCGCCATGGCTGGCATTACGCGGAAGGAAGTCGGTGGAAAGCGGGATATCAGTCCGCAATCCTCTCCACCCCCCAAGTCCGTCCAGCTCGCCTCTCCCACGCCGCTCTCAGCAACGACAACGCTCCACGACAACGGCCGAAGAGAAGTCCTCGGCTCCATGCCGCCGCCTCGTCACGAAGCCCCTAACGACGGCGAGATTACACGGCCGCCACCTGTGAACCAGTATCCGGGACAGCAGGGGTATGAGGAAGGGCGGCAGGGGCAATGGGGGTATGGGGTTGGATATGCTGGACAGGGTGGACAGGGCGGCGCGTATGAGGTTGATGGCGGGCAGTCGCGGCAGGAATTAGCTGGTCAGCAGCATGGGGGTGGGAGGATGGGCTATGGAGGGCAAGGGGGGACTTATGAGTTGGGGACTGGGCGGTAGTGCGGGTTGACGGTGGCGTTTGGGATTGCAGGGTTTATGATGAAGTTTAGAACACGTTGTAGTGGACGTTTTGGTCCGGGTTTGGATTGTACTGGTCTGGATTGGCTGCTTCAAGTAAATTCCAAAGGTTAGGATACAACGTTGGCAAAGTTTGCCGGGAGGAGTGCCAGTCCCTGTATGAGATTCGGTTCGTGTTATGTTTGGCTTACGACGCAACTTTGCCCCCAGATTTACGTATCGTGCTTTAGGCCAAATGGGAGAATCCCGTCTTTTTAGCAGGTCGCTGTACAGGTCTCTTCAGGACAAGTTCGCAAGGAAACAAATGTGTCATTATGCTATATAAGACCAACGCATCCAGCCTCAAGCATCCATGCAAAGTAATAATGAGCGACAAAAAATACCAATCATGCGCTCTTCACTGAAACTAAAACCAAAACGCCAAAAGACAATTCCTCCTCTTTCATGCTATTTCCTCGCCCCCATTCTTTTTATCTTCTTTCTCTATCCTACTCCCTGATAGCCCGCTTGACAAGCGTCGTGGGCACCGGCGCACCACCATCGCTGACTTTAGGGACTGCAGGCAGCAATGGAACCTTGGTTGGGACTGTGGCAGGATCAGTGACGGTAGGTCCGGGCTCAGTGATGGAGAGAGGGCCGACGGGCTCGTCAACAAGGGATGGCTTAGGCCAATCCCAGGAAACGCCGCTGGGGACTACCGGGCCGGGACCCATGAAGAAGGGGAGGATTTTCGCGGCGATGTTGGTGGATATGGGGAGTGCTGTGGATGATGAAATGGCAACGGTCAAGAAGGTAGGGATCTTGGTGACGAGATCGGAGAGTATGGGGATTGCTGTGGACGATGAGGTGTCGACGGTCAAGGAGGGGGGGACGTTGGCGATGAGATCAGAGAGGGTGGGGATGGCTGCGGACGAAGAGGTGTCGGCGGTAATGAAGGGGAGGATGCCGTCTTCCCAGTCAGATGAAGCTGCGTCGTCTTCACTTGCGTCTACTTCGATGGGGGCGGAGACAGCGGCGGTTTCGTTGCTGTAAGGTCCAGCTGCAGTGCCATTGAGCATTGCGAAGGGTACCGGCCCTACGTCTGCCTCCAAATCCAGATCTTCAGGCTCACTTTCTTCCTCTTCCACTGGCTCATAGTAGTATACCCACTCGTACTCTGCTTCGGAGTCGGGCGCGGCATCGTCGACGGCCTCAGCGTCTTCGGCTCCTTCGCTCACCTCCTCAACTGCCTCATCTAGGGCAGACTCGGTGACATCCACAATCGCGTTTTTACTCTCTACATCTCCTTCTTCTGTCGGCCCAGGAAGCTTACTCGTCAACGGCTTCGGTGGCTCCAAGTCGGGAAATATCGCTTTTACATCCGACTCATCGGCACCATTTGGATCGTCGAACGAAGGGATGGTTTGATTTTCGCTGCTAATGTTGAGAGGGCGGGGCGGAAGATGTTGCGGTACAGGTAGAGGTAGAGGTACAGATGGCGGTTGAGGTTGCGGTAGAGGTAGAGGTAGAGTTTGCGGTGAGGGCAAAGGTAGAGGTTGCGGTAGAGGTTTAGGTAGAGGTTTAGGTAAAGGTTTGGGTAGAGGTTTAGGCAGAGGTTTAGGTTTGGGTTTCGCTCCGGTGACAATGCCTGCACCAGGGGGGACGGGCTCTTCATTGGGATTGGGAATAACGTTCTCGATTGGTAAGGATGCGGGAGCGGGAGCGGGAGCGGGAATGGGAGCAGGAGCGGGAATGGGAGCAGGACGACCATGACCACTACCGCCTAGGGATTTGCCCATGGGTTGGCCGGCAGGGGTGAGGATTTGACGGCGGTATAGCTTCGCCCCCATCATTGGTAGCGGCTTCTTATCTGTTGCCGTTGGCTCCTTTTTGTCGTCCTTTTCGGCATCCTTTTCGTCACCCTCATCGCCTTCGTCTGTGTCTCCCCCTTTCTTCTTCCTAAGCCCATGCTTCTCCAAATAATCATCGGGTTCCGGACCGAAAAGCTCCAGGACAGACTCTACATCAGCCACACCATCACTCGTAAAATTCTCCTTCTTCGACTCCGGTTCAACCGTTGGCTGTGGCTCAGCCGTCTTGTCCTGGCGACGCACAAGCCGGCGATTCTGAGACAAATCCTCCTCCTCAGAAGACCAATTTTCGGGCGCAGAGTCAGATGCGGGAACGAGAACGGCGTCTTCGTAGTCGGATTGCGCTTCCTTGGAGGATAGAGGTTTGGAATTTGGTTTGCGCGTTGGCGTGGACTCTTCGTCTTCGGTGGGGGCGGAATCGCCCTCTGTGGTAGAAGTAGAATCGTCAACATCGTCAACATCAGCATCCTCCTCCTCCTCCTCTTCCTCAGGCTCCTCATACTCCTCCTCCTCTTCCTCCTCCGGAACTTCACCTTCGGTACCGTCGGTTCCATCAAAAGTCGGTCCAGTCGGTCCAGTCGACCCCAATTCCTTATTCTTAAACACTGGTTGCGACAGCTTTCCGAAAATCGCTTCCACAGCTGCAGCAAGATCTTCTTCATCGTTCGGATCCTGCCTCTTGCTTAATCTGCGCTCCTCATACTCATCGTAGCTCGAGTAGTCATCCGCATGATCAGCATCAGTGTCAGCTGGGTATGACTTGGAGCTGGGGGTACTGCACGTGTAGACGTATTCGTATTCGTAGTCAGAATCGTCTTCGTCGTCGTCCGCATCCTCTTCTGCTGAATCATCGTAGGGATTGTGGGAGGGGAAGGCGTGTCGTTTTTGCAAGTCTGTTCTCCTGTCGAGGTCGTTGAATTGGTCGAAGGTATCTAATGTGTCTGTCGCGGCTGCGTCTTCGGGAAAAGCTTCAAACTCGTCCAAGGTATCCAACGCAGTCGTATCTTCGGGAAAAACTTCAAATTCGTCCAAGGTATCCAATGCAGTCGTGTCCTCGTCATCCACATCGAAGCCTTCCCAAAATTCTGGGGAATCTCCGCCAGGTCCATCTTCATCACGGTCGGGTGCGTCGTTCTGTGGACGAGTGTTGTCATCAGCGACTGGGGATGATTCGTCGGAGGTGTCGCTTGGGGTCGTGTCTTCATTGTCTGGGTCGAAGCCAGAGAAGTGCTCTTTGCGCTCTGGAGATGTGGCATCGTCATCGGCATCATCAGCATCAGCATCGGTATCAGTATCGGTATCGGTATCAGTATCGTCTTCGATCGACGGTGAGAGGATGTCGGAAATGCTCTCGTTGGAGGGAAAGCTGGTGCTAATGTTGTGTAGCGGGAATTCTCTGATCTCGCCGTCGGGATGCCTGGCCCCATCAGGGATATCTGAAGAATCGTTCGGATCGAATTCGAATGGGGTGATTGGAGTTTCGTGTTTGTCAACCAGAGATTCGGCTGCGTCGTCCTGACGCTTCCCCAAGTTCTTCAAAATGAGAACGGTGCTCTTCCAAGGCCGATGAGAAAGAAGCTCTTTCTGACCTGAATGCTGGTCCTTCGCTCCACCCTCAACCACCTCATGTCTGTTCTTAAAAGAGTCCAGTAGCTGCCCAACCAGCTGTACCAAACGGTCTAACTTTTGGCCAATTGTCTTAAACGGATCCTCCAACTTTCCGTTTGCACTCTGCGCCTCCTCAGCCACGGCCGAATCGAAGCTAGGTAGACCCGAGAAGCCAGACACTCGCTTCGTGTCCCTTGCGCCGTGCTCACCATCTTCAGCCATAGCCCCCAACTTCACATTGATCGAGTCGAGCATGGCGATCATAGGCGAGAGCGGGTCGCCATTCTCTTCGCCGGCATTGTGATTGCATTTTGACAGCCACAAGCTGAGACTGCGCTTAGTGGTTACAGAAGTGCGAGATGCGTAATGGCTAGAAAGCTTGTCGACAGCCGTGTTTAGTTTCGCAATCTTCGCGGAGATGATGTCGAGGGGGTTGGTCGTGGCTGCGAATACGCCACTCAGAGGCTCAATAGAGGACATCATCAACCCTAGATGCCTCTTGACAAGCTCTATAGTCGACCTCCAAGGCCCTCCTGTATTGTCGTCTGTGTCGGTACGGTGCTCATCCGCATCCTCACCGACAAAGAAGCTAAGCAACGTGTCAACACTCTCACTCAGCCCATCCAACTTGGCTAGAATGATGTCCAAGGGACTAGACTGCTCCCCAACTGTGTCAGACGTCTCAACATCATCTACCAGCTTCTCGCCGCTAGCAAGCCACGAGACAAAGTCCCGCTTATGCTTCCGGGCAACTTTGATATTGCCATCCTGGCACGTCATGCCGGTGGCGACTTCTCGTACAGCACCATATGTCCACACGCTTCCGGAATACTGACCGCAAGTGTAAAACTCCGTGGGAGACTTGCAGAGGAAGACGCCAGGCTCGCAGGGTTGTGTGCCGTTCGAGGGCGGTGAAGGGATGGATGTTGGCTCCGAAGTCGCGTTTGTGAAGCCCGCTGACGACGCGGCGAAGTGCTCATGGACGACAGTCGAAGTATACGTAGGGCTCGACGCTGGAGACCAGGTGAAACCCGCAGCCCCTATTACAGTCGGGTGATGTAAATGAGATGAGTGTGTGCGATGAGTACGAGTGTGGTGGCTGCCGGCGTGGTGTTCCCACGTTGGTTTGTGCTTGTGCCTGAACTTCTTCACACGTCTCCCATTAGATCGGTGTTCCCCATCGGAGTCATCATCCGAGATCCCCGCTTCAGGGGAGAGGAGGACGGCACGAACCGGTCCAATCCATTCTGGCTCAGTAACGTCCACACGAGAAGACGGAGCTTGGTTGACCTTGGAAATCTCGTCGACCGAGTCGTCTTCTAAGTCGTGAACGTCGTTTATCAGGCCGAGGCGGAGTTTTATTCCTGAGCCATGTTCCTGGCTACCACTGAGATCAGTCAAGCGATCACTGGCGGCTTCCGGGTCGACAGATTCAGGGACAAAGTTTGACGCATCGAAGTCGGCAACCCGACCAGGAAGAGCCGTGGGTTCTTCTTCTTGGGCCACTTCCCGAGTAGCGAATTGGCGGTTGAAGGAAGAGTCCCAACCGTCGCCGTATCCATACGAGTCTGCGTCGTTGTAGTGGTATTTCTCCTGCCTATCCATGTCACTGTCGTAGTACTGCTCCTCTCTATCCGCGTCACTGTGGTAGTACTTCTTCCTATCCGCATCATAGTTGCTTGCGTCACCTTCTTCGGCGTGTCCATGAGTGACATCCGCATAAGGATCGACGTACTCGGACTCAGCATCAGTGGCATATGTGGAGGCTATCGAGTCACTAGCCGACGCATAACTAGCAGCTGTCGTAGTTGCAGCATAGGGCGGCGAGATACACTCGGGATGCCATTGGCCGTCGTTGCATGCATTAGATGCCGGTGCTTCACCGCTGCTGTCGGTGTTGACGAGGACCTGGCTGTTGTCGCCGCCCTGCCACTGCCCATTGTTTCCAGTCGACGAACCTCCGTATGCACTGTCGGAAGAGGAGTCGCTGGAAAAGGAGTTGCTGGAAGACGAGTCGCTGGAAGAGGAGTCGCTGGAAGACGAGGAATCCACAGCGTATGCGGCAGACTCTCGGCCGACGCCCGTGCAAGCACTTCCATCGCGACGTTTGACAGTAGCAAAGGAAGCACTCATGCCATCGGCATATTCCACGTCGTATCCCGGCTCCGGAAAGTTCGCATCATGGGTCTCCGCCACGACGCAATCGTTGATGTCCTCGAGGTTCGCTACGAACATATCCGGAAGGCTAACCAGGGCTGCTTGAGCTGCAGCTGCCGTGGTTTCGATGTCGTAGTCGCCAGCCTGGTAGCCCCCATCTGCACCAATGATATCGACGACGGCACAGTTCATGTACATCTCCCTGTTGCCAACCTTGTTGAACCTATTTGCAGTTAGCAACCTCTACCCGATCTCTATTCAAGTGTGCAGCATACCAGGTCCAAGCCACCAAACATCGCGCAGTCTGCGCATACTCGGGGATCGTAAAGTTCCAACTCTTCTGTATCGGACAATTTCCAACCATACTCTTGATCACCTTAAAATTCTTCCCATTGTCACAGCTCATACTAATCTGACAGCTCCCACCACTGTGCGTAGCGCCCCCCTTGAGCGTCATCTCGTACGTCGAGCCCGCCGTGTACGTCGCCACCGGAACGAGCGGCGTGTTCCATTGGTAGCCTTTGCACGAGAAGTCGCTGCCGTCGGCGTGCAGGGGCGTCAGCATGTTGTAGTCCTTGGGCTCGGCGCTGCGGTTGCTGTGGGGGTCGCGGAGTGGAGAGGGGTCTTGCATTTGCATGTGGGAAAAAGCGAAGGGGAGGAGGATCGAAAGCGTACATAGCGTACGCTTGAAGGAGTGGGAAGCCATAGTGCACGGTGGGAGTACCCAAAGGCGATGGCCAGGCGTGAAGGGTCATGGTGGTGCTTTTATGGGAGGGAGTAAGGGATCCGAGGGTGCCGTTGCCCCTGGGTACGCGTAGAATTCCGGGGCGACATGCCTTGTTGTCAAGAGCGGGGATAGAAGGATGAGTGCTAAAGCGATGGGAAACGGAATCGATTAAAAAAAAGATAGGCAGCGGAGTATTTGAACGCGACTCAAACGCGGGACGATATGCTAGACATTATGACGCTTGTGTTTCTTCTTTGCTACCTCTGGAAGCTCTGGAAGCCCTGAGACTTCTGTTTCTCGTTGACCTGAGAGATGCTGTTCAAAGGGTCGCCTCCACATTCCGGCGCAGAAGCCGAGGAATGCATTACGAAACACTTCGTGCACTTCAGCGCCACTCTTACAGGACACCAGATGACTTACATGCCAGGGAGGCTCCGTGCAACGCCAAACAAGCTTCCACAAGCTTTCCAAGGACAACCAGAACTCGAACTCAGCCCAGTCGGAACGCACCCACATCCAACCCCGCCCTAATCCTCCAGTAAATGCGCAATATCCTTGTCCTCCTCCTCCTCCTGCTCAGCCAACAACCTTCTCTCCTCCTCCTCCAACTTGTTTCTAATGAACTTCCTCTGCCTCACCCTCGCCGTCTTACCCCACTGTCCCGGTTTCGCCTCCTCGTCCTCTTCAGTATCGCTCTCCTCGACGCCGGGTATCGCAAACTTCTTGCCCGTGCGCAGCTCATTGGGGTGTATGTCGGCGGGAAGTAGCTCTTCCAGAGCGTCGCGCTCGTGCTGTCGCTCTTGCAACTTTGCGCCGATTTTCATGATGTAGGGCCGAAGAAGAGCGTATGCGCCGAGAATTACGACGAGGCGGATGTAGCCTTGTGGCTTCATCGTGGTGAAGGCTTCTCTGCTGTTGCGGTAGAAGTTGTCGCGCCAGGTCGCGAGGGTCTCCCAGCTGGGGATACTGTCGGGAAGTCCTTCCATTGTGGGCGGTAATGTAGCTGCTGACTTCGTGCTTCGTTGCTTGTATTGGGAAGATTCCGCGATGGTTTGCGGTCGAGGGTTATTGTTGGGTTGACGCAATTGGTGGTGTGCGAGCGGTAAGGGTGTAAATAGATGTAGGTAGGGTCAGATGACGGACGTAGGAAGAGCGATTATATATGCTTGCGCTAAATTGTGTCCTTGGATGTGAAAAGATTCGTCCCTAGGTTCTGGGTTCAGAGCGGAATTCCCTCACCAAAAGTGTCCCCCGGGCGCAGGCCAATCGGCGTAAACCCGGCAAGACGCGTCTCCCAGCGCGTCCCAATACCTGCCCCTCCACCATCATCTCCGAATCGTCGCCAGAACCTCCAAATATGGCGTCAAACGATGCATCGGACACAGAGGAAGTAGGTGTACTGGTGGTCAAACCATTTGAATGGGCGAAATGCTAACAAAAACACTCTAGCGCCTCAAATCCGCCCTCTGGTACCAAATAGGCCAGTTCGTCGACGCAGAAGGTGCCGCCGAAGACTTCAATGCGACACCGCAATTCATCGGCGCCTTGACAGAACTTGTGTACACGCAACTAGGTACATTTCACCGCAACCAACCCTCCCCACTTCCATTAACCATCCACCCCAGCCAACTCCGCCCGCGACCTCGAAGTCTTCTCCAAGCACGCCGGCCGCAAGGTCATCAACACCGACGACGTCATGCTCCTCACGCGACGCAACGCAGATCTCGAAACCGTGGTGAAGCGAAAGTTGGATGAGATCAAGGCAGCGGATGGACGGGGGGAGAGTGGTGGTGCACAGCCGAAGAAACGGGGACGGCCGTCGGGGGCTGGCGCGGGTGGTGCAAAGGGGAAGGGGAAGGGCAAGGCGAAACAGTAGGAAGGGAATGCGTTGGTGTGCTTTTGATGGCGTTTTGGCGAATTGAGGGTACGAGTCGGTACTTGGATATGGATTTGGTATATACCCCTGGCGATAATGGTCACTTTTGGTTGGTGTACTGTTGTATTTAAGATGCACGCCTCGAAACAAGTATTGGATCAAGTGCGCCTTGCCGATTCTCTTTCTTAATGTTTTCACGGTCCACAAGTATGAAAAAGTATTGTTGAACATTTGATTAAGTATTAGGGTGGTAAATGTACTATACAACATTCTTGGACGTTAACAAGTACTCCGTTTCCTGGTGGTATAACGCTCATAAACATAAACAAAAACAAGCTCATAACACTCTCGTAAAGTGATATGATACAACAAGGACATCTGCTTCATCTGATACATACACCATTAAACCCCACAACCTTGCTTTAGTAGTTGGTAGCGGGCGTGTTGTTGTAAGTGCCAGTGGGCGCAGTGTGGTAACCACCAGTCAGAGGCTTGTGCGAGTGATCGTACGCACCATTGGGCGGTGCGACAGTGGACCCGGTGTAGGCAGTGTCGTGCGAAGGACGATAATCGTGAGTACCAGGGGCAAGCGTGGAACCTCCAGCACCGGCGACAGGGACAGCGCCAGCCATCTCAGCATCGCGCGTAGCGTGGTTCTTGCGGCCGCGACGACGACCAAAGAACTTGGGGCCGCTACCCTTGGTGTAGCCGTTGGAAGGAGACGGGCCGTAACGCTTTTCTTTCTTGTGCTTGCGACCAAGGCAGAACTGGACGAGAGCGGAGACGAGGAAGAGAAGACTAGGAATTGTTAGTTCTGGTCATATCATATAGAAGATGGAGAAACGTACGCAGCTGCGATCGCGACAGCGAAACAGGCCGTGTTCAAGCGGCAAGCGCTTCCCAACGATGCCGAGTAGGTGATCTGATTACCATCGCCATCAGATCCAAAGCCTTCCTTCGCGCCCGATGGTCCGTCTCCAAGAGGCGTGCTAACGAGTCCGGAGCAGCTGTGCGCGCCATCACGGGTGAGCACCGCAACAGCGACCATGGCGCCGACGAAGAGGATGTCAAGGATGATGCCGAGGAACGCGAAGAAAGTCTTTCCACCGAGGAAGCATGTCAACAGAACGGCGAAGATGGTGTAGAGGACTGCGGCGCCGGCAATGCCAGTGACGGCCTTGATATACGTTCCGATGACAAGGTTGCGGTCGGCGAGGACAGAGAGGAAGTAGCTGTAGACGCCGAGGATAATTCCTGCGCAGCAGAATTCAATCGCGTAGAGGATGGTTTGGAAGAGCTTGAGAGCTGCGCCGCCGAGTGCCATCTTGACGACTAATCAAAGTTTAGAGGAAGTGGAGATTGAATTGATAATTGATAGGAGTGGAAAAAGGTCGCAGGATTATAGTTATTTCTTAGGAAAAGTGACACAAAGGGCGACAAGGGAAAGGGGATTTATACACGTCGTCTGAACGTGGCCATGACGCAGCAGCCTTGCATTCCAGTTCCTGGCTGTGGCTGCCGCGATCGATGGCGATCAGGGTAGGGTTGCACGCGGCCAGATCGACGTCATCGGAGCCAATTTCCTTGGTGCCTTTCACCCGCAAAACCGCAAACCCTGGCAGAACCGCATGTGACGGCGCGCGCAGCTCTGAGATTTTCTCCGCCTAGTGCAGCAGCCGAGACGCCAATGCTTGTTTTCATCATAATTGCGAAAAGTCGATTGGATCGTCGTGCGGATTTTGCTCCGGCGCAGGCTTGCCGTGCACCCGAGACGTTGTGGTTCGTCACTGCTGTCGCCACAGGACGACGTGGTGGCCTGCTGAGCCACGAATTTGTCACGGATGAGGTGTAGGGCCTCTTGCTGGCTAGGACGATGAGGGTAGTAGTGACGTTGTACGATCGTGTCGTAGTTAGTGCAAGGGAGCGAGGAGGTATGTTGTTGTGCAATTTCGAGGCGCCTTCTAGACCGAGCCATCACAAGGTTGTCTCCGCAAGAAGAGATGAGCGGCTATTGTCAAAAGCTGGCATGCTTGGGTATTGTTTGGAAAAAGGAACGTTGCGAACGATTTAGCGCTTTCTTTCTAAACAGAAACTTGGATAGGGGCCGCCATCGTTTCTTGTGTGACATAAGGAGGATAGGCTGAGCGTTAGCTTTTTTGAAGGCATTTTGTACAACGTACGGTGCGCGAGCTGATGAAGAGGGGTATCAAAGATGACATAGTCGAGTACTAGATGTTGTCTTGACGATGAGCTAGCTGTAAGGTACTTAAAATCTCCGGTGCGCTAGCCGAATCCGATCCGAAGGATCTCGAGTGCTTTATGCGGCAATCGCAACAAAAGTGACTTATGGCTCCATATGTCTGCATAATTGACTTCATCGCATTTCATTATTGTACAAGAGAAGACTATAGGAAAAGACTTGGAAGCACCCCGCATTCCCAAAATGCCCGTGCTCCGTGCATCGTGCTGACGTGCTCGCGTACCTGATCAGTGATCTGACAGCAAGGTGCTCAGGTTGAACACCTCCATGTACACCTCACCCCCAAACTGAACGCTCCAGTATCCAGACTCTTTTCCCTGCAATTCAAGCTCCACCTGCCACCTCGACTAGAATCTTCACCTGGTTATCTTTGTCGTTGACCAGCGCCTTGAAGCCTTTCTCCTCCACCTCCGTCAACTTGATCCTTTCAGTGATCATATCGTGCGGCTTCATGCTGCCGGAGGAAATGGCATCCTGCGACCGAGTCAGCTTCGTTCGTCTTGGGATGGCTAGAATACCTACAATCACTTCCTGGAAGTCGCCAACCTGATACGTCGCAACGCCCATGTACTTCCGCTCCTTGAACGTCAAGTCGTTTGGAGTGATGGTACAGGCCTTTTCCCAGATGGCAATATTGACGATCGTCCCCCGCGCACGCGTGGAATGTATTGCCTGGTCCAGAGCAGCTTGAACACCAGCGCAGTCAAAGACGACATGCACGCCCAACCCATCGCAGAGCTCTCGGCAGCGCTTCACAACATCTTCCTTCGTCGGATCAATCACGTAGTGGGCGCCGAAGTTTTTCGCAAAGTCTTGTCGCTTCTTGCTGACCTCCGATACGATGATCTTCTCCGCGCCCTTCGCTTTCAGTGCTAGGATCACCGAGATCCCGATCGGGCCGCCTCCTAGGATTAGTACGGCGTCGCCCTTCTTGAAGGGACTGATCTTGACAGCATGCCATCCGACAGCCAGAGGCTCAATGAGCGCTAGAGAGTCAGCTTCAGTTACGATCGAGCTTTTGCGAGGCCATACCTCCGATTTCCAGCGGGACGTTGTCTGGGAGTCGGTAGAGCGTGGAGGTAGGCAGCACTATGTGCTCGGCAAGTCCACCGCCCCAGCCTGTTCGTCTTAGCTAATTTTAAACACAGATCTTAGCATCTCCGCTCACCACTCAAACCCACGAAACCGTTGCTCCAACAGCAATTATGGAGATCAGCTTCGCAGGAGCCACACGTTCCATCGTAGATGATTGGCTGCACAGCAACCCTATCACCCGTTTTGTAGTCACTAACGCCCTCGCCGACCTCCTCAATCGTCCCGCTGAACTCGTGTCCGAAAGTCAATGGGACCGTCTCGCCTGTAATGGGATGGGGCGTCGTGGGACACAAGTTTGGTCCGCCGAGGTACTCGTGCAAGTCTGAACCGCAGATGCCAACCCAGGCCGGTCGAATCTTGACCTGTCCTTTGCCGACTTTGGGAACTGGAATGTCTTCTAATCTCAGGTCGCGCTGGCCGTGGAAGCGCAAGGCCTTCATTGTTTCATCGCCAGCAGACGCCATGATTGTAAGTAAGAAGGGCGGGCGAGCGTTTAACCGAGCTGGGACTTGAGGAGCTCAATCAAAACTATGATACTGTGGATTTGAAGGCGGAGCAAGAGTTGGAACTGGGTGTGGAGGGAGAATTTGGACAAAAGAGAGGGCAGTGCTGATGAGAGAACGGGAGGTGAAGGCAGAAAGTCGTGGACACGAAACCGGTCGAACGCACATCGACAAGCCAACCTTCATGATTGAACTTCCCCGCCTCTTCACACTACATCCATTCATCCATTTGCCAGGAACGCGTGGTCATAAGCTTGCTTTGGAGCTTGATCGGGCGCGCCCGATACGGCATCCCGACCGTCTCGACCCCGCCATTTGGGAGGTTGATGCGGGGTAGCGAGGTTCAGTATCGTAGACCGCGGAGTCGACAACCTTTTCAGGTATTGAAGATGCCGTGGGTGTCTACGGGCACTCCATGTTCGATCACTCGGGGCGCTGCGTGTTTACGAGTGCTGGGAGATTGCCATTAGGATGGCGCCGCGAACAAGACCAGGTGGGGAAGATACAAGTGCTTGGCGAACATTCCGATCGATCTCAAAACAGTTCATCTCGCGCGACAATGGCAACGTCCTGGACGTTTGAAGTTAGGAAAGATCCAGAAGATGGGCGTTCATATAGTTTGCCAAAAGCATGACATGCATGGGTATCGGAACCTAGCGTGAGGTTCTCCGACATCCGAGCCGACCATCGGAAGGAGGGCGCCAAGTCATTCGAGAACCCACGCTACCCAGCAGCGTGGGGTATCTGTGAGCCTGTACGAGATGACGGTATATCAGGAATTTCGATGCTGTTGCCAGGCACAATGCGATGGTGGCTGCTACTCTGACCTTCCGGATACGTCGATAGGACTACTCGATCAGATCTCAGATTGCTCCCAAGATTGAAGCTTTCGGGAATTACTCTAGACGTCACCTCCGGCCAGACCGACAGCTCGCCGCACGTTGACGCTCTGGTGACGAAATAGGCAATTGTCCGCCCGCCGACGCGACAATAAAATACAGCGGCTCTACGGCGCCCAATCAGCAGAACCAACGAGCGCGTTCGCCGACGATGGATGGAGCCGACCCAATATTCTGCTGTCATGACCTCACTGGCGGGCTGATATGGGCCGAGAAGTCACGGAGCTTGCGAGATGCTTTCAGTTGAAATACAGCAGCTGCCCCTCAAAACACCCATTTCCTGCCCCTCATCTGATCGCAACTTTACAAAACTTCTCTCTACGCGCAATTGATACCCAATTCCACACTACAACTACACATTCACAGCCACAATGGGTTACCCTGACACCACCGACGCGTTTGCCGTCACTGATATCAAGAAGTGGAGCGAGTTCACGCGCAAAGACGTGAGTTGTGTCGACATGACAGAGGATGGGATCGGCTGCTAACAAGCTGCGCAGCTTCCCCTCAAGAAGTTCGAGGAGACCGATGTTGACATTGCCATTGATGCGTGCGGTGTCTGCGCTTCCGACGTCCACACCATCAACGGCGGCTGGGGCGACGACCTCCCGCTCCCGCTCTGCGTAGGCCACGAGGTCATCGGCAAGGTCGTCAAGGTCGGATCCGCAGTCAAGAACGTTAAGGTCGGCGACCGCGCCGGTGTGGGTGCACAGATCGGTGCCTGCCTCACGTGTGACCAGTGCAAGAATGGCCAGGAGAACTACTGCCCCAAATCAGTCGACACATACCGCGCGAAGCACACCGACGGCACCGTCGCACAGGGTGGTTACTCCAGCCACATCCGTGCTCACGACTACTTCACCTTCAAGATCCCGGATGGTCTTGACACCAACCTTGCTGCTCCCATGCTGTGCGCTGGTCTTACCACATACTCGCCTCTCAAGAGGTTAGGATGTGAAAAGGGCAAGAAGGTCGCTATTGTTGGACTGTAAGTACACAAGTGACCTCTAGGAAACTCAGAGCTAACAATTTCATAGCGGAGGTCTCGGCCACTTCGGTGTTCTCTGGGCCAATGCGCTCGGTGCGGAGACATATGTCATCTCGCACTCCGCGAACAAGAAGGACGACGCATTGAAGCTCGGTGCTAAGGACTTCATCCTCAGCAACAAGGAGAACTGGGCCGAGGCCTGGAAGTTCCAGTTCGACATCATCCTCAACTGCGCCGACGCTACCGACAAGTTCAATCTCCCCGACTACTTCTCCACCTTGAAGGTCAACGGTACCTTCCACATGGTCGGTTTCCCCGACAAGCCGCTGCCCGCGATGATGGCTCAGGCGTTCGCTCCTAACGGATGCTACATGGGTGCCTCGCACATTGGCAACAGGCCCGAGATGGAGGAGATGCTGGAGTTGGCTGCGAAGCAGAACATCAAGAGCTGGGTCGAGACGATCGAGATTGGCGAGAAGGGCCTTAAGGAGGCGGTCGAGAGGGTGTATAACAACGACAACGTGCGCTTCAGGTTCACAATGACCGGCTATGACAAGGTCTTCGGCAAGAGGGCGTAGAGTCCTGCTTTGGTGAACGAGAAGCGTAGGAGACTTCGTACCCTTTATAGCTAGCTGCCCATACCGTGATAGACTTAATGAATGAATGTACGCTCCCATCCTGACCCTGTCGAGTCGTGAATAATCTTCTTGTCACGTTGCGGTACCCCGCCATGCACGGACCATTGGTCGCGTCCCGTCGCGTCGCGCGTCGTTACTGCCCCGCCAGAGCTGCACCTCGATCGCCCAGTTCTCAATTACCACCGATCGCAATAATATTTATTCAAAGCCGCGCACAGAAGCACCACCATCCCATCACCTCACCATCCAAAGGCCCCAAACCCGCACCAACAATGCCATCCATCCCCCTCCACCCCCACCCTCTCGCCCTCACAACCACCACGCCAAACCCCCTCCCACCCCTCCTCCACACCCCAACCGGCCTCGCCCTCCTCGAACTCCAAGGCGACATCCGCTTCCCGCCGACGCCCTCCGCACCCACCACCCTCATCGGCAAACTCGTCTTCCCGCTGTACAATCCAGAGCTGCACGGGGCGGAGGACACAAAGTGGATGAAGAAGGCGTACTTTTATGTAGGTGGGAACCAGAGGTTGGCGGGGGAGGTTAAGAAGCTGGGGAAGCCTTATGCGGTTGTTGGGTTGAGGAGGGGGGGTGGGGATGGTGATGCGGTTATGGGTGGGGTTGGTGGGGATGGGGATGGGATGCGGGATGAGGGAGAGGGAGAGGCGGAGGCGGAGGAATTGGAGATCTTGCAGGTGGTTAAGTATAAGGTTGTTTTTTCTTCGAGGCCGGAACCTGTGGGTGGGGAGGGGGAGGAGGGTTGAAGGTTGAGGATGGGCTGGGGTGGTTTGGAAATTGGTGCGCTGTTGTGTTGTGCTTCGCGCATACGAGCGTTGGCGGAATGGGATTGAGCATACCGTGAGCATACCGTGAGCATACGCCCTACTCTGGTAGGAGCATACGAAGTACTGACATCGGAAGGATATCGTTGCGGACTCGAATCAGCGACTCAGCCACGCGAAGCAACCGGTAGTCGCTATCACAACCCGCCCTTTACCATCGCAGCACTCGCCCGTAGACAGCGACTCATCTCTTCTGCGCGCACGGTTTGAACAGACAAGCGCACCACCACTGTTTGCATGGAAACGAAAAGTCGCAACACTCCCACACATGCGCACCCCCGCGTCAAACATCCTATCACTACCACCCCAACACTCCAATCAAGAATAAGCCGAGGGACCCACACACCGCCCCGTTTGACCATCGCCATGGTCCATGATGGTTCGCATATCCACAACATGCGCCACACGCTCGTGAAACCGGGATGAAACCCTGCACAGTGACCAGCACAGGCGCTGTTGCAAACCAGTTCCCGCCCGGTCCCGACAAAAGCTTAGTTGGACGACTTCCTTAGAAACAAGGCCGCCAAACGGACTGTGCCTGAAGAAGAACTTGACAAGCGTCCAGAGCAGGGAGAGCGGGCAGGAAAGTCACGATGCAAGACGCCAGTTTTTAAAAGTGACAGTTATCATTATCTCATCAGGGTTCCCAACCCAGGCCGTAATACGAACAGATCAAAAAGCAAACTATGCACACTCCCAGCTCGGTCACAGACCAGTCAGCTATCACGCTATCCATCCCCATTCCCATCTTCCCATTCGTAAAGGACAGACATTATGACCATTCCATGCAACCCCGCGTCTATTTACATGAGATCATCCACCAGCTAATATGCTTTTTTTGTATCCCCCAGGCTCTCCTCCAGTGGCTGTGACCGGCTCGGTAAAGGTGCTCAAGCAAGACTAATCACTTAGGCGTTGAAGAGGTCGTCGCCGAGGAGCTCGACCTCCTCCTCCTGGTCATCGTCGGTGAGGACGGGGCCGTTCGCGGACGCCTGCTTGGCTTCGCGCTTGTTGGTGGCAGCGGTGGCGGGGACGGCGGCACCAGCGGCGTTACCAGCGACGGGTGCAGCGGCGGCGGCGTTACCAGCGTTGCCAGCAATGGGTGCAGTGGCGGCGGTGCCAGCGGTGCCAGCGGTGCCTGCGGTGCCAGCGACAGGGGCAGCGGCGGCAGTTCCAGCAGTGCCTGCGACGGGAGCAGCAGTGCCAGCGGTGCCAGCGGTGCCAGCAACGGGAGCAGCAGCGACGGGAGCGGCGGCTTGAGCGCCTGCGGAACCAGCTATGAGGAATCAGGAATTAATTGATGAGTTGAAGAGTGAAACATACCGACAGGAGCCGCGGCAACGGGGGCGGCAGCAACAGGAGCGGCAGCACCGGCGGCACCACCAGCGACGGGGGCAGCGGCAACAGGAGCAGCGGCACCAGCTAGAGAGTGGTCAATGAAGCTCTGGCAGAGTAGGGGAAAGACCAAACGTACCAGCAGGAGCAGCAACAGCGGCGGCGGAGGCCATCTGGACAGGCACACATCCACCGAAAGGACCAGCACGAGCGGGGTTCTCGCAACGGACCATGCAGACACCGGTCTGTCCAGCAACAGTACCAGTGCAAGTCTGGTCAGCCGGGATGGCGGCAGTGAGAGGGAGATCCTGCATCTGCTGGTCGTTGTTGCGGCCACGGGCATTGCCGTCCACGTTCTGGGTGACCTGGATCGGGGTCCAGTTGGTACCCGTGCCGGTTGCGTCGATCATGCAGGTGTAGGGGCCCGCACCGTCACCGTTGACTTGGTGAAGAGTCATCATGAGCTCGCCGCCCGCAGAGACCTGGGGAAGAGCGTCGCCGCTCATGGCCATCACTGCGGCGGTGCCGGTCTCGACGTCGTTGTCGCCTGCACCGAGAGTCTCACCGCAGGTGGCGGCGGCATCACCCTTGAAGCGGGTGGCATCCTGCTGGAAAGGCTGGCGTCTCGTGCCGTCACGGGGAGTAGCCGGGTCAACTGCTGGATGTCAGATCGTGTGTTGCAAAGGGAGGCAGTGAGGAAAGGATGGTTGTCTCAAGACTGGGAGTGGGAAGAGGGGAGGGATCTAGACGTACCACCGATGGCGGAACCCTGACCGCCGGCATCACCAGTGGCACCGATGATGGCTGCGTGGCCAGCCACGAGCTTGGTGGTGGCCAAAAGGCCGAAGGAAACAATGGTGGAGGTGGAGAAGAGCATCTTGAACCGGTCAGATGGGATATTAGATGAATGGATAAGAGGACAAAAAGATTAAAGTGAAAGTAGGTAGTGATTAGAAGTGGAAGGCTGGATGTTGGATGGGGATGCTGGATGGGAACCTTGAGAGCTGATGCCTTTCTTCCTGTCGCGGTGCTGTCCTCATTTATACAAGTTGGGCCCTTGGAGAGGACCGAGCTACGTCGAGGGCAGCTACTATTGCGATTCGTCAATGAAGCACCGGACATGGGTCTTCCGCCTCGTCGAGTGGGATTGTTTTGGCCAAGGCGTGTGAGATCGATGGGCCAGGCTGGCGATGGTTAGCAAACCTGTGCTTCGCGACGTGCTTCGGCTACAACGGCGCAGAACGAAACGTGATTGAAGCAGGGATAGTGGCTACAAACATTAGTCTAGCTGTTTCGTACAATTGTTAACACATTAGAAACTTGGAGAAACTGTGTTTGGTCAATGCCTAACGGACCTTGCGACTCGAATGGAAGCTGTGATGAAACTGTGGCTAAAGGTTCCGTGGGCGGTGATTCGACAGTGCCGAGGAAATGTAGCTAAAAAAAAACTATATGGGTTGCTGATAACAGCATAGTCGTACTAGGTCCTGATACGCCAGGATGTGAGAGGTTGGATGTTCGATGCCCGAGGTTGCATAAGCTTCGCTTCGTCTGAAGATCCGAAAGCTTGGTTCTCGACTTAATCGTCCGGCTGTGGCTGGTGAGACTTGGACACTTGGAGCAAGCCGAAACCCGAATATCTCTAGGAAGCATTTCGAAGGGCCAAAGAGACCGACAGCCGATTGGTGATTCGCTACCCAGGCTGACAGAAAGTTCTCTATGGGTGACTGCGAGCGTCGACTGACTTCTTGTGTATTACACGGGTATCTTGTTGCAATAGCGATGATATAATATTGCCGTGCCTAGGCCTGCGGGTCCTAGACGCCGCGGAGGACCCAGAAACAAGCGGCGCCCAGTCAGTGTCCAGTTGCAAGAATTGAGTTTGCTGCCCGTTCTACTCCGAGGCGGTGCAGAACAAGGTGACCCTAGGTCCGTTTGTAGTTTTGTCAAATATGAAGCGAGATGGCCCATGAAGGACTAGTTTGGCCGGGAAGCGGCATCGTGAAGCATTCTGGGGACAGTTTGTAAGGATTGAGGTTTCGCTCTTCCATATCCGGATTAGTGCTGTGCCGCATCGGGGTTTCACACATTGCCATGACCGCCGAGGTAGATCTGGGGAACGTTTCTACTCTCTCGGGACGGCGGTTTTCCGGCGGGCATGCGGCGTGGTGTTTGGTGATGTGGAAGGATGCTATTTGTGGTCGCAAAGCAGGAGAGCATGGCCATGAAGGTGAGAGGTGAGTCTCTGAATTTCTTACGTAAGGTGGTCCATGCGCCCTTGCGGAGCTTTGTGGGTTGTGGCGGCTCGCATCGCCTCACCAAGCCCACACAGAACTACTGTCACCTTGAACATCCAGGTTAATTGTATTGTCTATCTGTATTGCGCATACATCGCGCGGTAGAGAGTAAGGTTGCTTTCCAAGACGATCCGCTACTGCCATCACAAACTCGACCGCTTCCCTCGTATCTCACGACCTTCGCATTCGTCTTTCATGAATGACTTTCCAATCCCCAAATTGGTATCTGGTCTCCAGAAACTGAACCTGTATTCCGAATACGACCAGCACTTATCCAGCCACAAAGCTTTGAATCTATGTCGACCACCTAGTGTTTTTATATATGGTTAAACACAGCCCATCAGTCATCAAGAACATGCGCCCGTTTAGAACCGCATCTGACATTCAATTGTTTCCGTCTATAAGGCATCTGTCGCTCCAGTGAAACTATACAGTTCGTTGCCAGGACCGAAGCGTCTCCAAATAAATTCGCCAAAACCCAGCAGACCTCCCATCTTCGACTCCGATGTCCAAAAGAATCGGCACACTCGGCAGTGAAGACGGTGTTCGACCAACTGCAACATCGCAATCAGAGGATTTATCGGATGTGCACGTGCGCTTTCTGATAGTCTATTCCCGACATATTTCCTATCGAAAGGGATTGGGTCACACAATTACCAGGATGTACGCGAAGCTGATAGGCTATCCCAAGGTTACAATGCTCACAGATGCTATCAATTCTTCCGCGAAGTACTTCCTCCCTCTTTCGGTTAGTGCTGTCCCCTCACTTGGATGATCAGCTACCCCGGTTCATTCATTTATCTTGGTATCTGCATGAACGCAACCTACCTCACACTCTGCACCTCCACATATGAGAGCAGCGCAGTGCTCTGCACGGGTCTTACCTTGTGCTTTCATGTCTCGCAGAGCCCGTTAAGTACCCATTGTCGACGTTGATCAAATACAACAGGACGATCTTGAACACACGAGGCCCCACCTCCCAAAGCACAAACAGCGGCCATAATCATGAGTGACCACCAGGTGGAGAAGGGTGCGCACAGCGCTTCGGTCGAAGCTACACCTGTCAAACTGACCGAGAAAACACATCAATGGGATCCGAACTTACGTCAAGATAAGATCGATGAATTGCTCTCGGCAACACGTGATGGTGACCCGGAGGCAATAAAGAAGGCGCAAGCAGATTTCATCGAAGATTCGCCGTACGAGGAGGTCAGAGCTGCGGTCAAAAACACGGATGGCGGCGAGCCTGCGAATACGGTTCGAGCCTGGATTCTCGGTCTGCTGTTTGTCACGATGGCATCTGGCATCAACATGTTTCTGTCAATGCGCAGTCCAGCCATCAACTTTCCAAACATCGTTGTTCTGTTGTAAGTAGCTCGATGAGCTGGTAGAGCATGCTAACTCCCGCCAGGCTAGTGTATCCTTGCGGTGTTGTGTGGGCCAAAATTGTATCGACAAGACGATTCCAAGTCTACGGCTTACGCTGGACTTTAAATACAGGGCCTTTCAATATTAAGGAGCACACGGTCATTACAGTAAGTGTTGTTCCCACCTGGTCGGTTGTGCACTCACAGGTTCTAGATCATGGCTGGTATAAGTATTAACTATGCTTACTCCACTAATGCACTCCTGGCTCTTTTGGGAGAGCCTTTTTACAACCTCAAGATGTCATGGGGCTTTCAGTTGCTTTTCACATTGAGTAGCCAAGTGATCGGGATTGCACTGGCAGGACTGTTTCGCCGCTTTCTCGTAAGATCGCAGGATTCCGATTTGAACAGAGGTCCTAGCGCTGACTGAAGACCTAGATATGGCCGGCGGCGCTCTTGTGGCCATCCCAATTCTCGAACGCTGCTCTGCTGCATGCTCTACACGACCAAAGCACGGCCAAGTCAAGCGTTAATGGCTGGACTGTGGGCCGGACACGGTTCTTTTGCTACGTCATGGGTGGCATGTTCCTCTATTACTGGCTTCCGGGAGTCATTTGGCAGGGTCTCAGTGTGTTCGCGTTCGCTACTTGGTATGTGCGGTTCCAAGAAATTTGAATATTTTCTCTCCTAACGCGGATCAGGATCAAGCCAGACAACGTTGTTGTGAACCAATTATTCGGTGGCTTCACTGGGTTATCGCTGATCCCGTTGACCTTTGACTGGACGTACGTCTCGAGCTATTTACAAGATCCTCTGCTAGCGCCAGCACATGTCCACATCAATACGCTTGTTGGCTTGATCATATTCGTTTTGATCACAACCATCGGAATCTCATTCAGCAACACCTGGTACGGCGATTTTCTTCCGATCAACACGTCCACCACCTTCGACAATACGCAAAATGCATACAACGTCACCCGAATTCTTGGGCCAAACTACACATTTGACCTTGCCAAGTACAAGCAGTACTCTCCAATGTTCTTGGCTCCCACGTTTGCTTTGAACTATGGACTGAGCTTTGCCGCTCTTACGAGCGCAATTGTTCATGCCGTCATCTTCCACGGTAAGGAGATTATGTACAGATTCAAAGCTGGACGCAACCAAGAGCCCGATATTCACATGAAGCTCATACTCAAATATGCGCCTTGTCCGGACTGGTGGTACGGGATTCTCCTGCTCGCATCGGTAGTGCTCGGCCTAGGCACTGTCCTTGGGTACGACTCACAGCTTCCGTGGTGGGCCTACTTTGTCTCGCTACTCCTTGCATTCGTATTTACCGTCCCAACTTGCCTCATCTATGGATTGACGAATATCCAGCTCTCGCTCAATGTAATTTCGCCATTCATCGCAGGCTACATGATCCCGGGCAGACCGATTGGGGTTATGATCTTCAAAGTCTACAGCACCATCATTGTCGGACAAGCACAATACTTCTCGAGCGACCTCAAGCTTGCACACTACATGAAGGTTCCACCCAAAACAGCTTTTACTGCGCAGATTGTCGCGACCGTTTGGGCAAGCATCGTCCAGATCGCGGTCATGAATTGGACCTTGGGCAACATACCTGATGTTTGTTCGCGTCTGCAAGAGGGCCACTTTACCTGTCCCAATGGACGCGCCTTCTTTTCGAGCAGCATTACCTGGGGCGTTATCGGGCCTCATCGCATGTTTGGACCCGGCTCCACTTATTCTGCTATCCACTACTATTGGCTCGTTGGTGCTGCGCTCCCTATCATCTTTTACTTCCTCATGCGCGCAGCTCCGAAGTCTCCGCTACGCTATCTGAACGCTCCCGTCATGCTCGGTGCAATGGCATGGTTACCACCCGCGTCCCCGCTCAGCTTTTCCTCGTGGGCAATCATCGGACTCATCTTCAACTACTGGATCATGCGACGATGGTCAAGCTGGTGGGACCGCTACAATTACCTTGCGGCTGCAGGTCTAGACTCTGGCCTTATCCTGTCAACGGTCGTCATTTTCTTCGCGATTACGTTCAAGGATTACCCTCTACCGAACTGGTGGGGGAATTTGAAGCCTTATGAAACTATGGTACGTGCCGTATGGATCTCTGTCAACAGGAAGAGAGTGCTAACTTTACTTATAGGATTACTTGAATACCGCGATACGTAAGACTGTAGCCGAAGGTGAGACGTTCGGCCCAAAGAGCTGGTGACCGGGAAGAATTTGGGAAGCAAAATACTGACTACTCCGTTCGCACCTGATGAACGTGCATATACCATCTCTCGAACGGCATTAAAGCGCTATCAACGAAACCAATTGACTTCGAGCTGTTCTGTTGGGTGTGGCTTATGGTGAGGACCGAGTCAGAATCCTCGTCTGCAAGACTCATGTAGGCGGCCCTTAGAGCATATTGTGTCATGCTAGACCCTACAATATCTTGCAATTACGACGCATTTGTCGAGGTTTGAAAGCTGGAATCTCTCAAAGCATGTATGGACTCTACACACTCAAGCCGAGCTAGCACGCAATAGGAAGGTGCTTGTCACTTCCGTCTTCCCGCTTCCTCGCTTCCTCGCTCCGACGTCATCCCGAACTTCGGGATTGCGCCGCAAGATTCTTGTAGACATGATTCTTCGGCTGACCTCTGCCGATTTCTTATCATAGCTTTGCTCAGGTTGGCATTACTACACAGCGAGATAACACTCTATCAATGCCGTTGATACAAAGAAACCGAAGATAAACAATCTGTCTAGCATGTCATATTCGCTCAGGCGTCCGTAAAGGATGACGTTAGCCCGCGGGCAAGCCGTACATAAGAGATATACTTCTCGCTAACAAGTGGTAACGCATCAACATCGATTCACCAATATATTCATTGCTAAGAATAAACCTTCAGGATGTTGTCAGCGCCATTCACTTTGGCCGCAGCGCTGCTCTTCAGCAACCTCGCGGCAGCACAAAACATGCCTTTCGATTCACGAGAGGCTACCATCGATACAGTACATCATTCGCTATATTCCGGCCTGTCGACATGCCGGGAGGTTGTCTCGTCATTCATCGCACGTATCGAGGCGTTCAACAATCGCACCAACGCCATCATCACACTCAATCCTAATGCTTTGGATATCGCGGACTCCCTTGACGAGGCCCTTGCAGCTGGTAACTTTACCGGATCACTTTTCTGCGTTCCCGTACTCCTCAAGGACAACTACGACACGGCGGATATGAAAACGACTGGTGGCAGTCTGGCTCTACGCGATTCGCAGCCAACGAAGGACGCGCCGAGTGTTGCCGCATTGAAGAATGCTGGAGCCATCATTCTCGGGAAAGCGAATCTTCACGAGCTTGCTTTGGAAGGCATCAGCGTTTCTTCTCTAGGTGGACAAACCGTCAACCCTTACGACTCTACCCGAACACCTGGAGGAAGCTCAGGTGGCACTGGAGCAGCGGTCGCGTCATCTTTCTGCGTTTTTGGTACTGGTACGGATACGGTCAATTCATTGCGTAGCCCTGCATCCGCCAACTCGTTGTTCAGCATACGACCGACGCGCGGCTTGATCACTCGCACTGGAATCATCCCTATTTCAGTAACCCACGATGTTATTGGACCCATTGCACGCTCCATCAAAGACGTGGCTGTTGCTCTTACCGTCATGCAATCTTCGGGATACGATGCTGCCGATAACGATACAGCTCTCGTACCTGTTGCAAATAAGAACATCGACTACGCTGCTTCCCTCTCGAGCAGCTCGCTTAAAGGCCTTCGAATTGGTGTCCTAAACGGCTTCTTCAACCGCACTTCCTCCTCAGAAGTCACCCCCGTGAATGAGGCCATGGACGACTTCACGCAAAAACTCGAATCTGCAGGCGTCACGCTTATTTCCATTAACGAGACCATATATAATGCGACAGCCATCCAAGCAAACTACGATGTCCAGCGCTTCGAGTATCGGGAGCTAATGGATCAGTATCTGCAGCGCTCCTCGCTATCTGGCGACCACCCTTCAACCTTGAGCGAACTGTACAGCCGTAAAGCGGCGAACGGAACAAAGGGCGAATTCCTCGTCCTTCCATCACAGTACGAATACGTCAACACAGCCCTCGTATCCTCGACTGGAAACGCCACATACCTCACCCGTCAAGCTGGCATCCGCAACCTCACACTCGCCCTACAGAACACATTCGCTTCCAACGACCTCGACGCAATCATCTATCCGGAGCAGAAGAACCTCGTCGTGAAAGTTGGCTCCGCATCGCAATCAGGGCGGAACGGAATCTTGGCGGCGCTCGCAGGGAGTCCTGTTGTTACTGTTCCTGTTGGCTTTAGTGATGCGACGGAGGAAGCGCCGGTTGGTGTGCCGATTGGCATGGAGATTTTAGGCAGGCCGTGGAGTGAGGAGAAGCTATTGCAAATCGGGTATGGAATGGAGATGTTAGGGAAGGTGAGGAAGTCGCCAGAGTGGGCAAAGGAGGCTGTGGAGGTAGGAGAGTATGAGAGTGTGCCGACGATTGTGCCGGATACGCCGGGGATTCCAGATGCGTATCCGCTGGGCACGCTATAGGAAGACTACCTAATCCAGCAATCAAATATGATACAGTCTGCAAGTTAAAGATATTAAGTTAGATGGACTTGATTCTCCCAACTTATGGGGACGACCCATTCCCTACCACTAGAAGACGACTCCCTGTAACGATTCTGCATCAGCTCTCCGCTCGCTGTTTTCCATCTCCACAACCGAATGTAAACGGCAAACTCACGCCTTCAATGCGATGTTCCCCGAGGCTCAGCTCATGCTGCCACGCGCTTAAACAGGAGCAACTTTCTTGGATCCGGCGTAGACTGCCTTCCGATTTCAATATTAGGATACCTCACCTTACTCCCATCCTCATTCTTAAAGTCGAAATCAAGCAGCAACCTCGCCATGATCATCTTAATCTCATTCGCCGCAAAGAAACGTCCAGGACAAGCATGTCTTCCATACCCAAACCCGAGATTCTGCTCGTTTGTCGTAACAAACTGGTTGCGTGCATGATCCGTCCCCGTGCCGCCTTCCCGCAGCTTGGAGAAGCGGAATCCATCGAAGGTCGAGCTGTCGGGAAAGAGAGCGGAGTCATGGTAGACGGCTTGAGAGGCTACTTCGACGTTGATGCCTGGAGGAATATATTGGCCATTGGAGAGGGTGAAGCCTTTGAGGACTTTGCGGTTGAAGGATGTGGAGCCTGGGGGGTGGAAGCGTGCGGACTCTTTCATGAAGCTGTCGAGCTTGACCATTTGTTGGAGACCGCGTGTGGTGATGGTGCCGCCGTGTTCGGCTAAGACGGTGCGGATTTCCTCGCGGAGGGGCTCGATGTACTCGGCACCCTTCGCTGCGAGGTCGTAAAGTCTGTGCACATGTCAATGGCCGCGAGAATGAACCAACGAGGGAAAATACGCACATGTTAGTGGTGGTCAGCGTAGTGGTATGTATCGCCCCGAAGATGAGGCCCAATTGTAACTTCACCAGGTGCTTCGTAGAATGAGTCCCGTAATCTGCACGTCGACTCATGAACCAACACAGCATATCATCGGGCTTCTGCCAGTTGGGGTCCTTGGCCTCTGCCTCCTCTCTCGCTCGGATGACCGGGAAAAGGACATCGTGCGCCATTTGCTCTCGCTTTTGCAACCGCTTTAGTGTCGCGAGGCGCGGTGCGAGAATGGGGCGGAGCCAGGGGCTAGTTTGCTTGATTTCTTGCTGCAAGTTGATTACATCCATCGTATAGTTTACGGCGCAGTCCACGTAGTCTTTATTACGGCACAGCTCGGGCCCAACGAAGACACGACCTGAGATCTTGGCCACCATGGTAGCCAGGTTCATGTAAATCGGAACGGGTGTCCAGTCGTCACATCCAGGCATGTCGTCGCGTATGGTATCCTTGACTTCGTCGTAGACCACGGGGTTCAATCTCGCTGTGACGTGTCAGTCCTCAAGCGGTTGAACAACGGTCGATGCAGTCAATATTACCGAGGCCAGGTGTAAGATCGGCTTTGATCGAATGGAGCATAAGTGGCGATTCCGTCACCAGACCTGTGTACTTTACCTCCATGATCTGTCGCTGTTAGCTGCCATTTTGCAAAGATATGCAGGCTCCACCTACATCTCCGACAGCAGCGGGTAAACTAAGGACAGAGTCGGGCAACTTCTTCAGTTCGGCTAGGAATCGAGGCGCGACAACGATATTTTCCCCGCCTGTGAGGCTCAGTGTCAATTCTGATCAACTAGGAAGGCCAACCAACCGTTGTCATTTTCGATCCGGTACACGACGTCCTTGAACTGTTTGAGCTTTAGTTTTGCTTCTCGAGTTATGGAGGCGCTGGTTGCAGACCTTCTTATATCCATCCATATAAAACCGCTTCGCTGACTGCATGTACGCTTGCCGTTCCTTCTGGCCTGAACTTGAAGTGTTCAAGACGGGAAGCTTCGAGAGCTGGAACCAGTACTTCAGCTGCGGAAACAGCAGACATGCCGCAAGGAAGAGCGTAGTGACGACTACTGTCTGTAGCGTGTGTGAAGCTGCTGAAAGCGTAAATTCCTCCATTTTTGTCGAATTCACTGTAAGGGGTTGGAAGTTGCAGGTGAATCGAGAGGTGGAAGCTGTAGATGAAAGAGGAAGGACCCAAACGGGCCGTTATATTAGCCGCCACATCGCATCCTCGCAACTCGCACCATCTCCCTTGTGCCGGGAATCCAACTGGGATAATTATACGACCCGCAAACCCCCCGGGTACACTACTGTATGTCTCACAGGATATGCGTCCGCAAACAAAGGCACCGACTCGTGCGGCTTAACCAAAATTCGACAAGCGCCCGCAGATCCCCCAACCGTCGCCATAGCCGTCCACTCCAGTTTAATTGCAGCTCTTCGCAAACGCTCCAGCCAATAACAACATGCTGAGTACGTCAAACGAGTCGTCGCTTCGGGGCATCTGTGAATTGTGGGGTGGAATACGCAAACGCGGAGAGATCTCCTCGCCTTCGGGTTCCGGGTCCTGCTGTTGCCGAAAGTTCGTCGGCGCGGTGTTACTTCATTTCAGTCGCTAGTGGATCGCTGATGACAGGGTTGCGAGCTTCCCCTGAATACGAGTGCGAGTGCAGTACATACTATGCTGTGAGACGTTGGATCGATGATCCTCGGTTAAGGCCATGCGCCCAATCCAAGACTTTATGTTCCCATCTCAAATCATTTCGTGTCGACAAACCGGGGGATTGCAGAAGAATTTTATTTGTGAGCTTTGTGGAAGGTCTTGCGAACCATCAATTCTGATAATTGCGTATCTGCAGATTGCTTATTGCCCGCGCGAACTGCAGCACTTGGGCATACATTGAACTTGAGAGCGAGTGTGACCCAGGTGCGCTTCCAGAGAGTATCGGAATAGGCCACGCGACATTCGAGTTGATCGATGCCCAAGAATATGATGGAGCTCGGTAGCCAGAAGGTAATTGGTCGGACTCCTGATCTGTTAGCCGCAATAACGACGCCATAATAACCATAATAACAAATCACCAGCCCAGAGTCCCGCGAGATATCGGGAATCACGTTGCACATAGAACCGTCTTTCAATGGCAGAGATTGCTGGAAGCTTGTCCGACTACATGGTCAATTTTCGGAGGGACTAGATACGGATAAGTTTGATCCAACAGTTGTAAGCGGTTCGATCATCTGCACTGAGCAAATGGTCGAGATCGTAAGGTGGAGGGTGCTGCCGATTTTGATCGCGAAAGCCGCACTCGCATTCCAAAAGCGACATACACTCCCATTGGACTTCGGATGTGGTAAATGAGAGAAATCGACGCGTAAGCAGGCGCTCTTGCATCGTCCACCGCGAAGGGACAATAGATCTTGCCGGTCGTGTACCGTTGGATGATATTCATCGTGGGAGATCCTTCGCCGTACATGAACTTCGACTGGGCGTCCAACATCCTGAAAGATACAGGTTTGGAAGGAAATATTCGCACGGGTGACTAGGATGCCGTCCGTAGTTGCGGAAGCCGCAAGGACTAGATACGCGTTCTGATACGTGTCAGCCATGCGAGCCGATTCGAATTCCCAGTCCCTTGCGCATTGCTGCACAATACAGAGCGAATCAATCCATAGATAGTAAATTCTAAGATACCTGTAGAAAGCTACGGCGTCCTGAAATGTTCTCCAAAGCGACGATCGTGGGATGTCCTTCAACATCGAGTCTAGGTACGTGGATGCGCTTTTCAACACATCGCTATTCCACCGGTGGGACAGTGCAGCATATTGAACACTTGGTTTTGGGCGCTCAATCAGTCTGGCTTTCCAGTCCACTTCCCCGCCCTCTATTGCTATAAGCCTTGTTGGTACGGTAGGGCTGTCTGAATCCGAACACGAACCATGGTCTGCAAGACAGTCGTCATACCAACCTTTTATCAACTCGAGACACACTGGAGATGATGCATTGGTCCAAAAGTGGGTTTTTGGACTGATCTTTGATGACAAGCTGTGTGTGATCATACTTTCCGTACCTACCACAGAGACAGTCAGCGTCACATCAATAAGCAGTTCCCCGGTCAAGATTTGCACCCACCTGGGTCATAACGGAGTGTATAGACGGTGAAGTCTTCAGTACTCAAGTCTGGAAAGCTGCCGAAGAGCTCCACCGAGATGCGGTTAACGCCAATGGTAAGAGTATTGATCCCAGCCCTACTCTTCTCACTTAGTTACAGAGTAATCAACAGGGATCCAACTAGCGCGCAGATCGGGCAACGTTTTGACGACTCCGTAAAACGTATAAGGTCGACAATGAGAGTGCCCGTCAGTTCGTCACAGACAGAACATGTTTCTCTCGCGGGCGGAGAAAGTTCGTTGCGACACTCAGACGAGTACGACATATTGTGGGCGTTGTACGGGGGTGATAACAGGACCGTCTAAGTGTGTGGAGGACGATGAGAAGACGTAAGTTAGTGCGAGAGATGTGTAGAAAATGGTGGGTAGGCTTAGCCCATGCAGGTGTCGGCCTTTGCCGGTTACGTGACCCCGCACGGCAGCCTCATTGCGGCGGTGCAGCTTGGACGAGTTTTTGAATCCGTCGTGATGCCTTGCACAAAGTAAAGCTGTGAAGAAGAGTCCGGAGTCGAGCTACCGCTTGCAATTTCACGCTAGAACTGCAGAGTCCCTAGTGTTCTGTCAATGCGGAAGACCACAAAAACCTGTGAGAGGCTAAGATATAATGACTTTCGGCATTCCTCCCGTCGAGGGCGTTCGCTCCTCGAAGGCGCACGTAATATTGCACACAGTGGAAAGTTTATTGGAACTCCATGCCGTCGACCATGGCGGTCTCCAAATCCGACATCCCGTCGAGAAGGCAAATGAAGGAGCATCACTGTCGTCGAATTAGATGAGACGCCGTGTATGAACGAGGCTCAGCCCTCACCTCGTAACGCTAATCTTCAGCCTGCCGCATCCTCACATCGACACCAACACACCGAATTGCATCACGATGCGCCTCCTCAACACAACAACGCTGAAGCTACGCTTCTTCGTCCAGGACGTTCCACCGTACGTCATCCTCTCACATACATGGGGCGAAGGCGAAGTCACCTTCGACGACATCGACAAGCCCCAAGCGAAAGAGATGGCAGGCTACGACAAAATCGCGCGTTGCTGCCAGCAGGCAGTTCTCGATGGCTTTGAATGGGTCTGGATCGACACCTGCTGTAAGTAACTTCGGGTTCCAAAACGTATCGTAAGCGCTTGGCAGCACAGCTCTACCCGGCGACATTAGGTATCGAGTCACACCCGGGGGGGAAACTTTGCTGACTTCGTACCCTAACCACTAGGTATCAACAAGCACAGTAGCTCTGAGCTATCCGAAGCCATCAACTCGATGTACCAGTGGTACTGGCGAGCTGATATTTGCTATGCATACCTAGCAGATGTACATGCACAGGACATCCCTGATGAGCTCGATTATCCCGATGGAATTCGGTGGTTTACTCGCGGCTGGACGTTACAGGAATTGTTAGCTCCCTCCGTTGTTGAATTCTACAATCAAGACTGGATACTTCTGGGCACCAAATGGCGATTGGCGAACTTCATCCAGGGAGTAACAAGTATCGACCGCAGATACCTAAAACACAGAGACGAGATTAAAGACGCCAGTGTGGCGACCAAGTTCAGCTGGGCATCGAAGAGAAGTACTACAAGGGTTGAAGATATGGCGTACTGTCTACTCGGACTAGTGGATGTCAACATGCCAATGCTGTACGGAGAGGGGACCAAGGCGTTCTATCGTCTGCAACTGGAGTTGATCAAGAAGACTAATGAGCATTCGATATTCGCCTGGCAAAATGATGAACCACGTCTCTGGTACAACTTCGGCACTGAAGAGCCCGGACGTGGAGATCTACTGTCTCCGTCTCCACAATTCTTTGCCGGGTCCGCCGGCATCTTTACGTGCGGAGAGATCGTAGATGCCGAACACGAGATGACCAACAGAGGTTTGAGGATGCGGCTACCATGTATTCGCTCAGTACATGGCGAATACATAGCTGTTCTCAGCTGCATGAAGGAATCCCGTAAGTACGATGGGTACATCGGAATCCGGCTTAGTAGCCTCGGGCATGGACGATTTCGAAGGATAGCTGCGTCCAAAATGACATATGTGTCTAAGCAAGATGCGGAAAACGCGACCGTGGACACCATATATATCGACGCGGTGGATCAGAGCCCAAGCCCCGATGTCATTCCAGACTACCAGATCCGGGTTTACAGTCCGGACACAGGATCCTCGATATATCAGCTGGCAGATGTCATGACAGATGACCCTTGGGGATCTTATTTCAGGTTGTTGCCAGGTACATTGGTGGGGGCGATGACTGTTACACCCCTACCTCTGCGCAAGTTCGAGTTTGGAGGGCTGTTGTTCTGTAGCAACAGGGGCCGGGAGGAAAACTTTTTAGCAGTCTTTGGGCAGCATCTTGGAAGGCTATGGCTTGGAATTCAGGAAGAGATCGATGTGTCTCGATTGAAGAATGTCATGCATGAGGTCATCAAAAGAAGGACGCTCGACCAGCGGTACTATCTGCATGATTCTGCAGAGGTGGAGTTAATGCAAAAATACACAGAGGCGCAGTTTATGGGAGATTATACAGAGGTGCGATTGAAGGATGCAACTGTTATATCGATCAAAGCGAAGTTGAAGCGGGCCGGAGAAGCGCTTTCGTGGGATCTCAACATCGACGTGAGCATGGCGCAGGCATGATTGTCTTAGTGGACGAAGAGGAGGAGCTCCAATCAAGTCTAGACAGTGGTTCTGGGCCTAGAGGATTCGCATGTGGGTATATCGGCTTCGGAAACTTCTTCGGCAGAGCCGGTCGTCACAATCGTGTTGTTTGGCGGGAGTGAACAAACCTGGCAGAAACGGAAAAGGTAGCCTCGGCGTCCATATATACTGCGCAGTCCAGAGCTCACGCATCTGAATGCATAGAATACTTCGAGTAGTCACAGTGTTTCGTGTCGTTGATACCGTGCGATAGTGGCAGGATATGCATGCTGACTAAAGCGTGATTGCCAAGCTTTGAAGCGGTGAAGGCCGGCAGAAATAGTTCCAAAAATTTGGCCCACCACGCACAGCATCGCCGTCGCAACCTCGTCACTCCCACGCGCGCCCTCCAGTGTACGACCCCCCGTCGTCCCCAGGCCGTCCTACTCACAACCTGAACCATGGCGCAAGCCTCATCTTCCGACGTTTCCGTCGTCCGCCAGAAGAAGCCCCGAACCATGCCTACCACCACCGTCGAGCAGCAGAAGCGCGCACAATTCTCCGAAGACGCACAAAAACAGTACGGTCGAGGTGATAAAATAAGAGTGAAGACGGTGCGGGACAAGAAATTGCGTGCGCAGTTCAAGGCGCAAGAAGACAAGACCAAGGAAGCTACTCTGCAAGCTAAGAATGCAGAGATTCTCTTGGACAATGAGGCGGGATTGCTTGAGCCAGAGCATGAATTGGAGCGGACCTATAAAGTGAGGCAGGATGAGATTAAGAGGGAAGTTGGCATTGAGACTGCTGCGAAAGGCTTCGAATTGCGTTTGGAAATGGGACCGTACGATGTTGGAGAGTACACGCGAAATGGAAGAGATCTTCTTATTGCGAGTCGGAAGGGGCATTTGGCTTGTATGGATTGGCGGGATGGCAAGTTGGGCTGTGAGCTGCAGCTCAATGAGACGATCCGGGACGCAAAATGGCTGCATAATAACCAACATTTTGCGGTTGCGCAGAAGAATTGCGTTTACATTTACGCAAGGGACGGTGTGGAAGTTCACCAACTGAAGAAGCACCAAGAGGCGACGCATATGGAGTTCCTACCATACCACTTCCTCCTCGCATCGATATCTACGTCCGGCATGATTCGGTACACAGATACGTCGACCGGCCAGATGCTCACAGAAATACCTACAAAGCTCGGCCCACCAACCTCCTTCTGTCAAAACCCTCATAACGCCATCCTCGCGGCCGGCCACCAGAAAGGCCTCGTCACACTCTGGTCGCCAAACACACAAACCCCCCTCGTCAAGTTCCTCCCTCACCATGGGCCCGTCCGCGCCATGGCCGTCGACAAGAGCGGCAGATACATGGTCAGCGCCTCACAAGACCGACGCCTCAGCATATGGGACATTCGCATGTTCAAAGAGCTTCATTCGCACCACCTCAAACAGCCCGCGCACACAATTTCCATATCCGACCGCAACGTCACGGCCGTTGGCTGGGGCTCCAGCCTCTCCATCTACAGACCCGACATATATTCGCTCAACCCCGAATCAGACGTCCGCGTCCCAGCGCCATACATGAACTGGGGCGGTGACGGCGTGGACATCTCCCGCGTGCGCTTCTGCCCCTTCGAAGATGTCCTGGGCATCTCCCACAAGCAGGGCTTTAGCTCCATCCTCGTGCCCGGCTCTGGCGAACCCAACCCAGACAGTCTTGAACCCGGAACCAACCCCTTCGAAAACACGAAGCAGCGACAAGAATCCGAAGTCCACGCCTTGCTCGAGAAGCTACAACCAGAGATGATATCACTCGACCCCAACTTCGTCGGTAACTTGGACCTCGCATCCGAAGAACAGCGCAAGCGAGAGCGCGATCTCGACGCCAAGCCAGAGGACAAGATCAAGAAGCTGAGCAAAAAGCAGCGCGGTCGGAGCAGCGGGTTGAAACGCTATCTCCGTAAGAGCGGACAGAAGAATGTTATTACCGAGGAGAAGGCGCGCGCAAAGGAGATTTTGGAATCGCAGAATAAGAAGTTGGCAGAGAAGTTTGCTAAGGAAAAGACCTCTTACGGGCCTGCGCTTGCGAGGTTTGCCCGGAAGGGAATTTGAACGAGGAAAGAGATCGAACAATGGGAGAGTAAAAGTGTATCTGCATTAGCGATGGGCGTTTGGGACTGTTGATTGCATGGTATGGCGCTGGTATATGTCCTGTAGATATACCCTCGTGTTCGGAATGGCTATCGTCGCAATATGACCTGAGTGTGATTAGCCTTACGTTTCTGACATACAAGTGCTGATGCATGTTGTGTTGATGTTAGATGAGTTGCAGATCCAACAGCGGCGGACAACGGTCAACGACTACCAAGTTTCACGCACGCAGGTCTCTGCCTTTCAAGCGCATGTTTGAGGAATGTGTAGGTTAGAGGTAGTTAGCTGTATGTTGTGAATATACGGTTTCTATGTGCGCCTATTCCTCATCGTACAAGTCCGAAAAGCCAAATTCAGCCAGGAAGCTTGGTACGTATGTCATCTTATCAATTAATCATTATCCTAGCGAGTGGTTCTTCTATCCTCAGAAGCTCTCATGAGCTCTACGCAGCCCTATACATCTACAAAGATGGCATTTCCAGCACTTCCCCTACGCCCGCTCCACCCTGCCCAAACACGCCAGACTCAAGTTTTCAAAACCGCCGCCGCCACCAGAATGGCATCCGCCGTCTTCTGCACCCACTCCTGCGCGAGCGTGAAATTGCCATCGAAAGTAATACTCTCGGTCACTCCCGGGAACGTAACAGGCGCATATCCCGTATCCAAGCCCGGCGCAAAGATCAAATGCTGGAAGAACTCACGACCCGGCAAGCCGCCCTGACTCGTAAACCCGCGCGAGAAGTCGCGCGCTTTGTGGTTCACTACTGTGAGGAGGGATGTGTCGTTGGAGGACAGTGCCTGCTCGCGGAGTGCGTTGAACTGCGATGCGGAATCGCTAAAGACTTCGATGGAGGATTCGAGGGCGGAGAGATCGATGGTCTCGTTGGTGGAAGCAGAGGTTATGGTTTCGCTCAGCTCCGCGAGGTAGGATGTCAGTTCTGGAACGTAGGCTGCTGGCTCGAGGGGGAGGAGGGCGTCGGACGCCATGTGGTACGCGAGTAGCGAGAGGTACTGTCCAATAGCCTTATGCGTATGGAACCCCGGGTCACCGAAAGTTGCCATCCAGTGGTAGGAGTCGTAGCTTGAGTGGTAGTGGTAGACGGGGTCGTCAGGGCCACCTCCAGCGCCCATGTCGATGGACGCGACGCCGCGGTGTAGGAAGGGAGTGTAGTCGCTGCCACTTCCTAGGACACCGAATTCGCCCGTGGTAGCTTGCCAGACGTCGTAGAGTGTCTGCTCAGAGGACCCGCGGTAGGGGTACACGATTTTCTTTTGGATGGCTGCGGCGATGGCGTGGAGGTCGGGGGTCGCGGAGAAGTCGGGGATGGGTCCGGCGACTGCGACGTCGATGTTGAGGTAGGATACTGCTGCCGTCTTTATCCAGGGGATGTATTCTTCCATCCACTCTGTGCTGGTGACCTGTTAGCATGTGCGTTGGGAGAAGGATAGGGGTGAAATACCTTCCGACCAGGCCGTATTCCTCAGCGTCCCACGAACAAAGTACGATGGTTCGCAGTGGCTTCCATCCCGTCTCGGAGAGCTTTTTGAACGCTTTTGCTAGTTCGATCAAGACAGCCGAGCCCGAGTTTGGATCGGCAGCACCGCCCACAATCCAAGCGTCGCGATGGTTTCCGATGATGAGGACTTCGTCTTCGTTGGTACCGTTGAGGATACCTACCACGTCCCAGATGGGGTTGTATTTGTCTTCCATGATATTGGATAGAGAAAGGCTTGCACCAGACCCTTCTCCGGTGCTGTAGTTGACGCCAGGAATTCCTCCGACCCATCCAGTGCGGTTGACTTCTACGCCTTCTGTACCAAAGCCGTTCAAAGCTTGCAGAATAGGCTGGGCGTCAACCCATGATATCGGGATCGAAGGGATGTGAGGTACGCTGCCACCCTTATCCGCTCTTTCAACTCCTTCTTTCGACACGTAGCCTGGGGTCGTAGGATCACCTGGGTAGATGCTCAGGAATTGGACGCTACCTCTTTGAACTGAGGAGGGGTTTCGGGCGGGGCCATTGGGATATGTAGCAACGCCCTTGGCTTCCGTCATATTCCCGTCGTCTATAGGGTCGGTGAATATGACGGCGCCGATCATGCCGTGTTCCTGAGCGTTCTTCACCTTAAGTCCCCGGAAAGGACCACCATACTTGGCCAAAGCAATCTTGCCCTCAAGCTCCACACCTAAAGCTTCCAGACGATCGAAGTCGACCTGCTGGCCTCTCCCTACGTAAACGTATTCTGCAGATGCGTTGCCAGAGAAAGAGTAGCCATGGAAGGTGGGAATGCGGTCAGGGTAGCTGGTGGTGTCGTCCTCTGTGAGCACGTCTTCTACCAGTGATGCAGAGACGGTGCTACCGTTGGCGTACGAGAGCTGGAGAGAGTGTGAAACGGGATAGTTGAGGTAGACGACTGTGGTAAATTAGCATCCATCAGTAGCATGTGGTTGAGTTTCTTCTTACTATACTCGTCCAACCTCGAAGTGAAGCCATACTCAGCGAATTTGTCCGCTGTCCATTGAGCCATTGTACGGTTCGTGCCGGCAACATGAGCTCCGTGGGCTGGTCCTTGTCAGAAGTACTCACTGCCACAGATTACATGCTTACTGTAGTAATACGACCATTGGGAAATGGAAGTGTTGTCGAACGAATCAATCAACAATTGCTCATTCGTATCCAACACGGGCGGAAAGGTAGCATTAGCATCTTGTCGCTTCACGGCGTGGCTATGCGCGTGTGGTTTGAAGGTGCGCTCACGCTGACACGCCTGGGAGCCAATGGCCGCAATCAAGACTAATATTAGCTTCATAGTGAAGAAGTAGTGATTCTCGACGACCCAAGATGAGGGACCACAATCGGCGGACAGATTTCCCCAGACTTAAGTAGACAAACAGCCGCGCTTATCACGTCAACGCAGTAAGCCATGTCGAGCGGTACAAGGCAGCAATGAACGTAGTTGTGGCACGCTAACGGTAAGGAAGCAGTCTGACATGGTCTTAGACAAGAATCGTACCTTCACGCGAGTAGCTTCATCCTCTATTTGGCAGGTCGCAAGAATGCCTGCGGCGCGAAGCGGAAGAAGCACTTGGCGAACCAAAGATATGACAGCATCTCGCGGGGTAGAATTAGGATGCCGGGGTACCAGTTCCAAGCGGCAGATCGTGCTGTACAACGCTTGAAGCATCCTGCGCTGCATGTGGGTGCTCGGCTGAAAAATACTTCGGATGACTCTATACCGCTCGTATCTTGCGTGCACGTATTGCCTGCTGCGGATTCCGTGCTGATCTAATCTGTTACCTCGCGGACGAAGTCTGGACGAGACGCCGAGTTGCGCAGTTGGTTGAGTGGTACAGCGACCCATATAGCGATAGCTTGGAATCGCCTCGACCGCGGATTAGTATCGTAGAGTGGAATGCGATGAACGTCGTGGACCGTTGGAGTCTTGGATATGGTGGTGTCTTCAGCACGGTATGGGGCTACGTCAGACATGGGCGACCGCAGCGAAGGAGGCTAGACCCAAAATGGCGATAGCGTCGTTTGTCGTTGAGCAGCGTGTTGCGGATAAACAGTAAAACCTCAGACTGGTCGCGCAGACGGATTAATGCAGAGGGAGGTCGCGGGAACGGAGGGCTAACTACTAACATCACAGCAACAGGAACAAACACGCCTCTTCCAGGTCCCACAGCCATCGCATCGCCATCGCGCCTTCCTCGTTCACATGCACGCCCTGCTCCTTCCACTCCAACACCGTCACCATGTTGTCAAGTCCGCCGCGTCTGCTGCCTCCCATATCGCCGAATCGACCGCCATCGCCGACCATGTCGCCTGGTGGACGTAGGGGACGCACCCTAGGCACTACGGACGAAAGCCATCTGCGTGATCTGTCGCCGCACACGACGCTGCAAGCCTTCACCCAGCGGCCCATGCCCTACGACACAACACGCGACGAATATAAGATCTTTGCTTGCATTGAGACACTGACTCCCGCGGAGAAGGATCTGGGAGCGCGCGTGGCCAAAGCAGCGCAGCGGCTGAAGAGCTGGTGCGATGAGATCCAGCAGTGGGGATGGTCGGGCTCTTTCGAACAGCCCAGCGAGGAGTATCGAGAGCGCCGACGCCAGAGCCTTGAGCTGCGCATAAGAGAGCATGTCAAGGAGGCTAGCATCGCCGAGAAGCTGCCTCCGCTGGAGTACTGGGGCTCGCTGCTGTCGGTCGAGGTGAAGGCCCACGAGGCACGGCTGGACGACATGTGCGACGAGCTGATAGCGCTGGATATCGAGGAGCTCAAGGAGCACGTGCTGGACATGCACCCGGGCAGCAAGTCGAGGCCCTCGTCGGCTGGATACGGCTCGGACCGTCGCAACTACACGCCTCTGGACGACTTCGACTTCCTCATCACCCAGACGCTCCTCTCAGCGCTTCCACACCACTTCCAGCTCAAAGAGCGACTGAACGCATGGACTGCACGCGTTACCATCCTCCGCGAAGCCCCTCGCTATCTCGATGATCTGATGACGGCGCAGAAAGCGATGCGCCTGGGCTGGCAGGCACTCACCCCGCCGAAAGACACTTCCGATAGTGCGCTCGAAATCTGGAAGACCAATGTAGACACAATTTCGGAAGTTATGCGCGATAGGGTTGGTGATCTGGGCCGACGCCTGGATCACATGTTGGATACGCTAGAAGGTCGCGAGGATCGCTTGCCTGATAATTGGATCGACACGTTCGAGAGCGTGGAGACTGACCTTGGACAATGGACGCATGAGTCGCGCAGAAAGATGATCGAACTCGAATTGCGAAGGAGCTCGGAATATAAGCAGGCGGAAGTAAGGGAGCAACTTCCCTCATCTGAAGTTGACGCACATTCCGGAGTTGCATTAGTCGACCACCAACCGTTGGAGCAAGCTGAGTCCATGAGTCGACTGCTGGAGCAAGCTGATTCCCACAACGGACCCTTGGAGCAGGCTGATCCCCTGAAACAACCTGAGACTGGACCGCGTTCTATCACTGCATTCAAAACGAACGTCCCAAACCATCTAAGCGATGCCCATGATTCAGACAATGATATGGCGCCACAGCAAGTGGCGTCTCAGTCCGACGGCACTCTCGACGAGTTCGCTGACGATTCTATTTTCGAAGAAGGCGACACTGTGGTTCACAACGAGATCGAGGAAGACCTGTCCGACGAGAGTGGAGTGCACCCTGCCGACGCAGAATTTCCTGTCATCGATATCGCCGAGGACAAGAACGATGCATCTATAGAACGACCACAGACGCCTCAAACGCGCCGTGATAGTATCGATTCGATCACTTCAAGCATGTTCTCTTCAAGCCCGCCTGGCGCTGTTGAGGAATCTCCCTCGATCCGCAACGCTACGAACCAGAATGCAAAAGCACCTCGTCCAGCCCTCAATGCGGCCATGACCAAACGCCGGACAGCAAACATCGACGACATCACCGCCGAGAGCATTCCACCATGGCCACCATCGCAATTCGCTCAGAAGCCTTCCTCAAGTGCCGAAGAGCTTGACCGAAAGATTTCCGACATCCTCACGACCATCCCCGCCCACATCCGCCTCACTTCGGAAACAGGAGCTGATGCTCGCAATCGCAAGTCTGCACGTGGTGTCACAAAAAAGGGCAGTAAGGGTTTCCTCCGTGCTGTGCCATCCCTCAGCCGCATGAAATCCCCTGAACTTACTTTGTCACCCGTGAAGCAAGATTTCGACTCAGCTAATGGATTGTCAGGCCGAAGGTCGGCCGCGGCGAACGGTGACAACGACATCAAGCTCTACCATCTTACTCAACCCGGCAAAGAGCAGCCGCTCAAGCTTTCCATCCGGCGCGTCGGTAAGAACGGTGAACGTGTCATGGTGCGAGTCGGCGGTGGCTGGGCTGATTTGGGCGAATACTTGAGACAATACGCCGAGCATCATGGGCGCCGAACAGCCAGCAACGGCGAGCTCGAGCTCATGGGTTTAGAGGTCAAGAACACGGAGTCTTCGCCCATTCGACCTGAGAGTGTTGTGAGCAAGCGTGACAGGCGTGTCAGTAGTGGAGTGAAAGATAGCCCCAATTTTACGCCTACCAAGTCTACTGGCGTAGGTGTCTCCACCGACGAAGCACCCCCACCGCAACCAAACTTCATCACAACGCCAGCCGGCAGCCGTGAGACCTCTTCACCCTCCACGGGCTCTTCGCGCGCATCATGGAAGGGCAACGAGGTCGGACTAGCAGGACCCACGTCCAAGAAGCTCGACCTAAGCGAGAAGAAGATGGAGTGGGTAGAAGGCATGATGAAGCAGGCGCGCACCGTCAGTGGAACGCTCCTCCCACAGACTAGCAACCAGAACATGCGAGCCGAGAGCCGGGGCGAAAGCCGTGGCGAGAGCCGGAGCGAAAGCAGAACCGCGGCACGGAAGTCGCACCTAGATCCCAGAAACCTGCAACCAGATGCGCGGAAGTCGCAGTCGGATTTGAGGAAGCAGGCTGATTTCGGCGACTTGGGCAAGGTGGGAGGTACGAAGAGGATTTTCATGCGCGGTGGGGCATTGAGTGAGCATTGAGCGTGTCAGTGCGAGCATTGAGCGTGTCAGTATTTGATACCCATCGTAGGCTGGTTTTGCAGCCTATTCTTTCTTTCATTCTTGGTATTTCTTTTATGTTGATATAGGGGGATAGACTGTAATTTCCTTCATTGTGGATGGGCATTATCTGGGAGGAGGGCACCTTCCGCGGAGTTTGATACCCAATATCTTTTCTTACTTTCGATCGAGAAAGAGTGTTTGTATGGGAAGCGACCACCTTTGTAAACTGGAAACGTCGTCATTCGTACACGTTTAAATGGAGCCTGAGATTCTCGGTATCTTTGGTCTGCTTCGTCTTGGTTGGCTTCCGTGGTAGGAATTCCCAACCACTGCTCCTTAACCACGGAACAACGCACGAAGCATTTATAAGAAAAAATCTCATCATACAGACTCGCTCTCACTTCTTCATTGATATCTTCCATAATTGACCTGAGCATGAGCACTACCAACATGTCGGATTCACTATCGCCGCCCACCTACACGTCACGCTTCGATGCACCTCTACCGGCCGCAAATAAGGAGATCGAAACTGCCTCTTTGCGGCACTTGCTCATCGTCATACTCGCGTTTACGTACGATGTCGACTTGGACAAGCTCCGCAAAGCCCTCGCGTCTTCGTCGCTCCCGCTGTCCCCAGAAGCAAACGCATCAGCCCTCCTACTTTCGCAGAACGACATCAACTTCCTCCTAGAGCTCGCCTCAGCAGTCATCACAAGCGGAGAACTGGTCTACCGCAATGAAGTCTCGCTCATAGAGGATGCGCAACGCGCCTTCCTCATCGACAATTTCATCACCCCCGCTACAGCTCTCAATATCGAACCCTGGAGTATCATGAAACATGTGCGCTACATCCCCGAGCACAAGTTCGACCCTCGCTTGCGCCATTGGAGCAGTGTGTACGAGGGGTATTCGCGCGTGTTTGGGTGGCGGAGGCAGATAGTGCGAGATAATGTGGCCAAGGTCCTCATCAGTGATGACCTACTGGTTGAGAAGGTGGCGCCGAGTGAGGAGGTGAGACTACTTCTGGGCAGTGGCCTGGCGAGCTTTCGGGAGAGGTGTAAGTGTAATCTTGATTTGGGGACGAAGTGGCAGAGGGAATCGTACGGGAATGTTGTAGATGTGGCGTTGGCGTGTGAGCTTGGCAGGAAGAGATAGGTGTTGGTGGTGTGGGGAGGTTGGTGGAAGAGGTGGAGGGAAGCGGGCTGGAAGGGCGACTGGGGGTGGGAGGTGGGACGACTTTTGAAGATGGACTGCTGGGTAAAGTGGTCAAGTCAAGGAGCCGACCGAGGAAGTACGCGAGATGTCGAGTTGCGTACAGGTCCGCCGTGATGAGTCCGCAGGCCAACACGAGAGATACAGCAGAAGGTCGGCGAGATAGATAAAATAAAACACTCCCCTCACGATTTTGCTGATAGTTGTGTGCCCGCCCAAAACCCACCCATCCAAAGCAATCCCCAGGCCGGCTGCGCAAAACTCCTCAGAGTAGCCGGACCAGGACACGTGCCGGACAACCCCCACCCGATGCCGAATACCGCCGCCCCAGTGACGAACTTCCAATCCACATCCTTGACCGTCCTCTTCGATAGTTCAAACTTGTCGTTGAAACGAGGGGGCGTCGTAAATCCCCTGATGCGATTCTCGACCAGACTCGGCAACACGCCGAATACCATTACCAACAGCATGCTCGGATCCCAAACCTCCAGGTTGGGGAAGGATAGGAACGCCGCTACTTTGGCGGGATGCGCCATCTGCGTGATGTGCAGTCCGAGACCGAATTGGAGACCGGCGAAGAAGTGAGTAGCTACTCGAGCGGTGGCATTTCGGTCGGTCTTTTCGTTCGAGGTTGGCGTCCAGCGGGCGAGGAACTGTGGAATCGTTCGCGCGGCGAGGATGGTGAAGAAGGTCAGCGTGGCGAGGGAGAGCGCTGTCGATTGACTGGGATAGACGGGGTAGTAGCATGGGACGTCGCCGGTGCAGACTGACGTGAGCAGCGTGGGGTGGGCGAGGTGGTGCGTTAGGACCGCAGCAGGGAAGAACGTCAGGACTGCGATGGAGGAATAGCCGCTTAGACGGGGGAGACCGCAGAGCATGTGGCCGCTTGTACAGCCGTTTGCCGCCTGTGTTTGAATCAGTGCACTGTTCCTTCAGACTCCATTTCTGTGCATCAGTTGATGACATCTCTCCACACCAATCTTGACAATGAGACTATGGATAGAATAATACACACCTTCGTCCCCCAGCCCACCAGCCCCCCACAGACGACCGTAAGGAGCACCTGGCTCAACGTTGCCGGTGCACTCGGCCACTTCGTCGCAGCTTCTGGGATCCACAGCGTCAAGGGCAGGATGCTAGCGGCCATGCCGGCGAAGAGGGCGAGCGTTGATTTGGTGGGCGTGGTGGTGAGGAGCGCACGGAGTTTTCCTGAGGCGCCGAGGGTGGTGCCGGTTGAGTAGAGGAGGAGGGAGGTCGATTGGTGGAGGAGCAGAGCTCCTATGGTTGTCTCGACGGGTGTGAACATCTTTTCGGGCCTGGTCGCTTGTAATGGAGGGGAGAGATGGATAGATAGATCGGGTGGGTTGCAAGAGCACACGGGCGGGAGAGGGGGAGGTTATAAAGATGGTGGCATAGTCTTATGAAGTGGACGTATAGAACAGTTGATAGACGCTCAAATGCAACACAATTCCTCGGGTACTCCCAAGAGCGAGAGAGTGAAAAAGAAAGAGTAGAAAGGAGGTACGAAGCAGGAATACGACAAACCAGTATACCAACCGCCGTCACAACGCCTCCATGCACGCCATCATTCCCACTACGGCATCCTGGCGCCCGTCCGGCACATGCCCGTGTGGTCAGTCCACGGCCCCGGGAAGCGCGCGTCGCATTCGCCCTCCAAACAGAAGAAAACCCGTTCGCGCACCCCATTGCGTAAGGCGGGAGGGTTGGCATTCACACGATCTCATACGGTAGGTTTGGCATCTTTAGATACGAGACTAGCGCTCCCTTTTGGGTTAGTGTAAGCCCGCAGCGTGGCCCGCACGCGAAGGGGCGTGCCGATCGGTGTGGGTCTGGTCGCCGACGATGGCGGTTGGGGTTGCTGCGTTGCTTGCTTTGCTCATACCAATTGTACGCCACCACGAGATGTCGAGCTCTTTGTTACTTGCTCATTGCGGTGGTAATATATGTCGTCGCCTGTTCGTTGTGAAGGTATTTAGCCTGTGAGGTAGCCAGTGAAAAATGCTGGAAATGCGGTGCACCTCGAATGTTTGACGTTCTGTTCGGCGTCTCGTCAGGTCGCCGACGTTGACATGTCCCGAGAGCCTTACGGCGTGGCTGCAGCATCATCGTTTATGCGGTGTATATTGCAAGGTTCGGCAGCGGACGAAAGTACGGTACGCTATGTGCCGTTGATGCGCATGTTAGCTCAGTTCACGAGAGAAGTCGTTAGGAGCGCGAGATGTCGGTGTTGAGTGGTGTTCAGCGGGAGGCCAGACTCTTCCAGGCGCTGGACCCTTATTCCGGCCTGCATGTGTGCGCGAACGCCTTCACCTTCATACCGTCCAAACACCTTTCGAAACGCCTTTGTAAACGGGCTTGCTCTTGCAGAAATGTTCTACGCCGTGCTTCACACATCGCAGCCCCCGCCCGTGCCCCGACTCGCCCGCATCGCAACCTAAGAATCCTCCGACTTACCTCACCTCGCCGACCACCAACTTTTGTTGTGCTTACCTTGCAGAAGGGAAAGTGAATCGAAGTGGCGTTTTCCTGCGACTGTTGGCCAACGCCTCATCGCTCGGTTGCACATGCTGTGTGACCGGGTGGTTTTCGAGAATGGCGTTGGGTGTGTTCGCGGTGGTTTCCTGTTCGAGGGTTGGGGCTGTCGATCGCTTCGCCTTGACGAATTTGTATGGTTGGGGGCTGTTATTGCATTGGTCAGTGGTAAGTTCAGGGCGACTTCTTTCTGTGGCGTATGGTATCATTGCGAAATGAAGTAGTAGGTGGTCGTTCTCTTCGCAACTTTGATTGTCGACATAAAATTGGCATGACTACGCAGGCTGCTGTACACACGAGGTAGCAAAAACGCCGTCTACTAGGAAAATCATAGCGATAGTAATGTCAAACTATGAAATCGCCGGAATCGCCAATTACCGACCTCCGCAAAATACACAAGCCCCGTCATTACAAATGCAAAGCAAAAACGTCGTCAACCTGGCAACATCCCATCCACAGACCACACCCCAAAACAGAAAATCCCCTCACAAAACCGGCTTATCCTCCACCAACTCCTTACCGGTCCACAACGGCCCACCAGGGTACAGATAATCCGCATCCACCTTTTTTTCGTCATACATCTCAACCGACACTACCAACCCGCTTTTCCCATACTGGAACGCCTCCGGAATCAGAACACCCTTGGGAAGCGATCCCGTGGCGTCGCTGTCAACTTGGATCTGCGCACAGCTATGGTATAACTGCACCTCTCCGTGCGTCGTCGTGTCATTATAGGTCCAAAATGTGGATGGGTAGATGCTCGCGGCACGGATGAGGTATTGGCCTTTGGGGGTCTCCTTAGGGAGCTTGAAGGCGACCTGTGGGGTTTATCAGTATCGCGAGTTGCATCTGCAGAGGAGGAGGGTGGGGGAGGATGTTCTTACGCGGCCCGGCAACTCAGTAGATTCATACTGTCCCACTTTCCTGGGCAACCAGCGAAGCGGCGCCGGTTTAGCACCCTCCTGGAACTCCAAACCTAAAGTGTATCTAGAGCGCAGGTAAGTCCGGGTATCAGCTATCTCCCTTGCCAGTAAGGAACTTACATCTTGACCCACTCCCCGGCACCGTCATATGTGCGCACGTCCTCGCCGTCGGGCACCCGCGAGATATGCACAACCACCGGACCAGCGTGGTACCACGGATAGGGACTGTTATTACCGGGGCGACTGCACGTCCCCTGTCCTTCGGGACAGTTGTTGAAATTCTCGTCGGTCCATTCGAAGGGTGTACCGCTGAGCGCGCTGAATTCTAGTTCGTCGCTGACGTGGCTGGCGATGAGGGCATGGTCAGTGACGTGAATCTCTCGTCCAAGAAATGGAAGGACATCAGGTTCAGGGCTTTGACCCTATGCTTCGTTCAGAACCGGACTTGGTACGTACACCTTGAGAACTTCCGTCTCCTTCGCCCACGCCATGTTGTCTCTGCCGCAGCGCACGGATTCAGGACGATCAACTGGATTGATCCACCAATCATAAGTGCGAGGTCGGTTGGAGTAGCCGCCTGGGGTGCTCGACTCCCAGTAATCGTGGGTGTGGTTCCTACGTCGAGATAGCGTTAATTTGTGCATCGGGACAGAGCATCGCGATCGTTGCCGTACCGGACATATTGCAGAGGCGCGGCCCATTTTCCATTGACAGCTACGCGCATGAAACTGTCTAGATTGGTCAGGTTCAGATGGGTGGGCGCTACGATAGAGGTGGATTGTGTGCTTACAGTGACCGTGGACACTAGATGTAAGAGCCGCGAAGGCTACGAGGAAAGGGGTGTAGACCATGGCTATGTGTTAAGGAACGATGTTGCCGCTTGTAGCTTTCTAGTTTGGAATATCGAGCAAGATATAGCTCTTGAAATGCGTCTAGAGAAGTATGGTGCTCTTACTGCGCCTCTTATTTTAACCGCTACCTGCATTACGCCCGCGTTATGCCATGTGCACTTGGTCAATACTGCAGTGTTGGATGCATCTTCTTGATCACAAGGTGCTGGTCATCTCACCGAACAGCAAACCAAAATAACATGGATATGGCAGTTTAACGCCTGACTTCCTAATCAGACCTGGAGAGGGTATGCCGCTTCCAGGACACGCTATGCGTCCGCAATCAATGGACTTCGAACCCCAATTCCGACTTCTGCAGTGTGCGCACTGTACTTGCTTGGAATCGATCGCAGCATATTGCAATCATCTAAATTGCGGGGAATGTTATAGTATACTGCAATCTCCTGCTGTGTCTCTAGGGGCTGCTGATGCCATCGTTTTCGCCCCGCGTGAATATGCTTTGGCATCTTTTCGGCCATCGAGAGGGTACTTCCAAAGCTGACTTTGTCACGCGTGGTCATGTCGGAGCAATCAAACATTCAACCGTACTTCAACGTGCTCGAAGTCACCCAGCCCTGACCGATGCAATGAAAACCTGCAACCCCCACAAAAGAGCTATTCATCATCGCGATTCGCGATACCTCCCTCGGGCACACCTAGAACCCAACAATCTACTCTGCATCTGCATCAAGATATTCCCGCCCTAACTATACAGCAAGATACCCCACACGGCAACTCTTCTTCCAGCTACAGGGCTCGACCGAACAGTAGCAGCATCGCATCCATCCATATAGGCTGTACATCCGACGATGAAACACGACGATTCAGAGACAGCCACACCATTTAGCCATCTTGTTCCGGAAACCCAGGTGCAATTTGTTGATGCCGGTACATTGCCTTTCATATGTAGCAGCAGCTTCTCGCGCGAGATATGGAAAGAGCCCCGTCTACTGCTTTGCACGTGGGTTTTTCGTTACTCCATCAAATGTGGGAAATGGCGCTCGCGCGAAGATGGCTGGATAGGAACGAAAGTTGAGGCAAAGCGGGGTTAGATTGATGGGTTGCTGCATGGATGTGCGAACGCCGAGACATGGTACGTCCGCTGACAGAATGGAAAATAGGTACTCGCGAGACTGATATAGCAGTTTTAGGTAGTGTGCGTTCCTGTCCTGTCCACGGCTCCGTCAAGACCGGACTTTGGAAGCGACGACACTGAATCGCCCACTATGAGCCATGTTCGACGTCGCTCCACGCCAGCAACATCCCACGTCATCCCGCAGCGTTTCGTATACAAGTCGCCGATGACATCGCAGTGCGAGGGTGGCATATTTCCTACACGTGCTGACGTCCGTTCCTAGGTCGCGAGACGCACGGTATCGCGAAACAAACCACAGGTACTTTGAGTCTAAGCAACTTTTATCTATCAGCGCGTTGAAATCTCCTGAAGTCTTCTAATAACGAATTTCTAGACCTACTTTAGACTGCTCTCGCCCTCGTGTATACAAAAGTTACAGCGGCGTTGATGCCTTCGCGCCTGATCAAGTAGAGCCTTCGCTTCCGCACAAATATTGGCCTACGCTACACAGCACAATCAATGATCCCTTATTTTCTCTTAGATTATTGAATTGAATCCGTTCACGCTTCCTAGTGCACCACGATAGTAAGAAGTCATCCCCAGCCTTGTGGCGATTGTGGCGCGCATATTCATGCTTGATTGCCACCCTAGTTGTACTTCGGATCAAAGCGGCTTCCCAATCCGGCTGGTGCGATGTCGACCTACATCTCATACGATTGGCGTGTATGGCGTTTTCCTTAATTAGCAGTGTTATCTAATTAGCTGGCATGTGGCTGTGCTAACACCAGAATATGATAGTCCAACCCCAAATCTGTAAGCAATGACACCGACACATCATGAAGTGGCATCCACTCATAGCATGAACATTCAGCTTTCAGAAAACTAATACGTTTTCGCTAATGAGGCCCTCCATGACACTTCTGTATCTATCGCTGCCTTCTCGCTTGTTCGCGCTACTTTGCCTTTTGGCACTGATGAACTTGCCTCTGCTTCCAGCACAGTACGGTAGTTAGCGAAAGCAGCTTCACCCCTGCACGCAGCTGCAACATTATTTTGCGCCACAGCGAAGCAGGGGAACGTGTCCCAAAGCTGCTGCCTAAACGCCAAGAACTGAATACCTAGACTCAGCCTTCTGCTCTCCTAACCTTTTTTCGCACCTTTTATCAGCATGCTCTCTTATCGATATCAATCACTGCAGTACAACAACTCTATTCGCATCCTTGTCTTGCATCCAAGCCTAATTATTTCAGACCCTATTACTTGCACAATTCAACACGCACAACTCTCTGACGTGTCTCTCGAGTACGAGGCAGTGTCTTACACGTGGGGCGACGCCACTCAAACGCAAGCGATTTACTTCCGTAACAGCGCGAGGGAGCTACATGTCAGGCATAATTGCTACAACGCTCTACGACACTTACGACGTCAACATGGAGATCGTTTGCTGTGGATCGATGCTATCTGCATCAATCAGAATGATCTTAGGGAACGAGCACGTCAGGTCCGCCTAATGGACGAGATATACAATCTCGCGTCGAATGTTTTGGTTATCCTCAGGGAACCAAATGCGAACAACGGTATCCTATTCGAGGAACTAGCGGCAGCGGACGAGGCCATATCACGTATAGGACATTGCGACCGAGAGCCGCCGAGTGATGACATTCTTCGATTACTAGAAGCCTTCTTTCGAGATCCATGGTTTAAGAGAGTCTGGGTTCTACAAGAAGTCTGTGCCAAAAGCTCTGTCGAATTCATCTGCGGCTCCGCCAGCTTTTCATACACAAGTCTCCTGGAATTATACCACGGCTATGGTAACACAGTGGTGACTAGGGAATATTGGCCCCTAGCCCTGCAATGGATCGGGATGCCGCCGGACAGGTTTTCGACACCGCAATTCAACTTGTGGAATCGGCTAGGCGAAAGCAGGGAATACCTAGCAACTGATCCCAAAGATCGAGTCTTCGCTCTGAAGTCTTTGATAGGCTCCAGGCAGTCAGAAATGGATCCTTTGATCGATTATGCGCAGAGCCTGGAAGAGTGTTATACACGGGTCGCCACCTTTCTGCTGCCCGTGCTGGGACTTCAATTGCTAACCGCTGTTCGCCACCCACACGACAAGAAGATGCCTTCATGGATTCCGGATTGGTCTCAAAGACTCCCTCTGAACGATGTCTATTTTATGGTTGAGTTTCCTCGCGCAGAAAGTGGTCAGCTTGTGCCGCGATCTGGGGCTTGTGACAAACAAAAGCATGCACTACGCTCCTTCCTAAGCAAGAGAGACGAGATCTGCCTAGAACTACATGTCACGGGTTGTCGTTATGCACAGATTGTTGACAGTAGCCAGACGTTCCAGTTCGTGAATACAGATGACGCTGAGAAGCAGATGAAGAGACTGTACTACAACTTCATTAATCTTAGGCAGTACGTCAATCCGGAAGGCATGTGGGATGACCCTACCGTAATTGTTCAGTTGGGGAGGACAATCTCACATGGTAAGCAAAGAATTGGCATTTGACACGAGTAGCATTAATCTATCCACAGTTATGGCCTCCATGGATGGCCTGCAACTTCACGTGCACTTAACTCGCTCTCTTGCAACCGTAGGGGTAAGTCGACCTCTTATTAATAAGCGAAGGAATCTCTGCTCTAATATTACAAGACCTCAGATGGTTATCTCACTATATTCGAGTCAATTCAATATTTTCTCCAGTCTCTTCAGCAGTGTAAAATAAGCCTCATGGAGAACGGTGAATTGGTTATTGTACCAGAGGCCGTACAAAGTGGGGACGTGATTTACATCCTTTCAGGAGCCATCTCAGCATGTGCTTTACGACCTTCACCTGACGGTCGCTGGGCACTTGTTAGTGGTGATTGTCACATATTCACAGACAACTTTCGGAACCAGGAAGAGGGATTTTTCATGTGCGATGAGTACATCGCATGCAACCAAGACAAAGTAGAAGAATTTAGACTATGGTAATACAGCCCTTAGCTGCCTATGAAGGTCGTGTCTTTTAGCAGCTCTCCTGCGTTGTTATAGAAGTCAATCGCTTGTGTTTGAGTGCGTTCCCCAATTGTGAAATACTTCTTTGTGTTTGAGAGATGCATCACGCGCCTCGGTTATAACGGATCGTCTAGGACTGCGCACCTGTTTCAAAGTGTTACATTGACTGGCTTTATCGATGTTAGTGATGGTGAAGGTAGGAAGGAAGCCTGGATCCCTTCAGGCGATCAGGCAACGCAGGAAAGTGCGGCAACAAGGACGAGCACAAACGCCATATGCTACAGCTATTTTGGATAGTCTAAGCTAGAAATGGCACTGAAATTTGTTACAATGCTGTGTCAGTATTTTAGTGCGAGCAAATATCGTTAGAGCCATCCCGCTGCCTTTCAAGCATCTCCTCTTCTGCCCGGTGAAACTCCCGGCATCCACTCGCAAGGGTAAAATGCTTCCAACTGGAAGAGAATAGCATTTGTCTCTTGTACTTACCTTATAACCTTCCGAAACTTTGACAGAGCTCTAACTCCGCGATTAAACAGGGGGTCATAGCGGAATGGGTGATGAATGGCGTTAAGGAAAAGATCGACGACGTGGCTCACATTGCAGATATCTACGTCGGAGACTGGTCCTACAAGGGAACATTAGCTACAGATGTGTGATGCGCCAACTGTAGATTTACATACTTACAAAGCGGAAATTCCGTAGGTCCGAAATACTAAACTGTCTCGCGACAGGGTGCGTCCTCCACGTAAGGACGGGCATTATGTATGTCATGACCCCGTCTTCCGGTAGCACCATTCGGCGAATATACAGCAGATGGCGTATGTGCATGAGTGGCGCTAGTGAAGAGAAAGACTAAGTGTGCATCTGAAACGTCTAGTCGGCGAGCTCGCGGAGGCTTACGTATGTTGTCAGCTTGGACGGCGACCAAACTTAGACCATGTCCGCGTGAGGAGGAATTGAAAAGACAACGAAGGCAATCCGAGGTGGGTCATAGAGATGCTCATTCGTAGCGTGCTAAGTCGCTGCTAACCGCCCAAACTCCCGTTGCATACAAGTCTCCTCCTCTACTTTTAGGGCTGCCACATCCTGGCTGTCCTCGGGTACACCCTCTTGTAAAGACTAACAGCCACCGCATCCATGGGATTAATCTTCCCATCAAACGTCGCCTTAAAGTACCCATGCGTCCCCAAACTCTCCTTGATGAAGCCACTCCTCCCCCGCCTCGTCCAAAGCGGAAGGCTCTTGAACCACCTGACATCGTCGTCGTTGAAAAACATGTAGCGCACGGTAACGACCTTCTTATTAATCTTGAAAGGATGGCCGGTTAGGATGATGCGCTTGGCGACGACGCGGTTGAGTGAAGGTGGGAGAGATGTGCCGGTTGCGATGAGTCGGAGAGGGGAAGTAGCAGTCGAGTCCGCGAGTTGCACGTTGGTGTCCATATCGGAAGTTGATGACGGTGCTGTGCGCTGGAAATAGAGGACTGGGACGTTGCCCCAGGTCAAAGGTCCGATGAAGGTCGCGATAGCCGATCGACCTGGATGGAGGAAGCGGTCGAACTTGTGGACATCGTTGGGGGTGTTGCCGGCTTGGGAGAAGAGCTGCTCTGCGTTAGTGATACGTCGTTAATTGCAATGAAAGATACTTACGGGATTGATGACGATCCGCCTTGGGCCGCATTGGACGATCATCTCTGTCTTGGACTTGATAGGCCCCTCGTACTCTGAGCTGAGCAACATGCTGTAATTGCAAGCAGTCCGCTTGTGCTCGTGTCGCAGCAAAGAAAATAGCGCAATCGGCCTGGAACCTTGGAAGCTTAGCGGGACACCACGAATATGTACGCTGACTCTTGTGCCAGGCTTGACACCGCCAGCCCAAGCTTCCCGCATGAACTTGGTGGCAGTTCTCTTGTAATCTGATATCTCAAGAAGGCGAGCCCAGTCTTCCGGTTCGTACGGCCTGTCTTCCTCAGTCTCCCAAACACTGGTCTTTAGGCTCTTCAATCCGCGGTATCGAATGAGTCGCTCGCGAGCGTCCACGTTAGGCGGCAGTTCGATCTCATCAGGGAACTCGAGGTCTTCATCTGCCTCGTTCTTCCTTGAGTTTCGGTAGGCTTCAATCTGCTCTGCCTCGTCTGCGGGGGATGGATCCATGAACATCTCAGACTGAGGATACTCCGATGGACCACCTTCGGTCATCGCCCTGCCGTCCAGATCCATACCCTCTACGCCGTCTGCGGGCTCGTAGGTCTGCGTCTTGGCCTGCTCCTCAACATCTTCCATATCGAAATCTTCAAGATCTGAGCCCGAGTCGGAGATGTCGTCAATGTACCATGCGGCCTGGTACTTGCTAGTTCCCTTTGGTAGCCGCCTGGTTCGTGTGGGCGCTGCTTCTTCTTCCTCGTCTGAGAAGTAGTGGTGATCATCCAGTAGTACTCCTTTGCGTTCTGTAGGTGCCATCGACGGCGCATACGTTGTGGCATCCTCCATGATGGTCTCTTCTGGCGCAAGGTCGGCCAAGTCGTCCTGGTCTTCGCTGGGTCGCTCTAACACATTGTCGACGTCCGTATCAACAGCCATGCTATCCTCCTTCCCTTTCTTCCGAGGATCCAGAGGAGCTGAGACGATCTTCTCGATCTGGAAGTCGCCCCAATCACCGACCTGAACGAGTCTGTCTGCCTTCATCCCCAAACCTCTCACGACTCCGGTCAATACAACCTCGCCAGTGCCATCTTCATTGACGGCTGACTTTCCTCCTTCCCAGGCAACGTCCTCAATGAACATGTAGCTCCTCTGCTCCCGCCACTTTACGCCTTTTGTGGTGGTTGTGCATAGCGATCGGACAAGATTTGAACCTTCTTGCCGGTTGTCGAGAGAATACACTCGCTCCGTTGTGGGTAGCCAGTGGGAGATGTACGACTTCAACGAAGCAACGACCTGCGGTCTGCGCTTCGCAGGCTCGACCTTGTCAAGCCCCTGCACCACTGTGAAGCAGTTTGAGATACCTTGGCTCTCGACCGCCTTCAGGATCAGCTCGCCCTCCTCGTCCACCTCCTCATCCGCAGAGAGTACGAAGACCACGTAGTCGGCTATCCGGCAGGCGTCCAGCGAGGCTAACAGATCCCGCTGCACGATCAAATATTGTAGCTTTTGTTTGAATCGGTCTACGTTGACCTGCGTCCACCCAGCCTCCGGGACGTCTTCCTCGATCTCCAGACTTGTGTTCAGGCTTCGTACCGCGCCCGCCGCCGAAACGTTTTTGCAGAGTGGTATGATAGCAGCAATTCTTGCCGCACCGTCCTTCCCAGTGAACACATTTGTCGCTTTCGCATGCTCGAGGTCTTTGTTCAGGCGCATCTGCTTCGCTCGGTTCCGGCGGTCGAATTTGGACATGACTTGCTGTTGCGGCGTCCTCCGGCTTCCTCGCTCGAAACTTTCGACTTTGCCTACGTTCCGTTAGACTATGTACGGAAAACCCGAGCAAGAGAAGTACCCTTCGAAAGCTCCTTCAGCGCGCCCTTGCTGGCATGGCGCGACTTGAACGTCTTCTGCGACTGCTTCGTCGTGCTGCGGTGGTGATGTTGAGCGACCATGGGAGCCATGTTGCCGTTACCGCCGGCTCTGAATCTGAAGGGAAGAGAAGCCACCGTGACTGTGTGCGTGCAGATTGTGAGTGCTGCTGAAAGTTCGCATGGAGGGGCCATAATTTTTGTGGGCTTATCGATTGGCGGCCTTGGCGTTTAGCAGTGGCGGTTCTCAGTGGCGTTGCTCGTGCTAGCGCACCTGGGTGCAGTACAGTACTTCGTCCCCGATACTACCTCTGTAAACATCGTCTAGAGGACTCTTAGCACGCATTGCCCTGTACTGGTTCATTGATGGTTCATTTCTATGACGGTTATTGTTCCACCTTTACGACGCATCTTGCACGCTTTATTCATCGGCAACGAATTGCTGCAGGCCGAGAGACAGTCGAACATCCACCATTTCACCATCCACGGCGCCCTCGGCACATTTTTGATTCTCCTGTCCTCGTCTTGCGCGTGCGTCCATACTTGCATGCGACCTGAGCGTCTACGAAAGTTTCTCATCCGACGGAGTGACTATGAGGTATTGCTGTCCGAGGGCTTGAAACACCATGACCCAAGTAGTCCTTATCCGGAAGTGAGCCCCATCCGAAGAGTCATGTTGATGCCAGAATGGACGAGCTCGATGTATGGCATGGCGATGGTGCTGAAGAAGATGCATATGTCAGAGTGGTTGCGGAACAAAGAGATAATTACATGTTCCAACACCATATTGATCAGGGAGTATCATAGTGACACTTCAGGCACATAGGCCGGTGGATAGGACAACCAGACTGTCCTTTTGAAATTCTCTGCTGAATCCTGGCCGGAAGCTATGCAGACATCGCAGAGGCTGCGTTAGACAAGCCAACTAGCCTTCCCCGAACTCCATGCGCGATTGCGATCGCTCAGGCTCAAGGAGAGTAAGTGGTCGACGCCTATGCTCTGTATCTTGCCATGACATACGCCTTCCATGCGAGGCTGCACTATCCCTTTCTGTCCGCCCAACTTCTCTTCTCTCTCACCAAACAAGCGCCCAGCTGTCCACAATCGAAGCATTTGTCTACCGTCATTTCCCATAGACTGTTCTCCTAGTGATTCCAGCACCGTCGCCAACCAGGCTACAGCTCTCATCGAGGTTCTCCACACGCAAACGGTCGGCCTCTCTCACCTCGACCGCTCTTTCCCGCTTCACGCCGGCCTCAGATCACTCGGCTTCACCGCCGGTTCTTAAACGAAGCGACCAGCATACACAGTTGCCCGCTTCCCTGTCTTCCTTCGTCTCCAGACAACCCACCACACCAAGCTCGCCGGCAGAGGTCTTGACCTGCTGCGTGTCGCCCGATCCTTCTCTACCTCCCACCCCGAAGCTGTATCTACAACCTTCCGACTCCGCCTTCCAATCTCTGCTCACGGACGTTCAACATGCCAAACATCCGCGGCAGGAAAGCTCACTTCTATGACAACGCCACCGTGGAAGCGTGAGTTGATCCCCCGCTGACCGTGATCCAATACTGATTCAGTCATAGGCTCAAGGGTGTGTCGCTTCCCGAGAAGTATGTGGAAATCCATTGCACCAGGCCATAGTTAGTAGCCATACTAACTATACTATAGGATCAAGTGCGGACGGTGCAACAAGTTCAAGTCTCAGATAAGCTTCTCCGCAACACAGCTTACCGACGCTAGAAGCAAGGTCAAGGAGCAAGGTTCGCAAGCCCGATACACGATGAACTGTAAGCCATGCACCAGCCAGCAAGTCGTCGAGATTGAGTGCACCGTATGCAACAAGACAAAGGGATTGGACGAATATGCCAGGAGCCAGCGGAAAAGGCCAGACGAAGCGGTGCGTATGTCCTTGCAATTCTACGAGCCTTTGCTTATATCCTGCTAGGAATGCTTTGCCTGCGTCGAGGATCGATTGGGCCAGACCGCCATCAATGAGGAGGTCTATACTGGCGACGATCGCACGACAGCCATCGCCCCTTCCGACGAGGACGTCGCTACCAAATGGCCCACTTTCTTCGACTCCAGCACTACGACCGAGTCTTCCGAAGCTGTAGGTCGAGCTGCAACAATCAGGTAAACTGCGACTGACTGAGATAGGAATGGAAGGACGCTGAGGCGGAGGAACTGGGCGGCATCAGCTTCTCGGCAGATTTCGCTCAGAAGCTGTCCATGAGTGGCGACCAGGAAACCCTGATCGAGACGGAGTACGAGCACGGCAGTCAGGTTTTTGGTGATGGCGACTGGCAGACCGTACCGACCAAGTCGTGGCACACGAAATCGTACCAGACGCCCAGCACTAACTCTGGTTGGGACCCAAAGAAGTACGGCAAGCCTCCGGCTCGTTCCTCATGTGGTTCGGTCTCTGGTTCGGTGCAAACTTTCAGTTCTGGCTATGCCGAGCGCGACACAGCGTCCTTCCAAAAGGGCTGGGCGAGGATTAAAGCCTACGTATGTATGCACTTTCAACTACTCTTCCTTCTGCTGACATGATCGCAGGACCCCAGGCAGGACCCAGCAAACCAGTCTCCGGTCCAGCCAGCTCAAAAGGAGGAAGAGGAGGATTGGTCTTCCGACGATGAGAAGGCGCAGGCTGTCGATGACGATGATAGTGACGACACTGACACCGAGATCTGAACATGTTGGTGAGTTTGGATGGACGACGTGAGCAGTTGTCTCGATCCCACCTCCCGCCTGCCGACTGGTCAAGTTTCAGCCCTGTGTGGTTTCTTTCGTGGATGGGGACACTTCGTATGGGCTACTATGTTTCCTTACAAGGCGTTTTTCGAGAATTTCACTGGCTGTATCTCATTCTGTGGCAGTCTGGTAGCTACAGTGGCGGTAGCTGAGGGCACCAAGGCGTAGAATTCACTCTACGGCAATTCGATTCTCTCACAGATATTCACTGCATTTCTTTCCACTATCTAGCAATAGAGAAAAGCAAATTTCTGCATCGTGGTTCAAAACTTTGACCTTGGTGACATTTCCGACCATTATGGACGCGGCCCCAAGTCACCAAACAGCTACCTGTCTTCCCGGGATTCAAGCATTGTCCGGTTTTCGTTTCCTTAAAATTCCGTTCATGATGTTTTGCCACTAGGGGGTAGTGTCAATAAGCGAAAGTGGTAATCGCCACCCACGTGACACCGCGCCAGCCGTAGCGCGATACTCTTCTCTCCCCACTCGCTTCCTCTTATCCCCGCCTGTCGCTCAGCAACGTTAACACCGCCTCCAGCGTTTGCAACCTGCTTAACCATCACCAGAAAACTACGGAAACAGCAAACATGTAAGAAATATGCTTGCACGAAATCTCTAAAACAAGGGCTAATGCGTGGCGAAGGTCTGGACGAGGAGGCAGGGCAGCCGGCAGGGCAGCCGGCATACGAGGGCCCACCTCTGCTCTCACAAGCTTTCTCGCGGTGAGTCTGTTCCGTAGACGTCCTTTTAAGAAGCAATTGTCTGACAAGAACCCAGGCCAACAACATCTCTGCCGCAGATATCCGCGATTCCTTCCTCCAACGCCAGCAACAAGCGCAAGCCGACGCCGATGCCGAAGCTACCCAAGCCGCAGAAAATGGCGAAGGCCCCTCCAACACCCACGATGAAGACGAGGCGCAGGCAGAATCTTCCGCCATGGCGGCCGAGCGGTCGCGAAAGCGCAAGCGCAATCAGGAAGACGCGATTGCGAAGATAAAGAAGGGAAAGGCGGCGAAGAAGAGCAAGGGGGATAGTAAGAAGAAGAGGAAGAAGAAGAAGGGATCTGACGACGATGACGATTCAGAGTTTGAGGATCTCTTCGATTCCTATAAAAAGGTGCAGCCGCTGCCGGGTCAGTTGGGCAAATGCGAGCTTTGCGCGAAGAAATTTACCGTTACGCCGTACAGCAAGAATGGTCCTGACGGCGGACTGCTTTGTACGCCTTGTGGGAAAGAGATGGCGAAGGAGGCTAAGGCTACGGAGAAGGCAAACAAACCGGTCGTTAGAAAAGGCAGGAGGAAGATTGAGAGCAATCGTCTTGACGGTCTTACGTTCCGAGGATCGAAGACGTTGCAGCAGCTTTGCATTGAGAAGCTTGCTAAGCACTCTGAGGATATCGACGAGCTCGGCGATATGCCAGAGCCTCTCCTGAACCGGCTGAGCGAGATCTTCTCCAAGAAGCGCGCCATGACGTCCAATACGTTTAAATTGTTCTTGCAGCCTGATATGAGCAGCCTTTCGATCCACGAAGCAGCTTGTAAGTCCTCGTTACTACTCTTCAATTATGTAATGGTAACTAAAAGTTCCAGATCTTGAGACAGAAGACTTCTCCCAAATCTTCGCCGTCATTCCCGGCATCAAAAAGCTCTCTCTACGAAATTGCTGCCAGTTCAAAGACGAGAACGTGGACTACATGATCGAGAAGGCCCTATCTCTCACCGACATACAACTCCTAGGAGCCAACCTCGTCTCGAACGATAAATGGATCGAGCTCTTCATCGCGCGCGGCGTCGACTTGAGGTCCCTCAAAGTAGAATGGCTCGACGCAGCGTTCGACGACCAAGCCGTCGAAGCCCTTTCAACGTTCTGCCCCAATCTCGAACGCCTCAAGATCGAACGCTGCAAGCATATCGGCGTCGACTCCATAGATGCCATCGCTAAGCTCAAACACCTCCAACACCTCACTTTGTGCTTCCACAAAGAAGCTCCCCGCGCTAACGTGCTCAACATGGTCGCCTCGATAGGCGCTAACCTGCGGACTCTCTGTCTTGAGCGGTTTACAGATATCGAAAGCGAGCCCAACGACGACCTCCTTATCGCCGTCCACAAACACTGCACAAAACTTACCAAACTCCGCTTCAGCGAGAACAACGAGTGCTCCGACGCCGGCTACGTCGATCTCTTCACCAATTGGGCTAATCCACCACTCCACTACATCGACATAAACAGTACCCGCGACGTTGACAACACCAATCCCGAAGGTCCCTCCGACCATCCCATCGGTCTGGGCTCAGCAGGCTTCTTCGCCTTAATGCAACATTCCGGCCCCAGACTAGAATTTCTCAACATATCCTCCTGCCGACACATCTCACACGAAACGTTCACCACCATCTTCTCGCCCGAGAAGACGTACCCACACCTGCGTGAAATCAATCTGTCGTTCTGCCCTGTCGTCGATACAGAGGTTGTGGCGGGGATCTTCCGCAGTTGTCCGATGATCAAGAAGGTGGTGAGCTTTGGGTGCTTCCAGGTGCAGGATGTGATTGTGCCGAGGGATATTGTGTTGATAGGGGCGCCGAGGGCACAGGATGCTATCGAGCAGTATGGTCAAGTTATGATGGATTTCCAGGTCGATATGCAGAGGGGGGATGCGGTGGCAGGGAGGACGGTGCCGGTTATGTCGTAGATGTGGTCGGGTGAGTGTGTAGAGAGTGGAGTCAGGATCGTCTGCTTTTTCTTTTGGTGTTGGCGCATGGAAGGATGGGAATGGTGCTGGGGTATGACTATGGACATGTGTATGGATATGGAATTTAGGCGCATCGGACAGGGTAATGGGGATGAGGGGACGGTATGGGTATTTTCGTCGAAGTCTCGCTCCGGGATCTAAATATCGTAGCATACTTTGACCATGTCATGGGTTATAATCGACTCGTCTAGCTCAATCAAAAAATTGTCTTCTGCTAGTCCTGAAAGTGCTCACCGAGTCGCTAAGCAAAATTGTGTTCAAGAAATATTTTCCGATACAACAGTGAAGTCTTTGGCTGTACTGTACTATTATAGATGACGAGAATCACGCTTTAGCAATTCATTGAAAGAGAAAGAAATAAGCCACACTTGGTAAAATTTTCATGAGTAGGTTGATGACGGGCATGAGGTACCTACTTGTATAATTTCAGCAAAGCAGTTAAAAAAGTGCGTTGTGACGACGAGAGACGATGAGATGCAAGCAAAGGCCTACACTCGGCGTTGCTCAATACAGGGCTAGACATCACATCATCACGTTGCACATTGCACCGGCCGACACTTGAAATAAAGTGGGTATCATTGGGAGCAAGAACATTTGAAATTGCAAAGCAACTCAAACGAGCCGCGGTAGTGTCATCCTATCATTTCGCCGTATGCCACCATATCCGATCCCATTTTGTAAAGCAGGCAGAACCCGGCACTCCAGCGACCTAATAAAGATCTTCCGTCGTCCTCCTTTGCAGCTGAGAGCCGCTTAAGCAGGGGGAGCACCACGGCCCCGCCCGAAGCCGCCGCGGAACTCGGGCTTGAACTCGCCGGGGGCACCGCCCTCGCCCTTCTCGCCAGCATCACGTCGTCGGTATCCCTCACGGTCACCGCCACGGCCGCGGTCGCCACCACGGTCGCCTCCACGGCCACCTCCACGGCGGTCACGGTCGTCGCCGCTCATCATGCCGCGCGGGGGAGCGTGGGTGCGCTGCTGCTTGATGTGCGTGTTGGGCACGATCTCAGCGGGGAGGTGGAGCCATTCGCGGAGGTAGTCGAGACCCTCGGGGGTGAGGGTGTAGTAGTAGTATTGCCACGAGAAGCGGGTCTTGACGAAACCGCGCGAGGTGAGCGATTGGCCTGCGCTGTGTTAACACCGAGCGGTGCGAAGCAGGATCGCAGAGATACTGACAAGCCTTGACGACGAAGAGGTTCTTGGTGTCAATGTCTCCGTGCTTGGGGAGGTTGAAGTCCTTCTTTGCAACGAGTACGCCCTCTGTGGTGACCGTGTGTCAGCCTATCCTTATATGCAGCATAAAGCCACCCAGTGTGTATAATGGTGCCATAGCCATGGCTCGTGCGGGAGAAATACTAACCGCGGAAGAGGTACCTGCGAGCGCATTGTTAGCATGAGTTCGATTGCGATACTGCAGAGGGGATAAAAGCATGGAAGGAGCTCATCGCGGAATTGGACGATTGTGCGCGAAATTCCAGTATCGATTGCGCTGCGCGTGTGCTTTTTAAAGGAGGACTAACTCGTGGATCTTCTTGCGATCGGCCTTGGGAATAAGCATCGTGACGGTTGCTGAAAAGTCGGCGGGTTGTTGTCGTGATGGTCGATGGAGAGGTCGAGGACTCGCGAAATTCAGAAAGTAGGTGGTGCGGCCAGGCGCGCTAATTTGATAGCCGAGTGCGCACGGGCCATGTTCGCGATCGTTCTGCCGCGCCTCATCAAAGACCGCTTGACCTTCCCTCTACAAAACCACCCCAAATACACCCGTTCTTCGAGCAGGCCCAGTGCACCACACAAAACACACTCGCGATCACAACCACTCAAGGACAGTCCTAAAGCCTCACACAACGAATCCACCATGGGTCCCGCCACTCCCCAACCTGCGCAATCGCCCGTCACCATCATAGTCGATAGCCTCGGAAAAAGCATCGCCTTTCCCACGACCAAAGACGCACCCTTAACCTCCATCTACGAGACCCTCTACGCCCGCGCGCCCTGGATCGAATCCTCAACCTACATCCTCACCACCAACGCGCGCCGCCTCGTCCGCCACGATGCCTCACCCGTGCACTCGCTCCTCACCTCGCCAACCGACACCTTCCTCCCGCTTCGTCTCACCGTTCCACTATGCGGCGGTAAAGGCGGCTTCGGCTCCATCCTCCGCGCGCAGGGCGGTCGCATGTCCTCGCGCAAGAAGAAGCAGGGCGAGGTCAACGGGTCGTCACGAAATCTTGATGGGCGCAGACTACGGACTGTGGCGGAGGCTAAGGCGCTGGCGGAGTATCTAGCTATCAAGCCGGAGATGGAGAAGCGCGAGAAGGACGAGAAGAGGAAGAGGTGGGAGGATATTGTTGCGAGTACGGAGCGGAAGCAGGAGGAGTTGCTGAACGGCAGGGGTCAGGCTAGATTGGACGGAAAGTGGGTTGAGGATAAGGAGGAGGCGGAGAATAAGACGAGGGAGGCGATTGAGAAGATGTTGATGGCGCAGCGGGGGAGCTCGGAGGAGGAAGAGGAGGAGCAAGGACCGGAGGAGGGAAAGGCTGCGTCGTCGTCTTCGAAACCGGTCCAGCAGCGGACGATGTACGGGTGGGATGACGAGGACGATGAGTTCATGAGTGATAGCGAGGAGGAGGAAGAGGTGTCTGAGGAGGACAACAAACCGCAATGCGTAGGCAAGGGCAAAGGAAAGGCGGAGTGAAAGGGCGGAAGTACATCCTTTGACAACTTTTGAGAAAACAGACGGCGTTCTGGTCAGGCATAGCAGGCGTTCTTCTTTATACAATTCCGATACCCTAGCAGTCTCCCTCCGCGAAGACTGAATTCAAACCCAAATATTCATACACCCATGCAAGCCTCCCCATCCACACCCTCTACCCCCCAATCTCAGTATCCATATCCTTCTCCCCGCCATACCCCTGCTGCCTCCTCTCCTGCGCAGCACTCGCACCCGTCCCACTCCCCTCCGTGGCCTTAGTCCCCCCAAACCCCCCCGCATTCACCTCCCCCGTCGAACTCGTCGTCTTGCCGCCCATGCCGCTCTCCTGAATCGACTGGCCGTAGCGGATCTTGTCGGCGGGCGTGATGCCCTGTGTGTTGGGCGCGTTTGAGGCGGGGGTTTTCAGGGTGCTGGGGGCGGTGGTGTGTGTGGAGGGGTCTGCGTGTGTTAGTACGATTTACGCGGACATGTGTGTTGGGTTTGTGGTCGGGGCTTTGACTGGGGCTGTGGATGGATTCGAGGAGAAATTGGGGTGGCATACCGCCTATTTGTCCCGCCTGCTTGTTGTGCGGCTGGATGAAAGTGTGGGCGCCTTCGTACTGCGTTTGCTCGCCGCCTTTCTCCGTGTCCATGAGTTGGTCTGACATATCTGTGGTGGAATTGCTTTGTTGTGGATTGGGATGGAAGGGAAGGGTTTGCGGATATGTAGAAAGGTTGGTTGTATTTGCGGAGCTCTAATGTTGAGCGCTGCGATGATGCGGAAGGTACATAGCTTATATTTGTGCCATGACGTCAGTAGGTCAACCTCTACATTGAACGCTCGACATGCGTAACCGTCTCAACAAACTCCATAACACCTTCCTGCTAGCTCTATGCTCAGAATTGCGACGCTGCTGAAAGTGTACACGGTAGAAAAGCCTCTAGCAGCACTGGCTTTGGAAATGCAATCGTCTCGGAGCTCGAATTATGTTCCCGCTGCTCATAGACGCGACCACCACCAACCACGCTCTACCTACTCGAAATCCACACCCATAAGAAAGCTACACACTGTTAGTCTCGAAACTTCAGACAATGGACAGCGAGCAACACATACCTCTCATATAACCGCATATACTTCGCCACAAATGCCTCCAAGTGAAAAATAACCTTACTCCCCATCTTACACCGATGCTCATAGAAAGCCGCCCACTTGATCACCTCAGGCTTCAGCGCATCGTCCGTCTTGGGAATCAGCTTCCAAGTCAGCGTCTTAATGATCGTCGTCGGATCAATGCAATGCGAGAGTAGATCGTAGAGCGAGGCGCGGACGACGAGCAGACGCGCGGGACTCCGCTCTTCAACGATTTGGTTGGCAATTTGTGAGATGAGGGCTTCCCAGTCCGGGGGTGGGATGTGTGTCGTTTCGGTGATGTTCTCGCTGTGCGGTGTGTTAGCTGTCTAGATCCCAAGGAGCGTGTGTATGATGTCCGTACTTCTGCGCATGAACCGCCTCAAACATCAACAGCGCCTTCCTCAGATTCCTCCCACTCTCCTTCGCGATCCTGCGATTCAAACCCTCCACCTCCTTCCACTGTTCCTTCTTCCCCGCCGAACTCAACGCCCCACAAATCTCATCCTCGGTCGGCGCCGCAACCCTCACCAGCAACGTCCGACTCCGTATCGGCGCAATAATGTTACTCGTCGAGTTTGCCAACAGTATCAACCTCAAATTCGGACTATACTTTTCCATGGTGCGTCTCAGCGCCGCCTGCGCATCCCTCGTCAAGTGATCCGCCTCATTGATCACCACGACCTTGAACCGCTGCTTCGCTGCCAGATCCACCTGCTGCGTCTGCGCGACCTCCTTGAGTAGATCTTGTATCACGACACGGTCGTAGTTTCCCACGTCTGAGGGAGTGATTTCGAGGTGGTAGACTGAGGCTACGATGTTGAATTCGAGTTTGCGGTTCGATGTGGTTTGGAAGACGCGAGCGTCTATTTTGATCTTTTCGACGCCGGGCCCATAGAGTTCTTTGAGGGTCGCGACGATGCGGGTTTTCTTGCCTGCGCCGGACGGTCCGTATACGAGGAGATGGGGGAAGTCGCCGCTCTGGGCCTGGATGAGGTCGTGTTAGTCTGCGTGGGAGCTGTGGATATGGAGGGACCTACAAGAGCCCTCAGACGCTCAGAGAGCTCCGGATGGTAGCTCAGAGCATCGAGAGTCCGTGGGCGGTGCTTATCCACGAGTAGTGACATTGTGTTAGTGTTGTGTATGTTGATTGCTGATTCGGGAATTTCGTGAAGGTGCGACGCGTCTGCTCGCGATTTCGCGCGGGGCGCGTTAAGTGGATGGGTCCGTGCGCAGCAGATGGTCCGCTACGACAATCTTCTATGTAACCTGCTAAGAATATGCGCAGCAAACATACATATCGAAAGCAGCATAGGCACCAGAAAATTCGTTATTAGAAGATAATCTACATACAGGAAACGACCCGAAACTATCAGGCAAAAGGAAACGGGTATGATGATCAGAAACGCTGCAAGCCAAAAGGTTGGTATCAAGGTGTATCCTATCTTCAATAACAAAAATCGCTTTAACATTCCGAAGGGTATTGTTCGACAAAAGAAACATAAGGAAACGGTATTGAAACGAGCGACTACTATTCCACATTTGCGAAAGGTTCTTTGCGGTCGTATCGTCGTCAGATGCTGGGCTCTCGTCTAGGTATGTGCTTATAAGGACGCAGTCCAAACTCAGTACCGTCGAGACTCATGGCCTCTGTTGTCGTAACCATTGCTCCCGCCATGGTCTCTGTAATGCTCCTCTTCGTAGACTGGCCGAGGCTGAGATTCAAACGAGGCGTCGGTACCTGTGGTACTTCGTCGGTGGTGAGCAGCATCACTCTCGTAACGTCCAGCCCACTCATTTCGCCTCATCTCGGCATCTTTGGCAAATCTACGCTTCTCATCTTCGGAATCATAGACATTCGAGGCGTAGTAGCTGCCTGGAGCGTCTCGCACGTTTGGATCCGAGCGAGTTCCATAGCCAGAGAAGGTAGGACTCTGAGGTCGGCGACCGTTCGCTTGGGAGCCGGTGCGTACATGGTGCTGCGGTTGAGGAGCGTTGGCTGGGGGAATCCATTGACTTTGGCTAGCCGTAGACTGCGTGCGTCGACGTTGCTCATGCATTGCTGCCTCTGGCGGCACACTCTGACTATGCTGGTCTTCGTAGACCTTTCCACCACCGGGGGCTGAGGCATACGGCTTCCGCTCGCGCTCAATTGGCATTGAGAGAGGCTCACGTTCGTCCTCAGATTCAACGGCTCGCGAGTCGGAATGGCCTACATAAGGACTGCGCTCACGTTCAAGTCCCGGATGAGGTGCTGTAGCCGGGGCCATCGGCGGCGGTGGGGGAAATGTTGGCGCTCTGCGGAGTGGACCAACGCCTTCCGCGGAAAGAATAGCGGCACAACGTTGCTGTGCCTGCAAATTCTCGTGCAGGGGAAAGAGTCGTCGAGGAAGCTCCTTTGGGAACCGTTCTTTGCAGGCATCAGCGTTGCTGATGGGCATATCGAGAACAGCCCTCGAAAGCCGCTCATACTCGGTGTCAGGGTAAGCTTGGATCATGACGGTCATCCACTCCTGGAACCCATCAGGGGTGAGAGCGGGGATTTGAGGCTGGTCTGCGCTGTGTTCCTGGATGAGGTGATGCTGACATCTCATCTCGCGGTAGATCTTGCTTAGCGTCGAGTACGGCAGTTTGCCAAAGATAGCTGCCAGATTTTTAGCAGGTTTGAGGTTAATAGACGGGGGGAAACTTACTGCTCCAAGGATAGATCTCCTTGTCAAGTTTCACATCACTGTAAAATCTCAACATCTTGTCGGGTGAGATGACCAAGCTTTTCTTCGGTTCGTAGTCATCAATCTGTCAAGGCTTTAGTCTGTGCAACCTAACGTCAAACTCAGAAGAGCCGCACTCACCAGATGTACAGCCAGTCCCCGCAGGAATTGGCCCAAGCGGGGCGTTGGCTGACCCTGATGGTCAAAAAGACGCTGCCACATCTTCTCTATGGGCGTATACGTCTCTTCGGTCGGCAGCCTCGCAGCAGGGGCGGGTCGAGACCGTGCCCTCTCTTGTTGCATGTCGACTGGCGGGGTTCGTTGGTGCCTGGGTGTAGGTGTGTCGTCGGCACCGTCAAACATGGGATCACGCGCCAGGGGATCTGGAGATGCAGAGGAATAATCAACGTGCTTTGGCGAAGGTGGAGTGTAGACATTTCGCGGAGGGAGCGACGTTGCAGAAAGCGGTGGTTGAACGGCGTACGGTTGGGGCGCTGCAGGTGGCCCCGTGCCTGAAACACCACCCACACGACTCATCTTGATTTCATCTAAGACCGATTTCTTGACCTCTGCTGTGATCTGGGCGATGAGGTCCGGATCCACACCCCTTGCGGTGTCGGACTTGTCGAACGCATTATTGAGCGCATTTCTGAGGGGCTGCTGGATGGGTTGCGGCTGACCGTCCGAATAGGCAATGGACGAAGAGCGGGACGCTGGGCGTTGCGACTCGTAGGCATGGGGCTCCTGAGCGTACGAACGTGGGTCGTAACTTTGGTCGTAGGATGACGGATAGGACCCTGGATAAGAGTCTGGCTGGTTGCGGTGGTCCATAGCGCGGGACCTTACAGGCACCGCTATTGCCTAGGCGGATGACGCTGACAGGACAGGCCCAGATGCGATGTTGACTGGATGCGACGTGGATGATGTGCAGCGGAGTGAAGCTGCGTCTACTGCAGGACGCTCATGCAAATGTGCTGAGATATATTGCGGGAATGCGTGCAGCAAAAAGACTGGGGCTGCGCGTGGGATATAGATATGCGTGGCCTGGTAGTCAAAGGGGGCGCGGGAGCTCACGCATCGGCCTTGTTGGGTTGTATCGCCTTGCCTGTTGCTTGCGCGAGGGGACAGCTGGTGGGGAGAACAAGGGAATAAAGAATGCACAAAGACGCAGAATATGGATCTGGGAGCACGTTGACTCCACGTGCAGCAGCTGTGCGAAGTTTGGTAGAGTGGAGCTCGAGATGCAGGCTTGCGGGAAGCCGTTGGCCATTGCGTCATAGAACTCCCAGAGCGCCCAGACGTCACCGGGGGCCATTTCGAGCCACCTGGCCAGTCTCACCGGACGTCAGGAGCAGAGCATCGATGCTGCACAGAGCGATTACTGCATCACTGCCCATCTCAGGCGCTCTCACCGGATGGAGCGTCGAATCGACGACGTTTTGGGAAGCAGAGGCCCTGGCCTTGTCCTTATGGTCGATCGCGCGAGGTACCTGGGCATTGGCCGCGATGCCTGCTATATGACTGGAAGAAAGGTCCACGTTCAGGCTTCCATGATTGCTGGGAAGATGAAAATGGCACCGGCGACAGTGCAGGCTAAAATCAAGCTGTTGGGTGGTCTGCGCGCCCTGTGCTGCGTCTATGATTCCCGAGCGGATTCTCGGTGGGGATGGTAGGGGTTGACCCCGGCTTGCACTGCCAGGAAGCACCACGGAGAGAGGACCACGTTGTCTCTATCTACTTGAACGTAGTTACGCCTATGTGCGATGGGCGGTATCATGCTCCGCGCTCCTCGCGTTGGATTGCGCGGTCAAGCACGATCCCACGCGGCTCTGTTTGGCTCAGTGTTTCAGCAGGCCGTTTCAACGCGCTACCATCGCGGGCTATCATTCAGGAGCACGGCCGCGCAAAGCCTCATCGAGGTAAGCACAAGGACTGCGTCTCTCTGCCCCAGCCACGCTCCAACTCGCATCGAAACGCGTCGAAACGAAACAAAACAGAGTCAACCCGACACTTAATACGCGCACCGCTGTCGTTGAGGCTCGTGCCGCTGCAATTCAGTCAGGCGGCTACATTGAGGCGTAGTGTTTGACCTATGCACATGGTCGACCAGTTCGAGGAGTAGCGAAGGCTGACAGAGCCGCTGGCGTGGCGGTTCGTCCTGGGGTTGCTCATACGAGCCCCGAGCAGCGGTTTCTTCGGCCATACTTAGAACTCAGCTGAAGAGCGAGGGCCCTTTCAGATGGCAGTCTCTCTTGTTTGGGCAACATGTGCCGACGGTCAGACTGCTAGTCCCCGCAGATAGAGGGTTACCCACGGCGGGAAGTGGCCTAAAAAGCAGCTGTTCTAGCCGAGTGCGGCCTCTAGGACATCGATCGCACTCCGGTCGCGATTGGAGCACGCGGCGCAGTGATTGCATGGGATTGCGCTCATGCTATTGCGCGCGCAGCGGTGGTGCGGGACATGGATCTGAGAGTGGGCGATGGGTCGGTGGGTGAGCCATCAGGGAGCCATCAGGGCTTAGACAGGCATGATGTTCGCAGCTGCGACACTAGCGGCTTCAGCCAGACGGCCTTTGCGCGCTGATTGGCCGTCTATGTTCAGCGAGCGTCTCACCTTCGTCCAGACGGAAACTCTAGGGCGAAAACACGTGAGCTCGAACAGCAGCAAATAGCGCCAGCTCGGGGTTATTGTGTTTCGACGCTGAGATGCCTGCGTTCGTCCTTTCGTTCTTTCGTTCTGTCCACCGCTGTTGTGCTGATATCTAATAAAGGCGGGATCCAGGCTAACCTCAACTGCCCGGAAACACGTCCTGCACGCCGGCCGCCGAAGACCAAACCAACAAAGAGCCCCCATTGTGCACACCGCACGCTCCGCTCACCCTCACCTCACCCTCACCCTCACCCAAACTCTCTCACCTGCTCTCGCCCGCGCTACCTCCACTCCTCATACGGCCTGCTACAAGGTCCTCGCCGCCCGTCACCAGCGTTTCGCAGCCACGGCACTCGCGTCGCGCCACTTGCTCCGTCTCCCACCACGGCATAGCACCCACCCTCGTGTAACGCGGACGACTGCACCTCGCCGGCTTTCGAAGAGTCAGCGTCACTCAGTAGCCCCGACGCCATCCATCCACCGACCGTCCCATTTCCCACCACAGCAGCCCCACGATGCACGCTTGATGCGGACCACCTGAACCGACGTCTCGACGACAAACGACCCCGACCGCGACTCATCTGACAGCCGCTTCTGTCGTCCACGCCGCCACCCTCCACCACCACCGCACACACTATGGCCATGCTCGCCTCAAAACCGGCGTACCAGACGCCCTCTCTGAGCTCGTCGACACAACCCTCCGCCCAGTACAACTCCAGCTTGTCGGGCTACCGGACCCACGGCGCGACGTCACGTACAGACACCTCGCTCTTTGCGTCACCCACCGAGTCGGAGTTTTCCGAGAACTACGATGCCCCCGACGCCATCAGGTAGAGACAACCTCTCGCCCCCTAGATGCGAAGCTAACGTATGCAGACACTGGGACGAAGACAAGGTCAGCGACTGGCTGACGCGCATCAATTGTGCCAACTATGTCGACCTGTTCAAAAGTACGTTTTCTCGCGGATCTAGACTGCTCACAGCTGACCCGTATAGAAAACCACATCAACGGCGAAAACCTCATGGAGATGGACCAGACCCAGCTCAAGGAGATGGGCATCAAGAAGGTTGGCGACCGCGTCCGTATTGGATCCCAAGCGAAGCAGCTGCGCAACAAGGAATACAAGAAGGTGTCAAGAAGAGTGTCAAATAGGGTGAGCAACCCGCAATAAACAATCGTCCGACCTACTGACCCTGTCACAGCAATCACTAGCCATGCTAGACCAAGCAGCGTACACGCCTCCGTCGTCCGGATCTCCTCGGCCGCTGGTGTCTGCTCGTTCCATTCCTACCAGCTCACGTAGCGACAAACGGATGTCCCGACAAATCAACGGCTCAGATCTCAGCTACGCTTATGGTGGCACCAAGTCCCCGTCGCGGCCGAGTTCCCCCCTGGTCGAGCAGGTTGGACTGAGAGCCCAGCGGTACAACGGCATGGACAGTCCTAAGAACGTAGTAAAGAAGGACTACGCGTCGTCATACTCTAGCCAGCCAAACAGTGCCGCCAACGCCCGTGGCTACGGAAACCCACGATCAACGCCTACCGACACGCCTCAGACGGCCCGATTTGGTCACCACGTCCGTGCTACTCTCAGCTTCGACCTCGCCACCAACAGTGCAATCCTTCCTGCGGACAAAGCACTGATCCGGGTCATCTACGACACTGGACGCTCCTCGGTCGTGAACATAGAAGGGTGCAAGACCGCCGATGAGATTGTACTCAAGACATTACGCAAAGGACAGCTCAACGAGGCCCACATTAAGAACTACTGTTTCTACGTGCTGGAAGGTCCCGAGCCGAATCCTTCGCTATGCCATCGGTTAAGCGACATTGAGGTCATCCGCCTCTGCAAGGATGCTAACCGACATGAGAGAGGGCGCCTTATCCTTCGCAAGATCCACACGGGAGAACCCGAGGAGGACCAGTTGAAGGCGGCTGCTGGTATTTTCCAACAGCAGAACTTGCAGCAGACGCAAAACATCTTTGTACCGACCAGCGAACGGAGCAAGGACAAGATTCAGAAGCTCACTGGAGAGTCCCTCGAGCCCGTGAGCTACCCGCTGTCGCCTACGTCTGCAATGGAGCGGGAACGACACATTCACTCTACCGCTCAGGATCTTGAAGGACCTGCAAGATCGCCAGCCTTCGCTGCGAGGGCTCGCAAGCTCAAGCAGTTCTACGGTGCTCGGCCCCCAAGCGAACTCATCACTTCGGATCTGACCTCCTACTTCCCGGATGTTGAGAAGGGCGAGATTGACAAGACCCTTCGTATGTCGATTAGACGATCGCACCGATTAAGTCGAGCCGCCTCTCGCATGTCGGTAGCGTCAAATTACAGTGCTTCCAGCCTCAAAGACGCGCCCCCTCTACCCTCTATCGCCGACAGCTGGCTTCAAGGTGGTAGCCAAGCCCGGCCTTTACGCCCCTTATCAGTAATGAGGCTAGGTCTCCCCTCCCAGAGCGGGTACCGTGATTCAGTGGCTTCCTCTGTTCTTGAGCCACTCGAAGAGGAGTCGCCTCTTGAACCGAACAGGAAGTCGTACGTGTCCTTTGGTGGTGAGAGCACAGCTGATAGCGTGGCTATTACCGACCCCGAGGGCAACACGACCATGCAGTCATACTTTGACGATGGTGGCAGCAGCTTGGCCGGTAGCAGTACCAGCAATACGGAGAATGGCGACTCTCTCAACAAACGTCTCTCAGAAGCTATTGCTGAAGACGGCGAAGAATACGACGACGAGCTCACACAGTATCTTGAGCAAGACTCGTGGGAAAACGTCAAGTACATGAAGGGAGCGCTGATCGGACAAGGTTCTTTTGGTAGCGTCTATCTAGCGCTACACGCCATGACGGGTGAACTCATGGCCGTCAAACAGGTGGAGCTCCCTTCACCCTCCGGTACTGCGCAAACGGATCATCGAAAAAACAACATGGTCGAGGCATTGAAGCACGAGATTGGCCTCCTCCGAGATCTGAAGCATAAGAACATTGTCCAATACCTGGGGTCAAATTCCGACGAACACCATCTCAACATTTTCCTCGAGTACGTTCCCGGTGGCTCGGTTGCCACGATGCTGGTCAACTACGGACCCTTGGGCGAGTCACTGATCCAGAACTTTGTCCGCCAAATCCTTCAGGGTCTGTCGTATCTCCACTCAAGAGACATCATCCATCGCGACATCAAAGGTGCCAATATTCTGGTTGACAACAAGGGCTCCGTCAAGATCTCCGACTTCGGTATCTCGAAACGTGTCGAGACGTCGACTCTCCTCAACAGCAGCAAGAAGGGCGCTCAACGTGTTTCACTTCAAGGTTCCGTATTTTGGATGGCACCTGAAGTCGTCCGACAAACAGCCTACACCCGCAAGGCTGATATCTGGTCTCTCGGCTGTCTTATCGTCGAGATGTTCACCGGCAGCCACCCCCACCCCAACTGTACTCAGCTGCAGGCCATCTTCAAGATCGGCGGCAGCGGCGATGCCAGCCCAACCGTCCCGGACCACGCTGGCGACGACGCTCGCACATTCCTGGCGCAGACCTTCCTCATCGACCACGAGAAGCGGCCAAGTGCGGATGACCTGCTCGCCAGCGAATTCTGTACTAGCCAAGCCTCGTAAATCGACATCCGATCTGGTCGCTTCTCTTTCTTCCCTTACGTATATTTGGTGTTTTCTGCACTATAACGGGTTTCATGTGGCATGATACGGCATATACGCATCCGGATGGATCTGGATGGAAAGTGGAGTACATGGAGATTGCCTTTTGGTGGATCTAAGGATCTTCCTTCTTTTCATTGTTCCCTAGTGGAATCCTCTGACGGTCATGTTACGTCTTTCTTCTACATGTACGATACCATTTTTGGATGCCTTGGGCGTCCTTGTTGTGTTGGTGATGGTAGGACCGCTGTGCGGATTGCCGGGTACAGCAAAAGTCTTGTTAGAGTAGTAGGCGATGTGTAGTGTATGATATCTTTGGAAATACTTCCATCACTTGAACTTGTTCCCCAATTACTTTGCGTGCCTAGACTATTGTTCCAAAGACAGTTACTCTGATAAATGACGAACGACCGAACGCACACCTACTTCTCGGAAACGTCGAGTCAATGCTTTACATTTCAAGCCACAGCTGCTTCTGACAATTGCCGTTCATGACCCCACCACGGGCGCGCTCACGGTCCGCGTCCATGACGTACCCCACATAACGGAGTGGTGAGGGGTAATTCCGAACCACGCGATTCGTACGTACCGAGGTTCTGTTCGCGTTTACACGCAACATTAGTGCCGCCAGTCTAGTGTACGAACAGTCTTGGAATAGAGCCTAAGCTAATGGTTGGCCTAAATCCCAGCGGGAGGGGCGGTTTTTGTGGGAAGAGAGGGGTAGATGTTGTGTCCGGGTGGTTTCTCGCGTTGGAAGGAGGGACCGTCTTCTGTCCAACATCTTATTTATTGCTAATCTACAGTGCTGTCACGTTCTGATTGCTTTCGTCTGTTTGACTTCTACGCCTTCATTGCTCATTCCACTTTCGATCAGAGTCCTTCTTCACCCGAGCTGGGACTATCGTCGCTATCGCTGTGAGGAAATAGACAAGATGGGTTCCGCAGAGTTGCCTAAGAAGTACAAGGCTATCGTGTATGATAAGCCGGGGTCGATCTCGACGAAGATTGAGGAGCTGGATATGCCGGAGCCGGGGCCAGGAGAGGTCTTGATCAATCTGTATGTCGCATCTTTCTCCGCCCTTTTGCATTTTATACTTCATGCTCGACCTGTCTCCACAACCCTCGCAATCTTACAACATGCTGACCAGTCCTCAGCACCCATACAGGTGTCTGCCACTCCGACATGGGCGTCATGATGAACGCCTGGGCCTCCCTCCCCTACCCCACGCAAGCCGGCCAGGTAGGCGGCCACGAGGGCGTCGGCAAGATTGTCAAGCTGGGCCCTGGCACTGAGAATGCTGCTGTGAAGGAGGGACAGCGTGTCGGCATCAAGTGGATGGCGGGGATCTGTGAGAGCTGCGCAGCGTGTCGCGCTGGCATGGACGCTCAATGCTTCAGCGGTGTAAGCATCCCCTCCCATAGCGACAAACCGAGCATCTTCATGCTAACACGTACCGAATAGAAAATCTCAGGCTACTACACCCCAGGTACCTTCCAGCAATATGCCCTCGCCCCCGCCAACTACGTCACTCCTATTCCAGACGGTCTCGACTCCGCCGCCGCTGCACCCATGCTCTGCGCCGGCGTAACAGTCTACTCCGCCCTCCGCAAAAGCAATGCCGAATCCGGCAGCTGGGTCGTACTCCTCGGCGCAGGCGGTGGCCTCGGCCACCTCGCTGTTCAGTTCTCTGCCCGCGCAATCGGCCACCGCGTCATTGGTATCGATCACTCGTCCAAGAAAGACATTGTTCTGGAATCCGGTGCTGAACACTTTATTCCCATCGATGGCACAGACGACATGGCTGCTGCCGTCAAGGAACTCACAGATGGTTTGGGCGCACATGCCGTGCTGGTGCTTACCGCGAACAACAAGGCGTATGGGAGTAGTTTGGACTTGTTGAGGTTTGGAGGAAGGTTGGTCTGTGTGGGGATTCCAGAGGGGGAGCCGGTACCGATTGAGAGTGCACTTCCCGGCATGATGGTGGCCAAGGGAACGAGTATTGTGGGAAGCGCCGTGGGCGATCGGAAGGAGGCGCTTGAGACGTTGGAGTTTGCGGCCAGAGGCGTTGTTAAGACGCACTTTAGGGTCGAGAAGATGGATAAGCTTGATGATGTTTTTAGGGAGATGGGTGAGGGGACGTTGAAGGGGAGGGTTGTTTTGGACTTGGCTTAGTGCGTATAATTGTACGTGGGTGGCAATGTTGCGGATGTAGGCACAATTCTTGGAACTAGTATGTGTTGTATTATTCTAGAGTTTACGCTGTTATACTAATGTGACGCGTTTGCAAAGTTGCATAGAGACTGCGGTTTGGGGATGTAGATTGTGAAGTTGAGCTATTGAGCTGATCTGATTGGCTGTGTAACGCCGACGTGATCCTGGCGCACCACCTTCTCGTCACCTTCTCGCCAACACCTTCTCGCAAACACCATCTCGCCACCACACGACCTTCTCGCCTACTTCGCAACAACTCAGGGTATTACACCTCCACGGTTCTCTCCTAAATTATGTCGATGTCTTCGCACCAGCGGGCCCATCACACCCCCTTCGCAGATCTACCAGACGAGCTGGTGGTTCACATAGTTTCTTATTTCGCCTCGGACCTAGAACCTCCTGAGCGAATCGCAAAGCTACACCAGTTGTGCCTCCTGAACCGGCAATTCTCCCGGGCAGCCAGAGACTTTCTCTACGAGAAGCTGCATGTACCGACCGACGATGTCTCGACTTCTCTGCTTTTGCGCACGCTGCGTTCAAACCCAGAGCTGCGCCTTGCCGTGAAGGAGGTAGAGTTTCCATCTTCCGACATGGAAAGCATTCAGGACTACGATCCTGCCGAACTTTCGGATATTGCGTCTAGCCTTGGCTTCCTTAGCCCTCACCTCTTTGCGTCTCAATGTATCAAGGAGCACTATGTCGGCCCAAGAGAAGCAATGCTTGCACTGCTGCTCTGTCTAACGCCCCGGGTCTCAACAATCGTTAAAGTCACTGAGCTCGACTTGGCCAATGGAGCCCCTCCTCTTACCTCTCTGTGGATTAAGCCGCTGCTGCTTGTGACGCAAGACGAAGTCATTGGTGCAACGCACATGTTCAGTTGCCTACGCAACTTGCACATGCATCTCACCACAGCTCCCCTGTCGTATGTATCTTCAATTCTCAAGCTCCCGTCCCTCCGAGGCCTTGAGTATGATGCAATCAGGCATCGATACTTCTCCCCAGTAGATATATTACCAGCGCGAAAATGGGGCTGCTCGGAAGCCAGTTCGAATGTTCAGCATCTACGCTTTACTGGAAAGATTTGGTCGACGATTCAGGATGCATCCGAAACCATCGTGTCTTGCAAGGACCTGAAGTCCTTCACGATCAGCCCGGCTAGATACCGCCAGTTCAGTGCTATCAAGCTCGCTCTACTCAGGCATTCGAGCTCTTTGGAGAGTCTGCAGGTTAACGACCTTCTCCGAGCACAGTTTAGTCACCGGTCATCCACGGACATCTTAGGAGGTTTTCATGAGTTTCGTGCCCTCCGGGTACTGAAGTGCCCATTATACTTCCTCAGAGGTAGCGAGAACTTTATGTCGATAACACATCTGGATCTCTCAATTATCTTGCCTGTGGGCCTTGAACTTTTAGTCATCACTATCTGCGGATCACATCACGACGAGGCGTGGCATTGCGATCTACGAGAATTTCTCCACACTTTAAGGGAAACTTTACCCACTAGTCTACCCTGCCTTCGACACATCCGCGTTCTAATCAGATGCTGGGATCACTCAGCTACACCCTTAGATTTTATCGCCATACGGGAATGGTTCGCGGAGGTCAATGTACAGTTCGATTGGGTTCTGATCTTCTGGGACGCAGAGGTGACGCGGGACATGCAGCTCATGGGCACCCATGATGGTATATTGCTGCCTCTCTGAGATATGCATCTTAGGCTAACGATTGTAGACAGATATAACATGATACGAGAGTCACATAAATCAAATGGGCCTGACGGCCAGGAGATTGCGTCGCGGTTCATCTCTCGGTATAGTGGTATCACTCACGCAGACGAGGATATACCTGAAGAGTACGACTTGTTTCCAAGTCGCGATCCGCGGTATGGAGGAGATGAATTGACTTTGTGACATGGGATCCAAATTTGTGTGACTTTCGATGGCGTTCCCAAGGCTAGGGTACAGTTGGGTCGTGAAAGTAAGACATCGGGAGGGCCTGGTGAGACCCCTCTGGATGCGCTTTACCAGCTTTTTACCTCGGCCTTAGATTCTAGTATTGAGAAGCAGTGGCAAGTTGTTCATGTTGAAGCTACAGTATACTCTGTGCGTACAGAATAGGCAGTATTATGTCGTTGCAAAGCATGTCACTGTATATTGTTGAACGACCAACCTTGCAAAGGTGCATGGCTAGTCGTAGTACGTATGGGGACTAGCGTCTATTCGCGCCAGCTCGCACCAACACTGGCACTTGCATCAACTTCATGAGCTCTATCAACTTTTGCACATTCCTGCACTTTTCTCTATGACATCTTTGTAATCTGTAACATTCCAGAACACAGGCCACAACTCGATTACTTAATCTCTGGAAGACATGAGAGATTCCAGTGTGAGATTTGCGCAGCCTTGCGGAATCTTGCGTGTGGGCGGCTACGTTATACGATATGCGCAAAATACGCGCATGACACTGCGACTCAGCCTTGTCAACGATCACCATGAAAGGCGACACTTTCTGCTCTCCACATAAACACAATCATCGTCGACCCCTCAGCTTTGTCCGATCACAATATCTCTAGGCAACTAACAAATCTAGAAGTGAAGACCGTCGCTACCATACCTCCCCCAACTACAAAAAAAACTTCACGGCCAGAAGCTGCTTTCTCATCTCACCTCTCAAAACCATGGCTGCATGTGTGCAACACTATTCACCACCTCATCAAGGCCCGAGCAACGCTTTCTCGTTACCGGCATCAATTAAACAGCATGCTCCCTCGCCCACTCATCCGACGTCTGCACACACCACACCGCGCGCTTCAAGGATTTTGCGACCTCGACCGGCCAAGCGCTATAATCACACTGTATCCACCCAGGCTTCACAGCACGCTCCACAGTCTACCCGACAGAACTCAATCAGCACAGCATCTGCAGCAGGCGGTTCCGGCACACGCTCCAGTTCTTGGTCTGCGAAGGACGATGAGACCCTTATCCAGAGCCGTGCGCAAGGACTCAATTGGAACCAAATCGCGCCCAAACACTTTCCATCCAAGTCACCTAATGCATGTCGAAAGCGACACGAACGTTTAATGGAGAGACAAAATGCTGAACAGTGGGATGGTGTGAAATTAGAAGAGCTTGCGCAGGCCTACATGGAAGTAAGAAGGGAAATGTGGTCACTACTAGCTTCACGGGTTGGGGAAAAATGGCAATTGGTAGAGCTCAAGGTTTGTTTTACCCCTGACTGCAACCCTAATGTACTGACAATTTACAGTGTATGGAGAAAGGTCTGAGGAACCTGAACCAGGCATTTAGATCAGCACAAAAGAAGCAGGTAATCGACTTACACGCGGACTCCGGCATCGGAATTAGCGACATAGATGAGGACGACCGCTCCGCGCCTATTGACGGACCGGTAAAACCCACGGGTTTCCCTTCCTACCACGCATATACGCAACAACAACGCGTACCGAGCATTCAGTCGATTTTGCAGCACCAGCCAGCGATGCAAGCCCCCTACCAAACGCATCATCAATACCATCCAACATTGCAATCCGCGGACGCCGATCCGCATACATCTCCGCGTGTTATCGATCGTAAAAGCTTTCCAGACCATCAATCTCATCCAACACAACAGCAGAGGGTGCCTAGCATTCAGTCTATCTCGAAACATGCGCCCAGCTACGAGTCTGTCCTGCACGACGTCGATATGCCCACCGAACCCACTACTGCTGGCAGAACTCTTGACGAGCAACCCAACCATGGGAGCCGTCGACCTTCTCCTTCCTGTACACTCACCAGGCATGTCGATTCGACCAGTATAATAAACCATGCGAGCAGCACCCTTGACGAGCAATCTGGTGACGAAAGCTGTACAGGCACAGAAGTATCGACCATTAGTGGAAGTGATGAGACCTATGAACACTCATTTCGATCTGACAGCCAAATTTCTGAGAGCAACAACGCTCTTAACTCACAGAAACGTCTAATTTTGCATCGTCTAATGACGCAATTTTACGAAATATTCGATGCATCGTCTTTCGGATACAACAGCCGCGGGTGCTCGGATTCATCAAGCGCTCAGTCTGTTCAGACACCTGCCCCTACCGCAAGCGCGAACGGGAGAAACAAACGGAAGTCGAACGACAGAGACGATGGCCAAGACAATGATGATACCGGCGAAGGCTCGGGCAAACGACATAAAAGGAATGAAGACGATAGTCAATGCACTACGGTAGAGAAGAGAGGCTTTGCGTGCCCCTATTTCAAGCACAATCCGCGAAAATACCATTCTTCAAGATCTTGTTCTGGACCAGGAGGATGGGATACCATACATCGATTGAAGTGAGTATCTTTGCGTCCCGCATGACCCATCTGCAAGCCTCCGTTAACAGTCGAGCAGAGAGCATTTGTACCGCCGCCATACCCTACAACCTCAGTGCGCGCGTTGCTGCCAGACATTCGAAAGTGAGGCACAACTGAAGGAACACTCACGTTCACTCGACGTTTGCATCCTACGGGAACAAGAGCCATTGGAAGGGATGGATAAAAGTCAAGTAGAGAAGTTGAAGCATCGGAAGAAAATGTTTGGGGTAGGCAGCGAAGAAAAGTGGAACATCATCTACGAGATCCTATTTCCTGATACCGTGCCCGGCACGTTACCTTCACCATGTGAGTCATCCTCATCCACGGCGACTGTAAAGTGGAATGCTGAAACTGCATATAAGATTACGACGACGCCACGAAATATACAGAACCCATTGAACAGTCTCCTACGTCAGGGCTTGCGCAGTACGAAGCTTATATGACTCGCGAGCTCCCACGCAAAGTTCGCAAAGAGCTTGAGATTGCGATAGAAAAGATGATCGGACCAGTGGAGGAAACGTTGAAGAACCAGCTTGAGAGCCTTGTCCGCAATTGCCAAGAGAGGCTCTCGCGAGAATTTCTACGAGACAGACCGTCCGACGACTCGTTACGTCAGGAGAGACAACCTGGGGTCGAAAGATCAACCCAAGAAACCCCTCTGGCAGGACCAAGTCACGTCATCTCGGATTCAAGGCTGGTAGACTATCCAGTCGAGGCCCCTCACGGGACTACGCTTCCCCAGCTGACCGAAAGTTTCGAACGACATTCGTGGCCGTCCTCAGTTTACGGCAACATGAGCTTTTTGAATCTAGCTGATGCAGATGTAGCGCTTCCCAGCGATCCCTCGTGGGCCATATCCAACATTGATTGGCTGGAGTATTCGAGCCTACCTGTGCCCGCGTTGGGCGGAAAGGGAAAAGAAAGAGCCAAATCGAATGGCGAAATTGAAGAGTGGGATATTGTGAATGACATTTCGTAGGTTGAGTAGTGTGAACTCTGTATCTGTGCGACATGATATGGTGTATCTTGCAAGAATACTAATAACTGGAGCTGGATCTCTGTAAATTATTTCATCATGCGAACGGCTTCATTGGATATCGAGAATCGTCCTGAGAATGGGCAGTACAAAGTAACCGTCTAGCGACCTTGCTTAAAGGTGTTTTTACTGTTGCTTGTAACGAAATACCCCACCGCCTCCAAGTTGCGGTTGATTTTGAACAATCAGGCCATACCATTATCTTTTGACGTTTGGGTAGGCCTCGGTCACATTGCAGCCCGGTCAACGGAGAAGAAATCTGTTTTGGATTAGCCGATTACTGCGCCGCGATTCCGACCAGAAATTTATTTATACTTAGTCAACTCTCAACTTGATATCTTCATCTCTTTCTACGTGGCTTGTGTCTCTTGTCGACACGTTTATAGAGTGTATACTGAAAGCTCCAACGGGCTCATTAACCTCGTGTTCAACCGCCCCGAACGCGTCTTTACAATGCGAGAATCCAGTGTGAGATTTGCGCAGCCTTGCGGAATCTTGCGTGTATGCGGCTATGTTATACGATATGCGCAAATACGTGCATGACAAGTCTCGAACATAGCGATCGGAATGAAAACGATCGGCATATACTTTGCGATCCTAGTCCTCGATCATACAAGCTTTCGACACATCCATCGGTATCCAATACAATAGCAGAGGATGTTTCCACTCTAGCTACAAACACCTCAGTGGGAAACATCTTTACCCTGCGGTACTCGGGGCTTTATCGGAGCACACGATTTCTTTAGAGGATGTCCAAATTAATGAGAATGACATCTGCGGGACTGTCGTCGAAGAGCCACCAACGACATGTATACCCTGAAAAGACTGTATACTGCTTGCCTTTTGGACATTCCAATATTCACGCTTGTTGCGTCATCTACAGACACAGCCGTGTACAGGCATCTAAGAAGCCAGAAGGCACCCAGACTCGATGCCAGTCTCGTCGAACAATTGCTACCACCTCATTGAAGGTACCCACTATCGGTCTACGGACACGCGTGAATGGAGCAGGCGACCATTTCTTCATCGAAATGTCTGATGCAGTATCACGGGGGAACTTTTACGCTCTGGAACGAGTGGAGGTGTCGACCATCCACGGACGTCGAGACGTGGGATTTCCCTTTGCACTACACTTCTGTCATGTGAAGAGGATGTCTGCAGCAAGGGCAATCGAGTTCGTAACTTGCGAAGCTCAATTACGTAAATATATAAAGAGAATTAAAGGCTACGAGCGCACTGGACTCGATGGCTAGGAGATTGAGAACGCATGCTCATTTGGGAAAGGATGTGTTGGAGGTTGTGACCCAGATTCTTTTCCAAGCGGGATTCAGTTCGAAAGTTTGAATGACGTGACGACGTTGGCTCTCCGAAGATTGACCAGTCGAATGGTCCGCAATATCGACAATCATAGAAATCTCATAGCTCTCTAGGAATAGTTGTAACTCGGGGGAACTGCGTTACAGCCTGGCGACGGGCAGTGCCAGATTTGGGACCATGGCCACCGAGACTCTTCTCCGTGGCCTTGCGACCTTCGTATTCCGGCCTTCAGGAAGTCATCTCACTATACTTGGAGCCTCAGCAGCCATGAAACTATCCTGTCATCTAACTTGCATTTGCATCCTCCTTCACCCCAAGTCGTTTTCAAGCCCTGCCCATAGCGCTTCCTCGTACCCCCCCGAACCATCCAAAAATACATCTGCCCTACTGCAAGATCGCCGAGCCTCTATCTATCTCAAATTCCGCAGCCACGTCCACAGGAACCCCACTATCTTCACTTCACGTGCGAACAATAAGCTTACAATTTAAACAAGGCTTCGCTTCGGGCCTGGCCGGATACGATATATTACGCTGCATGCAAGCGAGGCGGATTTGTTTGGTCGCACAGCGTGAGCTATTCTCATCCGTAGTTTTGATTCGGCGGATGTTTCGAAACGTTTTTTGCCGGCTTTGCGGCATGTAGGTGCTTATGGGAAGGTTGTACAGGATGGATTTCAGGCATTCCTTTGACTTTTGACGAGGGTGGGAAAGCGTGCTGGGGGTGTTGTGGAGGGATGGTGCGCCGAACGGTGAGTGAACATATTGCTTAGCTCAGTGAGGAAAGGATTACGGCTTGGTACATGTCGAGTAATCGCGTTGGCAATTCCCACTCGCAATCGAATCTTGCTGAATGGGTAGTGGACATTCATGCGAGGCCGGAGCTGTGCCTCGCTGAACGTCACTGAGCGCTTGTCCAGCGCATAACTAGGCGCGAGGCAAGGCTTGAGAGTATGTAAGCGCACAATCAACACCCCCTCGGCACTTGCATTTCAATTCCACATCGGGACACAACTCAACACGTAGTACTCAATCCAGTACGTCAGCGTTAATCTTTGTCCAAAAGCAGTGCTGCACTCAATCGAGCACGTCAGCATCAATCTGTACCTCTGCCAGCGCTTCGAACCCCCTTCGATGCGCCTTAGCGCTCGGCTTGTAGCTGCCTGTCCTCCTTTCTAGAAGCCGAACCTCGAGAAAGCTGCAGCACATACACGTTCAATTAGAGTTGCAGCCACCTACTCGCATCCGAGCGCGTAGGAGCTGTGCCTGGAAGATCTGCGGGTGGGAGTGGTGTTGTGGTGGGGTGTGCGAGTGTAGGGCTGGCGCGTATGCAGGTCAAGGTGGCCCTGGAAGGGGTCCGCTGGGCGCCTAACTTGGGCTTTAGTTGTCGTTGGAGCGGTGTTTGAAGCCCTTTTGTTAGTCGAGTGTGATGCGCGTAGTGTGGTGCAGAGGGGTTATGGAAAGGGGTGGATGGTGATATGGATGCGGAGGGTGCAGGCCGCAAGACAGGTCGCTGGCGCCGTGGTGGGGACGGTACGTGACACTTGGGCGGCTTCTGGGCCGCAGAGTGTGTGATGCGATAACGTGGGAGCTACAACGTGCTTTCTCAAGCTCATTCGACATGGGACTGTGCCATAGCGATATGTCGCACGTGAAGGCCGTTGCAACCGTCACTCGATCGACAAGCTGCGCCGCCGGTAGAATCGAGTGGTGCAAACGGGAAGTGACATCTGCCATGTCTCTCCCTGTTCATCCTTTGTGCCGTTGATCTTCGAAGCGTGATCCGAGCACTCCCGAGGCTTGACGATAATGCATGAAAGAATGTGAAGAAAGCGAAGGTGGAGGGAAGCTTTGGACCAACCATGGTCGAGCATCAACACCGTCGAAGCTTAACCGTCGGCTAGTCCACTCTCGGATGGCCCAGCGCTTACAGAACGGCCCCCGTCCAGTCGCTGCGTGCTCAACACCACTCGGAAACCCCGCTTTGACCTTGGATCCCATGCATCGTCTGCATGTTCTGCAGCGCTGTGCGACGGTCGCTTGCCACCCCCATTCGCTGTCTGCCCAGAGTCATGCGAACACGCCCATCCCACATGGTCGGAAATCGGTCAATCGGTCGCTGAAGTACAGCGGCGCGCTGTTGCCGAGCACAAAGTTTCACCCAACCTGATTCAACTGCCCAAGCACGAGGTGGCGTATTGTCGACGGGGATGCCATTCTCGCCGAGCCCGCCTCACGGGAAGCAGACGTGACGCCAGGAATCGCTCTCCAACGGACTCGATTTGCAACGTCTGACATGAGGTCAGCTTCAACTTCAGCCTGATGGGAGCTAAGCAATCTACACATGCTGCTGTACCACTCCGCATCATATCGAGATCCGGGGTGAGCACGGGGCGTACTGTGTACATCGGTAGAGCGGGATGTCAAATCCATCCGCTGCAGTCGATGCGCCTCCCGCTTAGCGTAGACGGTCCAGGTCAGTCTGCCCAGGGATCGGGCGTCCGCCCCGGCTTCATTGGCTTCGAGTGCAGCTCACCACTCACGGCACTGCTCCTGCAGAATATCCGCCTGGCTGTGTCCTTGGAGCTTTAGATTGGGACGCCGGGCCCCGAAAGCGAGCAGGGAGCGTGATATGCGCTCCCTTTTCGACATTTCGCTCATTCGGGGGCCCTGTCTCAATCGTTATCACATCTCGACCCAATAGCGGGGGAGATGTGCGACCTGAGCGGCTGACTGAAAAATGCGGTTGGTTGCGAGTACGGGTGCACCCTGGACCCTGTTTAGAGCGTTCTCCACTTGCGCAAGGGACATAACACCATGCCTGCCGCTCCCGCCCGCCATCTAGTCGATCAGGCGCGCAGTGTTCTTCTCACTTCATCGTCACGTCTCCTTCGAACATCGTTATCACCGTCGAGCATTGCTAGCGAAGAAAGAGTTGGGATACTGACATTGGTATTCGACACGAGTCACACGGGAAGAGCTTAGCGACTTAGCTCTGCAACGGTCTGCCCGCATACAGCTCTAGCTGCAGCTTCACACCGCATTATCACAGCCCACGAGCGATCGTACCCGTATTCCATGTAGACAAAGGAATTCGGCCCGCTTCTTAAGCATTCAGCTTCGAGGTTTCCAGTACCCACAGGCCTAGGTAGGCTACTAGTACTTTGGTCCTCTTCTGCTGGCAGAAGTGTTCCACGAGCTTCGCCCTCCACCGACCGCCAATCCAGGACCCCAGGTATTCGAAATGCCAGCAGTTCCAGACACCATGGTGCTACGGGCAGGAGTGGCGCTGGAGCACTTCGAGGCGGCAGTGTCGCTAGCCGAGCGCGAGGTGGTGGATTCTCTCTCGACTCTCGTCCGCCGAATCAACATACCAGCCAACAGCACAAGCCCACCTGGACTGATCGAAGCCAACACTCGGGACCCCTGGAACAAAAGCGGCAAATATGCGCTCGCCTACGTCTACTTTTGCATACCACTGCTCGTCGTCGCAGGCTTGATGCGCTACTACCATTTGTTCACGGACAAGATCCGGACGGCGCTACACCAAGAAGAGGTACGGAAATCCTCGACAACCTCTTCCCCGGACACAGAATACGAGATGTCGGTGCTGCATACTGACAAGTCCACGAAAAAGTTCTTTCCCCGTGAAGGCCCGCTACCGTCCCAGCCAAAGTCGCAATCGAGTGTGAGCTCCGTTGGACCTATCAACAACTGCGTGGCGTTCTTCAGGTTCATCTTCTACCGGCCGCTCCGGGAGTATCAGATCAAGAAAGGATGGAGGCCCCTCGTTTTCCCATCTGCTGCTGTGTGCGTCATCATCATTTGCGCATTCGCACTTGGGTTATGCTACAGCTTCATCCCACAGCCACTCTTCTGGGAGAGTCTTGCGTATGGATCACCGCCTCTGGCTGTCCGATCTGGAATGATGGCTGTTGCGCTGTTGCCATGGATCGTTGGACTTTCGATGAAGGCGAACATCATTACGATGATCACAGGAATTGGTCACGAGAGGCTGAATGTGTTGCACCGATGGGCCGCATATCTCTGCTTAGCTCTGAGCATTATCCACACGGTTCCATTTTATGTCACTCCTGTGTTGGACAAAGGAGCTCGACACGCGTTTGAGTCTCTGTTCAAGCAGGAGGGATTCTATGCCTATGGCACTGGTACGTACTCCGCACAACACTGTTATGCAATGGACTAACGACAGTAGGAATCGCGGCCCTTGTTCCTCTATGCTTTCTCTGTGTCCACTCGCTCGAACCCCTACGCCATTGGATGTACGAACTCTTCGTCTCACTCCACGTCCCTGTCGCCATCGTCTTTCTTGGCATGATGTTCTGGCATTGCCACAACTACATCACCTCCTGGAACTACTTGTTCGCAACTACTGGAATCTGGCTTGTATCTTACTTGATGCGAGTCTTTTATCTCAACTGGGCGCGTCCAGGGCGCATGTCGTGGCTCATTGGTGACGAAGCCTCCGTAACCATCATGCCCGAGAACGCCATCAAGATCACCGTCCCAACTCAAGTCAAGTGGCGACCGGGCCAATACGTCTACCTACGCATGCCTGGCATTTCGGTCTTTGAAAACCACCCTTTCACAATCGCATCGCTGTGCAGTGACGACTTTCCCTCCGAATACGGCGAGGGGTACAGAGACATGGTTCTTGTCTTTCGCCCTTTTGGTGGCTTCACCAACAAGGTGCTCCGCAGTGCCCTTGAACATGGACCCTGGCACACATACCGGGCTTTTATCGATGGCCCCTATGGCGGCATGCAGCGACGGATCGAAGCCTTTGACGACGTTGTGCTCATCGCTGGAGGCAGCGGCATTACCGCCATCGTCTCGCAGCTGCTCTCACTTATCAAGAAGATGCGCGACGGCAAGGCAGTGACACGCAAAGTGCATGTCATTTGGGCACTCAAGCGCCCCGAAACCATGGAGTGGTTCAAAGAAGAGCTGCGCATCTGTCGAGAGTTCGCGCCGCCCGAGACCGTAGAATGCCAATTCTACATCACGACGGCTAAGCGCAACCCCGGCGGCACCGTCGTTAGCGCAAAGACACCTACCCGTCCCGTCTCCATCTTCTTCCACGACAAAGTAAACGACGCGTTCCAGAACATCGCCGATCATCGCATCTCCGGTATCTCGAACACAAAACGCCACTCGGCGCTCATCTATGACGAAGCGCAGGGCGACCCGGAAAAGGAGCAGGAGCTGCGTCGCGAGAACGAGGATAGCATTACTGCGCTCCCGCAAGCCCACCTCCTTCCCATCACCCGTCGTCCATCGACCCTCTCCAACGAGGAACTCGCAAACCCAGATTACATCGCGCCCTCCCTCGCTACCCGCCGCCAGGATCGCAACCTCTCCCTCGACATCAGCACCGCCGTGTCCGCCAACACGGGTGCCTTTGACCCCTCCATCACCGTCACCTCCCCGACCGACGGCCCTAGCACGCAGGTCCAAGGTTTCGACTTTGGCTTCCCGTCTACGCCCACGGAGTTCCAGAAGAATCTCATGCGATTCGCTTTCCTGCCCGCCGCCGTCAAGAAGAAGGATGGCTGGAGCACCGAGTACGGACGCCCCGACTTGAAGTTCTTGCTCAAGGGTATGAGTGAGGGCTTTGGTCGTCGGACATGTGTATTTGTGTGTGGACCGTCGGGGATGCGGAAGGTGGTTTCGCAGACGGTAGCCGATTTGCAGAGGAGTGTGTGGAATAATCCTGCGAGGGATGAGATTTTCCTTCATGCAGAGAACTATGCGCTCTAAGCGGTCTCTGTCCTTTTCCTCTTTCTTTAATGTTTGTGCATAGCGTTGGCTTTGGAACTGTCTTGTATATACCCACTTCTCATATTCTTTTGTTTCATTTCTTGTAATACTTACGACGGGATGATGGACCTACTATCCGGGTGACTCATCCCTCCGACATACGCCTTTCTTTACTTGTATCTCTTTATGACCGTGGTGGGAGGGGCTGGATATGGTAGTGGAGGAGAAGTTGGAGATGGAGAATACCCTTGTTGATTATCGCATCGACAATAGCTCGCTTTTAGCTTGAGCCATAGCAGATATAATGCTTATTTGCTACAATGATTCATCCATGCAGTGAGTCCGGCTCGTATGTATATCAACCATTTTTGGCAAGTCTATCACCGACACGACCCCACAAAGCGTTCATTGATCAAGAGGTGATGTTCATTGCATCTTCATCCTATCCCCAGAAGCCAGATTTACCGGGGAACTACAACCGAGTATGCCAAAACCCTACCCAAGATTTTCCTATTACACAATCACACACCAAGCCCATATCCGACACAGTACATTACCGAAACCTTGTATTTAACGTCCACACACCAAGCTCTTATTTCTTTACACCATCAATCTCCCTCCACATTCCTTCCTCCCCTTTATGGCCCACACCATCATCTCCGTCTCGATCCGTACTTGTAGATAGTTTTGCACCCCGGACACGTATCCGTCGTGAAGCTCTTGACGTCTTTCGGTGACGGCTGAAACACGTGGCAGAGATCGGGGCCGTATGAGAGACCGGAGGTGCAGAGTTGTCTTGGGTAGTGGTGGCCGCAGACGGTGTAGAGATTGCAGTCTGGGCTGCACATGGTGGGGCGATGGTGTTCGAGAGGCGGATTGGTGTTTCTGCTTGTGTTTGTGATGGGTGATTTCGATGTTGTGTGATTTTGTGTGGACTGTATCTGTTTGTATTTGTGGGGATAAAAAGCGCTGCGTGTAGTGTTTGGACGGGTTGGATTGAGTTGAGCTCTGGGGGGTTCTCTCTTCGACGGATATGTGAGTCTAATGTCCCAAGTAATAGTTAAAACTACAAATCGCTCGAGCAGCAATGCCATATAATGTAGACCCAAGTGACCGTACCTACAAAAGCGCCGTCCACCCACCGCCTTTATCCAGGGCCTTCCCTCCAATCCTATTCCCCCAGCCGCGCCCGCACAACGCCCCTCTCTTCTCGCCGAACCTTCTCCAGACCATTCTATCACCACCGACCTCCCACTACGAACCAATCCGGCGAAATCCCAAGCCTCGCCTAGCCCGTTCCCTCCGCACCCTCAACACCAAAAGAAAAAGCAACACCGCGTGCCGTCCAACCACTGCGGCAAGATACCTTCGGAGGCAAACCCCGCCCGCTTACGGAAGCCTTGCACAGATGCCGCCGAAAAGCAATGCCTGAGGTGTGCAGCTCGAAGCTGATGGAGAGGCTCGGAGTGTCCGGATGGAGACATCCGATCGGATGGCGTTGCTTTTGAGAGATCGGGCCACGCGAGGGTGGCTTGTCGGGCGTTTTTCTTTTTCTTTGCAAATTCAAATCTTGGGAGAAAGTTTGCGTTGGAGACTTCGGGTACGAGGAGGAAGGTTCGATATCGACTGGGATGCAGACCTAGCACGGACAGTGCTTTGCCGTCCTAGGTTGCGTCCAGATGCCACTATTGACCTCTGTGATCCTTCTGCTCAGCTGTTCAGCATCTTCTCCACCGAAGTCGGGGAGTGAATATCACAAGACCAGCTCCTTGTGCGCCGGCTCGAACAAATGCACCATTTCAACGACATTCCCCCACCCAAAGCAGTTACGCCAGATCCAACCTCGCGCGCGCCAAAAATGCCTCAACTACCACCTCATCACGCTACCATCGCTCCAAAAGAAAAAGAGCCCAACCTCACAAGTACATATAAGGCCATCCGTGTGCAACCATCCAGGCTCAATAGATCGTTGCAGATCCCAGCCGCGGATCCACGGCGCCGTCACCGCAAAATGCCGTGGAACGCAGCGCCGGCATTCCGCAGCAATAGCCCCGATCCGCCATCTACCTCGTAGCCACATCCCGGCAACGCATCTAACACCTACGATCCTGCATCTACCAGCAGGAAAGGGGGAGTCCTGGACATCTAACATGCACCCCAGTACACTACCCATCGAAGGCGCGCCGCCATCCCAATGCACCACGCGCATCCGCTTCGACGCGCTAACAGAGCAAGAGCGACACGCACCAACGCAGCCTTCGCTTCGACCTTCTACTCTGTCTGCTTCTATCCACGTATCTGCTTTTGCAGCTCAAGCCTAAGGCCCAACTCATTTGACCGGCAGTGAGCTCCGGTGTCTAGCAGCCCTGCGGGAGCCTCCACACCGTCATAGACGCGATTGCACAGGTACCATCGCACATTGCGCATCTCCATGATTGATATCGAGCGCAGCAAAGCAAGGGCCTCCCTTACCCAGAGCCCCGGAGCGTGTAACGTTGGATCTGCATTCCGCGGGCGATGCGATGTTGCTGTGGGACTTTTGCGATGGATGAGCGGGGGAGGGGATGAGTGTGGGAAGTGTCTGTGTCCGGGAATTGCTTTTTGGGCTTGTCGCAGGTTTTTCCTTCTCCTCTTCATCTTCCTTTGATCGTCGAGGGGGGAGCTTGGTGCCTCCTTTCCTCGCTTTGATCCCCTTGTCGTTTGCGGCCTCTGTTGTGTCTTTCTGCGATCTCGCGTTTGTGGCGACCGTTTGGCACGCTGTTAGAGTCGCTCTATCATCCCCTTCTCTCCTAAACGCGAGATCTGGTCCACCGCGATCCTCGCTGTCTGACGATCGGCCGTCCCCTCTGCCCCGAACCGCACACCAAAGCACCTTCCCAACGTCCAATCTGGTCTCGAAGCGGTCCGGCGCTACACCGATACGGCAGCTGGGTATGTGCTCGCGACGACACACTCGACCACGACGAAACGCGCCTAATCACGAGGATCAGAGGCTGTGAACAACACAATACAACACAGACGCAAACCAAACGATTCCACACATCCGCGAACACCATCCGCCAGTTTGAACATCCAACATGTGCCTAGTCCTCTACACCCTCCACAGCTGCAACCACTGGGTCCCACAGCCAACCCCAGGCAACGGACCCATCCTCCGCCTCTGCGAAACAGCCGAAACAATGCGTCTTGGCGCTCCGTGTCCAATGGCCGACCACAAGCACGAGGTCGCGCATAGGAGCCAGGGCTTGTGCGATCACTGTCTGTGGAAAACGGTTAGCAATTGAACCGCAAGAGGAAGCTATCAGCTCGGCCCGAGCCGTCCGCGTGCGGCCTTGCCATTACGTATTGATATGTCATGGAAGGAGCGGTGAAGCTGGAACGCGAACATGAATATGGATATGGTAGGGGGTCAGTTGTGTGAAAAGTTGGCTGACTGAAGCGGTATTGCTGGGGCCGGCTGTGTGTGGCAAGAGGGCGGAAGGCATCGATGTTGTACCACGGGAGCAAGAACGACATGAGAGTTGGATACATCTCAATATCCTCAGTTGTCACGTGGACTGGAGAATGGAGCCTGCAAGACTTCGCTCGGACGACTTGGGCCGGAGTCGCGTATATGGATGCCGTTATAGACAATCCGTATACGCGATTCTGGAGCTTCTTAGAGTACGGTCCGGCGTTGTGGAGTTTGCAATCTTACTCACGTCGTACACGAGGAGTTGGAGGGAGGAAACGAGTGGGTAGCAGGAGCTGAGCATGTCGAGAGTGTAGAACATAACGTAAAATATCAGGTACTGCGAAAAAATAGGTGTATCACCGTCAAGCACGGGGTAGGCAAATATACAAAGCAAAGATTTCCACTTTAGCAAAGCAAGCACATTTCATCTCCAAACCCAATGCATAAACAATGTACATGTATGTATACGTTATCAACACCACGACGCCATCCATCCATGCCAAAACGCCCCAACATGCCAGAACATGCAATCGCTCAATCGAGCCCCCAACTACACTCCCTCCTCTCCACCCCCCAACCCACTAGTAAGCCCCTTCATCCTCCTCCCCAAAAGGTCATCCTCACTCGCCAAACTAACCAAACTCTTCCTCCTCTTCCCATTCCTGACACCCTCCCTCTTCCTGCCCCTCCCTCTGGCCTGGCCCCTCAACCCCCCGCTCGCTTTCCCCGCGCCCTCGACCTCAGGGGAGACGCCCTTCCTCTTCCCCGTACTCATCTCAAGCGGCCGATCCTCCTCCGCCGACGACGCAGTCCCAGACCGCTGATGGTGGCGTCCCGCACGCGACTTGGCAAGCCCATTGACAGCTTCTACGAGACCGAGCGTAGCGCTCGGCCCGAAGTAGTCGCCGCGCTCTTTGTTGTCGTGTCTGTTGGAATCGTACTCGTGCATCGGCGTTGGTACTTCTGTCCTTAATCCGTCCCTCTCGTCCCACTCGAACGCCTCCTCGAACCACTTCCCACATCGCGCAATGTACTTCCAGCCTTCGGGGAAAACACTGACGAACTGCAGAAACCCATGGCTGATCCCGGGAATGAGATCTACATTGACCCAGTCTTCCTCTCGGAACTCGCCACGCGCCCAGTCTAGGCCCATCTCCTTACCAAAGACATGTTCGGCGCGTTTCGCTTGTCGTAAACGGCCCGCGAAGATGACTGTGTCATCGACGAGCGGGTCCCGTTCCCCTGTTAACATCCATGTGCGCGGGAACTTTGCAAGGAGAGATTCCGGCGCGAGGAGTGGAGAGAGGAGGTAGTCGGTGCTGAAGTCAGGGCGGTGGTGGGGCCCGATGTAAAGGATGATCATGGCGCGCATCATCTCGGGAGTGAGGATGCGGTCGTTGAAGTAGGAAATCATGCTGGCTGTGGCGAGGCGGGTCTTGATGGTTGTAGCGGGCGCGGCTGGTGCGGAAGTGGGTACGAGGGTATCTGGCGTCTGTACCACCTGAGCTGATATAGCTCCATTCATACTTGCGAACGCGGAGCCGGGCGTAGGCGGAACCGAGGAGCTGTCCCTCCCCGTATGCGCCGCAGAGATATGGATAGCTGTCTGAGGCGACGTGAGCACGCGCTCACTCATGGGCGTAGGCCTAGACGAATCTGCGACTCTAGCCTTGCTCTTGCTCGCGCCTTCATCTTCACTATCCGAATGATCCGATGCCCCGGGCGTGTTCGGTGCAAGTTGTCGATAGTCCGCGCTCTTGTGTTTTATAATCGGCTTGTTTTGCTTGCGGCTCTTCCGGTCACGGATGAGGGCCATTTGCTCGTCTGTCATCCAATTGCCAATGTTCATGTCCAGCGCCGGATAGATGAGCACAACACCCACCGGAGGCGGCAGCGCGCGTTCTCCTTGCCACCGCCGCGTCTCGGTCGATGCCGCCTGGATAATCATCAAGACGAGCCCGACAGCCAGATTTCCGCCCGCGGAGTCTCCCGATACCACAATTTTTGGCAACTTGTCACCTGACAAGCCCATGCACCTCCCTCTTGTCGCGACAATCGTATGATAGACATCATAGCACTCGTTTAGCGCATATGGATACGGCCACTCAGGCGCCTTCCTGTAGTCCAGACTGAGCACGGGTAGCCCCGTTTTCCCCGCCCAGCCCATCAACTTGTCGTCGTGATTCCTCGGATCCATCGCCACGAAGCCACCCCCCGGTACATCCAGCACGACCTTGTCCAGACTCTTGAGGGCCGACAGCGGGCCATTGAAGTACAACCACCCAATGACCGGCTCCTGGTAACTGCTCTCCCTCGGGCGCGGAATCCGTATCTTTCTCGGCGGGTACCACATCAACCTGGGCCGCATCAAACCCGTCAATGCATTCAAATACGGCGTCGTCCCCTTGTTCCAACTCACCCGCATATGGTCGACCGTCAACGTGGCCCGCACCTTCCTCACCTTCTCATCCGCCTGCTCCGCACATATCATGTAGTACACGGCAAACACGATGCTCGCAAAATCACGCAGGCCTTTGCGCTTGATACGCATGGCAGACCAGAAGCCCGCGTCGAGAGCCGTCGTGACCCATGTCGCGCGGAAGTAGGAGCGCGAGTAGAGGTTCGCGAGAGGCTCCGGACACTCGAGGCCGACGAGCTTGCCGAAGTTGCGCGCGAGGTAGAGGTAGAGCAGCGTTATGAGGAGGGTTTGCCAGGTGGTGAGCTTCCTGGAGAGGAGGGTGGAGATTCGGCGGAGGAGTGGGGGGCCGTGGCGGTCGCCTCTGCGTGGGTGTGAGCAATGAGGGCAGAGAGGCGAGGAATTGAGGGCCCATACCTGTAGAGATAGAAGCTCCAGAAGGATACCACCGCAAGCACCTGTACTTTGCGGAACGGCACCGACGGCCTGCCCAGCACATGATCGATCATGACAACGAGCAGTCTACTTGTCTAAGCGTTCAACGTCGCGTCCGCACAGTAGTATGTATCACCGGAACTGTATCCATGCATTCCTAGCCAAAGCGCAGCGCTAATCTAACAACAATGGAGAGTCGTGGACCGCGAGGAGAGTAGCAGAGAGAGTGTATAATCACAGGCCAGCGGCAGCCAGCGCGGGCACTGCGTCCATGGTTCCAGCGAGCCGTCCAGCATCCGGGGCTTCAAGGCAACGCGCTTGTGACCGGGCGGCAGAGGCGTTCTGACATGTGACGCGTGATGGGCGGTCGAAATGGGCATCTTCGCCGCGAAATGGCATGTGAAAGGTGAGACGTGGATGACATCGACGGGCTCCAAGCTTCGGCGCGGCTCCCTCGGCTTTGTTCTGCTTGCGGCTGTGTTGGTGTTGGCGCGCACAGCCACATTCCGCATGCTGTCCACATCGCAAACATCAATGGTACATCGGTGGTACGAATGCGATGTGAAGGTCACGGGCGAACCCCATTCCGAGTTGCTGTTTGCGCTCTTGAAACCTCCGACAGCCCATCCCCCGACCCCCCCCCCCTCTCCCCCCCTCCCCTCTACCTCCCCCTACCCACTATCCCCAATGTGAAAAGTCACGAGCGAGTCCACCCCCCCATCCCTCTCATTCCAGGTGCTGCTTGCGATCTCAAACCTCTGACAGCCCACCCCCACCCTCCCCGAATGCCGGGCCCATGGCAGCAAGGGAGGTGCACTACCTACACACAAGGACGCCAACCACAAGCAACATCAGGCCACACGTAGCACAAAGCCCAAACATCGAGTCGAAGAAGAAACAGTAGATAGATAGCTACCAACGCCACCGATATCGTGCCACGGCGCACAGAAATCTTCACGCCAGCCACAACCATGCCATGGCCCAGACAAACCTAGTCTAGTTATATACGCCAATGCTCAATCATCAGATACCGTAAACGTCCTCAGGTACTCGTGTCATACCACCACGTCCGGGCAATGGTAAGATCCGGACAATGGTAAAATCCGGGCAATGGTAAAAGAAATTGCGATCGTGCGTATGCTACGCCCCCGTTCCCCCCAAACACCTCGAGTACCTCGTGTCATACCATCCACCACCTGCGGACAACAAGTAAAAGGACTAGCGATCATCCACATGCTAGGGGCTCTTCCCGCCCACCCCCCGAATCCACTCGCCAACCTCAAACCCCACCCGCCTGAGCGCCGCCTCGGCAAACCTCCCCTCCTTCTCCCTAACAACCGTCAAATACCGTCCCTCGTCATTGAGCTGCACCAATTTCCCCTGCCCCGTCGCACCACCATTCGGGTCATTTCCCTCCCCCTTCACGTAGATGGTGAGATCTGGTCCCACGGTGCCGCGCCACAGGGTGGCCATCCATTGCCAGTGGTCCATCGGGCTGTATACGTCCTGGATGGGGATCTTGGAGGCGTAGGCGTCCGAGGCGTTGAGTTGGTAAGTGGGTAGAATGATGACGGGTTTGGGGGACGAGAGTGTGGAGATGCGGGCGGAGGGGGATATAGGCGGGGTTGTGGACTTGGGGTCCGCCATGGTGGCGTCTCTGTCGGTCTTGGTGTCTTTTTCGTCGTCGGAGATGGAGGGGTTGGAAGACTGGGGCGTGAGAGGCGTCGTGATGTATTTGACCATCTCTTTGCTTTTGCCGTGCCACTCCCTGATGAGGTCGAGGTACTCCTCAAACGTGACATCTGTCGCGTCTTCGGCTGGTGCCTTCGGGGGGTCCGCGATGCGGGGAGCGTACTCTTTGTCTTTGGCGAGGAAGTCTTTTAGCCATTCGGTGAGTTCGTTGACGGCGATTAGGTCGTCGCCTTCCACGGCGACGATGGCGCCGCGGATACAGACGCCGGGACTGTTTGGGCCGGGATCTTTCAAGGCCGGCGTGATGCGGCCCAAGACTTTGATCTTGACGTTGTACGGCACACTCATCACCATTGCTTCGACGCTACGGCTCTGATCATGCTGGCTCGGGACCAGCAGGTTGAGATCGACGGACCCGCGGCGCGCATCGCGGGGTGTCCTGGGCGGAGGCATAACAGCAGTGTTGGGGGGAGAATGTCGCACCTGGACAGGCGGGAGTGTATCTCGGCGGTTATGTTGGCTATACTGTGGAGCGTCCTGACGGCGGACATTGTTGCTAGTCGGATAGTTGAAGCGACGACGCTTTCCGTCCGGCGTCATGGGACTGTATATGGCAGCATCCTCACGGGCTGACGTCGGTACCTGGATGTTGTTCAAACTAGAAGGCCCTGGTATACGGCGGCGAGCCGATGACTCTAGGCTAAGGTTGCTCATCATAGGCAGGTAGCGAGTCGTCGGAGTAAGGCCCTCCGACGTGTTTGGTAGCGGCAAGGTAGGCGTGTGTGATGAAATGAGAAACGGACTGGAAGGCGTCTTGATGCTACGTCCACCGCAGCGAGGACAGCGATACTTCTCAACAGTCGTATGATTCGGGGTGTTCAGTGGCGCTGATCCGAACTTCCCTTGACGTCGAGGTTGGTAGCGGTAATCAGGATACTGCGTATGATGCCTGAGCTTCTCTTCCTAGAACCAGCGTGAGCATCGACTGCAAGAGCAGCAGTGACGACCTATAACCTACCTCAGCCAGATCCTGCCAGACTTTCTTTATATCGTCGTCCTCAGCCTTCCACTGCTCTCCAATGATTTTGGAAATCTCAGGGTTGGCGAGTCTCGGGTTGCGAGCCACGATGGCATGCTGGTGGTGTTGGCGATAAAGGATAAACGCTATAAGGAACAGAATAACGTCGTCAGCTCACGTATGCGGCCGCAAACAAAGCCTCCTGCCTTTGTCTCGCACATTCTTGCCTGGCCAATACCCTCCGGATACGAACACCGGGGATAAAGAAAAAAATGAATCGGACTTACCGTTCCTTGGACGCGGTATCTTTGGCTCTGGTTGGCAAAGACACACATGCCCTGATAACTCTCCCGATCCAGTCGACGAAGCACTCGCCGGCACTCTATGGTCGGTGGAACTATCCGACTCCATCGCCATCGCTCCATTGGCCTCGATGTCGAAGGATGCAATCCGCTTCTTGCTCGATCTGGGTGACGACGAGGCCGGAGAAGGGAGCTGGGCTTCCTTAGCGTGCTGGACGGGACTCGTGGGAGCAAAAGACCGAAGCTCGTGGATCCTGCTGCTCTTGCGAAGCGACCGGGGAGACTCCATATCCTCCATGGGGGAGTGCAAGGAGGCATTGTCACCAACCTGCATGTTTGATCGGACGTATCTTCGCGGAATGTTGAAGAACGTCGCAACAGGAGGGACGGAGGAGTGAGGGGGAGGCGCCTGAAGAATCGGCGGCAGCACACGTCCTGCCAACATCTTGGGCAAGTAACGGGGATCTAGCTGATGACGGCAATAACTTTGCGATGTTCTTTGAGGGTGCATTTCATTGTACCGTGAATAGAAGGACCATGGCACATCGGAACGAACCACCGCGATCGACGAGCGCCGTTCTTTGTACCTATTATGAGTAAGCCTCCTTCAGCGCGTACTCGCGCTTTGATGCACTTCGCTCCTGATCCAGTAATATGATTGTTCCAGACAGATGCGGTCGAACCGCGGTGCTCGCTTGCCATGTTTCTTTGTTCTCGGGCCCCAAAAGCGGCCAAGACGGCGGGCTACCGTCGTCTGAGACATTCCAGCACAGTTATGCAAGGGAGCGATGATACCACAACCCGCCGCACAAACAAGCAGCATGCTTCGGGGCGTACGATGCCACTATGCTGTACGAATGGCTTTGAAAAGAGGCGGCGGCAACCTCCTATCGTTGTCCTCTTCCATCCGCCGCCACCCCACCATCCCAGAAAAGTGACGATACCCCCGCCCCATATGGCGGCACAGCAAGCGACGTAGGCTGTGGGAGGACGGTGTGACTGTTCCTGCGCCGTTCGAACACTCTCCAGCACAAAGGTGCAACCCCTGTTGACGCATCGCTCGGCACGACCGATACGTCGACTGGAGTACGTATGGTCAAGTGTTAGACACATGCTCCACACAGCCTATTAATACCCCGGTGGAAACTTCAGATCAAAGCCTGAGTGTTGCTTCCGATCGCCTTTCGTGGAGCCCTGCTGTATTGTTCGCTCACGAGCCTCGTGATTGACAGTAATGTTACTGCGCACCAGGCGAGCGGCCTCATTTCCGATCAGCTGATGGGCAGGCCCGCTGAGGCGCATATCGTCCCTACAGTCTGGTTAGCACTCAAACAATGAGTCTGTGATGAGGCCCGACTTACCAGAAAAGGTGAGAAGTTGGGTCCGAACATCTCTCCATGGCGGGTGCGTCCAAATCGTCCGCGCTGCCATTCGCCTTTGCCGCCAGACATGGCTGTTCGACTTCATCGAAAAGGGGCATCTGCTTGCCCCAGCCCGCCGCATCCGAGATTTGCTTGGAGTAGAGTTGTTTCGAGCGGACTTGATTCACGATCATGCCATGCAAGTCTGGCATATAGAGATCGCCGTTGCCCCATTCGTTCAAAGCCCGAGACAAGACCATATTCCAATACGTCCACAGGAACACGGCTTGGTGCTGGTTCTGAGCAAACATGGTCGCCGAATCGTTCTTTCTGTTCGAATAGCGTGGGAGAAAGGTCACGTCCACCAGCCGGGGCATGATGATCTTGACAGGTCCGTCCACATGGTCCGCTAGGAGATCGAGGTTGTGCATCAGCTCTTCGACGCTGCAGTCGATCGCATGGATGGCGGTTTCCTTCTCTAACGTAGAGTACTCCAGCAAGTCCCAGATGCCAAAGAAGACGGTGAAGACGGTCCACTCGTCCACTTTGCGAAGCCGCTCCGGAATCCGCTGCCGCCCTATTTCCTTCTCAAAGGCGATAAACTGTTGCACCTGCGTCTGAAAGTCGAACAGCACAAGCGTCGTGTTTCTCCCCTCCCTAGTCGCGTTCGCAAAGACATCCGTGTCGATCACAGATCCCACAACACTCATCTCCACATTCGCTGGGACAGAGCGCGCAAAGTTGTCAATGTAGTCGCAGTCCAGCTGTCGCGTGTCAGTCCGTTTCTCCTCTTGCGCCTCAGAATGAAGTGAAATTACCGTCGTGCACAAAGCCTCAACCCACATGCCCCCCGAAGAGGGATCTCTGTCTCGGATGCTCGCCTTGGGCGGCGGAGCCACTCGGTACTTTCCCGTATCTGACCAATCGTCCCCAAAGACGACGACACGGTGCGCAGTCCCCTTCCACACTTTTTGAATGTTGTCTTGAATGCGCAGCGGCGACGGCCGGAGCCAGCTGAAGTACAGAACCAGGACGAAGGCCGAAGCAACACATGCCTGCAGCCGCGTAAAGAACCTCATAATGAAAGCGATTGCCGGCTCGCAATCGAAAGCGCAAAGCACAACAACGAACGCAAGAACAAACAACCGATTAAAGACGAGACGAGAGAAGCAATGTGCCACGGCCGCTACCAACGCGGCATGAAACCCGCCTCAAGACATGTCTGTGAATCTGAAGAGCTAGGACGCGTGCATGCACCATCCCGCTCCAAGCGACGAAACAGCACCATGACGACGCCCGCCGCGACATGGACCAAGCAAGCGCATAAGCAACACAGACGCTGACGTACTCCATGTGGAAACTTGTCGCGTGCTCTTACCCACTCCCCGGCAACACCAACCCCATACGGTATCACCTCCCTACTTTTTCGCTACGCTGTAGCAAAGACTAGACATGGCGAAGGCCGGCCAATAGCGTAGCACACGATCGTCCAGCAATGCCTACATCCTACCCCGACGCACATCCTCACTCCACCGCTCCAACAATAGCGGTTTCCAAGAGCCTCAGGCTGAGCAAGACAAGCACTTGGCAACGTCACCGATCCGCGACGATGGGGACAGGATATGAGGCAGGGAGGTTCAGAGTGGGGTGGGTGTGTCTGCGGAAGTCTTTGCCGTTGGGCCCGGTGGGACGGACAGTGCCGAGTGCCGAACGATCGGGAGAGTTTGCTACCAGCAGATCTGCTACCCGCATCTACAATAGGTTCATGTTGCACCACGCGACCGACCTGAGTCTATATGAACGACTCTCATGGCAAATGTGCAAATTTTTATGCATTCACATTCCATAAATTATCATCCACTAATTTTTATCCTACATAAATATCCACAAAGCTCTCCAGAGCAGCAAATCCCCTAAAAATGGTATCTTCAAAGAATGGAACAGCAGTTGCAGAGCGCCACGTCTCCAAACGATCAAACGCCGGGTAAACCTCTCACCCAAAGAGTGAGCCTCCAAGTGAACTGCCCGCTCCGAACAAGCTCGAAGACGGTACCTGTTCCTCTTGCACAGCCGGAGCAGCACCTCCTACTGAAGCGAAGCTCAGATCCGGTTTTGTCGTCGTTCCACTCCCATTCCCACTCACACCATTAGCCGTCTCGAGCATCCCACCCTTACCCTTTCCCTTGGTCACAACCTTCAGTTTCTTCCTCGCCTTCACCTTCGTATCCACTACACCGAAACGATGATACCTGTGCCTGTCCGGCCTCCCAAAAACCCTCTGCGGTTCCTCGAGCGGCGCAAACTTCCTCGCGCCTTCACCCTCGCCCGGCTCAACATTCAAGATTTGCGCATTCTGGATAATATCGATGATCCCAGCATCATCTTCAAGTTCCTTCGCTTCGAGATGTTGCTGGCGGGACATCTTCTTAGCGCGCTGGAAGATAGCTTCTTCAATAGTGCCCTCCAGTACGAGCGTTTCGACGAGCACTTCCCTGGTCTGCCCGATGCGATGTGCTCGTTTGATGGCTTGCGCTTCGATGCCTGGGCGGTTGATGGGGTTCACAATCAGGACTACACTTGCAGCATTCAGGTTCAAGCCTAGCGCACCACAGGCAACGTCGATAAGCAGCACACGAATATCCGGATCTTCATTAAAAGCTGCGACATATTCAGACCGCTTGGTGTTCTCCAAGGTCCGGGCGTAGATGCGATGGTTGACGTAAAGCATTTCGAGGCATTGCGCAATGTAAAAGGCCGCGTTGTCGCCATCGTAGAAGATGATGAGTTTTTCCGTGGCTTGATGCTTCATAACTTTACCGATAAGGTAGGATAGCTTCGCAGAAGTGGTGCCGACGACGCGTGTCTCTCGCAAGGGCGAGTCATGAGGCAGCTGGGCCATTTCGTCGGAGAGGGTGAGCTTGCGCTTACGCGGTCTAGCTGGTGACACTGCATGATTCGGCGTCGGAACGTTGATTGTATCACCAGAAGTCGTGGAGTCGTCAGCTTTCATAGAAGACTGAGTTTTCCGAATGGACGCTTTGGGTTTCTGCTTCTGTGGCGACGTTTTGGTCGTCATTGTCGACGCGCGGCGGCTAGTCAAAGGCTGCGATCCGACGCACGACGACGGCACACCAACTTTCTTCATCTGCACATCGGCTGGTCCCTGGTGGCTCGAACATTTCATCTCGTTCTCTGCTTCAGCCATAGCCGCAATTTTGGCTCTTGCAACCTGCCCCACTGTGTTCAAGCCCTCCGAGGGTGCTCCGGCTAGGATCTGCGAGTCCACAAACAGCTGTCCGTCGAGCAATTGGGTAATACCCACCATCGCAGGCCTTTCGGGATAGACGAGCGAGAAACTCTGCTCGGAATCGACTGGCCACGCATCAATCGCCATGCCAACTTCGTGAGCCATACTGAGTGCTTTCCAGCTTTCCGACTCTGCTAGCGTCGAGACTACGCGGCTACTTTCTAAGAGCTGGTTTGCATCTTGAAGAGAGCACTGCTTATCCTCTTTGCCCAAGTATTTGTTGCTCGTCTCGAGTGTGCTCACAACATCTTCCAAGCTGAACCCAGTCCAAGTAAAGTTCGACTGTCTCAAGTTCTTGATGAGGCTGTGCCGAGCTTTGACACTATTCTTGTGGAAGAGATAGTCAACATCAGATCGCTCGCTCGTGATGGCGTTCGCCCTCAGAACCTGAATAAACAGGTTGGCCGTCATCTTGTCGAACCAACACGGCTTAATATAAACAACCCGGTGCCTCATCGGCGGGAGTTTGATGTCTCTTTCAACATCGCCTGGCCTGGTCTTGACAACCAGACCTTCCAAGGTTCGCAGGAAGCAGGAAGAAAACGCAGAGTAAGTTTTCTGATAGTGGTGCTCGTGGCGATAGATGTAGTCGTCCCACTCCAGCCCGCCATCGACGCTTGCTTCGCTCCAGGGGCGCACCATCAAGAAGTTTGACGCCAGAGAGCCGAGCGCTTTAGCAGCTTTCGTGTTGTCGTCGTCGAAACTGAACGTCTTCCTCTGCTCAATTGCAACGTCTCGCAGCAGCGTCGGGTCGGCTGCCTCTTCATTTGAAGTGGCCAGATCGATCTCAACACCTACTAAATTCTTGGCCGGAGTACCAGAGACAACCCAGCGTCGCTCGACTTGTAGTTGTTTAGCCACTAGAACCGCATTCGACACAGAAGACGAGAAGCTATGACCCTCGTCGATGATTATTCGTAGCCAGTGAATCTTCTTCAAAGGGCTCTCGTAGATGTTGCCCTGACAAGAACAGTCGCGCATCCGTGTGGCCCCGATATATGGACACTGGCAAATCAACGTGGCGCCTGTCCACTGTCGACGACCCTTCTCATCTGTCCCATCTTGGATCTCCTGCTCAAAGCGATTGCGGGTAAAGAGTACAATATCGTACTCCATGAGCTCAGTCGGTGGAGGTAAGTCGCTTCGATAATCCATTTCATCATCGGCTTTCGGAGCTTTGGGTTTGCTGCGCTTGGGTATCGTATCCACTACTAGAACCTTGAGGCTGCCTTTGGCGAGGTGCTTGCGGATTTCGGATTGCCATTGGTGAAGCAAATTGCGTGGAACAACAATGATGGTGCTTGAGCACATGACCAATTGTCGAGGTTGGGGTATCCTAGTAGTTCTGTTCATCCGGGGAAGATCGGGCGGTATCTCGTAATGTGCAACGTTCCGCCGAAGGGCGTCTTTGAGTCTACTAAGATCGATGTTGTCATACTTCTCTTCGCGCTCCAATGCGTCCTTTGCAGGAATAGCGTGGCGGCCGATGGTGCTAGCTGCCATTTCTCTCAGTGAACCGACATGACTGCGGACGCGGGAAGGAGAGAAGTAAGCAGCTGGTATCTTAGGTAAATGCCCTCTTGTCGCCAGTATGACTGATAGACATATGATCGTCTTTCCCAAGCCCATGGTCTCGGCAAGAATGCCGCCGCGATTGGACTCGTAAAAGCGCGGCTCATGGAGAAATGATCCATCTCTGGCACCATAGAAGAATTTCTCTCCGTTCGGCGACTGGCGAACTTCCAAACGCGGATCAAGCTGCAAATGGGGTGCGGCCTCTCGTTGAATCATTAAGCTTGCGGACCTGGCTTGGTAAGGGTAAAGCTTAGCTTGCATGCCTTCAAGTGGTTGCACGAGCTCATCCGAGGATACCGACATCGCTGAATCAAGTAGATCCTCGACAGCTCGTCTTGAATATCGATCCTTGATATTCTCAGGTGCAGGGTCGGGAGACGGTAGCTTGTTGAACAGGTAATATAGCGAAACATTTTCGGCGCTCGCCCATGGGTCGAAGGACTTGATCTCGGCTTCTGCAGGATCTCCTGCCCAAGCTTCAGGAGAGATGTCAATCTTCTGAAGGAGCAGCCGTAATGATGACCGGAGACTTTTGCTATTGCGGTCGATGAAGCGACGGCCCCAGTCCTCAGGGAGGAGATATACTCGAACGATGCCGTGAAGCCGTTTCCGTTCAATGGCCGGATGATGGATAAACAGACGGACCCAACGAGCCTCCAATAATCTGTTTGCCTCATTGCCGATGATCTCTTTCATTTCTAGCGGTAGCTCTGGATGCAATAGCTCGGCCCAGTCAGTTTCGAAAGACCTGACAATGTCGACAGGAAGTTGTTGATCAATGTGAAGGCAACCCAAAGCAATATAACGTTTTAGGTCCTGGAACATGACATCGGCGTCGGATACAACACCAGGAGCGACGTCTTTTGACGGTTTCCCGTTGGATTTTGTCTCCAGACTTGTGTCAAGTGGCTGAATACCGGACGATACGGAAGTCATGGGGGTGGAGATTGGCGTAGCGGAGGACGAATCCATAGTAGAAGCCGAGAAACTATCCTCATCGAGAGTTTGACCGTGCATGTCCCTTCGTGATGATTCGTAAGGTCTCGATGGCAGGTGTTTGGCGACACCTTCCTCGGTAGGCAGTGTATCCATTGCACATAGAGCCACCAGCCTTCATTCGTAGCCCAGGTAGCCCAAGCAAAACCGTAGTAACGCCCTTGAGCAGGACGATCGAAGTGTACGTAGTATTGAAGGTGACCGGATGACTGGTAGGAAATGCAGGAGGCAACGACCGCCAAGCGATACATGCACGAGCCACATGGAGATAAAACGCACTAGCGTCGGATTTAGCGCAATGCACCCATCCGAGTAGAAAAGCACAGTATGACTGCTGAAGATAATCAGATACACAAAATAAGACGACGAGTTGCGAAGCTGGCAGTTCAGTTCGATACATCACCTGCAGTATTGCTTCGTTCCTTTGCGTCAAACAGGATCATATACACGAATGTCTAATTCCTAAATTGCCAAACAACCCAAACGCCTTGCTGAAACCATGCATACACCATATGATATACAGCCTACTGCATCTCCTGCTGTCCTTTCGTGCCCTCCACCCGCTCTCCCTCCGTCCACACGCTCTCCATCGCGTCACCCAAAATGGCCATGCCTTCGTCAATCTCCGCCTCGGTGATGACGAGTGGCGGAACGAACCTCAGGGTGTTCGTACCACAGGTGATGATGAGCAGGCCCCGCTCCCGAGCCGCAGTAACAATCTGAGTGGGATCTGCGTCCAGCTGCAGTCCCAAGATCAGGCCTTGCCCCCTGACTTCCTTGATCTTTCCCGGGAAGCGTTCTCGCAAGGTATCAAAGTGCTTCTTGAACGCTGCAGATTTGACAGGTATCGAGTCCAAAATTTCAGGCGACGATAAACGCGAGAGGATATGAGAGGCTACGCGGCATCCGAGAGGGTTACCGCCAAACGTGGTGCCGTGGTCGCCGGTCTTGATATGGTCGCAGACGAAGTCGTTGACAATTGTCGCGCCGATGGGGAACCCGTTGCCTAGAGCCTTGGCCGTAGTGACAATGTCTGGGTGGCATTCCTTGGGGTACCCGGCATGAGCCCAGAACGTGCCTGTCCTGCCCAGTCCGCACTGAATCTCATCGAAAATGAGCACGGCACCAACCTCAGTACAACGCTTTCGTAGGGCGAGCAGAAACTCAGGTGTCGCTACATTCACGCCACCCTCGCCCTGAATCGGCTCAACGATCACGCCACAGGTCCCCTCAGTGACCAAGTCCTTGACAGCATCAACATCGTTGAAGGTGCCGTATCTGAAGCCTGGTACCATCGGCGAAAACGGCTTCTGGTACTTTGGATTCGGCGTGGCACTCAAGCTGCCCATGGTCCGGCCATGGAACGAGTTGTGGAACGAAACAAACTCGTATTTTTCCTTGTCGGGAGAGAGCGACTTGCCAACCTTGCGTGCAAACTTTATAGCAGCCTCATTGGCCTCGGAGCCACTGTTGCATATAAAGGTCTTGGTAGCGGACGCGAAGCCGCCCGTGGCGTGCGTGAGCTGGATGAGCTGCTTGGAGAGGAGGCCGGTGAGCGGGTTGTGGTAGAGATTCGACGTGTGCATGAGCTGCTGTGACTGTAAAACAATCAGTCAGCGTCCGTCCACACTTCTCTGTGCGACAAGTAGCGCGTAAACATGAAGCGTACCTGTTCCGCAAGCACACGGGCGACACCCTCGTCACAGTGCCCTAGCGCATTGACGGCGATACCCGCCGTCAAGTCTAGGTATTTCCTGTTCTCGACGTCCCACAGATAGCAACCCTCTCCTTTCTCGAACATGGGCGGCGGGCGGACATAGGTAGGGACCATGTATGGGAGCTGTTGGTTCACGAGGCCGGCAGTTTTGGAGGACGAGGGCGGATCGGGCGTTGGTAGAGACGCTTCTCGCTGCGGAAATTAGCAATTGGTCCAAAGGGGGCTGGCACGAGTAGCGCGTACTGCTATTGAGTCCTTCACATCTTGCGGGAGGCTTGATCCTTTCAGCGCTGCGGCGGACGAGGCATATCGCGCAGCGGGGCAATTGGCGCGAGAAATGCGCAACAAAGCGGGCACGCGCTTGGAAACGAGTCGCAAAGCCATTGTGCGCTAGAAATAACTGCAAGAAAGAGAGGGGAGAGGTGCGGCGTGTTTTATGGGTATCGTGAAGGAAGGAGATTGGAGGTGTTGACGTGACTCCGATTGCAACACCAAAAATTCGTTATCGATTGCGCTTCGGCCGACTTCGGCTGTCACCTCCACGATCCCTGTCGTTCGGCAACCCCCGCCAAACTCGCTAATGCTGGAGAGACAAGTGATGCCAGACCGTGTCTCTGGTCTCTGTTCCCGTCTGATGACAGACCTAATGCTTCTTCGCCTCCTTCACCTTCCTCGTGCGCTCAATCAACCCATCAATTCTCCACATGCTTGTCACGCCTTCCACGAAAGCGCTCCCAGCCCAACCCCACCAAGCCCCTTTCAAAGGCGAGAGCCCATGCCTGTCTAGCTTCGCAATCATGATACCCGTCTCGATTGCGTGAATGAAAATCAGACCGGGGAACAAGAATGGCTGAATCGCCAGACAGGAACTTGCAACCCCAGGGAGGCCGGAAAGCACGTTATCGTACAACAACGAGCCTGGTTGGAAGTTTGCTGCACGGGAGAAGGCGAGATATGTGAGCAAGCACTGGGTGAAGTTGTACAGGTGGAAGAGGTTAGCAGTTGGCGGAATGTACGTGGTGATGGTGACGTCGCTGCGGTACAGAGCGCGCAGAGCTTCTTTATCCACCTGCACGACACGTTCTCGGGCTTCGCGGAATGACTTCAGGGGCGGGTCGAAGGCGATGACGTGTTCCTGGCCGCCGCAGTCGAACTTCATGTCGTCGAGGGTGATGTCTGTCATTCGGGCATTGCGGACGTTGTAGAACGACTTCTTCTTGAAGGCCTCGAGATACCGTCGGATCTGAAGTCGTTCAGTATCAGATCGGATTACAAATGCAGTGTCTGAGTATCTAGTAGGCATACCGAGTCGGAGTGGTCCGCATTCATGTGTTTGATGATGCGCTCCCTTGCGGCGGCGTCTTCTGGAGTTGCCATGTTCGATGAGAGGCTCTTCGTTCTGATGCTGCGTAGGGTTTAGTTGTTTGTTGATGCTGTGTTGTCGCCGGTGTACCCGGCCCGCGGGGAAGACCAGCACGAGTCTCATGAGGCTCGTGCGCACGTCCAGCCCAAATCCCCATTTGAACGTAGGCCAGATGCCTACGTTCAATGTCACTTCAACGACGTGGTCTACCGGTACATGGTATTGCTTTCACCACCTACAACCACTTTGGACGTCAATCTTCTCACGTCGGGCACGAGCTATGGTAATGTCGATGTCAGTGGCGAGCACTTGTCACATCCCAGCCACCCCCGCCATAATCTCGATGGCCCGCATGAACCGGCGCCCCCAAGCGGACAGAAGTTGGCCAACGTCGTGGCCTGCTTCCGAATCCGGTCGATGTCAAGCGCCGTTGCGCTGGACGTAAAAGTGGTTCCCTGGTCATGACAAAGGGCCGCTCATGCCGGGAGCTCTGATCGGGTCTGAACTACTGGTAAGCGCGCGGATGAAGTGCAGGATTGGATGGATCCGGACATGACACCATGAATCCGCAATTTTCATGCGAGCCGGGATGGGGCCAAGTTTTGGAGGGCGGAGGATTTTGGGCGGGATGCAACGCGGTGTGCCACTCATTGCGTCACAGTGCATCGCGGGTGGCTCGTGTGGGCAGGGGTGCCCTCTCTTCAAACCGGTTGCTGTTCACTGCAACTTTTCCCTTAACTGTTCAGGTCGTGCATTCTCCGTCCCAGCATCTTCATCGCACTACCTGATTGCACCCCAAACCAGCTCCCTTTCCCATCCCATCTTCCCAAACAGCACTACCAAACACCACCACCATGGCCGACACCGTAGAAGAGCAGAAGCAGTCCATTGCCGGAGAGGGATCGGCCAACGCAGGCGCGTCACTCGGAGCAAAGGGCAGCGCAGAGAGTTCAAGTAAGAAAGAGAAAAAGGCACCGAAGAAGCTGGGCGGCAAGAAGCAACAGCAACAGCCAACTCCCGATGCCACTCCCGCCCCCGAAAGTGATGGTGAAGGAGAGGCTGAGCAAGAGGACGCAGAACGCAAAGAGACCAACGGCGATGCCGACGAGTCCGAACCGGAGCCGGAGCCCCAGCCGCAAAAGGCCAAATCGCAATCGCGCCGCCGCCAATCTCGAGGCCGTGGACGAAAGGGCGCCGAGTCCGCCGATGAATCTGCACGATCCGACGTCTCTGCATCGGGCGGCCGTCGCAATCGCCAGCGCCAGAAGAAGCAGGGCGGCGGCGGAGGCGGCCCGCTCGGCGACATCACTGAGAACGTCCCCGGCGGCGACGTGGTGGGCGGTGCCGGCGAAATGGTACAGAACCAGGCCGGCCAGGCTGTCAACCAAGTCGGAGACACGGCTGGCAAGGCGCTCGGGGGCCTGACCGGCAGCGGTGGCGGTGAGGAAGAAGGCGGCGGCGAGGAGAGCAAGGGCGAGCAGCTCCGCTTGCGCCTGGAGCTCAACCTCGACATTGAGATCCAACTGAAGGCGAAGATCCACGGTGATCTTACGCTCGGCCTGCTGTAAGTGCGTTGCTCTTCGCCACGGTAGCATTGCTAACGACACGCAGCAACTAAACGACGAATTAATACAAGGTTTTTCGATGATGGTTGCACGATGGGATGATTCTGGAGTTGTCCGTTCTGGGGTACCCTCGGCGTTTGGATCAAAGGCTGCAATGTAACTACTACGTGCTGCATGTGCATAGGAAATCTATGTGCCTTTTTCTTTTTACTATTCTCCTGAGACGATATGTGCCCTTTGAATGTGCTATGCGGCTATTAGCAGCTCTCATGCTATCAGCAGCTTCTCATGGGAGCTGCAAGGGCACTCGGACAATGCAGCAGCTCAGGAGCTATGGATGGAGCTATGACCATATGACATTATGACCATCCTGCCCCGCACTGAAACAGGCCCGCCCGTCCCAACCTCGGGCTTTCTGCCAACTTTCTGTGCCGTTCGCCACCGCCCACCGCCGCCGCATGCAGCTCACCCTTGGTTACGCGCAGTGGGGCGGGTTCCACCGCGTCTGCAACTGCCCAGTTGGCCATGGATTGCCATCGATGACGTAGCGTGGTGGCTGCACTGGAGGGCGTGGGCAGGGATGCCTCCATCACCGCCGCCGCGCCCCGTGCGTGCGTTCCCAGGCGCCCGCTCCCGATGCTCCAATCTTGTTTTTGGTCTGGTCTGGTCTGGCTTGAGACGGCACCTCTACTCACCACTGGCTCCTCTACTCCTCTTTGCCCACCACTCTTGCTCCCACATTGACGACGAATATCAACAGAACAGACCACCCGCGGAACCACCACACCACCAACCACCCAGAGAAACAATCGCCCAACATGGCCGACAAGAACCAGCAAAAGGGCGCCAAAGACGACGGGAAGCCCCACGAGCGGACCACGCAGCAGCAGGAAAAGGCCCAGAATGCGGTCAAGCAGGCGAAGCGGGAAGCCGGCGAGCAAACCGCACGCTCACGGTCGTCGTCACGCCGCGCCCGCCGGCAGCGCGTCCAGGACGGCGTCCGCGACGGAAAATACATGATGACCTCGTCGCTCGAGGCCCTCGAGGAAGCCGATGCAAGCGGCGAGCTGCAGAAGCAGCAAATGTTCGAGCGCATCGGCCCGGACAGCACATCCATGGACGGCCCCGTCACCCACGCCCGCGCTATGCGTGGCGAGATCCCCCTGCGCGGCTCCGACCCCGACCAGCCCTACTACATGCCCAAAGCCGAGCGGCAAAAGGGCAGTCTGGAGGACCAGGACGGGCTGAAGCTGACGCTCGAGGCGAATCTGGAGATTGAGATTGAGCTCAAGGCGTCGATCAGAGGAGATCTGACGCTCTCGTTATAGTAAGTACATTCCCTTACTCACTCGCAGATGCATCACATCTCTCTTCCTTTCCTCGTCTTTTCCCGCAGTATCCTAGAGAACGCTGCTTATTGTGATGATTAACAGCGAATAGTGCATGAGGAGTTTAGGTATCTCTCGTACGAACCGTGGATGACTTGCACGACCTGGGCACGGCGCTTGAAGTGGACCGCCCTCTCTTTTCCACGCTGTATCATGTGGCACTTATCGAGCGTCTGGAGTCTTGACTTTGGGAATTTGGGAGCATTTTGATTTAATCAAATTTACAAAAGACTTCGGTTGGAGATGCTGTTTGTCTTATCGAACGCAGTTTTTCTCTCATGTCGCCGTTTCGCTCTTTTTCTCTCTGTCGCATCTGCCCACTCGTCACATGGTTAACATCACTCGCTACCATCCAACGCCACACACACACACCCTTTCTCTACACCGCTCATACACCATCACATGCATCACGCCTACTATCTGTTGAGCAACCACGTGTATGCTAACCGCATCCCTAGCTGCGACCCCGATGCCTTCGCCAACATCGGTTCGGCCGTGGGTAAGAGCGTAGGCAAGGTCGGCAAGTCCGTGGGCAAGGTCGGCAAGACGGTGGGTAAGGCGACCTCGGGGTTGGGCGATACTGTGTCCTCTACCGTGAACAAGGCGTCGAGTACGGTGCAGGACACTGTGGAGACGGCGCAGGACACTGTTGATAAGGCGACGGGGGCGGGGTCGAAGGTTGCGAGAGGTGCGACGGGCATGCTGAGGAAGTAGAGATATAGTCTGCAAAGTTCATCCAGAGGGGTCTCAGGGTGTGCCGTCTCGAGGCACCGGCTGCGGATCTTGGGAATTGCGACGTAATTGTACCCTAGAGGTAAATCTAGATGTCAGTAGAAGAGTGGTCGTTGGTGGTTAGGTTGAGGTAGCTTTGGGTTTTCTGGTTCCCGTTGCCCAACGACTCGCGAAGGTATGTAGGTGTATTGTATCCATGGCTAAATGTACTCAGAGCCTTCTCTTTCTTTCTCTTCGCACATGCTTCTTTATTTCTCTCCTATCCACTTTCGCTCACTCACTCACTCACTCACTCACCGCTCTCTTTGAAGCCCTTTCGCATCGATACCCTGATATTATTCCCTTCATCACTTTCAGCGCGATACCCACACAGCACTCCCATCCCCCACCAACCCATCCATCCACTTCTCACATATCTCATACTCGCCGAAATGGCACCCAAATCACGCCCCACCCCCAAGCCCCTCCCTTCCGAATCCCACAGACCATACCCCACAGAAACCCGCGCCGTCCACCCCGATACACTCCCCCAATCTCCTCCAACCTGGCACTCCCAAGAAACCGTCTACACGCCGCGCAAGAAGCCCCCCTCCGTGCGCGCGTCCTCCTTGGCAGAAGTTGATGGGGAGCGGAAAGAGAAGGGGATCAAGAAGGGCTTCTCTTTGACGAGGAAGGTGGCGAGGATGTTCAAGAGAGAGGCGAAGGATGAATTGAGTCTGCATGCTAGGGCGGCCATGGAGACGGCGTTGCAGAGTGTGCGGAGGGCGAAGGGAATGGATTCTTTGCGGGGGTTGGAAGAGACGATATCGCTTCCAGAGCCACTGCGTGAGGAAGATGTCCTGCTCGATGCGCAGCTCGTTGAAGTCGTCTCATTACAAGAGGTCTCTACTCTTCCGGTCGTTGACGAGCAGGAGTCTGCCTCCAGAACCATTGCAAATGGTCCATCCGAACAGCCTTCACATCTCATCGAGGCCAAGCTTCCACCATCCCCCAAGACATCCCTCCCGAAACGCCCCACCACCAAAGGAGAAACCCTCACCACCCGCATACTCTCCTTCATCCCCACCCCACTTACCCCCTACGACTCCATCGTAAACAGCTACTCCAGCGCCTCCACCCACCGCGCCGCCCTCTGCTACAACCTCATCCACGCCTCCACCACGCTCGTCGCCCTCGACAGTCTACTCTCCCGCGTCTACGAAGCCGTCCGCGCCCGCATTGATTACCCCATGCTGACCGGCATGCCGGAAGATGTTAGCGCGGATGCTGCAACGCGGTTGGCAGAGTTGGTCAGAGAGGCAGTACGGGACGTGGCGTTTTGGGAGGAGAAGGTGGAGGGCGTGCGGCAGGTGGGGAGTGTGCATATGGAGTTTTGGAGGGGGTTTGAGGTTGAGATGCGGAAGGTGGGGTGGGTTGGGGTTGAGGGCGTGCAGGGGGATTTGGGGGTTTTGGAGGAGTGGGTTGGGATTTTGAGGGAGGCACGGAGTGAGGTAGAGGTTGTGGGGAAGGGAGGAGTGGAGGGCGAAGCGTCTAGCCCTTTGCAAGAACTGATGCAAGTCGTTGGGGAGGTGGAACATTTGCTTCATGTGAGGAGGCAGAGTCAAGATGAGACCTCTCTGCCGCGTGGATCTTCACCGCTTGAAGCAACACAAGGGGAATTACCGGTGGAGCAGGAATTACCGGCAATCGAAGAACTCTCCTTACGACTCGAAGCAGCACAGCCCGAGCCAGTAGAGCAGGGCATACCCACAATCGATCAGCCTTCCCCTCCAGCCGCTGTACAAGATCGTTCTCCACCGCAAGACGAGCGCCTTCTTAGTCCCATCTCTTCACCACCCAAATCAACACAAGCGAGACCAGGAGAGCAGGAAATACCAGCGGTCTCCAAAAACCCCGCTCCAACCAACCCCTCGATCCCACGCTTATCCACGAAGTCCCCCAGCCCCAGCAAGTCCATCCTCGCGGCAAAGCCCAAGACAGTTGCATCACCGAGTGTGTTCGATCGGCTGTATACCACATCTAAGCGCGCTGTGGTAGATGGTGCTAGCAGCAGTATGCCCCAGGCGACTAGAGCGAGACCGGGCGCTTCTACTCAGAGGCAGAAGGCTGCTAGTGCCAAGGGTGCAGGTAGTGCTAGCGTGAGTGCTGGGACTGGAACGGCTCCTAGATATGGATTGTTGGTGACTAAGGAGCAGAGTTCGGTGTCGAAGTTGCAGCATGTGCTTTCGGAATCGGATGATAAGAAGCGGATGGTCGAGGAGATGGTTGCTGCGTCTGAGCAGGTAGAAGGCGGTGAAGAGCCACCAATGTCTCACCCGGAAGCTCCAGAGCCATCAAGCACCGCTACGACACTGGCGGACGCAGATACTCTCACCCCGGAGCCCAGCACCCACGAATTGGACCTCCCATCCTACATCAACGACGCCCCCTCCTCGCCAAAGACCGTCCCAAACCCCCCTCCAACTCCTCCCCACAGCACACCCGCCTCACCCTCCCGTCCCTCACTCCTCCACAACTCCCAAGAACCCACACCCACCAGCAGACCTCCCCCCACCGCACCAGCCGCAATGAGAATCTTCCAAGGTCCAGCATCAGAATCCCGTCGTGTTACTCGATACACTGCAGCTGGACCTTCATCTCACAATGCCTCAGATCAGCCTTCAGGGCATGGTACGTGGAACAGATACAGCTCCACGAGTCTGCCTTCGCGACGACGGGGCGGACTAGCGGACATATTAGCACAGTACAAGGAGGCGAATGGCACTACCAACGGGGACACGGACGGCGCTTCGAGAAGCATGAACGACGATGCATCGACCCCCGTCGTCGCGCAGCCACCTCAACAGGCACGCACCACGTACCACCACACTGGCAGCTTGGGCAGAAGCACGAACTCGCGCGCCTTTTTCCGCCAACAGGGTCCAGTCTACGACCCGGGGAGACTTGCGCGAGGCGGCATGCCGGCGTTTCCACAGCCGAGTAGTGGCTTTGATGCGGGATTTGCCGCGGGCTTGTTCGCCGCGGGGTTCAGTGCGGCGAGTTTGAGGAGGGGTGGTGCTGCTGGGGGGAGAGGAGGGTATGCATATGGTGGTAATGGAAGGGTGCGGGGACGAGACGGGAGAGGTGGCTTTGGGTCGCTGGGCAGAATGGGTTGATGGCTTTTTGTGGACGGCTTAGCGGTTGGCGATGTGTTGTCTTGAGGTTTAGCTTGTTTTGTGCGCAATGGACTTCAGTGTCAGGAGTTGTTCGTGTTTACTTGGAGCGGTTTGTCTACTATGAGTGTAATCATAAGCATACCATATCATCACCCTTTACCTGGAGTTTGGCTTGCGAGGTAAGCCCAATGATTTGATGGTGGATCAGCTGTGCAGATGTGATACACAGGAGACGGTTTCTCCGATGTCATGTCGGGAGCGGCTGCCTGTATTGCAAAACGGTCTTCCGCCACGATAACGCCAATTACGAGGTCAACCAGGATTTGACGATGTAGTCGCATCAGAAGAGGCGGAGTTGGTGGGAGCGTGCTAGATCGTGTCAGCTTGAAGTGGTGCAGCACCGTACTACACGCCTTCTCACGACAATGCCGGGGTCAAGAATAGATAGAATGAGAGATGCATATAGACGCGGTAACGCCTACCCATAGGTGGATATTGTGCTCAGGCCTCACACAGCAGGACTGCATGCACCTAGTTCCCTGCCATAGACTCTTACTCTCTCACTTCGTGCGTTCCGAAGTCTCCGTCTCCAACCCCGTGCGCTCCTGATGAACCCGTCATCCATCTCCAAGTTTCCGCTGCGTTTCCCTCCTCACCTCCCCCATTCACCATCCCAATGCGGTCCAAGAAGTTGTAGACGCTAAAGCTGGGAAGACGAGTCCCTGATACGAGGGCTGGACAATGACTAACTTGCCCTCGAACACATTCTATGGTGTTATGCTTACTCTTTAGGCTTGACAAGTTTGCCGAATGCATGATCATAGCCGTGTTAGATTTGTCTCTTCAAAGGAAAGCCAACAAGTAAATTTTGCGTCCCATCACTTTCACGATGCTGCACTACCACCGGTGGTACCTCTGGAGGGCAACAGCACCAAGGATCTAATCCGACGCCGTGGAACATGCTCGACCCACTCCACAATTCGGGCTGAAACAGCTGACGTGCATACACCGTATGTGCCTCGACCTAATTCCGGCCGCCCTTCAAGGTCTTCGTAATTGACGCCCTTGATGGGTTCACGTAGCACAGATGGGTCTGGATTTGGTAGGACTTGCATGAGACTGGTAATGCTGCATGTTTCAGAAGTGGTGGCGTCATTCAATGCTTTCCAATGGAGAGCACATCGGAGTTTTCTTGCTGGGGCACAAGGCGCGATAAGTGGACGAACATGCTAGGGTAACTGTGTAGTCTGCCAATTCCACTCGGAGTGCGGCCATGTTCATCGGAAGCCAAATCTTGAACGCATAGAAACGCGGTTGGGCACTAGTGAAACGCATGTCGTGTGAGCCGTGTGCTCGCACAAGGCGTCAGGTGAGGATGCAGAACACTCTCGTGTAAGGGATACATAAGCTAGGAATTGGCATAAGCGGCTGGCCAGTCGCAAGACAGGGCGCAAATTAGAGAATTGAATTTACGACCGGTAGCCCAAATAGTATTACAGGTGAAAAGAAAGGAAAGGGATAAAGCAAGCTCGATATCGAGCTCCGAAGACTGCGAGGTGACGTCCCCGGCTCAGGGGTACGCGGGTACAAGCTAGAAGAGCTTTCCCAAAAAGCAAATCTGTGCAACGGAAGCGCGGGAATAGCAGAATGAGACAATGGGACAGTGATCACTGGGGTATCCGGACAAACTGAGAAAACGCCAGAAGCCGCGAGGCACATCCTCCTCTTCCAATTCAGTTTCCAGTGTGGTATTCTTGGTGCCGCGAGGCCTCCGTCTTATAGGGTATAGATGGTGTCCGCGAGGACAGGGTAGTCTGATACATAGATAGATATAGTCGTCAATAATCGTACGGGTACGGCGCAAAAGAGGGTAGTGATTGGTGGTGTTGCGTTGTGTGTCGGCGGGTAGGTGCATTTGGAGATGCTCGGTGCTATATGCGGCGATCGAGACGCTCGACGCGGGCCTTGAAGCCTTTGACGATCTCGCCAATGCGGCGCACCTTGTCGAATTCCACCTGGAGCTCGTCGATTTCGCGCAGGATGGCGCGGAAGCGGGCGATTTCGGCGTCGGCGGTTTGGATCGCGTTACCGGCGCGGTCGTACTGGAGCTGTGTGGCCGTTTGCGTCTGCTGCGAGAGCTGGGACTGTCAGTATGCATGCCTACTGCTACAATTGTATCAAGGAAAGAAAACTCACGGCGTGCCATCGCTGCTGGATCGAGTACATCAGACGGTCAAAGTGGGCGCTGAGCGCCTGCAGGCTTGAGGGATCCAGGAGGAGACGGCCCTGGCTGGAGGCGTGCGAGGCGGCGCGCGAGGAACTGCTGCCGGCGTGGCTCAGGGCTATCTGTTGGTGCTGGCGGAGGAGCTGGACTTCGCTCTGCGTGAGGCCCAGTTGAGAGTCGGGGATCGAGGTGGACATTTGTAGTGCACGCCTCTAGATACTACATATATCGGGTGCCAGCTGCGCTGCGGCTGCACACCATGGTCGGACACAACACAATACTGAGCACACCATGCGCATGCCACCCAAAGGCGACGAGATGAGCGCGCCCGTGTCTCGAGCGGGTGAAGAGGCGCCGCCGGTGGGGATGCGGTGTGGTGTGCCGGATATATACGTCGCACAGGAGATGGGATGGATGGGAGGGCCAAGCGCCGCCCAAAAGAAATGTGCGCCAGATGCCGTCGCACTGTGAAGAAGCAACGAAACGCCGGCGTGCAGATGCAGCCCTATCGCGCTGGACGTCGCCTTCTTACATCATGCCCCGACACTTGCTGGTCCCCGCGACGCGTTCACGCCGCGCTGCATGGCGCGTACCTGCTGCCATTTTCGAGCCTATCCTCCTCTGCGATAGCTGCTTTCATCCCATGTCCAGGGCCCCCGTTTCAGGCGCGGAATTACCTGTCCGACTTCCCGTGGGCCGCCCAACACCACCATCACGCAGCGAGGATAAATGCCCTTCCAGCGAGTAGGGAGGGGTCGTGGCCAGAAAGAGAAGGTGACAATGGTGGGCCACCGGAAGATGCTGACTTATCCAGCACCACATCGGCAGTCTCAGACAGCCTCTTTTCATTCTACAGTGACTTCTCCGTCCTTTAACGAGGACAATATCTCTCTTCGCGGAGAAATTGCTCGCAAATGTGATCAATGACGGGAAGCTAATGCTCGATTGATTAACTGCCAGGTACCGCTTGTGCTACTCCCGGGACGCCGCCCCACGACCCGGAATCCTAACTTCAATACACTACACAATTAGCTCCCCTCTTTTCTTCATTCATATAAAGAGAATGGGTACACCTTTTGGTCTTCGGTCGCCATTGAGTTTGCATCGTTTTGTTTGGTATCAAAATGAGGTTGTGCTCACTCCTCTGCGGGCTCGCCTCGCTCGTCGCTCTATCTACTTCTACTATTTACGAGAACGGACAAGAGCGCGAGACGCACTTCCAGGAGACCAAGATTGCATCTATAACCTCGAATTCGACGGGCTGGAAGACGTTCGGGCCTAATGCCACGGAGCTTTCGTACAAAGGGCGGTGGGATCGCGAACATGTGTCATGGTGGGCGTAAGTTGCATGCTCTCCATCTGAGCTCCATCCAGAGCTAGCCGTATCGTACGCGCGCTCAACAGGAAAAGAGAACGAGATTGATATTTCCGTGTTCCTCAGCTTCTATCTAGAGAAGCAATAGCAAATCCACCCTCTACCCAACTAACCCCACCTAGAGCTCCCGGTCTGAAATTCGCTTTCACCGGCCAAAATGTTGCCATATCTTTCGGTCCTCAAACCACCAACACCGTCCTAGTCGCCTACCGCGTCTCCGGCCTCGACTGGCAACTCACAAATATCACCACAAGCGCAACGCACCACCTGATCTCGCCCTCAACCCCAGGCCTCAATGCTACACTCGCCTCCCAACTCCCCCTCACCTTCGAACTACGCGTCACAAACTGGGCTTATGGAGTCCAAATCGCCAGCGTGCATCTTTCTTCCAACGCGTCTCTGATCAAGATCCCGGACTTTGGAAGGAGAATTGAATTCATTGGGGATAGTCTGACGAGCGGGTATTCAGCTTCTTACGAGGCGCTTTCGGGGTTTGGATATAACATCGGAGCAGGGCTTGGAGATACAGAGTTTAGTATGACGGCGTACCCCGGAATCTGTCTGCACGACGCAAACTGCTGGGGTAACCCGCGCGGTCAGGAGTACCAATGGTTCCGCACTTCCGACACCTCGCCGCGCGCCAAATCTACATACAACTCCACCCCTCCCCTTTGGGACTTTACCTCCCAGCCCGCCGCCGACATCGTCATCATCAACATCGGTACAAACGACCAGAACAAGGCGAACCCTGTTACTACTGCGCAGTACCTGCAGAGCTATATGGAGTTCATCCCGAAAGTGCATGCGGTGTATCCGAACGCCCAAATCATCATCATGGGGCTGTGGGGCACATTTAGTAAGGTTGGAGCGACGTGGGTGCAGAATCCTGTCTTTGTCGACGAGATCTACTCTGTGTACAAGAAGTATGAATCCGAAGGCTACGTGCATTACTTCAATAGTACGGGGATTTTGCAGCATAACGACATTAGTCCGCGGTCGCACCCGACGGATGTAGGGTATATCAAGGTATGTTCATCTCCATCTACCTCTCTAGGGAAGAGGGGTGTTCGCTTGAAAGCTTTCTTCGACGATGGGATGAGGCTAACCTGTATGATGCAGGTCGCCGCGCATGTGATTCAGTATATCCGGATCAAGTTTGGGTGGGAGCTTGCGGCTACAGGGCCGGAGGTGCAGCATGAGACGCTGTACTGGAATGATCAAGTGAACTACTGAGCGATGGGCTCTCAGATGAGTGTAGATTTCTAGGATTACGAAGATCTACGATGCTTATGGGATGAGATTTGTTCGAACTGACAATAATTCTTCTCTGGGGGTGAACGAGTACAGTTATGACGTGTCAAACGAATGTGATTGTCTGCGTAGCCCGCACATTGGGCGGTTGGGAGTACGACTGCGTCATCATAATAGTGATCTGTTCACGACACTAAGTGCTAACACGCCTCTTGATAACTTTTTTCGACTTCACGATCCCACCAATGCCCTTCAAAGGTACTATGCATACTTTAGCCTTGATCAAAACTCTAAGTCCTTCCGGTCGACGCCTTCCAAAGCCCACTACCACCACACCCATGACTCTCGATATCACTTCCAGTACGAATCTCCCACTTAGCACGAAATCTCTGCTGATCCCATTAATCTATCCCAGCGTCTTCTGCACACCCAATTTCGGAAGATCTTATGAAGCCGTGATCGTCCCTTTTCATTATCCAGAAAACCTATATGCTCATCCAATATCTACACTCGTTTCAGCATGTGTTGACCGAGTGATTCTGAACAAGGACTCCTCTCACTACTCATCCACACTACACACGCAAAGGGTCTACAAGTATATGTAGCCCTTGTGAGATACAGCTTTATGCACGAAACAAGGAAGATAGATTGGAGGAGGTTTTGTTGCTGCTGGACGAGAGGGTCCGGGATCCGGATAACTAAGTATGGGGATTGTTAGTGGACTTGATAACGTTCTCTGTGTTTGGGAGCAAAACTCGACTCCACTGCAGTACCAAACCGCATCATTGATAGACACGAGCATTGGGCACTTTCCACGGTAGTAGAGTCTTAGGCCACAGGCTGGTCGCCCCCTTCGCCTTCAATGTCTTCACTCGATCTCTAGTAAGGCCGTGTATGAAGGTGATACTTTGTTCAAAGAGGGTCAGCTCTTGCTTTAAAATAGGATATGGTGTTGAAATACTGCAACTATGGAGTAAGTAGCTGACCGAGCAGTAGCAGCTTGGTTCCAGATTTTTTCTTTTTCTTCTGTACTGGCGATGTTACCGGGTTTAAGTCGCTCTTGGTAAGAGGCCGATTGTCGCTAACGGACGGTTCCTGGGAGGCCTACGGCCACTTCATCATGACTATGTCCTTTCCCATCTCTGTACAGTCGTACCGACCGAGTTCGATGAAGCGGACGATAACTGTGGGAATAGGCATCAGACAAGAAATTTACAATTTGATAAGGATGCGAGGCAGAAACACAGTAACAATACAGGGATGGGGATCGCTCAACAACAGCACGTGGGCTTAGCCGCTCAGCTTCAGCTTCAGCCTCGTCGCATCCCCGCCATGAGCAAAGAGAAGACGATAGCTACAACACTACCCACGAGGACCTCGCCGACTGTGCGCTATGCCTGCTACCGAACTGACGCCGCACCCACAACCCGACCGAAAACCGTCGCGCTATAATGGTGTGCAGATACGCCAGGACGGCTCGCGCTTCGGCACTACCCATGTTACCGGCGAATCCCTTCTCCAGGGGAACTTCGTCGGCGTCACCATAAGTGAGCGCGTGCTGCCAGCTGGCTTTGCTCTCATGCTCAACGCGCGCAGACTCGACCGCGGCCGCCCAGGCCGACTACAGTGGCCAGTTCACCCACTCGTCGCTCGTCCCCGTCAAGGCCTTCGTCGCCCGCGATACTCTACACAGCCAGATCTATACCCAGCTTGGCGCCCATGCGACATACGCGAGTACCCGCATGCTCGCAGTGTGGGGACTAGGCGGGGTAGGGAAGACGCAGCTAGTGCTAGACTACGTGCGACAGCACCGCACCGAGTACAAGGCCACGTTCTGGATTGAGGCGGGCCGGAAGGAGTCGCTGGAGCGCGACATCGTCCGTCTATATGAGACACTGTTTGGATTGGTAGCAGCCGCGGACGCAGAGACGGTCAGTGTTGAAGAGGCTTTAACGAGAGTAAAGAGCTGGTTCTCTGGGCGGCAAGGGCCATGGCTAATGGTGTTTGACGGCGCCGACGCTATCGAGGACAGCATAACCAGCGGATACGTCGACATACAGCACTTTATCCCAGACGTGGCATCTCTACATGTCATCGTCACGAGTCGAAGCAGCGCGGCGGGGGATATGATGCAGCAGGAGGGGGTGCGTGTGGGCGAGATGGAGGAGGTGCAGGCCGTCGAGCTGTTCTACTGCTACTCCCGACTTCCACGCGAAGATGCGGAAATTAGAGACCAGGTCACCATTATTGTAAGGGAGCTCGGGTGTCTGGCGCTCGCAGTCACGCTGGCGGCGGCGCACGTAGGGAGGACACCACGGCTGCAGTCCGACATCAAGGGATACCTTTCGGAATATCGGCAGTGGCGGCGCGAGCTGCTGGAGCGAAAGCCGGAGAAATTGGTGCACCAGTACAGCGAGAGCGTGCTCACGACATGGGAGACATCGTATCGAGCCGTTGCCGAGCAGTGTCCCGAAGGATCGGTACTCATGACAATGCTGTCGTGCTTAAGCTTTGACGACATTTTCCTTGGACTGTTCAGCATTGACGAACAGGTAAAAGATACAGGGCGCACAGAAGACGAAGTCGACAGCGATAGCGCGAGCTGGAGAAACCTCCTCTCTCCGGGTCAGAGGTTGGACAGATACATGATCGAAGAGTGCTTCCGGGTGCTGCAGAAGTACTCGCTGGTGCAGTGGAAGGCGGACCAGCAGAGCTACACGATGCACAAATTGGTGCACGCCTGGAGTTTCGATCGGCTGACAGGAGATGAACAGCGCAAGATTAGCCAGGTAGCGTTCAAACTTATTTTAGAAGTAGTGAGGGCTGTAAAAGACAGTAAGGGGGCGAAAGATAAACTGCGGGTAGTGCCGCATGTAATGGCGAGCTTTGCGGCGCTAGGAGGCGAAAGTGGAGGGTGGGAGGAAGTTACAGAGGGCTTACTAGACAACTTGGAGGAAGTAGGCTTGTTCCTTCAGGAAGTTGGAAAATCGTCGGATCAGCGTGCAGTGCAAGAGGTTGTGTTAGAGAAGAGGCGGCAGATCCTCGGGGGGGAGCATCCAGACACCATCACGGCGATGGCCAACCTCGCCAACACACTCGAAGGCCAAGGCTACCTGACCAAGGCAGCAATCATGAAGAAGGAGGTGCTGGAGAAGAGGCGGCGGATCCTTGGAGAGGAGCACCCCTTCACTATCTCAGCAACGAACGAACTCGCTGTCACATTAAGAGGCCAAGGCCAGCTGAACAAGCCAATCGAGATGTTCGAGGAGGTGCTAAGGAAGAGGCGGCGGATCCTTGGAGAGGAGCATCCTCTCACTATCTCAGCGATGAACGAGCTCACTGTCACAGCAAGAGACAAATTCCGGCTAGACGAACTGTTCAGAGAGGAGCGGAGAGAGAGACGGCAGCTCTACGGGTATGACCATCCAAACAGCTACGTAGCGTCGACGTACGGCGATCAGGTGCGGTGGGACGCGGCGGAAGAGTTGCAAATGCAAGTGATGATGGAGAGAAAGAGGGTGCTAGGAGAAGAGCATCTAGACACGCTGACGAGTATGAGCGATGAGCAAGACGACCAGACTTCTACTACAGAGACTTTCAGCACACCATGGTCAGATCAAGAACGTTCAACAAACCCTACTTCGTTATCATATGAAGCTGCGGCGGACACGGAGCAAATAGCAGAGAGTCGTTCATCTATGACTTTCTTCAACTATCAGAAACCAGCAGTTGGACCTGACGATCGCCATGATGATATACAGACAGTTAAATCGGTGCCTGACGACATTCAGTCCCTGGTTGAGTCTACCTCAGGGGCGGGGAATTACCGACAAGCTGCGGTGAACTATATTGTGAAGATGTTCACTAGTGACGTAGAGCTATTAGCTCTATATCAAGAGGCAACCGAACGCATAAGCGGAGTCAAGTTTGTGAAAAGTCACGAGCGCTTACTGAAGAAATTCTTCCTAGACCTAGGCTCTGAACGACATAGTCCTTCCCAAGCCTTAGCTGTCGGGTTCTTGCGAGCGCGCAGCAAGAGAACGCAGATCTCATCAGGAATCCGTAACCTCGTTATGCCCTCAGACAACACTATTCGAGAGAAAATCAGTGTTTTGCTCAAGCAGGATAAAGACCATCTTTTCCTAGTTAATCGCTTTCTAGATGAAAGTGATTTTAGAGCACAGCCAACGCCAACAAATACCGCTGCAGAAGTATCAGACGGCAACCTGGGTATAGAACTTCCCGTCTCAAGTCATGCAGATACCACTAGCAAGGAGAGCGATGATAGTGATGAAGATGAGGAAGATGATGACAGAAGCGACGATGGACCTGAAGCCGAGATCGGGGGAGATAACGCGCTGTCCAAACTAGAAGCAACTGGCGAGTTCCTTACCTCTGGACGACCGTTTAGCCTCTACAAGGAGAATCTCCGTAGATTCCTGCACCCTGCGCCGACCAGTCCTGAGCAACCATTCTCGAACCATAGCGAAGGCGACAGTCGCGATGTCACCGACTCTTCGTCGTTGGAAGTACAGGCGAGTGACACTACTCAACTGATGCACAATGAAGAGAGTCCTAAAGAGGAACTCCCAACATCTGAGAAGTGAGTATACTCGTTTGAATCCGACTAATGGCTCGCTAACGTAGCACACCCTAGACCAGAGCAAGTATCCGACAGCATCTATCTCTCAAACCCTGCGCGTCGATATCAACCAAAGTCCGTCACAGTAACGTGGAAATGCGTATGTATTCGTTTTGGAACCGCCATATGCACCTACTAAATTTCCACATTAGAGATGTGGAGTCGTTATTACGGATCAGTTCACGGAGTTTGTTGAAGGAGCAGTACAAACTCACCTAGAGGAGCGCACGCTACGATATAAGGATCGGGCTAACGTTCAGAACACTTCCCCTGGGACTCGAGGATGGTTTAGTTCTATACAGGGCACGTTGCATGACATATCGAACCTGTTGAATAAGTCATTCGTTCGAAGGCAAACGCAGTCCCAAGAAGCAACAAACTCCCGAGTTGCTGATGACGGTTCCGCTGAGTCGCCACCACCTGCCAACCTAACTGGATGTCCGAAGCATCTTCAGCTGTGCATCTCTCGGCATCATCTGTACACGAAGACTAGCTATACCTCACATGACCTGAGAATAGAGTCCGACAAAAGGCTCTACGACTTGCTACGGGCCCAATATGCTAAGCTGACTGGTCGCTGGAAACGACTACTCTCACTTAGACAGATCAGGCAGATACGCTTCGTCAAGGTCAGTAACACATATTCTAGAAACACCTGTTCTAATATTCATATAGTTTCGACTTCGCAAGAACAAGCTCGTCACGATTGAAGCCCACTCAGAGATGGAAGCGCGTATTCGACAGAGCCTTCCACGAGAAAATGACGACGACTACGATTTCGCACCTCCAGAGCCCGACTTCTTGCCGCCAATTGGACACAACGAAATGATGCATTATTTCAACACACCTTGTGAAGGCCAGGATGAAGACTATCACATGCGCCGCTTCCCGGGTCACAAGCGGAACCCGGTGCCATTTCAGCCTACAGAAGAAGAGAAGCATGTGTGGGGCATCGAGTTGGTAGAAAGCGAAAGCCGACAGTGGTTGTATCTTTCGCTTCCAATTTTCATTGTTGTCTTCTCCAGCATGGCTTTCGGAATTACCTGGACTGCAGTTATGCATGATATCCAAGGTGGATTTACTGTAGCAGGATATATCGTTACGAGCGGGCTAGCGCTTCTTGGTTCAATACAGGTTTTATTGGAGACTGTATAGATAGAGAAGAATTTGTAACTTTCAAACCCCAGAAGTAGCACGTAAGAGCGACATTTATTGCACTCGTTGACAACGTTCAACAGCTCGCGTCCATTCATTCATTCAGCTTGTGACAATTCCTCTACCCAGATGACAGTATGGTCAATTCTCAATTCATTAGATTCATGTTCAAATTACGGCAGACTGCACAATTGCACTGACTACTTGTTAAGAGGGCGGCCGACCCGGAGTAGGGCACCCAGCCACGCTCACCAGCATAAGCAACCTTGGGTCTGTGTTCTCAAGCCAGGGCAAGTACGAAGAGGCAGAAGCAATGCACCGGTGAGATCTAGCAGAATCCGAGAAGGTACTTGGGTTACGGTGCAACATCAAAGCGTGCAGCAAAGCTCGTTCTCCACGCCAATCTAGAGGAGCACGGTTGTTAAAGCTTCTGGGTTTAAAATAACGCTTGTAATTAGCTTCCTTGTTTTCTAATTCTTCTATAAGTTTAAGGCGATGTGGTCATAGTCATTGCGAGTGGAATTGTCTGGAGTTAAGCGAGGACTTTGAATGCGAAGTGAGTAAAAATTGAGCTATGCGACCATCCTGTTTCCTTTTAGGGAGCGGGAGAAGGTATTCGAAACGAAAGTTGCTAACCTAACTTGGCTTCTGATGTAGACGATAAACCCAACGATCCTTCACCCTTTTAGGGGTGGATCATCTAATCATTGTAGCCGGCTCAGTTGACAAGGAAGGGCAGAGATCATGGTGGAGCCAAGAATTACCAACTGTTGGCATTTTGACCAATTGTCAAAGTCGCTACAGAAGTTTCAACGACGTCGATTGACGAGTCTTGGGGAACATCCTTTGGTGTGTTCTTCCTTTACTAGTACAACCTCGTCAGTGACAACACAATTTTAGCTGCCCCCTCGATAAGCGCCCACACTCGCCCTGAATTATAATCCTACGGATAATAGAAACAAGATGTGGAGTCTCAACGAGCTGACGCTATCATAGTTACGGGCAAGATTGCATATTGGTTACCGCTGTCATCTCTTGTTCTCCTTGGGCAGACAGACGGTAAGTGCAACTGTAAAGATATATCTGGCTAGTACCGATGGAGGCCGGGTGAGAGGTCTGAATGGGGTAGATCCAATTCGTGTTATCTGGATTGGCAATACGATATCAGCTTGGAATGATTAGAGAGCGTGAATATAACTTGTCTAAGAAGAAATTGAGAGCAACTAGATGACATACGTTTGTATAGTATGATGTAAAGTCTTGTGTCAAAAAGGAGTCTTCTCCACAAACACTTTGTCCAGCAAAACCCGTGAAACTCTATGCGCCACATTTTGGAATGCCCTCAGAGGGAGTAACTAAAACCAGCCCTTAGCATCTATCTATGTGTGCTATTATCCCAGCGATGTAAAAGAAAGGGAGTCCTGCCGGTATTTGAGCTCGACAGTATGCATCTTCGAGGCGGATGCAGATGTGGCTCGACCGCATCCTCGAAGCACTCAATGACGATATAGGGAAGTAACTTGTGAAAGATGTTCATGTTGTTTACTGCTCTACATACATCGTTCTCCGCCCCTTCTCCCCCCTCCCCTAGTTATTCGCCGTCTTATCATTATAATAATGAATCGTCTGGTCCGCACACCCCGCCGGCGTCTGATACATATAATTACCCAAGTTTATGTACATCTTCTGCCCCGTACATACAAACCACGCGCTAGGATTTGGCCTCGAAATCCCACTTACACTCCATTGCAAATCATCGCCCCCAAACTTGAACGTCCCATACGTGTTCTTGCTCTCGGAAAAGCTCACCGCAAGCGACATGTTGTTGATAACGCGCGTCTCACTCACAACGGCGTACAGGAACTTCTCCGGCTTCTCGCCGGGCCCGGAGACGAGCTGCACTAGTTGGCCCGACACGACCTGGAATTGGCCCGCGGTGGTGTAGGAATTGAGCAGTGCGGGACCGGCAGAGTAGAGCGGCGAGGTTTGCATGTATTTGTGGTAGTTGGGCGCGCTCACGCCGCGGATCCAGTAGTAGCCACTTTGGAGAGTGGTGCCGGGACCGCTGCCGGAGGGCTTGCTGCTGCTCGTTGGGGTGGACGGGGATGTTGTGGTGGGTTCGACGGAGGGTGCTGGGTCTGGGACTGGATCGGCTGGCGCAGGGGCGGCGCCTGGTTGGCATTGCGAGTAGAACTCACTGGTAGCGGTTATAAGGAGGAACAAACAAGGTAGGAGGGAAATCTATTACTTGAGTTTGACGCAGCCGGAGCCTGTGGCGCATTGGGTGTCGCCTCCGTAGCTTGTTCCGCCGCCTGGGTATGTATTAGAATGCTACAGAAGCGCTCAGCGTACAACACGTACATTGCTGCCAGTCCGGCACAGCGGCAGAAGCAGTGCCAGCCAAAACGGCCAACACGACCGTGGTAAAATGCAGCATTCTGTTTCAGCGGAATGTCTTTTGAGAGATGAGCACACCCAGACGCAACGTGGGAAAACCTGGGGTATATAGGTCCCACGATCCCATATATAGCACACATAGATACCCCATGGCTTGAAATGTTCTAGAGCGTTGCCCATGTGACGGCTGTGATATTTCGTGTTCGCAAGGTATATATAAACCGGCGGACCGTGGCCACCGGGTAGAGAGGTGGTAGATTAACGACAGGGGAGGCAAGCGAGTGTGAGGTGTTGGCGAATGGGAAGTATTCTAGACCGGCGTAGTGCGCTCAATTCAAGCAAGACTGTGTGCTAGATGGGTATTTTGAGCTTGACAATATGGATGTGTCCATTGTAATGCGATCTCCTGCAAATAGTGTGCTGTGGATCCATTTCGCATGTAGCTGCCTACCGTTGGCATTTCACGGGTTGAGTATTTGTTCATGACGTTCCAATCACAGCGAGATCTTGTTGCTTTCGAAAAATCCATATATCAACTTTCCTGAAGATGATGATCTTGATGTCTCTGGAACCGAAGCTGCGGGTACGGTTCGTGTCGTAGTCACGAAAAAAAAAATGATGAGAATCAGCTCTAGCAGACGTAGGCTTTCCATGTCATAAAGCATTTGTTTCATCGTACTGTCTGGCGGTCTAATGCAGCCAGCGCATCATGTGGGTTGGTACGAATCAGTCAGTCAATCTGATGGCGGTCAGTGAGCTGCAACGTCGCGACAGCTCAAAGATGCATCCAGCATGACTGTGCCCGTTCCAAGCTACGGGATGGAGCGGCTCCGAATAGAGGTTTCAGTACAGTGGAACCGAGTCTGTCAGTAGGTGAATGCAGAAGACATGGTTCACCCTCGTGAATAAGCGGAGAAGCTGGACCTCGGTGGCAGATAGCACCGCCTTCCGCCCCGTTGAAGACCAGATCAATGGTGCGCACAAAGATGGATGTCGAGGGAGTGGAGGGGATGATGGGGATGTTTCGAGAAGCTCGAGGGCTTGGCACAGTTGGCGCTAGGTCCCGCTGGCTCGGTACGCGAGCCGCAGCGTACCCTTCTGACGTCTCCCTTCACATTGTTAGGTGAGCGCCTTCACCACCCGCCATTCCTCACCTCTCAGCTGTCGCGATTGAGCCTGGCGCGGTCGTTGC